>APMI01005964.1_pt1 | contig 19699 bp, 19 predicted proteins | sample 667938 | NCBI WGS metagenome assembly APMI01 (sample SAMN01084076, study PRJNA167559) | wastewater metagenome | biome: Wastewater | place: Denmark: Ejby Moelle, Odense | collected 2011-11-28 | reverse complement strand
CATGTGAGTATTCTGATGCATTCCGCGTAGAGGAGCCAGTATCAGCAAAGCCCCCGTGCACTGCCGGGGGCTTTGCTATCGTGACCCCAGCGGGATTCGAACCCGCGTTACCGCCGTGAGAGGGAGTTCTGACCTCCCGGCTTGACGGCTTGACCGCTACCTGGGCCTGTGTTTTCAGGAGTATTTAGTGCACCCGGTGTGACCGAGCAGACGCTGTCGTCTGCGTTCGTTGCCATTCTGTTGCCACGCACGCGGCGTACCAGGGCCCATCGTTGAAGCTTAGGGTTCTTCATCTTAGCAGGGCCACCGATTCTTAATCAGGACCGACTTTGTACGCCTCGGGGCTCCGAGAGACACTCCTCACACTGCATAGTCTGGCTTTCGGGTACACAGGGGGGACACACGCCGTATGTGCTCTCACGATGTTCGATCGCGATCTCAATCGGCGAGGTAACCGGCATATTCAGAGTAGGGGATACCCGCCCTGATGGCTTAGGTGGGCGACCACTCGACCCGTGGGAGGTCAGACCGGCGGTTAATTTCGTGAGGTCCCCGGTGACGACCTGTCCGGTCCCGACGACGAAGGTCGTGTTGTGATCCCCGGTCGCGTCCTCGTAGAACCCGTAGTGCTTCATCCATCGCAGCACCCCGAGGTTTGCCGCGATTGAGTTGAGCTCGGCAATCTGAATGTTGGTCCGGTAGTCGTCGCCGCCGAACTCGACTAGCGAGACACCACGCGCAACGTGGTCGCGCTGCCACGGGGCGCTTTGTCGTGACGCGGACCTGGCCGCGCACGCTGTGCTCGTCGGTGAGCGTGAGACCCATACCGCTGTCGACGAACAGAACCTCATGATCGGCAAGGTTTTCGAGTATCGCGCGCTTTGCGGCCGGCTTGTCGATGGCGATGGCGACTACATCGAAGCCGAGGACGAGTTGCACGCCGCGTCGACGAAAGGCGAGCTCACGAGCTAGCGAACTCAGTTGCCGTCTCCCCCGAAATTCTCGCGGGCCAGTGCGCGCACTTGACTGGCGACTACGACAAGTTCGGCAAAATCCGCCATAAGGCGGATATGTCTGGCTTGAGCAGTCCATAGGCCCAGTTCTCGGTGAGCGCATGAAGCCGTCCTACCGAGATTTCGGGGTGACGAATCAACCTCGGAAATGTTTCGCGCATAGTGACACCTGTCCTAATCGGGGCTCACTTCATGCGCTGCGAGGTGCCCGGGAACACGCCTCACACTGCATCATCTGGCTATCGGGTTCACTTGGGGGACGCGCGGAGTGCGCGCTTCATTGCTGTCGTCCTGCGGGTGAGGCATCTCCCGCCCGCGCGGAGCTGGAAAATCGGAATACTGTCGAACCTGTTCAGGGTCGCCGGCCGCAACCCTCGCCCGGCCATTGTCGGAGTCGCAAACGCTGCGCCCTAAAGGTCCCACTCTTGGCGCTTGTGCGTGTCGAAGTCCGGTGGTTTGGTCAATAAAATCCCGATAGTACCTCTGCTAAGTGGGGGCTAAATGCCATCGTCAACCACGGAGTCGCACAACCCAGCTGCAGAAAGTCCAAGCCTAATCCAATAGTTCAAGAACTCGCGCGCAAAGTTCTCTGGCATACTCAGCGCTGTTGATGTGGGCTTTTAGTCGCGTCACGGTTCCCGCGGGAGCCGTTCGCTCCAGCGCGCTAGCGAATGCTTCTCGAGACTCAGGGCTGTAGAACGCGCGATCGTCTGCATCCCACATCGAGAACCCTCCCATTGGAATGACAGCAGCTACCGGGCCCATGGACGAGGTCATTTGTCTTCCGAGAACTGCCCCCATCGCTCCCTGCTCATCGGCAGTTGTCTGCAGTAAAAGAGCATCGCGGGAGTGGACAACAGTCTCCCGCGAACCAAGCACGCTGGGGATGGTTTCTTTCGATCCGAAGTGGATATGCATGTCGAGAGCGCCCGCGGAGAGGACTATTGGTATACCAGATTCACGCGCATCACGAAGTCGGTCGTCGGGGTCGGCAATCTTGGGATGAACCATTGCATCGGTGATCTCGTTTGGGGTGAAATCCACAATGGCTTCCACATAGCCGCCGCTGACCAACAGCGGCAAGTTATGCGTACGGCGGTGAAGTACAAGAACATCCTTGCCGCCTGCAAGCAGCAGCTCCCGCAGGTGCATTACTCCCGGAGTTGTGACACCGAGGCACGTGATGACAATGCTTCTGCGCGCCACGGCAGCTGAGGGAACCTGCCGGGCCATGCCTGAAATCGCGGCGGCGGCCTGGGCGATGTGAAGCCTCGTGATCGAGTTGAGCCCGACAAGGTCAACGAGCGTGCGGATCACGACTACATCTGTACCCTTTACCCAGGGATGCAGCTTTGAAAGCGTTGTCACGATTACCTTCGGCACACCGAGTGGCAGAGCCTGCATAATCGTTGTGCCGATGGTGGTACCCGATCCCCCTCCCAGCGCAATAACACCGTCGACCTCACCCTTGTTGTACAGCTCGACAGCCACCGCAGTTCCACCCGCGATCACTGCTTCGATTGCCTCTCCGCGCTTGTCGCCATGACGCAGATCGTCGAGCGTGTACCTTGTCTTGGCGAGCACGTCCTCTCGTGTCACGTCTGCTTCGAAGCGCGGTGTACCCATGATTCCGAGGTCCACGATGATCGGGTCACAGCCGAGTTCGCGAAGCTGATCGCGCAAAAACTCGAATTCTTCGCCCTTCGTGTCGAGCGTGCCTAGGACCAGAATCCGTGGTCGAGTCATCATCTCCTACGCCGAGACTTCGGGTACTGAATCAATCAGACGCTTGGTGTAATCGTTGGATGCGGAGCCATGCAGGATCCTGTCAGTAGCTCCGCGTTCAACGACGCGCCCGTCCTTCATCACCATCGTTTCGCTCGACATCGCGCGCGCGACCAAGATGTCATGAGTGATCAAGAGAATGGCTACGTTGTCCTCGAGCTGCAAATCGCGGAGAACATTGAGTACACCTGCGCGGATTGAAACATCGAGGGCAGACGTGGGTTCATCGGCAACAATTAAGGAGGGATTGACTGAGAGCGCTCTAGCAATTGCGACCCTCTGAAGCTCACCCCCAGAAAGTTCGCGCGGATATCTCCGCAAGTACTTCTCGACCGGGCTGAGACCTACGCGCTCCAACAGTTCGACTAGATGCGCGTCGCTGACACGCCTCGAGCGAGCGCGCGCGGATAATCGCAGGGTGTCAATAACCCGTCGCCTAGGGTTCAGCGATTGCTGAGGATTCTGGAAGACAGGCTGAATTTCAAGTCGGTGAGGATGTCGGGAACTCCTCCATCCGCCGTACCACGGTTCCCCTTGAAACTGGATCGAGCCTTCGTCAGGTTCTTCGATTCCTAGGATCAGCTTTCCCAACGTTGACTTGCCTGATCCCGTTTCCCCCAAAACAGCCAAACATTGCCCAGCATCCAGCGAAAGGCTTACTCCTGCAAGAGCCGCAACTTCGCGTCCTCGCGAGTGATAGGTCTTCGACACCTTATCCACGGTTAGCAACGTCACGATGAATCACGACCCTTCCGAGTTGTTCTTGGGTAGGCGGTGCCGGCCTGAGCAACGTCAGCGGCGGTACCGCTAACGAGGGTCGATCCGGATTCCGGATCAGTTCCGCTCCGAAAACGACCATCGGCGCCCTTCTCAAGTCGAGCCCCGCGAAGGAGTGCCTTCGTATACTCGTGGTCGGGAGCGCCGAGAACCTTGGCGACGGGGCCGTGCTCAACGATCTGGCCCCTGAGCATGACGTAAGCACGCTCGCACACTTGACTCACAACCCCGAGATCATGGCTTATGAGCAAAACGGCCATCGAACGTTCACGCCTTAATCGAGCGATCAGCTCCAAAACCTCGGCCTGAGTAGTTACGTCCAGCGCAGTCGTCGGCTCGTCCGCGACCAGAAGCTCTGGCCGGTTGGCGATGGCCATTGCGATCGCCACGCGTTGTCTCATGCCGCCGGATAGTTCCTGAGGAAAGGCATGTGCAACCTCCACCGGAAGCTCAACCGCGCGTAGAAGTTCATCCATTCGACTCTGCCTCATCGTCACCGGATGGTGCCGAAGCGCCTCGTTCATGTGGCGGCTCACGCGAAGTACCGGATTTAGCGCACCAAATGGGTCCTGCCCCACATACCCGACAGTCTTTCCACGCACTTCTCGCCATTGCCGTTCACCGAGGTTGGTCACTTCGGTTCCAAAGAGGACGATAGACCCGGAGATCTCAACCGGTGTTCGGTTCAAGAGGCGAATGTTAAGCATCCCAATGCACGCTGCCGCAAGGGTCGATTTGCCCGATCCCGACTCGCCAACCACGCCTACCGATTCGCCGCTATCGATGTGTATCGTCACACCCGAGACAGCTTCAACCGGGCCCGCCTTCGTCAGGTACGTAACCCTGGCGTTAGCCACGTCAAAGGCACGATCGCTTCGCTTAGATTCGTTCATGCCAGCACTACCTTTCGCGGTGACGATTGAACGTGTCACCCAGTAGGTTCATGGCCAGAATCGTCAAGAAAATTGCCAATCCCGGGAATACAGATAACCACCAACCCCTAAAAATAACTTGCCAACCCTCGTTAAGCATTCGTCCCCAACTTGCCGTGCCTTGGGCGCCGAGCCCCAAGAAGCTCAGGGATGCCTCAAGTAGGATTGCCTCGCCGACTATAAGTGTTCCAAGAGCGATGACGGGGCTCAGCAAGTTGGGTACCACTTCAAAGAGCAGCACTCGAATCCGGCGGTGACCGAGAGTTCTCGCTGCGTGAACGAAGTCCATCTCCTTGATGCGCATCGCTTCATTCCTTGCGATTCGTGCGGTCTGAGGCCAAGCAAGGAGCACGATGACCAACACCACGTTTGTGAAGCTTGCGCCAAGCATCGCGATTACGAGTGCCGCGAGAATCATCGCCGGGAACACCTGGAACATTTCGGCGACGCGCATCACGGCAAGGTCAATCACTCCGCCCCGAAACCCTGCATAAGCGCCGATGACTGTGCCGACCAGTGTCGCCGCGGCCGCAGCAAGTAGTCCAATACTCAAGCTTGTCCGGGCACCGTGGAAAATGCCTGAGAGCACGTCTCTACCGAGTCCGTCAGTGCCAAGAAGGTGCTCCTGATTGGGAGCCACGAGAATCTCGCGACTCAGCGCCATCGGCAGGTATGGAGAGATGAAGTCGGCGGCCAACGCCACAAATACTATGAGGCCCACAACCGCAACGGCGAAAACCGAAGAAAATCCGATTTGGCGTTTTGGTAGCGTTTTCATCGTCCGCACTCCATTGGTGGTCGTGGCCGTCATTTCGTCACTACCGCCCGTCGGCTACGACGAGGACCCACGGTCGCCGCCCGTACCCGGGGGTCCATGGCGGCATTCACAAGGTCGACAAGAATATTGGCGACGACTACCGAAATGCCGGCGAATAGGAACACGCCTTGCACGACCGAGTAGTCACGCCGCGTGATCGACTGGATGAATAGGCTCCCGATTCCAGGCCATCCGAAGACAGTCTCGGTAAGAACGGCGCCGGCGAGGATCCCGCCAAAGTTGTATCCGATGATCGTCACTATCGGGCCGGTCACGCTTCGAATAGCGTGGCGCCATAGCACGTAGTCTTCACTCAGCCCCCGCGAGAATGCAGACTTTACATAGTCGAGGGAAACTGCCGTTCCAATAGTGGATCGACTTACCCGCGCGAGTACGGCCATGTAGAAAAGCGTGATGCAGGCGACCGGCAAAACGAGATGTGAGATCCGGCTAAGCAAAGACCCCGCGATGTCGGTTTCGTCCCAACGCCCAGCGCCTTGTGCGGGAAGCCATCCGAGATTAACGGCGAAAAGTAGGATCAACAATTGCCCTAGCCAGAATACAGGCATCGAGAAGCCGATGAGGCTTGCTGCAGCGGTGGCTGTGTCGACGCCTGAGCCCGGGCGTCGCGCGCCCCATGCGGCGAGGAGAACTCCGAACACCGAGGCAAGAACTAAGCCTGGGCCCATTAGCATCACGCTGAAACCTGCGCGCTCCAGTAAGAGCGGTAGCACGGCCTTGTTATTCGCAAACGAGAACCCGAGGTTCCCGCCAAAGAGCTGCGCAAAATAGCTGAAGAGTTGCACATGAATCGGCTCATTGAGGCCGAACTGTGCCTCGAGAAGGTCGCGATACTCTTGCGGGGCAGGGAACTCCCCGACGATGGCATCGATCGGGTTGCCTGGCACCATTCTGATGATGATGAAATTCAAAAGCAAAATGGCTAACACAGCGAGAACTGACCAGAGAACTCGGCTGGCGGCATACCTGAGCATCCTGTTCTTCCTTCCTGAAGCGGAGTTGTGGGCCCGTCGGGACCAGTGATGATCACCGGCCCCGACGAGTTTGCGAGGACTATTCGAATCGAACGCCGTCCCACCATTCACCGTAAGACATCAGTCCGTCCCATACTCCCTGCAGTTCCTTAACCGCGGCATGCACGTTCGGGACCTCGACCAACGGCCAAGTCGGCAGCTCCGCCGCAAGGATCTTTTGCACCTTGAAGTACGGAACGGCCCGCTCGCTTGTGTCAGTCAAGCGCGCTCCTTCAGCGAACAGTTCATCCACCTTCGGGTTCGAGTAGCCGGAAGCGTTCGTGTAGTTCGCCTTCTTGATGGAGTCAGTAACGTAGAGTCTCGCGATCCCTAGCGCGGGATCGCCTGAAGTAGTGAAGCCCCAGATTGCCACATCGAAGTCCCAGTCCTGGAACGTCTGCTGCAATGCCGTTGCGGCTTCGCTTCCGTTGAGTTTGACATCGAGTCCGACGTCTCCCCACATTGCCGCCACTGCCTCGGCCAGTGCAAGTACGACAGGGTTGCCTGCGTCGAAGGTTAGTCGGACGGTGAAGCCATCCGGGTACCCTGCGTCGGCGAGTGCTTGACGTGCTGCATCGGGGTCATAGGGGTACATATCGGTAAGTTCGACTTCTGGGTTGTGCGCCCAACCAAGCCCCGAGTTGATGGCGCTGTGAACGTGATCACCCCACCCGTTCATAGGACCGGCGACTAGGAAGTCGAAGTCGATGGCTTGGAACAGGGCGCGTCGCACTTCCACGTTGTTGAAGGGCTCGCTCCGCACGTTGGTGACCATTGTGAAATCACCAGGGGTTCCGGCATCGACGACTTGGAAGCGATCGTCCGCCACAACGGGATCCAAGGCGTTGCGATCGACCCAAGTGTGGTAGATGTAGTCGACCTCGCCGGCTAGCAACGAGAGGATGCGCGCGTTAGCCTGCGGGATTACCCGAAAGTCGATCTCGTCAAGGTACGGCATGCCTTCACGCCAGTAGTTGGGATTCTTTACCATGGTCACTTGAGCGCCACTATCCCACTTCCCTAGCATGAAAGGCCCGGTACCAACCGGCGCTTCGGTGCTTGCCGGGTTCGTTGGGATGTCCGTACCCTCAAAGAGGTGCGCCGGGACGATGCCGGCGCCACCGAGGTCGCACGACAGGCTCATAAGGAACGGACCGAACGGCGCGCTCATGTTCACCTGGACGGTCTCGCTGTCGATTGCCTCCACGCTCGCAATGTTGCGGCTGGCCGCCGCAAACGACGGACTCAGCGGCACAACCTCTTTAAGGCTGTATACCACGTCGTCTGCGGTAAATGCCTCCCCGTCGGTCCACGTGATACCCGACTGAAGCTTGAATGTGTAGGTGAGGCCGTCTGGGGACACTTTCCACGAACTTGCGAGCTGCGGTTGGATCACGTAGTCCTTGTCGACGCGAACAAGGCCTTGATAGATCAGGCAACCCAACTGCCGGTTCTGTACCGCCGAAGACATCGCAGGGTTGAAGGTGTCTGGATCACTCCCAATCACCGTAACGAGAGTCTTCTTCGCTTCCTCGGCAGGAGTTGATGCCCCTGGGGCACATGCTGCAAGGAGTGCACACGCGGCTATGAGCGCAGCACCCTTGATTACTTTGCTATACATCGTTGTATCCGTTCTCTTTGAGGATTGCAGTTTCAGTTTCGGCACATTCTCGATGGGCAGACTTGCCATCAGCGGAACGCGCCATGCAAGGTATGTACGCCTGCTCCTTTCTTGATCAAGTGATGCTCACGCCGGTCAGGGCTAGACCGCCCCGATCTGTGCATCCGTGTTGCGATGCCCAATCCGGGCAAATGGACGTCCAGACGACGAAGCGGCGATCACTACGAGAATCTCATCGGCGCGCGGAGCATCCGGAATCTGGATCAGCCCCGTCAAGAAGTGTGAACGTTGGGAACGATCGTTCTTGTGCACCATGGGAACGTGAACCAGCATTCCGGCCGGTCCACGGGTGTTGCTAAAGCTGAGGAAGGAATCGCCTTGGGCCATCTCGCGAAAGCGATTTCCGAAGCGGAGGGTGTGGATCAACGCCGACGCGTGCTCCACCTCGCCGTTTTGCCCAACAACCGCTGCTTTGCCGAAGGCCTCGATTCCATCGGCGCCCCCCATCGCCTGCTGCACTCGGGGTACTAGCGCCTCAGCAAGCAGCGGGGCAAGGCGCTCAATCTCGGGCGACAAGTCCTGAACGAACCCACGACCAGCCCACGGGTTGGTCACTACCGCGGCCGCGATCGCCGTGCGCATCGGCGCATCTAACGACTTTGCGCCCTCAATATAGATGTCGTCAATTTGTAGTACGACTTTGCGTAGTTCCAATTTTCTGCTCCTTCTCGCATTGCCTTCTTGAATCAACTAGGCCGCCGCGGGTGCGGTCAACCTAAGGAGTTCTCGTGGATTTGTCTGACCAATTGTTCGTCTGGTTGCCTCGTCGCCCATGGCACCGAGGGATCGCTCGACCAACTCGCCATACTCGTCGGCCATGACCATCGGAAAGTCCGTTCCGAACAGCATCCGCTTCGCCCCATAGGCGTCGACGGCGTAACGAATTGCTCGCGGCCCGTGGCCGGCGCTCTCGAAGTAGATCCTGCTGAGAGACTGGCTCGGTGGGCGCGACAACAAACTATGGGCTCGGTCGCGCTCCCAATGCTCGTCAAGTCGCTCGAGAAGAAAGGGAAAGACCCCTCCGAGGTGCGCGACAATCCATCGAATGTTGGGATATCGCTCTGTCATTCCCGAGTAGAGCGCCACCGCCGTAAGAGCATCGTCAAACTGGGTGCCTAGGTCCACGTTGAGAGACCGCTCTAGCAAATTTTCCACCCTGAACCCTGACGGGTGCACAAATACAACACTGTGAAGTGCGTTCAGTTGCTCAAAGACGGGCGTCCAAACCGGGTCATCGATCCCGCGGCCGTGAACGTGACTGGTCACGCAGAAGCCGACATGAGCTGAGCGATTCACTTCCCGCTCAATCTCACGCAACGATCCATCGACATCTGGCAAAGGCAGTCCCGAAAGGACTCTGAACCGACTAGGTACTCCAGCCACCTGCTCATGAACTGCCGCGTTCCAGGCGGAAACGAGTTCCTCACGCTTGGAGGCGCCTTGGGGGTACTGCAGAGCAGAGCCCGGGCTTAATACTTGGACGCCAATTCCTGCCTCGTCCATTCCCGGGATACGATCATCAATCGCGCCAAACATGAACTGGCTGCACGCCTTCGGCAGTTTGGCTTGAAAACCCTCTAGGTACCACTCAGCGACGGTTCGGAGGGCCTCGTCATCTTGCGCGTAGAAACGCAGTCGGTCCAGATAGGTACTGGGCGAAAGGTGTGCATGAAGGTCGACGAGACCTTCCGAGCCCGGTCCATTCATTATGCAGGCTCTCCAACAAATGCCACAAAGTCGCCACTGCCAACCACTCCCATGGTGTTGGTGCGGCAAATTCGACCTGAAATGGGCGCGTGCACTTCTTCTACAACTTCTCCCGCTAGGTTTTCCACCGTGGCAATCAACTGCCCCGCCTCGACGTCAGTAGCAAGCTGTGCGTGAAGGGTCATGTATCCGCCGCGACTGGAGCGCAGGCGGTGCAGTGCCTTGAGGCTCAGCTGATCCTCTTGGATGGGATCTCCCTCTAGGACTCCGAACGTCTTGAGAACGTTGGTAACCCCGCGGATGCCGAAGTCCTGGCCTTCCTTATCGATGTAGTTGGCCACTCCGAACTCAACGAGACATGCAGCACCACCACGTTTGATTACCGGATCGACCAGTGATCCTGCGATGAAATAGTCCTTCAGCATGAGGGGGGTCGCAAAGCTTGCAGCGAGTCTCTTTACGTTCTCGAACGACTCGTCGGAAGTGCACTCGGAGCGTGGCGGCACCGTTGTATATGGCTGCCACGCGCCGCCAACGGACGCACAGTGGAGATCGAATACATAGTCGGCCACTGCACTGAACTTCGAATCGAGAACTGAGGCGATTCGTTCCGTCAGAATTCCGTCGTCGTGGCCGGGGAAGATCCGGTTCATGTCGTGCGGGCCCGGGTACATCTCCATGATGTTCCTGCGCGTGCGAGTTGCCTGACCCATCGGATTCGCCACTGGCACAGCGATGACTGTTCCGGCGACCTTGTCTGGCGTGAGATCGCGCATTACGCGACGAAGGACATCCGCGCCGAGAATCTCATCCCCGTGCATACACGCGTTGAAGAACATCGTCGGACCGTCAGTGTCCCCGACAACGGTCATGACCGGCATGAGAACGGGCTCGCCATTCGGCAACTCGCCAATGCGCAACGAGAAACGGTCTGAGGTGCCCTTCTTAAGGTCAACACCGGCTTTTTCAGCGAACTGCATTTGTTTTCTCCTTCGTTTTTGGAAGCAAGTAGATTGAGGGGACCGGTAGGGATCGGCCCCGCGGCGCCGGCGCCACCTATTCCGGCTCCGCGAACTCTTGGATCGCTAGATCTGCGACTTTGAAGGCATCAACTCCCGCGGGAATGCCCGCGTAGACAGTCGCTTGCAGTAGCACCTCCGCAATCTCCTCACTGGTGCATCCGTTGCGCAACGCTCCCTGCGTGTGAAGTCGGAGCTCATGAGGACGATTGAGCGCCGTCAAAATGGCGACATTGAGCAGACTCCGCGTCTGTCGCGTCAAGCCCGGCCTCGACCACGGGCCGCCCCAGCAAAATTCAGTCACCAGGTCCTGAAGGGGAGCAGAGAATTCACTCCGCTGCGCTCCGTCAACGTACGCATCCCCGAGTACCTCCCGGCGGGCTTTGTCCCCGAGGACCCTTCGCGCGCTGTAACTATCTTGGTTCATGGTCATGCGGTATTATGAGCATACGATGTATAGTAAGTCAATATGTTGGTAGCGTCAGGCACATCACCTATTTGAGGAGTTCACATGTCGGTCAGCTCTTTGCTTGTAAGCCGCGAGGCAGCGCCCGTTCGCGCCCAAGTCCTCGAGAACCTGCGCGCAGCAATAGTCGAGCAGCGCTTCCTGCCCGGCGATCGCCTGAGGGAGAAGGACCTGTGCGAGCTGACAGGCACGAGCCGAACCTCGGTGCGCGAAGCACTGCGACAGCTCGAGAGCGAGGGGCTCGTCACCGTTCTAGCGAATATTGGACCCGTCGTAGCGACTGTGACGCTCAAAGGAGCCCGCGACATATATGAGGTGCGCGCAGCGCTCGAGGGGCTCGCCGGCAAGCTTTTTGCGGAGAGGGCGAGTGCGTCCCAAGTCTTGAGTCTCGAAGAGCTGGTATCGTCCTTCGCCAATACCCAGCTCGACCAGGATCGGCTTGAACTTAAGGATCGATTTTACCAAGTACTTCTTGAGGGCGCAGCCAATCCCGAGGTGACAAGCACTCTGATGGGGCTTCGAGCACGAATCTCTGTACTGCGGGCCACCACGCTCTCACGGCCGGGCCGGTTCGACGAGACGGTAAAAGAGCTCAACGTGATCATCGCCGCTATCAAGTCAAGAGACGGCATTCGAACCGAGGCAGCCTGCCGCGCACATGTCGAAGCCGCGCTCAAGATTGCCGTTGTCGAATTCGAGTCGCACGCTGAGACTGCAGATTTTCCGGCTGACGCCGGCAAACAGCCCAACAAGAGAGCCGCGAGATACTAAGATGACCAGTCAAAATCAATTCGACAGCCTACTCAGCGATCCCGATCGTGCCGCATTCGCAGCATCCGGATATGGTCAAGATGGGGGCCTCGGTGCTCGTCCCGCGGTCGTTGTTATCGACACCAATTACTCGTTTTTCGGTCACCGAGCAGAGCCCATGCTTGAGTCGCAGAAGCTTTGGCCGAACTCTTGTGGTGAGTACGCGTGGGAATCCTTGCCGCACATTGGGCGACTCCTCGACGTCGCGCACGAACGGCGAGTTCCCGTGATCTACACGACGGGACAAGATCGACGCGAAGATTCGTTTGACGCCGGAAGGTGGCGCGCCAAGAACCCGCGACTTCGATCAATCGGCCAACCTCAAGCGGATACAGTAGTTGAAGGTGTGCCGGGGTTCCCGCGAAACGCTATAGTCGCCAGCATCGCTCCACGCGACAGCGACATCATCATAAGGAAACCGAAGCCGAGTGCCTTCTTCGCAACTGCGCTCCCCGGGTATCTGATTGACCTCGGGGTAGATACAATATTGCTCGCTGGCGTGGCGACAAGCGGTTGTGTTCGCGCCACGGCTGTCGATGGGTTTTCATACAACCTGAAGGTCGGAGTCGTCGCCGAGGCATGCTTCGACCGAATTCAAGCGTCGCATGAGATGGCTCTGTTCGATCTGCAATCGACTTATGCGGATGTGTGCAGCATTGACAAGACGGTCGACTACTTGGAGTCGATACCGTTGGGGCTCTACGACGACAAGATCGATTTTGATCTCTCCGATAGCATCCAGCGAGAGGGTTACCGAACATGACCCGGATTCTCATCACCGGTGGTTGCGGGCGCGTAGGGAGGCAACTTTCATCGCGGCTTGCGACGGAGAGATACACCGTTCGCGTTGCTGATGTGGTTGTCGGTGATGACCCACAGATCGAGTATGTTGCTGGGGACATCCTCGATTACGAGTTGATGAACCGGGCGATGGTCGACGTTGATTACGTCATCCATCTGGCAGCAATTCCGGTTGAGAATGGCTTGGCCCGTGAGCTCTTCAAAGCGAATGTTGAAGGCATGTTTAACGTCGCTGACTCGGCCGCGAACAACGGCGTGAAAGGGTTCATATTCGCCAGCACAGTCGGCGTATACGGCTTCCTTCACCCGTCACAGCCCTGGTCGCCTCCATACTTCCCGGTCGACGAAGAAGTACCGCTCGTCGCCGAACGCAACTACGCCAACATGAAGATCGTGGGCGAACAGTTTCAACGGGCATACGCGCGCTCGCACGGCATGGATAGCATCGCACTACGCCTCGCTACCGTGATGAACCCAGGCGTCGACAACTGGTCGCGGATCATCGAGACCATCGACGATCCGGACACGATCTTCGTTCGCGAGCTTTCGCTTCGCGAATATCTGTGGCAGTACGTGCACGTTGAAGATGCAGTTCAGGGCCTTACACTCTCCGTCAAACATCTAGAGGCGAATCCGGGCCTCGGATTCGATACCTTCAACATCGGTGCGGCCGACAACATCTCGTCAGTACCTACTCTCGAGCTGATCGCGCGATATTTCCCCGAAACCCCGATGGTCAAGCACCCAAAGCGTTTCGTGGATGAGCCGACTACCGCGCTATACGGCATTGACAAGGCCCGCCGTGTGCTTGGCTACGAGCCCCAATTCACTTGGCGCGACCAGTGACACAAGTTGTCGGTTTCGGTCTCCCTAGCAATTCATGATCCCGATCGCCCGACCCCTACTCGTCGGCAACTGGAAAATGAACCGAACGCAAGCCGAGTCCGTCGCACACATCGCCGAACTTCGCGCACTTGTAGCCGGACTTCCCCTGGACATCATCGTTATGCCCCCCACCCTCGCGCTGGCAGCCGCCGTTGATGCCGCAGAAGGATCTAACATCCATGTAGGCGCACAGAACTCATTCTTTGCCGACTCCGGACCGTTTACAGGCGAAGTATCCGTACCAATGTTGCGCGCAGTCGGAGTCAACTATGTCCTCGTTGGACACTCGGAACGCCGCCGGCTGTTTTGCGAAACAGACGAGATAGTGAACCTCAAAGTGGCCGCCGCAATTCTCCACGGAGCACAGCCAATTGTGTGCGTGGGCGAGACACTTCATGAAAAGGAATCCGGAACCGGCGAAGCGCGCATTGCCGATCAGGTGGCCGCGGTCTTCGATGGGATATCTCCCGACTTTGCGGCAAGGATTGTCGTCGCTTACGAGCCAGTGTGGGCTGTCGGAACCGGAACCGCCCCTAGCGCGAGTGACGCGAACGTGATCTTGGCCACAGTCCGTGAAATTATCAGTGCGCACTACGACAAAAACGTCTCCCAAAGCGTGCAACTGCTCTACGGTGGCGGCGTAACGCCCGAGAACGCCGCACAGTTTGCGAGCCAAACGGAGATCAACGGAGTTCTCGTTGGCGCCGCAACTGCAAGCGCGATAGGTTTTGCTGGCATTGCGCGTTCCTTAGTCAACCCTTGATCGAAGGTCGGCAATGATCGGCGCTTTGTACTCCTCAATCTTCTTCTTGATCGCAATCTCGATCGGGTTTCGATCTAGTCCAGCGGTCGCGTAGATGCCGGCCGCCTGAGAGCGCGCGTAGAGCTCTCTCGTCGACTCCGGTGTATTGAAAGGCCCCCCGTGGCCGAGAGCAATGGTGGCACCGTTCTCATTCAGCGCGGCATCAATTGTTGGTGCGATCTTAGAGATAGCTTCGTCGTAGGTCTGCTCCGGATAGCCTGTGGAGCCGCCCTGTGTGTGACCGGCGCTTGCAACGATCATGTCCGCGCCTACCTGAATGAGCGCACGAGCGTCCTCGGCATTAAAAACAAAACCGACCGTGTACAGGCCGCGTTGGTGTGCCAAGGAAAGCAGATCAATCTCGCGGTTGAAGCCACGACCCATTTTTGTCCACCGCGTTCGCGGAGCGTCCCCGAAGTGTTGAGCGCTCGGTAGGTTGCAGACCCCAGAAATGCCGAGATTCTGGAAACGGTCGAGAAGCCGGTTGTGGTCCATGCTCTCGATGTCGTTGGCGTCAAGGCCGGCAACTAGCGGAACATCAACAACTTGCCAAAAGATCTTCATCATCTTTTCCGACGCGGCTCCGCCGAAATCAGCAATGACTCGAGTCGGGAAGCCTAGGCTGCGCGAAGTGTGCATCGGCGAGGTGATCACGAGGTCGACTCCTGCTCTCGAGGCACACTTCGCGACGATACCGTTCGCAGGCCCCGCCGCAACGACGGGCCTGTCAGCGCCGACTTGAGATCCGAACCGGTCGATCATCTCGAGTCGTGAAAATTCCCTGCCCATGCGGTGGTTCTCCATTCGTGTTGATTGGTCAATACTTAGTTTTGTGCCAGGCGACAAGAACTAGAGGGTTAATCCGAGATACCAACCCTCGTATATTGCGTCGTGTAACTTTCGTGGTGACCGTGCATCCCCGATCACGTGCACGTTCGGTGTCGTCTGTACCAGTTGCTCGTATAGATCTCGCGAGGATTCGACGCCTATCGCCATAACGACGGTGTCCGCCGCAACGAACTCAATTCCATTCGGGCCAAGCACTTCGATGCCATCCGCCACCACCCGAACGAACTCCCGTTCTCGCATAATCGGCACGGGCGCATCGTCGAGAAGGTCAATCAGCATTCGTCGATTGACGGAACTCATATGTGAAGTAAGGATCTCGTTCTGGCGGTCAATGATTGTGACCTGCATCCCCTGTTGGAATAGCCACAAGGCAGTTTCGGCCCCATGCGGACCTCCACCCACGATGACTACAGCGCCCCTGGCCTTGGCGTCCCCACGCAACAGCGAGGCACAATCTACGACCAGGCAACCGCTAGCTGAGGGGCGTGAATGCAACGACTCCGGGTAGTAGGACCCAGTCGCCGCGACAATGACGTCCGGCTTGAAGGTTTCGACCAGATCGGCTGTGACGTCCGCATTGAACTCGACCTTCACCCCGGATTCGTCGATCTCATTCTTGTACCAATTGAGAAGGTTCTTAATGTCGTCCTTGAACCTAGGCACGCCGTACTCGAGCATGTGCCCACCTAGATGACCCGAGCGCTCAAACAGAGTCACGTCGTGGCCGCGCTTCGCAGCAATTCGGGCGACTTCCATTCCTGCGGCCCCCCCGCCCGCGACGAGTACTCTCTTCCCCGCCCGCACGGGGATCATGAGCCCCAACTGTTCCCGCCCGGCCGTTGGGTTGACGGAACACGACAGCACGTTCCCATGAGTTCGTGTTCGATCGATACAACCCTCGTGGCATCCGATGCAGGGGCGTATGCGGTCAATCTGGCCCAAAGCAACCTTCAACGGCCATTCGGGGTCAGCAAGTAGATCACGAGCCAGTGCAACGATGTCGGTCTTTCCCGTGGCCACCGCGTCGTTCGCCAAGCTGGGCGAGCCTAGACGACCCGCTGACATTACTGGAACACGTACCGCATGCTTGACGGCTGAAGTGAACTCCAACGCGTATCCTCGCTCAAAGTAGTTTGGGGGGTGCGCCCAGTAAGAGCTCTCGTAGACACCGACATCGAGTGAGAGACCGTCATACCCCGCCTCTTCAAGGATCTTTGCCATCTTGATCGACTCGGCAACGTCGCGGCCGAACTCCTCCGCGCTGGCGTGCAATGCGCCTTTGCCCTTTGACTCAATAAAGTGACGAGCCGCCATGCGGTAAGTCACGGTGAAATCTGCCCCGGCCGCATCCTTGATTGCATGGAGAATCTCGATCGGGAAAGTCAAGCGCGCGCGAAGGTCACCACCGTACTTATCAGTACGTCGGTTCCAGATCGACGAGGCAAATTGATCGATGAGATATCCCTCGTGCCCGTGAACCTCGATGCCGTCGGCATTGATTGACTTTGCGAATCGCGCCGCTTCCGCGAACGCCTCTACAATCCGTTCGACCTCATAGGTCTCGAGTGCCCGACAGATCACGTCGGGCACGGAAAACGCTTCATTGTCCGACGCGGAAACCGGCTGAACGCCGGACCTTATTACGTCGGCCGGAGTGACGCGGCCGGGGCCAGCAGATAATTGGAAGAAGATCTTGCTGTCGTATGCATGAACACGGGCGACAGTTTCACCCAGGACGCGCACAGATTGTGGGCTGAAATAGGCCCACTTGCGCACCCCACTAGTCAGATTGATGCATTGCTCGATGTCGTACTCGACCTTGAACACGCCCGTAACCAACAGTCCAGCCCCACCGCGCGCCCGCTCTGCAAAGTAATCGGCCATGATCGAGGTTGCGTTCCCCGTCGCCGGGTCAACCTGCGTGCCATTGTTCATCGGGGCAAGAGCAATGCGGTTCTTGAGCTGAGTGCTCCCAATGGTGATCGGCTGGAAGAGGTGGGGGTAGTGCATTTGTTAGGACTTTCGTCCGAGCGAGACAGACTTGTAGGCCCGCGTCAGATCCATGACCGTATCCTCAACCGGAGTGCGTTCGATGCTTGAGGCTCCTACGTACCCCATCACGTCGGTATACCTGTAGAGGTTTTTGACCGACTCGGGATCCATAAAAGGACCCCCGTGCGCAAGGCTCAAGACATCCGGATTAACCGACCGGGCAGCATCGGTTATAGCGTTGACAAGTGGAACGCATTCCTCGACTGTCTTATGTGGAATTGACTCAAGCCCACCGCCAGTTCCTCCAACGTGCGCAATTACGCAGTGCGTTCCCGCCTCCGTCATAGCGATCGTCTCCTCGATTGTCCAGGTATAGGCCATCGTGTAGAAACCCATCTCGACCGCAACTCGAGTGAACTCGACCTCCCGCTCGAAACCTTGGCCGGCCGCCGTGCGCATCTGGGCGTACTCGGCGCCGTAAATACCAATCATGGGGTTGTGAATTACACCAGTTGTGCCAACTTCCTTGAAGCGTTGCAGAAGTTTGCGATGATCCCAGTTGTACGGATCGTTCGCATCGAGACCAGCAATGATCGGTGTGTCCTCGACGACTGCCCAGACCTCCTCGTGCATGTCGAAAGTGATGGTGTTTGCATCACCCACGATCCGAGTTCCCTGCCCCATTACTCGACTTAGCCCGGTGCTGTAGAGCACGATGAAGTCGGCTCCGCCTGCTTCAGATGCAGCGCCAAGCAGTCCGGAGCTCGCGCTGGAACCGATTACCGGATGACCGCTATCAATGGTCCGCTGCACTCGAGATTGGATCTCGGCGACGGTGTACGTCTTTCCCAACTGTTTCTCCTTCGGTTTGCTCTTCTCCACGCAGGACACGACGGGCCGGCTGTTCCTACTGTTGGCCCATTTGCTTCAGCGACTTGATGGGGAACCTGTCGGCAATTGCCATCCGGTTTCTCATCCACTTTGTATCGAGTGCACCCAAGTAGATTCTGCGAAGCGGCGTTAGGGCCTTTGGCCATTTGTTCGTAACTCGGTCCAGGTGCATGGACCAAAATTGGGTCTTGTCAGCAAACGATCTAAACTCGCGTTCCCACCGTTTGAGGTCAACGGGGACGCGGACAGGATCGTCGCCGAGGCTTGCGACCAGTGCGTTTGCGTTGGACAACGCGAGTCCTGCACCTTGTCCCAGAAGCGGAGGTAGACCATGCGCCGCGTCGCCGACAATCGCCACGCGACCGCTTGTCCACGAGTCGCACGCCACGATGCGATAGTGGTTCTGAATTCCCGAGATTCCGTGAAGCATCGGCAACTTCTCGGCGAGCATTGGAAACGATTCAGCCCACGCGTCTATGTCGACCGGAAGTGCACTGGCGCGCGCGTCGGTCTCATGACAAACCATGTATACGTAGCTCATGTCTTTTCCACACGGCGCAACTCCGATCCGGCGGCGCCCGGACCACCACATCGTCGCGTGAGGCTCAGGCGCGAACTCGCTAGAGGGAACTAGGTACCGAGTGACTACCGACGGCAACCGCTCCGTTGACGTCGTGAGATTGAGGGAGTCGCGAACCGCCGAGAAAACACCATCCGCGCCCACTATCAGATCCGCTGAAAATTTCCCCTCGCTTGTCGTCAAGATCCCCGATGGATTGGCCGCTAGAACCTCGGAGTTCGTGACGACTTCGACGCCTGCCTCCCTAGCCTTAGGCAGTAGAGCTTGTAGGAGCGACTCACGCGGGCAGATCCACATTGCGGTGCCCTCGCCGCTGGCGCGATCATGAATGAACTCGCCGGTGACACCATCCCGATACTGCCCCCGCTCAAGGCGCATTCCCTCCGCTTTGATCTCCTCGGCGACTCCGAGGACATCGAGGACCCGCAGGGTATTTTGACGCAGGAAGATTCCGGCACCGATTTCACGGATCGCATCGTTCCGTTCATGCACGCGTGCTGACCATCCCCGTCTTGTGAGCATGATTGCAGTGGCCAGTCCGGCTATTCCACCACCCGCGACTTCTGCGTGCACGTTTCGTCCCCTGTCTAATCGGTGGTATGACTGCTGATGTTATCACACTACCGTACTACGGTATCAGCAGGGCTTCGAAGGGGTCCGACGATGCCTTGACCAGCTGGTACGAAGTTGTGGGGACAATAATCTCCCAACCGACTTTTCACCAACTTAACCAGCCGTGATGGGAATTTCCATCGCACGCAATTAGACGGCCAACGTTGTGCTCAAGGGTAAGAGTGGGGACTGCTGAGGGTTGAGGTGACTCCTGACGTGTGGTGATTTCGATCACCGCTGGAAGGA
>APMI01023547.1_pt1 | contig 19712 bp, 16 predicted proteins | sample 667938 | NCBI WGS metagenome assembly APMI01 (sample SAMN01084076, study PRJNA167559) | wastewater metagenome | biome: Wastewater | place: Denmark: Ejby Moelle, Odense | collected 2011-11-28 | reverse complement strand
GCCGCTTCTATCCCGCCCCGTGCCCCGGTTGCTGCTGATCGGGGCACGGGGCTGGGCCGGGGCCGATCTGTTGGCGCGGCTGGACGCCCTGCAGCCAGATGATGCGATTGTCGAACTGAGCGGGCTGCCTGATGGCGCGGTTGCAGCCCTGCTGGCGCGCGCGCGCGCCCTGCTGTTTCCCAGCCTGGCCGAAGGCTATGGCTTGCCTCCATTGGAAGCGGCGGCGCTGGGCGTGCCGGTTCTGGCGCTGAAGTTGCCGGTAATCCAAGAAATTCTTGGCGACTATCCGGTTTACCTGAACGATTCTGATCGGTATTCTTGGGCAACAAAGATAGAAGAATTTCTTCGCACGACAGAACGGGCAGGCCAGACGAATGCAGGGATCGTGCTTCCGACATGGGAAGCGCATTTCAACGCGGTCTTAAACCCTGTCTGAGAGGATGTGCCGGAAGGGGTCCGGCAGCAGGGTGAGGCAGGGGTGAGGTTACTGTCCCAATATGTCTTGCGACTGGCCCGCAAGCGTTGGCTTGTGCGCGCAATGCGCAAACGTCGCGAATTGCAGCCTGTGGTTGATAGGACGAACCTGATTTCCCGCGATGGCATTCTTCTCTTTTCGACCTTGAGGAACGAAAAGATCCGTTTGCCCTTTTTCCTGCGCTATTACCGCGATCTTGGGGTGAACCACTTTCTGTTCGTGGACAACGGCAGCGACGATGGCGGGCGTGAGTATCTTGCCCAGCAACCCGACGTTTCAGTCTGGACCACCAGTGCCAGCTATAAAAGGTCGCGCTTTGGCGCCGACTGGCTGAACTGGTTGCAGCGCAAATATGGCCACGGGCACTGGACCTTGGTTGTCGATGCCGACGAGTTCTTCGTCTATCCGTTCTGCGATACCCGACCGTTGCGGGCGCTGACCGATTGGCTGGATGCATCTTCGATCAAATCGTTCTCGGCGATGCTGTTGGATATGTATCCCAAAGGCCCGTTCGACGCGCAACCCTACCGGGAGGGACAAGACCCGTTGGAAATTGCCAACTGGTTCGACAGCGGCAATTACGTCATGAGCCGCAACCGCAAGTTCGGCAACCTGTGGATTCAGGGCGGTCCGCGAATGCGGATGTTCTTCACCGATGCGCCCGAAAGGGCACCGGCCCTGAACAAGGTGCCTTTGGTCAAATGGCACCGCAGCTATGCCTATGTCAGCTCGACGCATTCGTTACTGCCGCGGGGATTGAACCAGGTTTATGACGAATGGGGGGGCGAAAAGGCCTCTGGCGTGTTGTTGCACGCCAAGTTTCTGGACACGTTCGGCACCAAGGCGGCCGAAGAGATGGCGCGGCGTCAGCATTACGCCAACAGCCATGAATACCGCGCTTATAATCAGGTCATCGGAACCGAGCCTGACCTTTGGTGCAAGTGGAGCGAGAAATACATCAACTGGCGGCAGCTTGAGATTCTGGGCCTCATGTCCAAGGGGAACTGGGCATGAAAAGCGGTTCGCTTGGCTTTGTAATGTTGTGCCACACCGCGCTGGACCGCGCGGCGCAGGTGGCGCGGCACTGGGCCGAGCGTGATTGCCCGGTGGTGATCCATGTCGATAAGCGGGTCGGGCGCAAATCCTATGCAAAGCTGGTCAAACAGTTGGAAAACCTGAAAAATGTGCGGTTTTCGCGCCGACATGCCTGCGAATGGGGCACCTGGGCGCTGGTGGCCGCCACGCAGGACGCAAGCGAGGTGATGCTGGCTGAATTTCCTGGTGTGCGGCATGTCTATCTGGCCTCTGGCGCCTGCCTGCCATTGCGCCCGGTGGATGAACTCATCCAATACCTCAATGCGCGCCCGCGCACCGATTTCATCGAAAGCGTCACCACCGAGGATGTTGGCTGGACGGTGGGGGGGCTGGATCTGGAACGCTTTACCCTGCGCTTTCCGTTCAGTTGGCGCAAACAGCGTCGGCTTTTCGACTGGTATGTCAGGGTGCAGCGGCGCGTTGGCTTTCACCGCAAGGTGCCTGCGGGGGTGGTGCCGCATCTGGGCAGCCAGTGGTGGTGCCTGACGCGGCAAACCCTGTCGGTCATTCTGGAAAACCCGGATCGGGACGAAATCGATCGCTACTTCCGCCGGGTGTGGATTCCCGACGAAAGCTATTTCCAGACGCTGGTGCGGCAGGTTTCACCCAATGTCGAAAGCCGGTCGCTTACGCTGTCCAAGTTCGACTTCCAGGGCAAGCCGCATATCTTTTACGATGACCACCTGCAAATCCTGCGGCGGTCGGATTGTTTTGTCGCCCGCAAGATCTGGCCCCATGCCGACAAGCTTTATCGCAACTTCCTGACCGACAACGCCAGCGCCCAAGCGGCAGAGCCGAACCCTGGCAAGATCGACCGGCTGTTTTCCAAGGCGGTCGAACGGCGGACCAAGGGGCGCGCCGGGCTTTACATGCAAAGCCGGTATCCCAATGAAAACTGGGAGAATGGCCGCACGGCAGCCCCCTATGCCGTGTTCGAAGGCTTCACCGATGTGTTCGAGAACTTTGAGGTCTGGCTGAGCAAGACCACCGGCACCCGGGTGCATGGCCATCTGTTTGCGCCAGAGCGGGTGGAGTTTGCCGGTCGCGAGGCAGTCTATAACGGTGCGCTGTCTGATAGCGCGGCCTTGCGCGATTATAATCCGAAAGGGTTCCTTACCAGCCTGTTGTGGAACACCCGGGGCGAGCGGCAATGCCTGCAGTTCGGGCCTGGCGACAATCAGGCTCTGGCCGGCTTCATGGCAGGGGATCCGAATGCGCAGATCTCGGTGATCTCGGGCGCCTGGGCGGTGCCGTTGTTCCATTCCAACCGCAACTTCGGTGACATCCGGCGCGAGGCGGCCCAATTGCAAAAGATTGAAGCCGAGTTCCTCTCTTTGCTGCGCAGCCCCTGGTCCAAGGCGCGGGTGCGGGTGTGGACACTGGCTGAATTCGTGGAAAACCCGATGGAGCCATTGCAGACCGTGGTGGATGAGATCAGCCCGCGCTCGATGCGGCGGTTGACCGAGGTGCCGCGGCTGACCGACCTGACCGGCTTTGGCCAGTTCTTGCAGAACTTGCGCAATCAGGGAATGCAGCCGGTCCTGATGGGCGAGTTCCCGGTGAATGATGACCTGCGCGGCAATCCGCCTCGCCGTGGCCGCCCCTATCTTGTGAACTGACCGGATGACGACCGCCAAGTTCTCCAGCTTTGTCGTGTTCGCCGAAATGCGGACGGGGTCGAATTTTCTGGAAGCAAATCTGAACGATCTGCCCGGCGTGAAATGCCATGGCGAGGCGTTCAACCCCTATTTCATCGGCGGCGAGGGCAAGCAGCAGTTGCTTGGCGTCACGCTTGACCAGCGCAACGCCGACCCGCGCAGCCTGTTGCGCGCCATGGCGGCGGGGACCGACGGATTGTCGGGGTTCCGCTATTTCAACGATCACGACCCGCGGGTTTTTGATCTGGTGGTGCGCGACCCAGCGGTGGCCAAGATCATCCTGACTCGCAACCACTTGGACAGTTACGTCAGTTGGAAGATCGCGATGGAAAGCGATCAGTGGTGGCTGGCCAATACCAAGCACCTGAAAACCGTGCGGCCCCTGTTCGATCTGGCAGAGTTCACGGCGCGGCTGGACATGCTGCAACAGTTTCAGCGCCGTCTTACGCATCAGTTGCAGGCCACCGGGCAGACGGCTTTTTACATCGACTATGATGATATTCTTGATCTGGATGTGCTGAATGGCCTTGCCGCCTTTCTTGGGGTCGAGGCGCGGCTGACTGCATTGAACTATCGGTTCAAGAAACAGAATCCCGAACCGGTTGCCGAAAAGGTGTCGAACCCAGATGAGATGCAGGCCGGGTTGGCCAAGGTGGATTTCTTTGCTTTAAGCCACAGCCCCAGTTTCGAGCCGCGCCGCGCGGGCGCCGTGCCCAGCTATCTGGCATCCGAAGCGCAGCCTGTGTTGTTCATGCCGGTCAAGGCGGCGCCAGAGGCGCGGCTGCGCAAATGGTTGAATGCCATGGGCGGGGTGCAGACCGGCATGGACCGTCAGGCCCTGCGCCGCTGGCGCGAGGCCAACCCGGGGCATCGCAGCTTTACCGTGCTGCGCCACCCGCTGGCCCGCGCCCATGCGGCGTTTTCGGATTTTCTGGTGCGCGAATGGATGCCAGAGTTGCGGCCCTATCTGAAGCGGGTTCACAAGTTCACCCTGCCGCCCAAGGGCAAGGGCTTTGCCGGTGCGGCCGAGTATCGTGAGGGCCTGCTGGTGTTTCTGGAAATGATCCGCCACCTGCATAACGGCAGAACCGAACTGCGCACCCCGCCGCATCTGGCGACGCAAGGGGCGATCCTGCAAGGCTTTACCTCGTTGCAGGGGCCAGACATCGCCATTCGTGAGGATCGGCTGGCAGAGGGGATTGCCTGGTTGTCGGCGGAAATCGGACGGCCGCTGCCTGCCTTGCCTGCGGCGGCAGAAATCGGGCCCCATGCGCTGGAGGATCTGTATGGCGCGGATCTTGAGGTGGCTGCCCGCGCCGCCTATGGCCGCGATTATGCGGCTTTCGGATTTGGCGACTGGCAGCCCGAGCTTTCTGTGGCGGCGCCCTGAGGCGGTCAGGCGGCCTGAATCGTCTTCGCCTCGGTCAGAATGGCATAGAGCTTGGCCGGATCGGTGTTGGCACGCAATTTGGCGCAGACCGCAGCGTCACGCATGGTGCGGCTGACCAGGGCCAGCGCCTTCAGGTGATCGACGCCCGAATCCTTGGGCGCAAGCAGGCAGAACGCCAGATCGATCGGCTGGCGGTCCACGCTGTCATATTCCAGCGGCTTTTCCAGCCGCACGAACAGGCCGACGATCTGGGTCAGCCCCTCCAGCCGCGCATGGGGCAGGGCGATGCCGTTGCCCACGCCGGTCGGCCCCAGGCTTTCGCGCTCTTGCAAACCGTCAAAGGCCTGTGCGGCATTCAGCCCATAGGCTTGGGCGGCCACCTCGCCAAGCTCTTGAAACAACCGTTTCTTGCTGGTCATCTGCCCCAGCACGCGCACGGCAGCGGGTGTCAAAAGCTTGGCAAGGTTCATGCCTGTTCGTCCTTTTGGCCCTGACTTCGGGCCTTATTTGCTGTTGCGGGGGTCGATCCAGCCGATGTTGCCGTCATCCCGACGATACACCACATTCACGCCGCCATGGCCTTCGTTTCGAAAGACCAGAAGGCGCTGTCCGGCAAGCTCCAGCTGCATGACCGCCTCGCCGACGGTGATGGAGGGGATCTTGGTCTCCATCTCGGCGATGACAATCGGCTGAAGCGCGTCGGTATCGGCGTCTTCCGGCTCTTCGGTTGGCGCGAGGATATAGGCGGACCCGCCTTCGAATTCAACCGGCTCTGCGCGGTTCGAATGGTGGTTGCGCAGACGGCGTTTATACCGGCGCATCTGCTTGTCCATCTTCTCGCGGCAGCTTTCGAAGGCGGCATAGATTTCAGTGGCGTGGCCCTTGGCCTGCACGGTCAACCCCGTGGACAGATGGATCACCGCCTCACAGACATTTTCATGCGCGATGCGCGAAAACACCACCGTGGCATCGGTCGGGCGTTGGGCGTATTTTTCGATTACCTCGCCCAGTTCGGCCTTCACATGGGTCTGAAGGGCTTCACCAATGTCGATCTGTTTTCCGCTGATCTGGTAGCGCATGATGCCTCCTTTACATATGCGTCAGAGGCCCCGGCACGGGCGCCCGGGGCGGGGTTTTCCCATTGAGAGAAAGGGGAAATTCTGCCCAGTTCCCATTCGCGGCGGGGCCGGTGGCCGGCCGCTTCTGTCATTCGGGTCTGGGCGCATATCGCGTGCATCCCCTTCATTTGGGAACGCCACCCGGTGCTTGTCAACAACGGTGTGTCGGCAGGATCAAATGATGCGGAAATTCTCGCCCAGATAGACGCGGCGCACCATCTCATCCTGAACGATTTCCTCTGCCGTGCCGGTTTTCAGCACCGTGCCGTCATGCAGGATGTAGGCGCGGTCCACGATGTCCAGCGTTTCGCGTACGTTGTGATCGGTGATCAGAACGCCGATTCCCCGGCTTTTGAGATCCTGAACAAGGTGGCGGATTTCACCCACGGCGATCGGGTCCACCCCGGCAAAGGGTTCGTCCAGCAGCAGGTATTTCGGTTCCGCCGCCAGACAGCGCGCAATTTCCACCCGACGTCGTTCGCCGCCCGACAGGGCCAGCGCTGGGGCGTGGCGGATATGGGTGATGGAAAACTCACCCAGCAACTCTTCCAGCCGCTCGCGGCGCTTGTGGCGGTCGGATTCGCGGATTTCCAGCACGGCCAGAATGTTGTCCTCGACCGAAAGACCGCGGAAGATCGAAACCTCTTGCGGCAGATAGCCAATACCCAGCCGGGCACGGCGATACATCGGCAGGGCGGTCGCATCGCGCCCGTCGATCATGACCTGCCCGCGTTCGGGAATGACCAGACCGGCGATGGAGTAAAAGGTGGTGGTTTTGCCGCAGCCATTCGGGCCAAGCAACGCCACAACCTCTCCCTGCCGCAAATCCAGCGAGATATCGCGGATCACCGGGCGACGCTTGTAGCTTTTCTGAAGGCCGCGAATGGACAGGCCCTGGCCCGAGGGCGCCTCTGTCCCTTGATCGGGCGGCATCAGTTGCCCCCCGGCACGAAGGTTGTAGTCACGCCCCCCTCCATCCGGCCGGTGCCGGATTTCAGATCGACCGACAGTTTCTGTCCCTTGATCGCGGCGGCCCCCTGCGTCAGCACCACATCGCCCGTCATCACCACCGCGCCCGAGGCGATGGTATAAACCGCCTCATTGCCCTTTGCGGCATCGGTTGCGTTCACCAGCAGCACATTGCCGGTGGCATGAAGGGACTGCACCTGCTTTTGGTCGGCGGCATAAGTCACCGTCACCTTGTCTGCGGACAGTTTCATCGCGCCTTGGGTGACCAACACATTGCCGGCGAATTCCGCGGCGCCATTGGTCTGATCGACCGACAGGCTGTCGGCCTTGACCTCGACCGGCTGCGAGGGGTCTCCCTTCAGCCCGCCGAACTTCAGGCTCGTGCCTTGCGCAAGGGCCGCATCCGGTCCCAGCAGAAGGGCGGCGCACAGGATGGCGCATTGGGCGATAAGGGCAAAGGGCTTGGTCATGGAAAGTCCCGTCATTTCGCCGGTTGGTATAGCAAGCGGACGTTGCCATTGAAAACCAGAAGATAGCCCTGCCCGGGCCCCTTCTGGTCAAGTTTCATCTGATCGGCCGTCAGTTTGCCCATCGGGGCATCTGCCGTCACCGCGCCCTGGCTGACCGCCGAGGTGCGATCCAGCGCAAGGTCAAAGCCGGAACTGAGCACCGTGTAACCGGCAGAGGACTTCAACGTCACCCCACCCGACAGTGCGGCGCTTTTGGCTGCATTGTCCACCGTGGCACTTCCTGCGGTGATATCGGTGGTGGCCCCGTCCGGCGTTGCCAGCCTGCCGGTGATACCTGTGGCGGTGCCGCTGCCATCAGGCCTTGGCCGGGCCTCGGCCATGTTCAGGGTCAACGCCGCGCCATCGTTTGTCACACCCGACAGGCCCGCATCTGTCAGCCTGGGTTCGCGCAGCCGGTCCTCGATATCGACCTTGGCGTAGGGTATGGCGTCTTCCGGGTTGATCTGGCGCGAGAACAGGAACAACGAAGACAGGATGGCCAGCGCCAGCAAAGGCAGCGCGATTTTCAGCACGGCGACCACGCGCGAATGCAGGTTGTCGTGTGCCCGAAACACCATTCAGACCACCCCTGCGCGCAGGCAGTCGTGGATATGCACAATGCCAAGGGCCTGGCCAGGCGAATCCTCGGCCGTGACGAACAGGCATGTGATCTTGCGGTCATTCATCAGCGCCACCGCCTTTTCGGCCAAGGCATCGGGCGAGATCGTTCGTGGCCCGCGCGTCATCACGTCGCCTGCCGACAGATCCAGAAGGCCGTCCATATGCCGCCGCAGGTCGCCATCAGTGATGATGCCCTGCAAGGCGCCCTCTGCATCGGTGACACCCACGACGCCATAGCCCTTGGCGCTGATTTCCAACAGCGCCTCGCCCATCGGCGCATCATGCGCGATCAGCGGCAGGTCGGCGTGCATCAGGTCGCGCACTTTCAGGAGCTTGGCGCCCAACTTGCCGCCGGGATGGAACATGCGGAAATGTTCGGGCGTGAACTGGCGATGCTCCATCAGGGCAATCGCCAAAGCATCGCCCAAGGCCAGCGTCATCGTGGTCGAGGTGGTGGGCACGATGCCGGTATCGCAGGCCTCAGGTACGGCGGGCAACAACAGAACGACATCGGCCTGCCGTGCGAGCGTCGACTCCGCCTTGCCGGTGATGCCGATCATCGGAATGCCAAAGCGGCGGGTGTGGGCGATGATGTCGGCCAGTTCCGGCGTCTCGCCCGAATTCGACATGACCAGCGCCACGTCGCCCTTGGTCACCATGCCCAGGTCGCCGTGGCTGGCCTCGGCCGGATGTACGAAATGGGCAGGCGTTCCCGTGCTGGCGAAGGTGGCGGCCATCTTGCGCGCGATATGACCTGACTTGCCCATGCCAGACACGATGACCCGCCCCTCGGCCGACAGGATCAACCGCACCGCGGCCCCAAAGCTGTCGCCCAGGCCCGCGCCCAGCGTGGTCAGCGCCTCGGCCTCTCGCGCGATGACGCGGCGGCCGGTCGCCAGGAAATCAGTGGTGGAAGATGTCATTCGGTTCGTCCCAGCCCAGAAGGTCCAGTTCCGCCCGCGCGGGCAGGAAATCGAAGCAGCTTTGCGCCAGTTCCATCCGTCCCTCGCGCTGCAAGATCGCCTCCAGCACGCCTTTCAGCTTGTGCAGATACAGCACATCCGAGGCAGCATAGTCTTTCTGCGCTTCGGTCAGGGTGGCAGAGCCCCAGTCGCTGGTTTGCTGGGCCTTCGAGACATCCACCCCGACATATTCGGCCAGCAGGTATTTCAGGCCGTGCCGATCAGTATAGGTGCGGATCAGCCGCGAGGCGATCTTGGTACACCAGACCGGGGCGGTCCGCACGCCAAACGCCTTTTGCAGCGCCGCAATGTCAAAGCGGCCAAAGTGGAACAACTTCAGCACAGCCGGATCGGTCAGCAACCGTTCCAGATTGGGCGCGCTGGTCTGGCCCCGGGCGATCTGCACCAGATGGGCATCGCCGTCGCCTGCGGAAAGCTGCACCACGCACAGCCGGTCGCGGCGCGGGTCAAGCCCCATGGTTTCGGTGTCAATGGCGACCACAGGCCCAAGGGTCAGGCCGTCAGGCAGGTCGTTCTGGTGCAGGTGAATGGCCAAGGTGCGGGCTTCCGTCTGAAAGGGTCGCAGCCTCGATAGACCCGGCAGGGGCACAGGGTCAACCTCGCAGGGCCGGGGTGGCGAAAGGCCCCACTATAGAAAAGGCCCGCTTACAGCAGACCTGTGATCATCATTCGCGTCGCGGTCAGCGGCACGCCCCGTGTGGTCTTGCCGGTCATGGTGAACTTGCGTTTCTTGGAATCCTGCAAACCGGCCATGAAGTCTTCGTCCACATCAGCGCTGTTCCAGAAGATCTGCACCCCGAACATCCCCTTCATCGAGAAGGATCCCACGGTTCCCGGCCGCATCGGCGGGGCATAAAGGTTCGCGGGCGGGTCCGAGGAATAGTAAACCTTGTTGGGCGCTTCGAAGTAATAATACCACACTTCATAGCTGCCTTCCTCGACCTCCCACCAGCCGCCCAGCCAATGGGGCACGGGCTTGCCCGCCTCGATCAGCGCCTTCATGTTCACCCAACCTTGCAGCGAGGCGGGTTTCCAGTCGTGCCGTTTGCGCTTGATCGCGTCATAGCCGTTGCTTGGCCCGCCCTGGCCGGATTCGACCGTGAACCAGTCGGTGCCATCGACATAAAGCGAGACACCCATATGGTTCAGGTTGGTGCCGTTGTGGTCGGCCGATTGCGCGAACATGCGGAACACGTCGCCATAATTCGGTTTGGCCCCGCTGTCTGCCGGCACCCAGCAATGGCCAAGGCCATAGCGCGTCAGCCAGTCGGCAATGTCGAACCGGCCTACACCGTCCTTGGAGGTGTAGCCCATCGCCACTGCGCATTTCGAGCAGAACTCATTGCAGGTGGTGGTGCGGTCGTTCACCCATTTGTCCAGCAAGCCGCGCTGGCTATAGCCGGTCATCCGCTGAAAGTCGGGGTTCGTCACGATCCCGTCAGCAATGGCTTTCACGTCATCAGACGAGAACTTGCCGTTCGCCGTGGTCAGCGTTTTGGATCCCTTGCCGGTGGACCTTACCTCTGGTGTCTGTCCAGGCAGGTCACCAACATAGGGCGGAACGCTGGTAATGAACTTTTCCAGCTTGAGCTGGTAATCTTCGGTCAGGGTTGGGGCTGGCATGGATCCACACTCCGAGAATGCGGTCATGGATAAATGTCGCAGACGGCAATATTGCGGCGATCATCAGCAAGATGCGGGCCAAAAAACCAAACGGCCGCCCCAAGGGACGGCCGTTTTGATAAATGGTGCCCAGAAGAGGACTCGAACCTCCACGCCTTGCGGCGCTGGTACCTGAAACCAGTGCGTCTACCAATTCCGCCATCTGGGCACGCTTCAGTGCGGCGGGATTTAGCCGGGCCGTTCGGGGGTGTCAACAGGCCTCGCGCGTTTTTTCGTCGCAAGCCGCGGTGCGGCAATTGGCCTTGCCGGGGCAGGGGCAGGGGGGTATTCAGAAACAGGTTTCAGCACTGCGCCAAAGGGTTCCCCATGAGCAAGCTTGTGACGATCATCGGCGGTTCGGGTTTTGTCGGACGCTACATTGCGCGTGGTATGGCGAAAGAGGGCTGGCGCGTCCGCGTCGCCGTTCGCCGACCGAACGAGGCGCTGTTCGTCAAGCCTTATGGGGCTGTGGGTCAGGTAGAGCCGATCCTTTGCAATATCCGCGATGACGCCAGTGTGGCGGCCGCAATCCGGGGTGCGGACGCGGTGGTGAACTGCGTTGGCACTTTCGACCGGATGGGGCGCAACACTTGCGAGGCGGTGAACGCCGATGGCGCGGCCCGGGTCGCCCGTATTTCCGCAGCCGAAGGGGTGGGCGCGCTGGTGCATATCTCGTCGCTGGGGGCCGACGCGGCTTCGGCCAGCGTCTATGCCGCTTCAAAGGCTCAGGGAGAGCAAGCGGTTCTGGCCGCCTTTCCCCAGGCTGTCATCCTGCGGCCTTCGGTGATTTTCGGGCCGGAAGACGGGTTGTTCAATCGTTTTGCGGGCATGGCGCGGCTAGGCCCGATTCTGCCGCTGGTGGGGGGCAACACCCTGTTCCAGCCGGTTTATGTGGGGGATGTGGCGGCGGCGGCTGTCAAGGCCGCAACCGGCGATGCCGCGCCCGGCATTTATGAGCTGGGCGGCCCGGAGGTGGACAGCCTGAAAGGTCTGGTTTCCAAGATGCTGACGGTGATCCGCCGTCGCCGTCTGGTGTTGAACCTGCCGTTCTTTGCCGGCTCGGTTATTGGCACGCTGGCGGATCTGGGGTCGGCCTTGACCATGGGGCTGGGGCGGAACACCTTGCTGACTGCCGATCAGGTGCGCAGCCTGAAGGCGGACAATGTGGTCGGCGCGGGTGCAAGAACGCTGGCCGATCTGGGAATTTCCCCGACCGACATGGATGCGGTGCTGCCCGAGTACCTGTGGCGCTATCGGCCGACCGGACAGTACGCGGCCATCACCGAATCGGCCAAGAACCTGCGAAAGGCCTGACCCTGTGGATCATCTCGGAATTTCCGCCCTTCTTGGTCTGCTGGAAGGGCTGACCGAGTTTCTTCCTGTATCCTCCACCGGGCACCTTCTGCTGGCCAGCCACTTCTTGGGCTTTGACAGCGCGGGAAAGACCTTTGAGGTCGTGATCCAGCTGGGTGCTGTTCTGGCGCTTATGACGGTCTATGCCGCCAAGCTGTGGCAGGTATTTTCGACCGCGCATCGTGACCCGGCCAGCCTGCGGTTCATCGTCTCGGTTCTGATGGCCTTTTTGCCTGCCGTCGTGGTCGGTGTCCTCGCACATGATTTCATCAAGCGCGTGTTGTTCGAAACCCCGATGCTGATCGCGGTCATGCTGATTCTGGGTGGCATCCTGCTGCTGTTCGTTGACCGCCTTGCGCCCCCGCCCGAAGATTTCGACGCCAGTGCCCTGCCGCTGCGCAAGGCATTGCTGATCGGGTGTGCGCAATGTCTTGCGATGATTCCGGGCGTGTCGCGTTCGGGGGCAACTATTGTCAGCGCCCTTTTCCTGAAGGTGGAAAAGCGGGCGGCGGCAGAGTTTTCGTTCTTTCTGTCGTTGCCCACCATGGCGGCCGCTGTGGGCTATGACTTGCTGAAAAGCCGCGACATGCTGGATTTTTCAGCATGGAGCCAGATTGCGGTAGGTTTTGTGCTGGCCTTCGTCACCGGGGTTGTCGTGGTCAAATGGCTGTTGGGCTATGTTTCCAAGCATGGCTACGCGCTGTTCGGCTGGTGGCGAATCATCATCGGCAGCGCAGCCTTGGTCGCGCTGCTGCTGGGGGCATAGGCTTATAGGTATCTAATGCTGACCTATTCTCCTGCCAGTTTACGCAAAAAACTCAACCTGCAACCAGAAAACCGACAAATAGGTAAGCCGCACTGACTTTTATTTGTGGGTGCCTTGGCATATCCCTTCCCGGCGATGATTTTTCGAAGGGCGCAGCCATGGCCACGCAAAAGATGTTGAAATTCGTCACCTTGGGCAAGGAAATGCCCGAGAAGCGCGAGCCGAAGGCGCGCAGCCATGACTTCAACGAAATCTACCGCGAGTTCGCCGAGGCCAAGGCGACCGAGCAAGCCAGCCGGTGCAGTCAGTGCGGCGTGCCCTATTGCCAGGCGCATTGCCCCTTGCACAACAACATCCCCGACTGGCTGCGCCTGACCGCCGAGGGCCGCTTGCAAGAGGCCTATGAGATTTCGCAGGCCACCAACACCTTCCCGGAAATCTGCGGCCGCATCTGCCCGCAAGACCGCCTGTGCGAAGGCAACTGCGTCATCGAACAGTCGGGCCATGGCACTGTCACCATTGGCTCGGTCGAGAAATATATCACCGATACCGCGTGGGAGCAGGGCTGGGTCAAGCCGATCCTGCCCCATGCCGAGCGCACGGAATCGGTTGGCATCATCGGCGCCGGTCCGGGTGGCCTTGCCGCCGCCGACATGCTGCGGCGCAAGGGCGTGCAGGTGACTGTCTATGACCGCTATGACCGCGCAGGCGGCTTGCTGACCTACGGTATCCCCGGCTTCAAGCTGGAAAAGCCAGTTGTGATGCAGCGGATCGAGCAGTTGGAAAAGGCGGGCGTCACCTTTGTGATGAACTGCAAGGTCGGCGAGGACATCAGCTTTGACGCCATTCGCGGCCAGCATGACGCCGTGCTGATTGCAACCGGCGTCTATAAGATCCGCGAGATCGAGGCTCCCGGTTCGGGCGCCACCGGCATCGTCAAGGCGCTGGATTATCTGACTGCCTCGAACCGCAAGTCATTCGGCGACGATGTGGCAGAGTTTGACAACGGCACGCTGAATGCAGCGGGCAAGCGGGTGGTGGTGATCGGCGGCGGCGATACGGCGATGGACTGCGTGCGCACGGCGATCCGCCAGGGGGCCACTTCGGTCAAATGCCTGTATCGCCGCGACAAGGCCAACATGCCAGGCAGCCAGCGCGAAGTGCAGAACGCCGAGGAAGAGGGCGTGGAGTTCGTCTGGCTGTCGGCGCCCAAGGGGTTCGCTGGCGGCACCAAGGTTGACGGCGTGATGGTGCAAAAGATGCGCCTGGGTCTGCCTGATGCAACTGGCCGCCAGTCGCCCGAGGTGATCGAGGGCGCCGACTATGTCGAGCCTGCGGATCTTGTGGTTCAGGCGCTGGGGTTTGAACCGGAATCGATTCCCACGCTCTGGGGTGTGCCGGAACTGGCCGTGACCCGCTGGGGCACGATCAAGGCCGATTTCCGCACCCATGCGACCAGCCTGCCCGGCGTTTATGCCGCGGGCGACATCGTGCGCGGGGCTTCGCTTGTGGTCTGGGCCATCCGCGATGGACGCGAGGCGGCAGAAGCGATTCTGGACTATCTTGCCCAGACTCCGGCCGTCGCGGCCGAGTGACCCGTAAACGCTGCCCGTTCCGGCGGGCAGGCCAAAGACCAGTCAAAGGACGACGGCAATGCGTAACGCGATGATCCTTGCTTTTGTAATGGTGGCCCCCGCTGCGGCCCATGCCGGCAGCTTTACCCCGCCCCAGGGCTGCACCACCCACCTGACCGTGCAGTCGCGCGGCTGCTATGTGGCCAACTACTACACCTGCGAGGCCGACCCCAAGGGCGACCAATGGCGCGCCGATTTCGACCAAGAGGGGCTGTTCTTCCTGTCGCATATCGACGCCGAGACGCAATGGGTTGAAAGCATCGAGGTGAACCCCACGGTCAAGCAGACGCTTGATCCGAACCCCAAGGATCCAGCCAGCTTTTCGACGCTGCTGGCCACCGGGCGCGATGATTTCGACTTTTCGCTGTCGAAGGACAACGGCGAACATTCCAATGTGACCGGCTATGACCAGTTGACTGGCAGAACCGTGACGATCGACGGCGTGACCCTGGAAGAAACCCAGTATGAATACGCCGAGGTTGACGATGCCGGAACGCTGATCCGCAAGTCGCGCGGGCATGAATACATCAGCCGTGAATGGCGCCGGTTTTTCTCTGGCACCTCTGACTGGTGGGATGGCACCGACTGGCAGCCCCTGAACGGCGAACCGGTGCAATTCATCCAGTCTGGCGAAAAAGGCTTTGCCGCCACCCAACCGATTTTTGACTGCGACGCCCAGATGTCGGCGCTTGAGGTGCCGTTGTTGCACCGCGCCTCCATCAGCGTCCCTCTGCCCGCCAGCCCGAAGGAGTAAGCCATGACGATCTATGATGAAGCCTGGGTAAGGGCAGAGGAAGAAAAGCGCGCCTGGCTGGATGCGAACGGTCTCTACAAGTCGGATGACGAGCATGCCTCGTGCGGGGTGGGACTGGTGGTGTCGATTTCCGGCAAGGCCAGCCGCAAGGTTGTGGAAAACGGCATTTCTGCGCTTAAGGCGGTCTGGCACCGGGGTGCAGTGGATGCCGACGGCAAGACTGGCGACGGCGCGGGCATCCATGTGCAGATTCCGGTCAAGTTCTTCTACGATCAGGTTCGCCGCACCGGGCATGAGCCGGATACGAAAAAGCTGATCGCGGTGGGGCAGGTTTTCCTTCCGCGTACCGATTTCGGCGCGCAGGAACGCTGCCGGACCATCGTGGAAACCGAAGTCCTGCGGATGGGCCATTACATCTATGGCTGGCGGCATGTCCCGGTGGACACGTCCGTTCTGGGCGAAAAGGCCAATGCGACGCGCCCCGAGATCGAACAGATCCTGATTCGCTGCGAGGATGGCGCCGACCCCGAGCAGTTCGAGCGCGAACTGTACATCATCCGCCGCCGCATCGAAAAGGCGGCGACGGCGGCGGGGATTCAGGGGCTTTACCTGTGTTCCCTCTCGTGCCGCAGCATCATTTACAAGGGGATGATGCTGGCCGAGCAGGTGGCGGTGTTCTACCCCGATCTGACGGATGAGCGGTTTGAATCCGCCTTTGCCATTTATCATCAACGCTACTCCACCAACACTTTCCCGCAGTGGTGGCTGGCGCAACCCTTCCGCATGCTGGCCCATAACGGCGAGATCAACACACTGAAGGGCAACGTCAACTGGATGCGCAGCCATGAGATCCGCATGGCTTCGTCGGCTTTCGGCGACATGGCAGAGGACATCAAGCCGATCATCCCCGGTGGCACCTCTGACTCGGGCGCGCTGGATGCGGTGTTCGAGGTGCTGGTGCGTTCGGGCCGTTCGGCCCCCATGGCGAAAACCATGCTGGTGCCAGAGGCGTGGTCGAAGGCCACGACCAATATGCCCAAGGCATGGGCCGATATGTATTCCTATTGCAACTCGGTTATGGAACCGTGGGACGGCCCTGCGGCGCTGGCCATGACCGATGGCCGCTGGGTCTGCGGCGGGCTTGACCGCAACGGCCTGCGGCCCATGCGCTATGTCATCACCGGCGATGGGATGCTGATTGCCGGGTCCGAGGCCGGGATGGTGCCGGTGGACGAAGCCACGGTGCGCGAAAAGGGCGCGCTGGGACCGGGACAAATGATAGCCGTCGATATGGTCGATGGCAAGCTTTACCACGATACCCAGATCAAGGATCGTCTGGCTTCCAGCCAGCCCTATGGCGACTGGGTGGGCAAGATCGTCGATCTGAACGCGCTGCTGAAAGATGTGCCCGAGCGCGCCGTCTATGCCGGTGCTGATCTGCGCAAGCGCCAGATTGCGGCGGGTTACACCGTCGAGGAGCTGGAGCAGGTACTGGCCCCGATGGCCGAAGACGGCAAGGAAATGGTCGCCTCGATGGGCGACGATACGCCTGCGGCGGTTCTGTCGTCGGTCTATCGCCCGCTGTCGCATTTCTTCCGCCAGAACTTCAGCCAGGTGACCAACCCGCCCATCGACTCCCTGCGTGAAGGCCGGGTGATGAGCCTGAAAACCCGGTTCGGCAACCTCAAGAACGTGCTCGATGAAAACTCGTCGCAGACCGAGATCCTGGTGCTGGAAAGCCCCTTTGTCGCCAATGCCGAATTCGATGTTCTGGTTGAGCGTTTCGGCGCGCAGGTGGCCTATATCGACTGCACCTTCCCCGTTGGTCCCAGCCATGACGACCTGCGCGTGGCGTTGGAGCGTATTCGGGCGGAGGCTGAAGATGCCGTGCGCTCGGGCGCGGGCCAGTTGGTTCTGACCGACGAACATCAGGGCGAAGGCAAGGTCGGGATGCCGATGATCCTGGCCACCAGCGCGGTGCATAGCTGGCTGACGCGCAAGGGCCTGCGGACCTTCTGTTCGATCAACGTGCGGTCGGCCGAATGTATCGATCCGCATTATTTCGCGGTTCTGATCGGTTGTGGCGCTACCACGGTCAACGCCTATCTTGCGCAGGATTCCATTGCCGACCGGATCAACCGCGGCCTGCTGGAGGGCAGCCTGCTGGATGCGATGCGCCGCTATCGCGACGCCATTGATGCGGGCCTTTTGAAGATCATGTCCAAGATGGGCATCTCGGTGATCTCGTCCTATCGCGGGGGCCTGAACTTCGAGGCGGTGGGTCTGTCCCGCGCCTTGGTGGCCGAATATTTCCCCGGCATGCACAGCCGGATTTCGGGCATCGGCCTGCACGGCATTGAGCAGAAGCTGGAAGAGGTTCACGCCCGTGGCTGGCTGGGCGGCAGCGATGTGTTGCCGATTGGCGGCTTTTACAAGGCGCGGCGGTCGGGCGAAAAGCACGCTTGGGAAGCGCAGACGATGCACCTGCTGCAATCGGCTTGCGACCGGGCCAGCTATGATCTGTGGAAGCAATATTCGGCCGCGATGCGGGCGAACCCGCCGATCCATATCCGCGACCTGTTGGACATCAAGGCATTGGGCAAGGCGGTGCCGATAGAGGAAGTGGAATCGATCACCTCGATCCGAAAGCGTTTCGTGACTCCGGGCATGAGCCTTGGCGCCCTGTCGCCCGAGGCGCACAAGACGCTGAACGTGGCAATGAACCGCATCGGGGCCAAGTCCGACAGCGGCGAGGGCGGCGAAGACCCTGCGCATTTCCTGCCTGAAGCCAACGGCGACAACCCGTCGGCCAAGATCAAGCAGGTTGCCTCGGGCCGCTTTGGTGTGACTGCCGAATACCTGAATGCCTGTGAAGAGCTGGAAATCAAGGTCGCGCAAGGGGCAAAGCCCGGCGAGGGCGGCCAGCTTCCGGGCATGAAGGTGACCGAGCTGATCGCCCGGCTGCGCCACAGCACCAAGGGCGTGACGCTGATCTCGCCCCCGCCGCACCACGACATCTATTCCATCGAAGACCTTGCGCAGTTGATCTATGACCTGAAACAGATCAACCCGCGCGCCAAGGTGACGGTGAAACTGGTGTCGTCGTCGGGCGTTGGCACGATTGCCGCGGGTGTGGCCAAGGCCAAGGCCGACGTGATCCTTGTGTCCGGCCATAACGGTGGCACCGGAGCATCCCCGGCGACCAGCATCAAATATGCCGGCCTGCCGTGGGAAATGGGCCTGACCGAGGCGCATCAGGTTCTGGCGATGAACAACCTGCGCGACCGCATCACCCTGCGGACTGACGGGGGCCTGCGCACGGGCCGCGACATCGTGATGGCCGCGATGATGGGGGCCGAGGAATACGGCATCGGCACCGCCGCGTTGATCGCCATGGGCTGCATCATGGTGCGTCAGTGCCAGTCCAATACCTGCCCGGTGGGCGTGTGCGTGCAGGATGAACGCCTGCGCGCCAAGTTCACCGGCACGGCGGACAAGGTGGTGAACCTGATCACCTTCTATGCCCAGGAAGTGCGCGAGATTCTTGCCAGCATCGGGGCGCGGTCGATGGATGAAATCATCGGCCGGGCGGACCTGTTGTCACAGGTTTCGCGTGGTTCCGCGCATCTGGATGACCTTGACCTGAACCCGCTTCTGATCTCGGTCGATGCGATGCAGAAGATCACCTATGACCGGTCGAAGCCGCGCAACCATGTGCCCGATACACTGGATGCCGAGATCATCAAGGATGGCCACCGCTTCTTTGAAGATGGCGAGAAGATGCAGCTTTCCTATGCCGTGCGGAACACCAGCCGCACCATCGGCACGCGCTCGTCCAGCCATATCGTCAAGAAATTCGGAATGCGGAACAGCCTGCAACCCGACCATCTGACCGTCAAGCTGACCGGCTCTTGCGGGCAGTCGCTGGGGGCCTTTGCGGTCAACGGCCTGAAAATCGAGGTGATGGGCGACGCCAACGATTATGTGGGCAAGGGCCTGTCGGGTGGCACGATCACCGTGCGCCCGGCGATGGAAAGCCCGTTGAAGGCCGAGGATAACACCATCATCGGCAATACCGTGCTGTATGGCGCGACCGATGGCTATCTGTTTGCCGCAGGACGGGCGGGCGAACGGTTCGGCGTGCGCAACTCGGGTGCCAGTGTGGTGGTCGAAGGCTGCGGCTCGAACGGGTGCGAGTATATGACAGGCGGGGTTGCGGTTGTCCTTGGCCGGATCGGTGCCAACTTTGGCGCGGGCATGACGGGTGGCATGGCCTATGTCTATGACCCGACCGGTGTGGCCGAGGATTTCATCAACCTGGAAAGCCTTGTCACCTGCGGCATCGGTCATGCCCATTGGGAGGCGCAACTGAAGGGCCTGATCCAGCGCCATCTTCAGGAAACCGGCAGCCGCAAGGCCGAGCGGATTCTGGCAAACTGGGAAACGGAACGGGCGAACTTCCTTCAGGTCTGCCCCAGGGAAATGCTGATCCATCTGCCCCATCCCCTGTCGGATGAGGCGGCAAAGGTTCCGGCAGAATAAACACTTCCGAAGTGACCGGATCAGGCCCCCTTGCGGGGGCCTTTTCCTTTCGCCTGCTTGACCGTTCGTGGCCGTTCGGGCCTAAGTGACCCATGACCAGCCAACCCAGAAAAAAGAAGGCCAAGGCCGATGAGGCCCCGCCCCCGCCCGCCCTGCCGCCCGAAACGCGCTGGCGGCGCATCC
>APMI01022550.1_pt1 | contig 19727 bp, 17 predicted proteins | sample 667938 | NCBI WGS metagenome assembly APMI01 (sample SAMN01084076, study PRJNA167559) | wastewater metagenome | biome: Wastewater | place: Denmark: Ejby Moelle, Odense | collected 2011-11-28 | reverse complement strand
GAAACGACGGGTTGGGGAGGGACAGACAGTCACGGTGCGCTGCTCGATCAACTGGCGCAATGGGGCTTCCCGGTCTGCAGCGAGCGCTGCGTGGCACTCGGGGCGGAGGGGCTGCTCGCCTTTCATGATCGCGTCGGCGCGCAGCGCGATGCACTGCCATTCGACATCGATGGTGTCGTCTACAAGGTCAATTCGCTGGCGCTTCAACGCCGGCTGGGCTTCCGTACCCGAGAGCCACGCTGGGCGGTCGCCCACAAGTACCCGGCACAGGAAGTCGTGACGCGGGTTCAGGGAATCGAGGTGCAGGTCGGCCGGACGGGGAAACTGACGCCGGTTGCGCGCTTGGAGCCTGTCTTCGTCGGAGGTGTGACCGTAACGAACGTGACGCTGCATAACCAAGACGAGGTCACGCGCAAGGATGTGCGAGTCGGTGACAGCGTGGTTGTTCGGCGCGCCGGCGATGTGATTCCCGAGATCGTTGCTTCCTTGCCCGAGCGTCGTCCCGGGGGGACGACGGCCTTTGTAATGCCCCAAAGCTGCCCCGTGTGTGGCTCTGCCGTCGCGCGGGAAGAGGGCGAGGCGGACCATCGTTGCAGCGGCGGCTTTTACTGCCCGGCTCAGCGCAAGCAGGCGCTGCTGCATTTTGCCTCGCGTCGCGCGATGGATATCGAGGGGCTCGGTGACAAGCTGGTGGATCAACTCGTCGATGCGGCGATCATTCGTACGCCGGCCGATGTCTACAAACTGGGCGTGCTTGCACTCGCCAACCTCGACCGGATGGCCGAGAAGTCAGCCCAGAATCTTGTCGACGCGATCGATCGCAGTCGGAGCACCACCCTCGCGCGCTTCATCTACGCCCTGGGCATTCGCAACGTGGGTGAAGCGACTGCGAAGGATCTCGCACGGCACTTCGGCACCCTTGACGCCTTGATGGCCGCTGATGAAACGGCCCTGCTTGCGGTGCCGGACGTCGGGCCTATCGTGGCTGCAAGCATCGCGGGCTTCTTTGCGGAGGCACACAACCGCGAGGTGGTTGAACAGCTTCGGGCTGCGGGCGTGCACTGGCCGGAATCGGCAGGCCTTGCCGATGCTGGCTCAACCGCGCTGCTGAGCGGCAAGACCTTCGTGCTGACCGGCACTCTGCCGACACTGTCGCGCGACGAAGCCACCGCGTTGATCGAGGCGCAAGGTGGCAAGGTGGCCGGTTCGGTGTCGAAGAAGACCAGTTACGTGGTGGCCGGCTCCGAGGCCGGCTCCAAGCTCGACAAGGCGCAACAGTTGGGCATTACGATCCTCGACGAGGATGCACTCCTCGCGCTGCTGCGTGAAAGCAGTGCTGGGCCCCAAACAATGGATCAAGAACAATGAAGCGAATTCGCAAGGCTGTATTTCCGGTAGCGGGGCTGGGTAGCCGCTTCCTGCCGGCAACCAAGGTCATGCCCAAGGAAATGCTGCCGATCGTCGACAAGCCGATCATCCAGTACGCGGTGGAAGAGGCGGCCGATGCGGGCATCACCGATATGGTTTTCATCATCGGCCGTACCAAGCGCGCGATCGCTGACCATTTCGACAAGGCCTATGAGCTCGAGAACGAGCTCGTGACCCGTGGCAAACACGACATGCTCAAGATCGTCGAAGACACGATTCCGAAGGGCGTCAATTGCATCTTCATTCGCCAGGCCGAGGCGCTGGGTTTGGGGCATGCGGTTTTGTGTGCGGAAGCGGTGGTGGGCAATGAGCCTTTTGCCGTGCTGCTGGCGGACGATCTGCTGGACGGGGCCACTTCCGTCACCAAGCAGATGGCTGACGTCTTTAACTACAACCGCTGCTCGGTGCTCGGCGTGATGGAAGTGCCGCGTGAGGCGACAGGCTCTTACGGTGTGGTGAGTACAGAGAAAGACTCGGGCGATCTGCGCCGAATCTCGGGCATCGTCGAAAAGCCGAAGCCCGAGGAAGCGCCTTCCAACCTCGCTGTGGTCGGCCGCTATATCCTGACGCCGCAAATCTTTGAGCACCTGCGCAACCTGAAGCCGGGTACACACGGCGAGTTGCAATTGACGGATGCGATTTCCGCGCTGTTGCGTGAAGAGTCCGTGTTGGCGTATCGATTCGACGCCACGCGCTATGACTGCGGCGACAAGCTTGGTTACCTGAAAGCCACGGTCGAACTGGGCATGCGCCATCCGGAGATCGGCGCGGACTTCAAACGTTTCCTGGCAGAGCGATTCGGTCACGCCTGACCTTGCCGTCGGCCATGTCGGTTGGGACAAAGCCCAACCGATGTGCAAAAAGAAAGGGCAGCCATGCGGCTGCCCTTTTTGTTTGATGCGGCCGAAGCCGCGCTCAATCAGGCTGCGTCGTTCTTCGCGGCGCGCTTGCGGTCGGTTTCCTTCAGGTGGCGCTTGCGCAGGCGGATCGACTTCGGCGTGATCTCGACAATTTCGTCGTCAGCGATGAACTCGATCGCCGACTCCAGCGTCAGCGAGATCGGCGGCGTCAGACGCACAGCCTCATCGGTGCCCGACGCACGCACGTTGGTCAGCTGCTTGCCCTTGATCGGGTTGACGACCAAGTCGTTGTCGCGGGTGTGGATACCGATGATCATGCCTTCGTACAGCGCTTCACCCGGGCTGACGAACATGCGACCGCGGTCTTGCAGGTTCCACAACGCGTAGGCCACGGCCTCGCCATCGTTCTGCGAGATCAGCACGCCGTTGCGACGCTCTGCCATCACACCGGCCATCGGGCCGTAGTCGTCGAACACATGGCTGGCGAGGCCGGTGCCGCGGGTCAGCGTCAGGAATTCACCCTGGAAGCCGATCAGGCCACGTGCGGGAATGCGGTATTCGAGACGCACACGACCCTTGCCGTCCGGCTGCATGTCTTGCAGTTCGCCACGGCGGCGGCCGAGTTCTTCCATCACTGCGCCCTGGTGGTTTTCTTCCACGTCCACCGTCAGCATTTCATACGGCTCGCACTTCTCGCCGTTGATTTCCTTGAACACCACGCGCGGGCGACCAACGGCCAGTTCGTAGCCTTCACGGCGCATGTTTTCGAGCAGGATGGTCAGGTGCAGTTCGCCACGGCCGGAGACTTCGAACACGTCCGAATCGCCGGTGTAATTCACTCGCAGCGCGACGTTCTTCAGCAGTTCCTTCTCGAGGCGCTCGCGGATCTGGCGGCTCGTCACGAACTTGCCTTCGCGGCCGGCGAGCGGCGACGAGTTGACCATGAAGTTCATCGTCAGCGTCGGCTCATCGACGGCGATCGGCTTCATGCCCTCGGGCTTCTCCGGATCGCAGATCGTGACGCCGATGTTTACCTGATCGATACCCGACACGAGCACGATGTCGCCTGCTTCGGCGGATTCAGCCTGGCTGCGCTCAAGGCCCTTGAAGGTCAGCACTTGGCCGATCTTTGCCTTGCCGCGGTTTTCTTCGCCGTACATGACGACGACTTCCTGGTTCGGGCGGATACGGCCGGCACGGATGCGGCCAATCCCCAGCTGACCGACGTAGGTCGAGTAGTCGAGCGAGCAGATCTGCAGTTGCAGCGGTGCGTCCGCGTCCACTTCAGGTTGCGGCACATGCTTCAGGATCGCTTCGTACAGCGCGGTCATGTCGGTGCCGGGCTTGTCAGCCTCCAGCATCGCGTAGCCGTTCAGAGCCGAGGCGTACACGACCGGGAAGTCGAGCTGCTCTTCGGTCGCGCCGAGTTTGTCGAAGAGATCGAAGGTGTGGTTGATCACCCAGTCCGGACGCGAGCCCGGGCGGTCGATCTTGTTGATCACGACGATCGGCTTTGGTCGATCTTGTTGATCACGACGATCGGCTTCAGCCCCATTGCGAGCGCCTTGCGGGTGACGAAGCGGGTCTGGGGCATCGGGCCTTCGACCGCATCGACCAGCAGCAGCACGCCGTCGACCATCGACAGCACGCGTTCGACTTCACCGCCAAAGTCAGCGTGTCCAGGGGTGTCGACAATGTTGATATGGGTCTCGCCGTACTGGATGGCGCAGTTCTTGGCAAGAATCGTGATGCCGCGCTCCTTTTCCAGATCGTTGGAGTCCATCACGCGTTCTGCGACCTGCTGGTTTTCACGGAAGGTGCCGGATTGGCGCAGGAGCTGGTCGACCAGCGTGGTTTTGCCGTGGTCGACGTGAGCGATGATGGCGATGTTACGGATTGCGCGGCTCATTGGTTTTTGCCAAGTCTTTGAAAAAGGGCAAGATTCTAGCACGGGCATGTCGCGGTGCAGCGAAAATCCGGAATGCTGCGTGCTACCATTTTCGGCTAACCAGAATTCACCGGAAGGCCATCTTCATGCTCGCGATCATCGGCGGTAGCGGACTCACCCAGCTCGCCAACCTGAACATCGAACGTCGCGAGGTGGTGCGCACCCCGTATGGCGAACCCTCCGGGGTGCTGCTGTTCGGCCGCGTTTGCAGCATGAATGTGGTCTTTCTAGCACGTCATGGTTACGGCCATACGATTCCGCCGCACATGGTCAACTACCGCGCCAACATGTGGGCCCTGCACAAGGCCGGCGCGACGGGCGTGCTGTCCGTGGCCTCGGTGGGCGGGATTCGCGCTGACCTTGGGCCTGGCGTGCTGGTCGTGCCGCACCAGATCATCGACTACACCCACAGCCGCCGAGGCACGTTCTTTGATGGCGTCGACGGTCCGGTTGTACATGTGGATTTCACCGAGCCGTACGATTCGGTGTTGCGGCGTCGCATCCTCGCTGCCGCCGTCGAAGCGGGGGAAGCGGTGGTCGATGGCGCCGTGTACGCGGCTACCCAAGGCCCACGGCTGGAGACTGCCGCCGAAATCGAGCGCCTTGCCCGCGATGGAGCGGATGTCGTGGGGATGACCGGTATGCCCGAAGCGGCTTTGGCGCGCGAACTCGATCTACCGTATGCAGCCCTCAATGTGGTGGTCAATTGGGCGGCGGGACGCGCCGACAGCGAGCACGAGATCCGCTTCGAGAAAATCGAGCAAACCGCCCAAGCTGCGATGGGCCGCGTGCGGCATGTGATTGACCGGATCTGCGGCTGAGGCCGGCGCCATGATTCGGGAAGTCCTGCGTATGGGCGATGCCCGGCTGCTGCGTGTTGCCCGTCCCGTCGAGCGTTTCGATACACCCGAGCTTCATGCGCTGGTGGCGGACATGCTTGATACGATGGGCCATCTCAGTGGTGCGGGTTTGGCTGCGCCTCAGATTGGCGTCGATCTTCGCGTCGTGATTTTCGGCGTCGAGCGCAGCCCGCGGTATCCCGATGCGGAGCCGGTTCCCTTGACCGTGCTGTGCAATCCCACCATCACCTTCCTCGGCGACGAGATGGAGGAGGGATGGGAGGGCTGTTTGTCAGTGCCGGGTTTTCGCGGTGTCGTGCCGCGCTACGCACGCCTGCACTACTCAGGTTTTGGTGTGTCGGGTGAGGTGATCGAACGAGAAGCGAGTGGCTTCCATGCGCGCGTCGTGCAGCATGAGTGCGACCACCTCGACGGCGTGCTTTACCCGATGCGGGTGCAGGATTTCCGCCGCTTCGGCTTCACCGACATCCTCTTTCCCGGGCTGGATGCCGTTGGCGACGACTAAAGGAACGGTCGTCGCTCGCTATTGTTGAAGGCGCGCGAGCAGCGCCCCTTCGAGCCGGACGACAGCGCTCGTTGCGCCCAGTTCGGGGCCGGAGATCAGGAAGGTATCCTCGGCTCGCTCGCCGAGCGTAGCGATCTTCGCTGTATGAAGATTCACCCGGCATTCCGCCAAGACACTCGCGATATCGAAGAGCAGCCCAGGCCGGTCGGCCGCTGCAACTGACAGGATGTAGTGCTGACCGCGCTCGTCGGGCCGGATCGCCACTTCCGGCGTAATCGGAAAGTGCCTGACCTGACGGGAAAGGCGCCCGGAGCCGGGTTTGTCGATGGGCCCCTGATTGCGCAGCCGCTGCGCGAGGTCGTGTTCGATCAGCGGAACGATGTCGCGGTAGTTCTCGTCACCACTTGGGTCCATCAGCACGAAGCTGTCCAGCGCATAGTTGTGGCGCGTCGTATGGATCTTGGCGTCCAGAATGCTTAAGCCTTGGCGGCTGAAGAAACCGCACAGGCGCATGAACATGTCTTGCGAATCTGGCGCGTAAACCATCACCTGAAGGCCTTGCTCCACCTGGCTCGGTCGCGCCTTGACGACGGCTTCGCCCCCCGCGGGGCGGTAGTACAGCATGCGCGTATGCCAGACGATCTCGTCGATGTCGTGGCGCATGAAGTAGACGGTGTCGAGTTCTTCCCACAGCGGGCGTTCAACGCCCTCGACGAGGCCGTAGAAGCGCAGGCGTGCCCGCGCTTCGTCCTGGCGTTCGGCCAGGCCCTTGGCCTGTACCGGTGTATCGCCCCGTAGCAGGCGCTGTGTGGTCAGGAAAAGGTCTTCAAGCAGCTTCGCCTTCCAGCCGTTCCAGACCTTCGGGCTGGTGCCGCGAATATCTGCGTGGGTCAACAAGTACAGCGCCGTGAGGCGTCGTTCATCCTTGACCAGCGCCGCAAACCCACGAATCACATCGGGGTCCGAAAGATCGCTCTTCTGGGCGATCTGCGACATCGTCAAATGCTCGCCGACCAACCATTCGACGAGGTCGGTGTCTTCGGGCGAGATGCCGTGGTCTTCGCAGAAATGGCGTGCATCGCTCATGCCGAGCTTGGAGTGATCGCCGCCGCGTCCCTTGGCGATGTCGTGGAAGAGCGCCGCAATATAGAGGAGCCAGTTGCGGTCGAATGCACTGATCAGGCGAGTGCACAGCGGATACTCGTGCGCGTGCTCATCCATCGTCATCCGGCGTACGTTTCGCATGACTTGCAGGATGTGCTGATCCACGGTGTATACGTGGAACAGGTCGTGCTGCATTTGCCCGACGATCTGTCCGAATGCCGGGATGTAGCGGCCGAGGATGCCGTACTGATTCAACCAGCGGAAGACGTGGGTAATGCCCTGCGGTTGCTGGAACAGGGCGATGAAGCGCCGGCGGTTTTCCGGATTCCGGCGAAACGCAGCATCAACCCGGCCTCGGCTCTGCCACAGGGCGCGAAGGGTGCGCGCCGTCATGCCTTTGAGTTCGTCGTGCTGCTCCAGCAGCAGGAACGCGTCCAGGATCGCCGACGGCTCTTTGATGAAGAGCTTGTCATCGAGTACGTCGAGCAGGTTCTGTCGTTTGCAGAAACGCGCGTCGATCGGTGTGGGCGTGTCCAGGCCGCTGGGCAAGATGCGGCTGGCGAGGTTCTGCAACAGCAGCGCGTTGAGCTGGGTGACCTTCTTGGCGACCAGGTAGTAGCGCTGCATCATGACTTCGGACGCGCGGCGCGTCGAAGTGGCGCTGATGCTGAGCGAGCGAGCGAGGGCTTCCTGGTGGTCGAACAGAATCCGGTCTTCCCGTCGGCGGGTGAGGTGGTGCAGCCGGATCCGCAGGTTTTGCAGGAAGCGCTCTGACTTGTTCAGTTCGGCGCATTCTTCCTGTGTTACGAGCCCCTGTTCGGCGAGCGCCTCCCAGCTTGAGCCAAGGCCTGATGCGAGCGAAATCCAGACGAGCGTTTGCAGGTCGCGCAGGCCGCCCGGGCTTTCCTTGCAATTCGGCTCGAGCGAGTAGGGGGTGTCGTTGAACCGGTTGTACCGCTGCTCCTGCTCCGCTCGCTTGGCGATGAAGAAGCTCGGGAGATGCAGTGCGGCGCGATGTTGGGCGAGGAGACTGGCAACGAGCTCTTCGTCGCCGGCCAGCCAGCGTGCTTCGAGCAGATTGGTCTGGACGGTAACGTCGCGCTCGGACTCCTCAAGGCATTCCTCGATGGTGCGGACGCTGTGACCGACCTCAAGCCCGATATCCCAAAACACCCCGACCAGCTGTTCGATGCGTTGGCGAGCTGCGCGCTCCGGCTCGTCGCCGAGCAGGATCAGGATGTCGACGTCCGAATGTGGATACAGATGGCCGCGTCCATAGCCGCCAACGGCTACAAGCGCTGAATTCGGCGGCAGGCTGGCTGCGGACCAGAGGTCTCGGAGGACGCCATCGACGAGCTCGGCGTTCTCGCAGAGAAGCCGAGCCGGATCTGGTTTCGCGTCGAACTTTTCGCGAAGCTGCGCGCGTCCGTCGGTGATTCGTTTGCGCAGCGTCTCTGCGACGGACCGAAGGTCGTCGCTGCCAACAGGGCTGTTCATCGGCTCAGGCTGCGAACTGTTTCGCGACGATATCCGGAATCGCGGGGGTGCCGGATGAACGGGTCAGGACCTCGACGCCGGTTTCGGTGACCACGACGGTGTGTTCCCACTGCGCGGACAGGCTTCGATCCTTCGTGACAATGGTCCAGCCATCAGGAAGCTCAGAGATCGCGGCCCTGCCGGCATTGATCATCGGCTCGATCGTGAAGATCATGCCCGGCTTCAGCTCGAGCCCAGTGCCAGGGCGGCCGTAATGCACCACTTGCGGTTCTTCATGGAAGTTCCGACCGATGCCGTGACCACAGAACTCACGTACCACCGAGAACCCTGCGGCCTCGGCGTGGCGTTGAATTGCGTGGCCGATGTCACCCAGATGCGCGCCGGGGCGTACCTGCGCGATGCCCAGCCACATGCACTCGTAGGTAATGTGACAGAGGCGTTTTGCAAGAATGCTGGCCTCGCCACCGACGATGAACATCCGGCTGGTATCACCGTGGAAACCGTCCTTGATGACGGTGATGTCGAGGTTGACGATGTCGCCACGCTTGAGCTGCTTGTTTGCGGGTATTCCGTGGCATACCTGATGGTTGATCGAGGTGCAGATCGACTTCGGGTACGGCTTGTAGCCGGGTGGGGCGTAGTTCAGCGGCGCCGGAATCGTCCCCTGTACGTTCACCATATAGTCGTGGCACAGCTGATCCAGCGCTTCAGTGGTCACGCCTGGCTGCACGTGCGGGGTAATGAAGTCCAGCACCTCTGAGGCCAAACGGCCGGCAACGCGCATGGCTTCGATTTCTGCGGGGGTCTTGATTGTGACGCTCATTGTTCTTCTGGCTGCAGCGGGATAAACCGAAAGGTTAGCTGCTTTCGCTGGCATCGGCCATATCCGGCCGTCTGTCACGCGCGCGCGGCTTGAGCGATGGTGGTGCGACCTGCTACAATCGCGGGCTTGGCTACACCCATGGGGGGTGTGGCGAACTACGCACGTCCCTGTTGAAAGGGTCCCGCATCGGCGGGCTGAGGTCGCGATCTCTGCGCGGCCACCAGGGACGGAGGCTAACCCTTAGATCGGAGAATCAATATGTCCGTGACTATGCGCCAGATGCTGGAAGCCGGTGTTCACTTCGGCCACCAGACCCGTTTCTGGAACCCCAAGATGGCCCCGTTCATTTTTGGCCATCGCAACAAGATTCACATCATCAACCTTGAGAAGACCCTGGCCAAGTACCAGGAGGCGATGGCTTTCACGCGCAAGCTGGCAGCCAATCGCGGCACCATTCTCTTCGTTGGCACCAAGCGTCAGGCCCGCGAGATCCTCGCTGAAGAAGCGCAGCGCGCTGGCATGCCGTTTGTCGATGAGCGCTGGCTCGGCGGCATGCTGACTAACTTCAAGACGGTCAAGCAGTCGATCAAGCGTCTGAAGGAAATGGAACAGATGGTTGAGGATGGCTCGATCGAGAAGCTCTCGAAGAAGGAAGCGCTGATGGCTACGCGCGAACTCGAGAAGCTGCAGAAGTCGATCGGCGGCATCAAGGAAATGGGCGGCCTGCCCGATGCACTGTTTGTCATCGACGTCGGTTATCACAAGATTGCGATCACCGAAGCGCAGAAGCTTGGCATTCCGGTTGTTGCCGTGGTTGATACGAACCACTCGCCGGAAGGTGTCGATTACGTGATTCCGGGTAACGACGATTCGAGCCGCGCGATCCGTCTGTACGCCCGTGGCGTCGCCGATGCGGTTCTGGAAGGTCGCAGCCAGGTGATCAACGAGATCGTTGCGGCTGGTGAAGCAGACGAATTCGTTGAAGTGGACGAAGGCACCGAAGAGCAGGCCTAAGCCGCTCCGGATCTTTCCACTGCATTAACTGAATTTAAGGAGTCAGCATGGCGGAAATTACCGCAGGCATGGTTAAGGAGCTTCGGGAAAAGACCGATGCTCCGATGATGGAATGCAAGAAGGCGCTCACCGAAGCCGCTGGCGACATGGCCAAGGCTGAGGAGATTCTGCGCGTCAAGCTCGGTAGCAAGGCGACCAAGGCTGCTGCACGCGTCGCCGCCGAGGGCGTGGTTTCCACGTTCATCTCGGCCGATGGCAAGCTTGCTTCGATCGTTGAAATCAACAGCGAAACCGACTTCGTTGCGAAGAACGACGACTTCCTGAAGCTCGCTCGTGACTGCGCCGAGCTGGTTGCCAGCAAGGCGCCGGCCGACGTCGCTGCGCTGTCGGCGTTGCCGCTCGGTGACGGCACTGTCGACTCGGTGCGCACCGCACTGGTTGGCAAGATCGGCGAGAACATGTCGATCCGCCGCTTTGTGCGCGTCGAGGCCAAGGGCAAGGTTGCGCAATACATCCACGGCGGCTCGAAGATCGGCGTGCTGATCGACGTCGAGGGTGGTGACGAGGCGCTGGCCAAGGATCTGGCTATGCACATCGCTGCCAACAAGCCGAAGTCCCTGGATGCTTCCGGCGTTTCCGCCGAACTGATCGAGACCGAACGTCGCGTTGCCATCGAGAAGGCCAAGGAAGCGGGCAAGCCGGAGGCGATGCTCGAGAAGATCGCCGAAGGTACCGTGCAGAAATTCCTCAAGGACGTGACGCTGTACGGCCAGGTCTTCGTTAAGGCTGAGGACGGCAAGCAGACGGTTGAGCAACTCCTCAAGGCCAAGGGCGCAACGGTACACGGCTTTACGCTGTTCATCGTTGGCGAAGGCATCGAGAAGAAGACGACCGACTTTGCAGCAGAAGTTGCGGCGCAAGCCGCTGCCGCCGCCGCACAACGCTGAGGACTGCCCCATGACTGCTCCCGCCTACCGCCGCATTCTGCTCAAGCTCTCCGGTGAAGCCCTGATGGGCGATGATGCCTTTGGCATCAATCGCGACGTCGTTTCCCGGATCGTTCAGGAGGTGGCGGAGGTGGTGAGCCTCGGGGTTGAGGTCGGCGTGGTCATCGGCGGGGGGAATATCTTCCGTGGTATGGCTGGCGCGGCCAGTGGAATGGACCGCGCGACGGCGGACTACATGGGAATGCTTGCAACCGTCATGAACGCCATGGCGCTTGCCGATGCGATGAAGCATGTAGGGGTTGTTGCGCGCGTTCAGTCCGCGTTGAATATGGAAGCGGTCGTAGAGCCCTATATTCGGGGCAAGGCGATTCGCTACCTGGAAGACGGCAAGGTTGTAATCTTCGCGGCCGGTACCGGCAATCCGTTCTTTACGACGGATACCGCCGCAGCGCTTCGCGGTGCCGAGATCGGCGCGGAGATCGTGCTGAAGGCGACAAAGGTTGACGGGATCTATACCGCTGACCCCAAGAAGGATCCGTCCGCGACGCGGTACGGCAAGATCAGCTTTGATGAGGCGATCGCGCGCAACCTTCAGGTTCTCGATGCAACGGCATTTGCGTTGTGTCGTGATCAAAAGTTGCCGATCAAGGTTTTCAGCATCTTCGCAACCGGCGCGCTCAAGCGCGTGGTAATGGGCGAAGACGAAGGCACGCTGGTGCATATCTGAATCAAGGGCTCATGACATGATTGCTGACCTGAAGAAGAACACCGAGCAAAAAATGCAGAAATCTGTCGAGGCGTTGAAGAACGATCTCGGCAAGGTTCGGACCGGGCGGGCCCACACGGGTTTGCTTGATCATGTGCAAGTTGATTATTACGGCTCGATGGTGCCGGTGAATCAGGTTGCCAACGTTAACCTCCTCGATGCGCGCACGATCGGCGTGCAGCCTTGGGAGAAGACGATGCTGGCCAAGGTTGAGAAGGCGATTCGTGATAGCGATCTCGGCCTCAATCCTGCAACGATGGGCGACACCATTCGTGTGCCGATGCCTGCATTGACCGAAGAGCGCCGCAAGGATCTGATCAAAGTGGTTCGTGGCGAGGCGGAGAACGCGCGCGTTGCGGTCCGCAACCTGCGCCGTGATGCCAACAACCACCTCAAGGAGGCGGTTAAGGCTAAGGAGATCTCGGAGGACGACGAGCGTCGCGCCGAGGAAGATATCCAGAAGTTGACCGACCGCTACGTAGCCGAAGTCGACAAGCTGCTCGCCGAGAAAGAAAAAGACCTGATGCAGGTCTAAAGACCCGCCAACCCTTAGGCGGAGTCTCATTCCACCATGGCGCTCAGCCGATTCTTCAGCAGCACACGCGACGTGCCGGCCGTCAGTGCGGTCCCGCAGCACGTCGCGATCATCATGGATGGCAACGGGCGTTGGGCGCGCAAACGTCTCATGCCGCGCGTGGCTGGCCATAAGCGCGGGCTCGAGACCGTCCGGCAGATCGTGTCGGCGTGTATCGATCGCGGTATTCGTCACCTGACCCTTTTTGCTTTCAGTTCCGAAAACTGGCGTCGTCCGGCCGACGAAGTCAGTTTCTTGATGAACCTGTTCCTGAAGGCCTTGCAGCAAGAAATTGCAAAGCTTCACCGCAATAACATCAGGTTCAGGGTCATCGGCGACCTGAGCAAATTCGACGAGCAGATTCGGCAGATGATTGCCGATGCGGAGTCATTGACCTTCGAGAACAGTGGATTGACGCTGACGATCGCCGCAAATTACGGTGGTCGCTGGGATATCCTGAACGCGGTCGAGTCGATGTTGGCCGCCCATCCTGCAAAGCAATCAGGGTTTCAGGAGGAGGATCTCGCGCCTTACTTGGCGCTTTCCGATGCTCCGGAACCGGACTTGTTCATCCGCACCGGAGGGGAGGAGCGCATCAGCAACTTCCTTCTCTGGCAGCTGGCCTACACCGAGTTCTATTTCACCGACACCCTCTGGCCCGAGTTCGATGCGGCAGCGTTCGACCTTGCGCTTGACTCCTATCGGCAGCGCGAGAGGCGTTTCGGCCGTACTAGTGAGCAAGTGCAGGAACAAACGCCAAGCGCGACGGAGTAAGCGATGCTGCGCGAACGTGTCATTACAGCCCTGTTGATGTTGGCGGGGCTGCTCGCCGCTGTGTTCTATCTGCCGACTAATGGCTGGTGGATTGCCTGCGGTGCGCTTGGTTTAGCGGCAGCCTGGGAATGGGCGGGTCTGTTCCATCTTCCTTCTGCTGTCCGCTGGGGTTACGGGGTGGTGGTCGCAGCAGCAGTGGTCGCGTTCGCGGCGATCGCCTCGCCTGCTATTGATGCGGCGCTGTTCGTGCTATCGGCGCTATTCTGGATGCTGGTGGCGCCGCCGTGGCTCAAGCAGCGTTGGCGTCTTTCTGGTGGCGCAGTCCTGCCGCTGATTCTTGGTTTAGTCATCCTTCTGCCTTCTGCCGTTGCCCTTGCCCGCCTGCGCGAGGCAAATGTCTGGCTGATGTTGGCGGTCATGGCTGTGGTCTGGGTGGCGGACATTGCGGCGTATTTCGGTGGGCGGGCTTTTGGTCGGCGCAAGCTCGCACCGGAGATTTCGCCAGGAAAGAGCTGGGAAGGTGTCTATTCTGGGCTGGCGGGTGTCTTGCTCTACGGGGCGGTGGTGTTTTCCGTGTGGATGCCGTTCGTCCCGCAGCGCTTGGGTTGGCCGATTGCGCTAATGTTGCTGCTTGCTCTTTCGGCCCTGAGCGTGATCGGCGATTTGTTTGAGTCTTTGCTCAAGCGACAGGCCGGCCTGAAGGATTCGTCTGGGCTATTGCCGGGGCACGGCGGAGTGCTGGATCGTATCGATAGCCTGACCTCAACGCTACCGCTGGTGGCGCTCTGGGCACTCGTCTGGCGGCTTGCAGGCTCATGATGCAGCACTTGACCATTCTGGGTGCGACCGGGTCCATCGGCACCAGTACGCTCGACGTCGTGGCGCGCCACCCGGATCGCTATCGGGTTTTTGCGCTTACCGCGTTTCGGCAGCTTGAAAAGCTGGCGGAGCAAATAGCCGCATTTCGCCCGACCTTTGCCGTGGTGCCGGACTTGGCGTCTCGCGAGTCGCTTCGTCTGATGCTTATCGAACGCGGTGTCACATGCGAACTGCTGGTCGGCGAGGGCGGATTGTGTGAAGTCGCTACCCATGCCGACGTCACCACCGTGATGGCGGCCATCGTTGGGGCGGTGGGTTTGCCGCCTACGCTTGCAGCCGTTCGGGCTGGCAAGCGTGTATTGCTGGCAAACAAGGAGGCCTTGGTCATGTCTGGGCGCCTCTTCATGGATGAGGCTCGACAGTCGGGAGCGACAGTTCTGCCGATCGACAGCGAACACAACGCGGTGTTCCAGTCGTTGCCCTCTCGATTTGAGTATGGGCTTGAAGATGCTGGCGTCACGAAAGTATTGCTCACTGCCTCCGGTGGGCCGTTCAGGACTTGGCCGATCGAGCAGCTGAAATCGGTCACGCCTGATCAGGCTGTCGCGCATCCGAATTGGGTGATGGGGCGAAAGATCTCTGTCGATTCGGCCACCATGATGAACAAGGGCCTTGAGGTGATCGAGGCGCGGTGGTTGTTTGGTATTGGCGGTGATCGAATTGATGTGGTGATTCATCCGCAAAGCGTGATCCACTCGATGGTTCAGTATGCGGACGGTTCGGTCGTAGCTCAGCTTGGCAATCCGGATATGCGGACTCCGATTGCGCATGCCTTGGCGTATCCGCAGCGTATTGCTTCAGGCGTTGCACCGCTCGATTTCGCTTCCATCGCCGGCCTTACGTTCGAGACGCCCGATCTGAACCGTTTTCCGTGTCTCCGGTTGGCCTACGCCGCACTGAAGGCCGATGGGTTGGCGCCGACGGTTCTAAATGCTGCCAACGAAATCGCAGTGTCGGCGTTTCTTGACCGACAGATCTCGTACCTTGATATCGCGTCAACGGTTGAGGCTGTGCTGGATTCCTGCGATACGGGTAAGGCGGAATCGCTGGAGGACGTCCTCGTGGCGGATGGTTCTGCACGTCGAATGGCGCAGGCATTCATTGATAAGCGTTTGCGAGGCGCTGCGTGACGATACTTTGGTACGTCGGTGCGTTCGCTCTTGCGATTGGTGTTCTGGTTACTGTCCACGAGTTCGGCCACTTCGCCGTCGCAAGACTCTGCGGCGTCAAGGTGCTCAGGTTCTCATTGGGCTTCGGCCGCGTCTTATTGCGCTGTCAGAAGACGCCTGAAGACACCGAGTGGGTGCTTTGTGCGGTACCCCTGGGCGGTTATGTCCGAATGCTTGATGAGCGTGAAGCGCCCGTTCCGACGGCGGAACTGTCACAAGCCTTCAATCGGAAGTCCGTCTGGCGTCGGTTGGCGATAGTCGCTGCTGGCCCCGCAGCAAACCTGTTGCTGGCAGTGCTGATCTACTGGATCGGCTTCATGCAGGGGGTGACCGAACTGCGCCCCATCATTGCGCAGCCCTCTGTTGAGAGTCCAGCCGGCAAGGCGGGGATGCAAGCTGGCGATGAAATCGTTGCGGTCAGTGCTCAAGCCGTGCGGTCTTGGTCCGACGTTCGCTGGGTGTTGGTTCGCCACCTCGTCGACAATCAAACGGTTGACCTCAAACTCCATTCGCATGGTGGGGAGCGGATGGTCACGCTTGCCACTGAGGGCTTGGGCGACGACCTGGAGCGAGCGGATCCGCTAAAGGATCTCGGCCTTGCTCCGTTTCGCCCGGACGTGCCCCCTGTTATCGGAAGTCTCGCCGAGGGTGGTCCGGCGGCCAAGGCGGGGATTCTTCCGGGTGACCGTGTTCTGAGCATCGATGGCAAGCCCCTCGAGAGCTGGGACGATCTGGTTCGTGGCGTCAGCGCTTCACCGGGCAGGCCACTTTCGATTGAGGTGCGACGTGGTAACGAGTTCAAGTCGTTCTCGATCGTGCCGGAAGCCCATAGCGACCAAGGAAACACGATCGGGCGAATTGGTGTAGCTGTGCAGGCTGATAGTGCTTGGCGCGACCGGCTTCTGGTTGAGCTTCGCTACGGCCCAGTCGAGGCCTTCGGGCGCGCGGCTCGCCAGACTTGGGAGATGGCCGGGTTCTCGCTGAAGATGTTGGGGCGGATGATCACCGGACATGTGTCCCTGAAGAACATCAGCGGGCCGGTGACGATCGCCGACTACGCAGGGCAGTCGGCCAAGCTTGGTGCGGATGCCTACATTCGTTTTCTGGCGCTCATCAGCATCAGTATTGCGGTACTCAATCTGTTACCGATCCCTCTGCTGGACGGTGGACACATCATGTATTATCTGGCCGAGATCCTGATGCGGCGCCCTGTTTCACAGAAAGTCATGGAAATCGGCCAGCAGATCGGGTTTACGCTGCTGGCAAGCCTGATGGCCTTCGCTTTTTTCAACGACATCACCCGGTTGTTGTCCTGACTCTCCCAATGCGACTCAAGTTGATTCCGGGGCTGTTCCTGTCCCTTTTTGCTGCAAATTCCGTTTGGGCGTTCGATCCCTTTGTTGTGAAAGACATTCGGGTTGAAGGTCTGCAGCGCACCGAAGCCGGTACTGTATTCAACTACTTGCCGGTCAAGGTCGGGGAGAAGCTGAGCGAGGAGCGTGCTGCACAGGCGATCCGAGCGCTCTACGCTACCGGCTTCTTTAAGGACGTTCGCCTTGAGGTGGACGGCGGCGTGCTGGTGGTTGTCGTTGACGAACGTCCGGCAATTGGCTCGATTGAATTCGAGGGTAACAGTGCCTTTGATGGCGACAACCTGCGCAAGGGATTGCGGGACGCGGGAATCATTGAGTCGCGAATTCTCGATCGTGCCCTCTTGGAGCGCGCTGAGCAGGAACTCAAGCGGCAATATCTGAACCGCAGTTACTACGGCGCCACGATCGTTACCGAGATCACGCCGCTGGAGCGCAACCGCGTCGCGCTAAAGTTCAAGATTGTCGAGGGTGAGATCGCTGCAATCAAGCAGGTGAGCATCACCGGCAACAAGGTTTTTTCGGAATCGGATCTGAAGGGGCAGATTTCGGCTCGGCCGAAGCACTGGTTCCCCCCGGTTAACTGGCTGTCAAAAGGGCATGAATACTCGAAGCCTAAACTTCAGGGTGATCTCGAGAGCCTTCGCAGCTACTACCTCAATCGCGGGTATCTCGACTTCTCCGTTGAGAGTTCTCAGGTATCAATCACCCCCGATAAGCAGGATGTGTATATTGCAATTGCGGTCGCAGAGGGTGAGCAATACAAAGTCTCCGCCGTTAAGATTGCGGGTGATCTGATTATTTCCGATGCCGAGGCAAAGGCGCTGGTTGCGCTCCGTCCGGGCGATATCTTCTCTCGGGATCAGCTCACCGAGACGACTCGTTCGATAACCGAACGCCTCGCTAATGAAGGGTATGCGTTCGCTAACGTCAATGCTGCGCCGGAGCTTGATAAAGAAAAGCGTGAGGTTGCTTTCACGATTTTTGTGGATCCGGGGAAGCGCGTTTATATACGGCGCGTGAATATCTCGGGCAATACACGCACTCGGGATGAAGTGATTCGGCGCGAACTTCGGCAATTCGAAAATGCTTGGTATGACGGCACGAAGATCAAGCGATCGAAAGCGCGACTCGACCGAACCGGCTTCTACGAGGAGACCAATCTGGAGACTCAGCCGGTCGCTGGTACCAGCGACCAGGTTGACCTGAACGTCGTGGTCAAGGAGCGGGCAACCGGCAATTTCTTGTTGGGGGCGGGCTACTCCACGACCGACAAGCTTGTGTTGCAAGGCTCGTTGTCGCAGAACAACCTGTTCGGAACGGGCAACGCACTGTCACTGAATCTGAATACGGGTAAGTCGAACCGGACGCTGGTGCTGTCCTACACAAATCCGTATTTCACACCCGAAGGCGTGAGCGTCGGCTATAACCTGTACCACCGTAATTACAACCCGTCGGCGACGACGAATGTTGCGTATTACAAGACGCAGTCGTCTGGCCTCGGCATGACTTTCGGTTACCCGATTGCCGAAGATGATGCGATCTATTTCGGGGCATCTTTCGACTCAACCCGAACCACGGTATCGAGTTCGAGTGATGTGCAGTACATCGACTTTGTTAACAAATTCGGTGAACTGACCAACACGTTCCTGTTGACGGCGTCTTGGTCGTACGATTCCCGAGACAGTTACCTGACGCCGGTGTCAGGGTTTTACCAGCGCCTTCAGACCGAAGTGGCTGTGCCTCCTGCCGAGCAGCGGTACTACCGGGCCAATTACCAGGCACAGTATTTCATTCCGTTGTTCTTCAAGGATGCGACGCTGCAGTTCCATGGCAACGTGTCTTACGCGGCGGGGTACGGTGGGCTTCCGGTTCCGTTCTACAAGAACTACTACGCTGGTGGCATCGGTTCGGTCCGCGCGTATGACGACAATTCACTGGGGCCGCGATCGGGCAGCGGAAACGCGCTCGGCGGGACACAGTTGCTGACCTATGGTGCGGAGTACTTCTTCCCGCTCCCGATGACCAACATCGACAAGAGTTTCCGCTTGGGTTTGTTCGTCGATGGCGGTCAGGTTTGGGGTGCCGACCAGAAAATCCAGTATGCGGATATCCGGTATAGTGCGGGCCTAGGTCTGGCGTGGGTTTCACCGATCGGACCGCTGAAGTTCAGCTTCGGTCAGCCGCTTAACAAGCACGAAGGCGACCGGACGCAGCGCTTCCAGTTCCAGTTGGGCAACATTTTCTGATGCTGAAGGAGACGGTTGTGAGAAAGACTCGTGCTGTTCTGGCTGTCGCTGTGGCCCTTGGCCTGTCCGCGAGCGCCATGGCTCAGAGCAAGATCGGATTCGTGAATTCCGATCGCGTTCTGCGGGAGTCTGCGCCGGCGGTGGTTGCTCAGAAGAAGCTGGAGAAGGAATTCGAGAAGCGTGACCAGGATCTCCAGAAGCTCACCAAGCAGCTGCAGGGCATGCAGGAGAATCTTGAAAAGAACGCGGTCACGATGTCCGAGAGTGATCGGAAGACGAAAGAGCGGGAATTCGCTGATCTGAATCGCGAGTTCCAGCGGCGCCAACGCGAGTTTCGCGAAGATCTGAACCAGCGACGTAACGAAGAGCTGGCAAGCGTTCTGGAGCGCGCCAACCGGACGATCCGCGAGATCGCAGACGCCGAGAAGTACGATGCGATCCTTCAGGATGCGATCTACATCAGCCCGCGTGTTGATCTGACCGACAAGGTCATCAAAGCACTTAACGCGAAGTAATCCGGCGTGCCCACTCTCGTCGAAATTGTCGGCCGCCTCGGCGGCCGCGTCGTTGGTGACGGCGCAACCGTAGTCAGTCAAGTTGGCAGTCTGGAGTCAGCGCAAGCGGGCGAGATCGCGTTTCTCGCCAGTGCGAAGTATCGCAAGGCGCTGGCGACGACAGGAGCGTCGGCGGTGGTTTTGCCCCCTGCGGCAGAATCGGCGAGTGAGCTGCCGCGGATCATCGTCGACCAACCCTATTTGTATTTCGCGCGCTTGGCGCAATTGCTCAACCCGACGCTCAAACCGGACGCAGGAATCCACCCGTCGGCGGTCGTCGAGTCTGTGATTCCGCCCTCGGTGAGTGTCGGCCCGCTTGCTTATGTTGGCCCGCGGTGCGAAATCGGTGAGCACGTGGTCATCGGCCCCGGCTGTGTTGTTGAGGCGGGCTCGAAGATTGGCGACC
>APMI01007075.1_pt1 | contig 19732 bp, 17 predicted proteins | sample 667938 | NCBI WGS metagenome assembly APMI01 (sample SAMN01084076, study PRJNA167559) | wastewater metagenome | biome: Wastewater | place: Denmark: Ejby Moelle, Odense | collected 2011-11-28 | reverse complement strand
TGGCGATTTTGTACTGCGCTATCAATGGGCTGCACAAGTAGGGTACAGGTACTTCTTGTTCCAGAATCTGAACAGGGAAAAAGGATAAATTCTGCAAGAGTGCAACAAACCTTTTTTTGCTGAAAAGTGCTCCTCAGAACACAATGGTTTGCTTGAGCATTAGAATCACATCTTTTCAATGGCATTAAACTGAAACCGGTAACTCATATAAAACAATAACTGCCTGGTGTGTAAACGAGTTTGGTCAGGCAGAAACCTTAGTATGAATACATACAGATCAATTAAACAACATTTGCAGTTCGTTCCAACTTACAATCCAAACCGGTACTGTATGCCGCCCATAACCTGCGTTCGTGAACCAAGGAAACCGACTTCAGCCCTAAACATCAAATGCTTGTTAACCTGAAATTGTGAACCGACTATAAAATTCCACATATCTTTCAGGCTTTTATCGAGGGAGTACTGCACCGTTGCTGATTGCTCATCGTTAAGCGCCCCGTCAGCGGCTGTTAACAGGTTAGAAGCAGCAGTGAGGGTCCGATTGGCTGTTTCATATTTAGCGATATTAATCGGGTTCTTTTGTTCAAGAGGCGTTAAGCCGCTCCACCATTCATCTACCTGGGCTGATTTTTCATTTACATTCTCCATACCCTGGTCAACTTTGCCCTGTAATTCATCCGTATTAACAAGCTCCGAAAGCTTCAGCGAACCTTTGGTTTGGGAAGAGAATTTAACACGGAATCCACCTGCCCAAAAGGCAATTGTTTGTTCTGGCTTTTTAAACTTAAATGTTTTACCTAAGCGGGGACCGAAAACAAAAGTAAAAACCGGTTTCTCGAGGGCGCTTACATCCGTCCAGGCACAGTTCATATCCAGTGCCAGCCAGCCACCACCTACACCCATAGTTGGAGTCATACCGAACCCCATTGTTGTAGCGGAGAATTCAGCTTTTGTTGTAAATGACGTAATTTCCCTCCAGATATTTGCAGTGTCAGGGATCCAAACTCCGGCACTTATTTCGGTTGAACTTTTTGCTTTACCAAAAAGCCCATAAATGTTTAAGAAAGGCAAAACCCACACATCGGGTCTCACAGTTAATGCCGCGGCTCGTGCTGTTGATTCATCAAAACGTATTATTTCGTCCAGGTTATACATCGGCCCGTTATTAAAACCAACATACAGATTATCAATAATTAATGCTGATTCCTGCTGAAGGTAGTTAATACTAACACCCGCTGAATAAGGTAGGTTAAATCCTTTGGCAGCCGCTTTTGCTCCCCATATCGGAAGAGAATACGGATAAGGCTTTGCTTTAATGCTGTCGATCAGAGCCACATTCTTTTTACCCACCTCCTTGTTGGTATAAACCTGCCCGAAAGAAATGTTTGCGATTGAAAAAAATAAAGTAAGAGAAAGGAAGATTTTTTTCATAAGTAATCTATTCATTAATTATGCTTGTATTTATTTATTTATTTATTAAAGTTTAATGTATCAGTAGTTTAGCTGTTGAATTTAAAAATGCACGGATTGAGCACTTAGAACCTGAAGCCAAAATTAATAAAAAATTGTCCGGGTTTTGAACTGGTATTGGCGGTCAGTAATTCATTAAAACCATAGTTATACCCGGCCTCTAAAACCACGAAAGCGACATTAACACCAACACCGCCTTGACCATAAAATATAAATGAATTTACTTTATCCTTGGTGATTCCGTAAGGATTGTCGCCGACTTTTAACGTGAAGGCAGGAACCGCGCTGGCAAAAAGCCTCACACTGAGTACCCGGTTCATGAATGATGTAATATTTACCCCAAGCGTTAACGGTATATCAATATCGCTAACCGCAATATCAGTAAACTCAGCACTACCTTCAGGTTTGTACCCGATTTTTGCGTTTGCAAACCGAGCTCCAGCCTGCCAGAAAAATGTTCGTCCCTGTTTATAATATGCTCCTAACTGGTACCCGGCAGAGGCTTCTGTTACATATGAATCGGAAGAACTGAGATCGGTGAAATTTACACCTGTGTACAAAATAATCTCGTTCTTATTCCCCTTTTTATCTTTCTTCTTTCCATCATCAGTCTTCATTGTTTCAGCCTGATTCGCTTGTAAACTGTCTGCTTTTACAGTTTTTGATGTATCAGCAACTTTAGTAACCTGCGAAAATGCCACATTCGTAAAAAAGAAAAAGAACAGGATGCCGATTGAACTTAAGGTTAGCGTGAGTCTGATTGTTTTCATATGATTCATGTTTAATGGTTTATCATGTATTGTTCACAACAATTGGTGTTAAAAGCTAATCAGAACTTAGCTTATTTTGTCACATCTCCGATGGAAATAAGTTTTATAACAAACAGCAGCTTATTTTGAAGATCTTCAAAAGCAACTGCTGTCGCAAAATCGCAGTTGAAGGAACCGCGGTGTTTTGCAAATTATAAAACTACAGTTAAAATTACGACTTTATAGAATCTGAAAGGCAAATATTATCTTTTAAAATCGAAGCAAACAATGCCGCTAAATCCAAACTGCCACAGCGTAGCATAATCAGGAACAACATAGGCACCTCCATAATAACCAAACCAAACATCGCTGCCAAATGTTGAAATAATGGATTGCATGTACGCTTCCAGTTTTAAGGAAACAACAGAAGCTGTTTTTATTTTAACGCCCAGTCTGGCATCCCACGCAAATTTGGTGGCTGTATTATCATTAGCGCCAATAATCCCTACGCCTAAACCAAGCCCTCCATACGGATTGATCTTCGCATCAGGATCAGGGCTTAAATAGGTATTTCCTCCCAGCAAAATGTAATTTACAGAGCCTTTATTATCATTTGACGGGTTTATCTGTACACCACTATTTCTATAAAGCGGGAAATAAGTGTCCATTCTATGGTACTTCAATGTTATGGATTTATTAAAGTCAGCAAAATATTCAATTCCGCCGCCGTATCGGAAAGCAGCCTGAACATCTGTATAAAATGCATCGAAATTCACCTTGTCGTGAAAAGTGTAACCTGCATCTAAATTAAGACTAATTGTTCCGGGTTGGGCACGTAATGCTCCAACACTCAGTGCAATGCTGATAATGATTAAGATTTTTTTCATTTTTGTTTCGATTAAATTGTTAAATGGTAAGATTAGTATTTGTTGCCAAACGGTCGTATTTGTTTTCGTGAATCAAGTGACTGTTTAAATTTATCAAATAAAAGCAATTAGTTAAGTAAAAGTCGGAAGACAGAAGTCCGAAGACGGAAGACAGGAGTCCGAAGACCGAAGACTGAAGTCAGGCATTTCTTCTTCGCCGTATATCCTCTACGCTGATTCTCCCATTCGCCCCTCTTTATGTTAAATACAATAATTTTAACAGACCCTAAATTAGCAGACTTACACGGCATTAAATGTTTTTTATTCAGGTTCATATTCAATGGTTATCGTCAGGGATGTTCCAGTAAAATCATAGCCACTGAAATAAAGAATCCTAAAACCATGGCAATACCGGTTACTTTTCCACCATGCTCATAAGCTTCGGGTATCATAGAGTTGGCAAGTACCATAAGAATAGCGCCACCGGCAAAAGCCTGGATAAATGCAAGCCATGTTTCGGATGTGTTGCTGAATAATGTGAAACCAGCTACTGATGCAAGGGCGCAGATTACGGCAATGAATATCCACAGCAGAATTATTTTACTTTTCTTCCAGCCGCCTGCCTTCATTCCGGTAGTACCTGCAACAGCTTCCGGCAGGTTGGAGATAAAAACCGCTACAAGCATTGCCAGGCTGACTGTTCCCCCTTCAAAAATGCCCAATCCGATAACAATCGATTCAGGTATTCCATCGAGAATTATACCCAGGAGCATTGGAACCACAAGACTGGAATGATGGGATGTCTCAGGGTCCATTCGGTTTTTTGAACCTAACTTTTCTATGAGCTTGTCGCTGAAATAAAAGGTAAATGCCCCGGCAAAAAGACCAAATGCCGGGAAACCTGTTCCTCTTCCAAGTTTTATTGCTTCAAAAATCAATTCGTAAGATACAGCAGATATCAGGGTCCCGGCACCAAATGCCATTATCATCCCCAGGGATTTCTTAGGTAAATTGAACCTGGAAGCTATAAAACCTCCTGCAACCAGAGATGAAGTTGCCAGTAAACCTAATAAAAATGCGTTTAGCATATCAAAACAGTATTAAAAATGAACTAAAGCTAAATTAATAATTTTACTAACACTGTAACTCAGAATTTTCCAAAATCGCCCGCCTTCATATAATTGGCACTGCTCTAAATCCAGATAATATTATGTACGAGTTGTTGAGGTTCAGTGAAAACAGTGCACTGTTGTTTATTCAGCATGTTTTTGTAAAAAAAGTTCCCGTACTTTCTTTTTACCCAATACTCGTACCATCTCTTTAAAACCGAAGAAAGGTATAAATGAAAAGAAAATCAAAAGTGCTCCTCCCAACCATACATTTGTAACATGATTTTTCAATTCTTTAGAAGCTTCAACCAGGGATGGAGAATGAATGGTTGCCCGTAGGGTAATCTCCGTAATATCGAAAAGCATTACCCAAATAGTGAAAAGTGCAGCTTTATATAGCACAGGAAATATTAAAGGTTTGTACTCGAACTTCCGGCTTATACGTAAAAATGTACCTATCATCACCACTTTAGCAATTACCAGGGCTTTGAGCACACCGCTGAAATAATCGTCGAGGTATATATCGTAATGCGCCAATACCAGCCTGCGGTAAAAAATAATGGCGCTGAATACCAGAGCCATATAAATGACATTTATCCAGTATTCATTAAACTCATGGAGGAATTTTTGTTTCCAGCTTTTTTTTACTTCCGGGTCTGCCATTGAAAAAATGTTAATTAGGACACTGTTTAAAATTGCGAAAAAGTACTTAACAAAGCAAAAATGTTATGATAGGGCATAATTATTTACCTAATTCCTTCCTGTCGCCCTTTCTCCATGCCGCTCCTTGCCCCAGAACATCCATTAACTTTAATAAAGCACAAAAACAGAAACTTTGACAGTTTTTACTTCTTAGTTTGTTCCATAGTTTTTTTTGCCAAAGCAGGATCAATGCAGTACACAGCATCGTAATGTGTAAAATGGATGTTATTTTTCATGTCCTCGTAGAATTTTGTTTTTTTCAGCCCATCCAAAATCGGTCCTTTAATTTCTGAAAGGTGCAATGCAATTCCTCCTTCTTTCAGCCTCTGATTAATGGATTTTAGACTTTCGAGGCCAGAAGCATCAATGGCATTTACTGCTGAGCAATTAAGAATAAAATCCTGAATCTCAGGATTAGAGGCAACCAGTTCATTTACCTGGGTTTCAAGCAACCTGGCATTCGGGAAATAGATGCTTTCGTCCATCCGCATCGAAACGATCAGGGGAGAAGTAACAACATCATCATAGCGCCCGACATTCCGGAAAGATTGTGTTCCCGGAATCTGGCCAATAACTGCAATATGGGGCCTTGAAGTTCGGTAAAGGTACATCATAAACGAAATGCCGATACCTGCCATAAGCCCGGCAATAACTCCCAAAGTCAGTGTAAGTAAAATCGTCAATGCCATTGCAATTGCATCGGAAGGCGAATAGGTGTAAGTTACTTTTACAGCCTTAAAGTTGACCATGGAAAGGACTGCGACAAAAATGGTAGCACCAAGTGTTGCACTTGGCAGGAAAAATAAAAGAGGAGTAAGGAAAAGCGCCACAAGCGCAATGGCGACTGCTGTAAACGCGCCAGCAGCAGGGGTTTCGGCGCCGGCTTCGAAGTTAACGATGGACCTTGAAAAGCCACCAGCTACTGGAAAACCTCCTGATAAGGAAGACGCGATGTTGGTAGCGCCTAAAGCCAGCATTTCCTGGTTAGGATCTACATGCTGCCGTTTTTTTGCGGCAAGCGTCTGGGCAACCGAAATGGATGCAACATACCCGATAATTGCAATCAGAACTGCCGGAGTCAACAATTTGCTCCAAAGTTCAAGATTAAAGGGTGGCAAGGCAAGGCTTGGTAGCCCGGCCGGAACTGTGCCCACAATTTTCACGCCTTGTTTGTCGAGTCCAAATCCTGACACACATAATATGGTAATAATGATGGCAATCACAGGTCCCATTTTCGCTATAATACCTGCGATCCTTTTACCCATTCCCACCTTGGTAAGGAGATTAGCGAGGTTTTTACGAACTAAAAGCAAAAAAATGACTACCGGTACTCCGATAGTGGCAGTATAAACATTGATCTGACCGGCGTTTTTTACCAATGAAATCACCTGGTCAAGAAATGTTCCGCCTTCGGAAGGAATTCCCAGTACCGGTGTCAACTGCCCCGCCGCGATCTGTAGGCCGACGGCAGTGCCTAATCCAGCCATAACCGGAAAACTTATGAAATTTGTAAGAAATCCAAGCTTTAAGAAACCAAGGATTATCAGGATTATACCTGTCAGCAAGGCAAGTGTCATAGCAGCCCCGAGGTATTCGGGAGTTCCCTGGGCGGCAACCGGGGCAACAGCTGCCAGTGTCATAAGGCTGGTTACGGCAACAGGTCCAACAGAAAGAGATCGGGAGGTTCCAAAGATTGCATATAAAATAAGTGGTGCTATGGAAGCATAGAGACCGACTTCGGGAGGAAGACCAGCCAACTGGGCATAGGCAAGTGACTGCGGGATAAGCATGATTGAAACAATGACCGCAACAACCAGATCGTTGGTGGCGGTTTGTTTGTTATATGTTGTCCCCCATTCAAGTATTGGGAAATATTGGCTGAATAGTCCTTGGTTCAGGGCTGATTGAGTTTTATTTGTTTCTTTTGAATTCATGCTCGTCGTAGTTTTTGTTATTCTGACTCAATAATGAGAAAATTGTTCTGTTTATATAAGGTCCAAGCCCTAAATCTCAAGGTGAAAAAGAAATTTATTTTGCCTCAGCTTTTATAATTATGGTTTTAAAACTCCGTCATGAAATTTGCGTTCAATTTCAGATGCATACTTCAGTATTATACCCAGTTATCCATCCAGTGTGAGCATTTCCCCTTTGAAAAAAAATTTCGTTGAGAAGTAAAAAACACTCCCCCGGAAGAATGCATTAAAGAAATGGTTCACATTCAACCGGTTAGTTATCAGTATGTTGTGCAAATGAATTTAACTATAAAACAAACCCTATACTGACTGAGAGATAGCTTTGTGTATCCAGGTCGCCCCCAAATCCAGAATAATATCGAAGACTCAGTTTCGCAGCATTACGGGCATTGAATCTGTACATCACTCCTAATTCAGGCTTAATGACAAACTGCCAGGGATTATTTTCAAGAGCCCAGATACCCATTTCTGTGTAGCGTTCGGAATACATGGTACCTAGTCCGAATCCAATGTAAGGCTGCAATGTAGATCCAGGCTTGAACAGATAATCCACGGCTGCCAGGATAGGTACCTGGTTTTGATGCCTGCACTGAACCCCTGAGAGGGTTCTGGTATCCATTGTGTAGGAATCATAATCCTTTTTCTCATAAAATACGTTCCAGGCCGCGTCAATTCCTATAAGGATGTTACTGTTAACTGCATACCGGTACTGAAATGTTGCACCACGAAAACTGGCAGCAGATATATAATCACCAAGGTCTCCAATCCCAAAACTTATATCGTACTGCATGGCGAAATGGCTACCAACCTGGCTGTAAATTCTTGTTGTACATAACAGCGAGCAAATCAAGGCTATGGCAAATATTCGTTTCATAATCGTTAGGGTTTAATGATTCAACTTACTTTGTACTAAGATATTCCGATTGCTTGAACGCCTGGTTGATGGCATTGGTAACCCGCGAAGTGTTATATGCTCCTGACATCAGTCCATTAATAGCAGCAGTCCATACGGTGTGAGGCTCAGTATAATCGGCACTATTCGAAACCAGGGTCATTACAAGCGTGCCGGTGGTGTAAGAAGTGGTATAAGGGTAGTACCATCCCCAGCCGCAATAGTAATAGTAATACCAGCACCAGTAATCGTACCAGTATACAATAGTTGTGTTGGTCCATGAAGCCGGCATCAGGGCAAGATCGGCGTTTTTAGGATCATCAACCTTAGTCCATCCCAAAGCAGTCATGTTTTGCTCAATGATGGTGAGGATTTGTGTGTTGTATGGCTCCTTGACAAATTCAGGCATTTCGCCTTCAGCAAGATCACCGGTAATTTTTACAATTTTGTCAGGCATAGCATAGGTTCCTTTGCTCACAAAATTGTATGCTTGATCGTAGTTGGTAAACACAAGATCGAGTTCTTGATAACTCTCAATCTCACCAGGGTAACATGAAGCCATCAGGAAGACGATTCCGATGAGATAAATCAGGTTTTTCTTCATTGTGATAAGTGTTTAGTTGGACAATATAGTGATTTTCAAAAATCAAAGAAACAGATTTATTGGAAAAATTCTGCTTAGGGGATTTGGAATTTGGGTCTTGGAATTTTCAATCCTGAATACTATGCGACCGACTCATCATCCCACCTGATATATTTTTCGCTCTGAACCCATTTTGCAACAGGATGCGTGTCGCAAAGTAAGCCCTCTGTGCCGACCGGCAAATAACCAGAATTTCACGCTCCACTGGAAGCTCGCCAAGTCGCGAACGGATTTGTGGAAGTGGAATATTAACTGCACCCGGAACAGCTTCAACTTCGATTTCCTGCGGATTGCGGACATCAAGCAGGAAGCTGTCGCCCAAATCATTCCAATGTGCAATCGGCATCAGACCGCTAAGGATATCGGCCGCAACCATTCCTGCAAAGTTGACCGGATCTTTTGCGCTTCCGTAAGGAGGTGCATAAGTCAGTTCCGATTCTTCGAGGTCATAAATAGTGCAGCCCATCTGTATAGCCATGGAAAAGGAATCCATCCGTTTGGCAACTCCATCTTCGCCAAGCACCTGTGCACCAAGCAGCCGACCATCTGACTTCCTGAATATGACTTTTGTAGCAAGTACTTTAGCGCCCGGATAATAACCTGCGTGTGAATTCGGATAGATATAGATTTTCTCGAAGTTGGTATCGCCAATACGTTTAAGAACTTTTTCGCTTGCTCCTGTCTGTGCGATAGTAGCATCAAATATCTGGCAGATAGAGGTTCCTTGTGTGCCCCGGTAACGCGAATTACGTCCTGCAAGCACATCAGCTACAATGCGCCCCTGGCGGTTGGCAGGTCCGGCAAGCGGTATAAGCGACCATTCGCCTGTTACAAAATCTTTAACTTCAACAGCATCACCGACGGCAAAAATATCGGGATTTGATGTACGCATCTGTTCATCAACGCGGATTCCTCCCCGCTGGCCGAGTTCAAGTCCGGCCAGTTTAGCCAAAGCTGTTTCCGGACGAACACCAATGGCAAGGATCACGATATCAGCCTTATGTGCTTTTCCTGATTCAGTAAGAACTTCCAGTGAACCTTCTTCCGTATTTCGGAACCCGGCAACACCATCTCCTAGTTTAATCTTTACACCGCGTCTTGACATATAGCGTTTCACAAGCTTTGCCATTTCCGGATCAAGCGGAGGCATTACCTGGTCGAGCTTTTCAACTAAAGTTACTGTTAGCCCGCGATGTATGAGGTTTTCAACCATCTCGAGACCGATAAAGCCACCACCGACAACCACTGCTTTCTTTGGTTTCGAAAGCGTGTTTGCACCACTGTATTCGTTCATTGCAGACTGGACAATATCCCTTTCGAGCCATTCACGGATATTCCTTGCATCGGGTACTGTCCGTACCGAAAATATTCCCGGAAGATCTATACCAGGCAAAGGTGGACGGATAGGTGCTGCACCGGGAGAAAGGACAAGTTTATCGTAGCTTTCGGTGGTAATTTCCCCGGTATTGGTATTCTTAAGATCAACGGTTTTCTTTCCGGCTTCAATACTTACAACTTCGCAGTTTGTCCGGCAATCGACGTTAAACACGGCTTTAAACGTTTGTTCCGTTGCAACTAGAAGGCTGGCTTCATTTTCAATTGTACCTCCCACATGGTAAGGCAATCCACAGTTCGCATACGAAACATAGGGACCGCGTTCAACCATAGTAATTTCGGCTTTTTCATCGAGCCTGCGTAAGCGTGCTGCACATGAGGCACCACCCGCTACTCCGCCAACGATTATAACTTTCATGATCTTGTAGATTTTATTTTTAAATTGTATTTGAATGCTGTCAGAAAACAAATCCAAGACTTATTTCCGGCCCAAATGTGTCGACGTTGTAAATAAACCGGTCTGTATAGGTTCCCTTATCGTAATCCATCGACAAATACCTGTAGCCTGCAGTTAGTCGAAACAACTTTGTAAACTGGAAACCGGCGTAGGTTTGCAATTGCCATGTTAAATCAGAGCCGACACCAAATCCTCCAACGTCGCCTCTGAACTGGAAAAGCCATTTATGCTTAATATCAGCTGTAAGCCTGGCGATAAATATTGGATCAAACCATGTTTTTGAAGCGCTTTCGGATACTTCGTAAGTACCTGCCGGAAAAGCATTACGGCGTCCTTCGATGGATGCCTGCAGATTATTAAGCCTTCCGCCTGCACCAATCTCCAGGAATGGCAGAAGCCTATAAAAGCCTGCAGGTTCCCATACCAGTTGTTTGGCACCTGCCGTACCATTATCCCAGAATTCGCTTGGGGCAATGTCCTGCTTCAGGTTCATAAAAATAAGATCCGAAGTTATTGCCCATTTATTGTTCTGCATTTCGAGGTATAACATTCCGCCCATTTTAAGCTTGCTGAAAATTTCACCCGGATTAGCATCAACCGGTGCGATAATTTCATTGCCAAGTCCAACTTCCCCTTTCATATAAGGAAAAATTAAGTAGATATCGGTTTGAAAATACCATTTCTTTACAGTAGTTGAATCCTGGGCTGAAAGAGAACTATATAAGGTAATAAATAGCTGGAACAAGCATAATGTTCTGAAAGCTGATACAAATCGGTTTTTAAGATTATTCATTGGTTATTTTATCGGTTATGATTTTTAGTACATTTATCTACTTTGCTTCCGGAATTAGCATCAGCTTTGGATCAATTGCGTAAGTATATGGCAGGCCGGAGTTCTTCCAGCCGTTTACCATTCGTTCACCTAAAAATACACTATTGGGATCTTCAACCTTGTCGCCTTCAAAACCATCGGTAATGTTATATACATTCTTAAATCCTGCTTCGGCAAGCTGGTTCACTGCCCATGCGCTACGGCCACCACTCCTGCAGGTTACCAGTAAAGTGTCGTTAGGATTGGCTATTTGTTTAACTTTAGCAATAAAATCAGGATTTGGTTTCATTGGGAACGTCTGCTTTGCCTGGTCCCATTCATGCGACTGAACAAATAATGGAACATTCCAGGCCATTGCCGCATGACCGACAAAAAGATATTCCTCAAGCGTGCGGACATCAAGGATTTTCACCCTATCGGGAGCGGCCCTCCATTTCGCATAAGCTTCCTTAGCAGTAACATAAAGGCCAAGAGTTGTTTGTTTGTCTTTTGGGAGTCCGGGGTTATTGGTTTGTGCATTTACCCATGGTGTGCAAAACAAACCTGAAAATGTGACGAGGACAACAAAGGCGGCACCTCGACCGGCACTATTCTGATGAGATTTCTTGAATTGCATGTTTTTTAACTTAACCAACTTACTTACTTTTTGACAACTTTCGGTTTTTCAGTGGCTGCTAAAGCCAGAATAACAAGCGTCCAGGCAGGGAAAAGCCGTATGGCCGGTATTACTTCAATAGCTAAGGCAGCTAAAAGCTTCTATCTGTAACCCAAAACAATTAATAATGCTATTGCCGTTTCTGCATCAAGAGCCCATTGCTCTGGCGGGAACAATACAACTGCGAAGCCCAGGGCATCGGACAAAACAGCAATAATCAATGCCCATCGCCAGTGTGTAGACTTCCAACCTGATGTGAAATTTGTAATCAGCTTTGACATAAAGGATTCTATACCTGGTCTAAATCAATTTTACATAGCAAGGATAAAATCGCCCATTTAAAATTAGCCCAAATTCCAGGTCCCAAATTCCAAGTCGCAATGGGAAAAATGAAAATCAATTCAAACTATCATTACATCAGCCTTGGATTTTGGAGCATGGAATCAGGGGCTTTAAATTTGTTAATCTGCTCAGAGCACTATCCCATCCGCATTCCTCCGGCCAGCGGATCGGCTGCATATGGAAGTTTTAATGTGGTCCGTTTCTTCCATTCAGCTTCGAGTAATTCCCTGGCTGCCTGTTCAAGAATATCAGGTGCAGCCCATTCATGTACATCGAAGTCGTTCTTAATATATCCATGGCTTAGCATAAAGTTTTTGCCAACCTCAACTGCAGCAAGATTTAGTGGAGATAAATTAGGAACCATATCAACATCCTTAATTCCACGGTAAGTATCTTCAACATCCATGTAATAGGTTTGGCGATCGAGGATTCCGGCAGCGGCATGCTTGTTTTCGTTTGACCAACGCCCTACTCTTATCATTCCTTTCATATAGGCAACTGCAAGTTCAGGATGCTCATTGTACATAACATCAGTACAAGTGATAGCTGCCGGAATATTTGCTATTTGCAGGCGCCAGTCAGGATATTTTGATAAATCCTCTATGATAGCAAATTTCCCAGTTGCTTCTGTTAGCACGCTTAAAACTTTACTTTGACTGTACATGGCATCAATAATTCCATTTTCAAGTGCAGTTTCCAACGGACGGAAAGCCAAGTCATGTTTGTGATCGCGTTGCAACCATAAGTCAGAAGGATTATACATAGGTTCCAGCATAGCAGGATTGTTATACCAGTCATCAGCATAAGGGAATTCTACTAATTCAATATCCTTCATGGTCATGCCATTCATCCGGAGTATCAGTTCAATACCCTGATGTTCCTGTATACGCCACCAGTCATTCTTGATCTGGTTCATGCTCTTTGAAAGACCAATTTTTTTGCCTTTCAAGTCACTCATACAGAAGATATCGTCTTTTGCCCGTACAATCAATACACCGCCTTCGTGAGCTACATGCGTCACTCCCAAAAGTTTTGTCCTGCGTATATCGGCATGAACATGAACGGGTGGGAATAAACCACCAAAACGGATCAGGTTATCGAGGTTATGAATGTAATGTGGGTACCAGTCGTTCTCGCGCTTATTGCGAAAAAAGTCATACGATACACCCAGTTTTTTGAACTCCTCACGGGTCCAGCCAAGCTCTTGGTCTACATTACTGGCTGAGATTAGCGGGCAATTGGTGTAATACACTTCATTCCAATTTAATGGAATTAGATTCAACTTTGTGTTTTCGAAAGTCGTAACATTTACTTCGTTTGCCATAATTTTGATTATTAGATGTTTATATTAATAATTGTATCTAATTGGATTAAAACTCAATTTTTGCTTTACTTTTCGGTTTACTCAGGATTTGCGTTCTGTTTGCTTGTATTATCAGAGGAACAGGTGCTTTTGCTTGCCGGGCTGTTGTTAGCTGAAACTGCATTTTCTTCATTCTGTTTTAGCCATTCTTCATACAAATCAACCATACTACATGTACATTAAGGGCCTTTATTTTTTTGTTTCGTCAGCCATATCGATAGTCTTAAAGTTGATTAATTCATTAACCCGGATAGAGTATTTTATGCATCCATACACTATGTACGCAAAATCAAAATTAAATGCATGCGATATCTAAATCAATAGTTATCAATGCGTATTTTTTCATACTTTTATACTCAGTTATTTAAACTTGTATTGAGTTAAATTCATTTGTTCAAAATAAATAATGAATAGTTTCAGGAGCTACACCTTGCTTTTCAGGTTTCTCGAAACCTATACACCTGTTGGTTTTAAGGATATTGACCGTAATGATCCTTTGATGATAGAGCTTGAAGGGATGATGGAAAGGAATAATCAGTTTTTCTATATCGCTGATATTATCCAGATGAAGGTTTTGTTTACCAGTAAGCGCAGTACGCAAATGATCGGGATTGAGCCGAAGGAAGTAAGCCCTTACCATTTTATGGAATGCACGCATCCGGAAGAGCTTCAAAGGCTTAACCGGGGGCGGGCAAAAACAATTAAACTGGCACAGGATCTTTTCATTACAGGATGCGGAAAAACTATATTCTCGACTAATTTCCGGATGCATACTCCCGTCGGGGAATATTCTAATATACTAATCCAAGGCTATATGTATTATACTACCGTCCCTTATAAAACCGTTTTCTATCTTAAGATACATACAAATATCGATGGTTTCAAAAAGATTAAACATGGGTTTCATTATTATATTGGGAATGATTTGTCTTTTTTGAGGTATCCTGATGATGAAATGTTGAATATGGGTAATGTTTTTAGTGATCGTGAATTTGAGATTATCAAACTTATTGAATCGGGAATGAACACTGAACAGATTTCTGAAAAACTTTTCCTGAGCCCATTTACTGTAAATACCCACCGTGGGAATATTTTAAAGAAAGCAGGTAAAGCTCATATTTTCGAGCTTATATATGAGCTACAGGAGAGGGGAATTCTCTAGTAGTAGACCCAAATTTCAAGTTTCAGATTCCAAACTTTAAGGGGTTTTATTATTGCCTGGTGTAGGGTGAATTGTGCTTTGTGCTCAGTAAGTAACTTTTGGAATTTGGGCCTTGGGTTCTGTGTAATGGCATTTGTACCTTGCCTGTCCACAGCAGCGTTTAAGTTAATAAATGTCGAACAATGTGTTGTAATCCCCAAAAACTGATTATGAATTTCTCAGGATTAACTTGAAAACAGAAACGAAGAAGCCAAGTGCAGTTGCTACAGCAGCAAGTTTACTGCCATGTTCGTAAGCACCGGGAATCATTGATTTAGCCCGCATCATAAAGATTATCCCCCCATGCAAAGGATTGTATGATGGCCTACCAGTGTCATTAACGGATTGTGAAGAAACCAGGACCCAGATTTTTTACCTGATCGCCCTCCCTTAATCCTTATTTTTCTGATCGCCCTGCATCAAAAACTTACCGATCAGAAATGCGATAATTATAGCCACATACAACTGACCTGTAATTGAAATAAGATAAGCAAGTGTCTGTGTCTCGGGGATACGGGGCGTAATATCACCATAGCCAACTGTTGACATGGTTACAAAACTGTAATACAGGTAATGCGCGAAAACACGGTGCTCAATGTAAGAAGGAAAGTTATAGGCGCCGGTATAAATGCTATCCGAAAGAAATGCCAGGCTCGCCCCGATAATACCAGCCAGCAGGTAAACGTTGATGGAGGTGATCAGTACATTAATATCAACCGTTTTGCTCTTCGAAATAAACCTGATCAGGAAACTCTCCACAAAAATAAAAAAGGCCACTATAAAAGCGAGTTTCACAACATCAACATACACGGAATCGAATCCAACCGGTTTTAACCAGATTAATACCATCATCGAAATTACTATAACCCTGATAAGATGCTTCCGTGATTTTTGAACATCCGCAACCACCGTACTTTGAATAAAAAGGAAACTCAACGTTACAACGAAGATAATTTCTGAAAGCTTCCCATTACCGAAAAATGCAGGCAATATCAGGGTAAGTAGCGTGGAAAGGAACAGCACCAGAAAACGGTTATCCTCCAGCCAGGTATTTGATTTTTTTAACTGTCGCTTTATCATAATCCGGCTAAATTACTTTCTGAATAGACAAATACAAGCAGTAAATTTAGGAAAAAATTAATACCAGGCCTGTCGGCTGCATATTTACAACTTAAATGATTTTTCAGTAACTTGCAGCAAAAATCAATCTTAAGCTTAGGCTGGAACCAAGTTAAAGAAAGCGCAGTACAATTATTGCAGGAAAGGGAAAATGTTTTAACGAAGAAACTTAAGCAAAATAATTCCTTTAAGCGTTTTTTAATCAGTTCGGTTTCAGCATCTGCTTATTAGTGTTTGCCTTGTGCTGCTGATGTAACTCCTGATGAATTAAAAGAGATTGCACAATTTTTAATCGGGTAAACAGATTAATAGTGAACCGGTTAAACAGCTTAGCAACTACATTCAATAATTCCGGGCGACCTGATCTTTTTGGAGAAATTCAAATACTTAGGACAGATTCTCGTATCAGCCAGCTTCAGCATATCTTACCAGTAATAATACCGCCTTATGAAAATCAATTATCTGTTTTTGAGCATACTGTTCAGTTTGTGCCAATTGGGTGCCTATCCGCAAAAAAGCAGGGTGAATGAATCCCGCGTTGAAAAATCAAAAAATGAAGCCGATGCAGCCATTCTGTACCAGGAGCATATCCTCGACTCACTGGTGAAAGTACGTTTGCAGGATGAACTTGCTGAGTACCAGGGCGACAGGAAGAGATCGTTAGATCTGGAAGCGAAACTCAGGAAAATTGAAGAAAAGGATTCGTTGCGAAAGGTTGAACTGATGCAGAAAATTGATACGCTAAAATTGCATGCCACCGGGCATGCTATTGCACCCTTTGGCGACACTTTGTTTTATATTTTTGCAAAGATGGTTTCGTATTCACCCGAAGAACGTTCCCAAAGCATTAACAAACGTATTCGGCAGGTTTACCAGGATGCTTTTTTTAATCCTGATTCGCTCAGTTTATCGGAAACTGAATTGGGAACAGAAATTGGCTACAAAAATCACCTTATCATCATGATGGTGACCAAAGTGGATGGTTTAATTGTAAATAAGGACCACAAACAGCTGGCTGCCGAATATATAAACCTGATCAGAACAGCCATTGTGAAGGAGAAAGAAGCTCACAGCTTTGTGAACTGGATCAAGCGAATAGGATTAGTGTTGTTGATAATTGGCGGATTAAGCCTGATCATTTTTCTGGTTACCAAAGCTTTCCGGTGGATCAACATGCGGCTTACTAGTAATCATGAAACTTTCCTGAATGGTCTTACCATAAACAAAATCAAGATTTTTACCGCTGAACATTTCGAGAAGTTTGTTTTACGGCTCACAAGCCTTTTACGCTTCATTGTCATCATATTTATTGTATACCTTTCGTTGCCCTTACTGTTCAGCATATTCCCGGAAACGAAAATGTGGACCAGCACTTTACTTCAATGGATCCTTGGCCCGGCTGGAAAGGCGTTGCGGGGTTTCATAGGATTCCTGCCAAACTTGTTCTCCATTTTGGTTATTGTGTTCATTTTCAGGTATGCCATAAAAGGGGTTAAATATTTTGTCAATCTGATTGAAAAAGGACAGATCGAACTCAATGGATTTCATGCCGACTGGGCTCATCCTACTTTCCGGATTTTGAAATTCCTGCTGTACGCATTTATGCTTGTGCTCATTTTCCCTTACCTGCCTGGTTCCGATTCATCTGCTTTCAAAGGAGTTTCGGTATTCATAGGTATATTATTCTCGTTGGGTTCGTCGAGTGCTATCGCTAATATGGTGGCCGGATTGGTCATAACCTATATGCGTCCTTTCAAGATTGGCGACCGGGTAAAAATAGGGGACATTACCGGCGATGTGGTTGAAAAAACCACACTGGTTACACGGATCAGGACCATCAAGAATGAAGATGTTACGGTGCCTAATTCAACAGTATTGCTTAGCAGTACAACCAACTATTCAACCAATACCCGGGCGCCTGAACCTGGTTTGATAATTCATACCACAGTTACCATTGGTTACGATGTGCCATGGAAAGATATGCACCAGGCACTTATAAATGCTGCCTTGCGTACTGATTTGGTTTTAAAAACGCCTGAACCCTTTGTATTGCAGACCAGCCTCGACGATTTTTATGTTTCGTACCAGATTAATGCTTACACCCGCGAAGCTAACCAGCAGGTGAGAATATACTCGCAGCTTCACCAGAACATACAGGATTGCTGCAACGAAACAGGTATCGAAATTATGTCGCCACATTACCGCAACCAGCGCGACGGGAATACAACTACTATTCCGGCAAATTATCTCCCAAAGGATTATCAGGCGCCAGTGTTTAATGTAAAACAGGTTAAGGATAAATAGAACGTATCCTTGATATCGGATAAATATTGTTTAGCATTCAGTGTTCAGAACCAACTGGGGATTACAAATTAAAAATGGAACTCAAACTGAATGCTGTACAGGAATGATGCTGTTAGCCTAAAGTGTGAATTTGTCAGTTTGTTAGTTTCAGCTTCAAACAGCTAACCCACGATAAGGCGTGAGAATACGTGGAAGCTCTCCGGATGTAGGTTTTGAAACACTATCCTATAGATTGGCGATAGTTTTACATCTTTCTGATGCCCGCAAACTGAAACCGGATATAACATTTATGTTTATAACCATTATCAGGCAAAACAAAAAATCAGCGTTCAACTCTATTAAAACTGCTTATTCTTAATAATTTAGAGCAAGTGTATCACAGTTAATCCGTCAGAAACTTTTTAGGTTAAAAGGAGGCAGGCTATGTGCTATGAAGTTGCTTCAGCTACTTTAATTCTTCCGCTTTTAGCGGCACTAATTAAAGCCTGGTAATCTTCTTCAGTCTGGTTGGCATAGGCAAAAGCAAAATTTACCATGGCCTGATCCAGTTCGTCACTGTTACCTGCATAACCGGCAATCATAGCCGCGTCACCCGACTTTGCATGTGCCAGTGCCAATGCCCATCCGCATAACGAACTATATTGAGCAATATTGTCAACTTTGGTCGAATTCGGATCAAACTCAACACCACCTTTCATATCACGTAGCTGCCTCACGTAAAAGTCGCCGCCGCCACTCTGAAACCATCCCAGGAATATATCCGGAGCAGCTTGTAACAGCCGCTGGCCAATTACTACCCTTTGACCCTGGTTTTCATAAATCGATTTTGAAACGTAAGGTTCAAGCACTGAGCGCTCCGCCTGCTTTATCTGAAGGAATAAGGGATCATCGGAATGATTACCGGTCACGAAAACTAACCAGCACCGGGTACCCACGCTTCCTACACCAACAATTTTTCGCACCACATCCGTAATGCGGTAATTCCTGAGCAGTGATTTTCGTTCATCAGCCAATGACTGAAAATACGATTCGAAAAATAATCCCAGAGCTTCTTCAATGGGCCGTCCATCCTGAACATTTGTTTCCCTCACGATAAAAGGTGCATTTTCGCGCAGACGGTATTTTTCATCAACCAGGTCAGTAAGCTTGCCGAGTACTTGCAAATGGGTTCGCTGGCGGGCTTTAGCCATAATTTTTAATGCACCTTTTTGAGCAGTTCCGGTCAGGAATTCTAAAATATCAGCTTCATTTATGGTTGCATACCACAAATCAAGGCAACCCATGCGGGCATATTCCTGCATATGTTTGCGGTAAGAACTAACAGATGCCTGCACGCCTTGCCTGCAAAGGCGTTTATTGGCTCCCAGGAATCTTCCCGAAGCTACAATACTTGCGACCAGTCTTTTTAAGTCCCATTCCCAGGGGCCAGGCAAGGTTTCGTCAAAATCATTGATACCAAAAACCAGGTTGCGTTCAGCCGAAGCAAAAACGCCGAAGTTCGCCACATGCATGTCGCCGCATGCTTGCACGGTTATTCCTGTTGGTTTGGGTCCGGCAGCAAGATCAGCAGACATAATGGTAGCTCCACCCCTGAGGAAGGCAAATGGTGAGGTAAGCATACGCGCATACCTTATCGGAACTAGTTCCTGCAATCGGGATTGGCCCTGCACTTCTAGAATGGATACAGAATCTGCACGTTTAGCTGACGGTTTGTAATCTC
>APMI01027462.1_pt1 | contig 19787 bp, 23 predicted proteins | sample 667938 | NCBI WGS metagenome assembly APMI01 (sample SAMN01084076, study PRJNA167559) | wastewater metagenome | biome: Wastewater | place: Denmark: Ejby Moelle, Odense | collected 2011-11-28 | reverse complement strand
GCCGCGGGTGGGGCGGGGGCATCATTCCCGCCGTCCCCTGCCATGGCGACCACCCGGCCTTCACTCTTCAGGCGCGCCACCACTGCGCTTTTTTGATCGGGCAGAACGTCGGCCTCGACTTCATCTATCCCAAGCCTGCGCGCGACCGCCTCTGCCGTGGTGCGATTGTCGCCAGTCAGCATGACCACCCGGATGCCTTCGCGGCGCAAGGCATTGAGTGCCTCGGGTGTCGTCGGCTTGACCGGATCAGCGATCGCGATGGCACCACCGGCCTTTCCATCAATGCCGACGAAGATCGCCGTCGCGCCCTCGGGTCGCAAATCATCTGCTGTTGCCGACAATGCCGACGTGTCGATGCTCTGCTCCGTCAGGAAGCGCGCGTTGCCGAGCACGATCCGCTTGCCCTCGACCGTACCCAGCGCGCCGCGCCCGGTGGGGGAGTCGAACTCGGTGACCTGCGCCAGCACCAGGCTGCGCGCCTTCGCGGCCTCGACGATGGCAAGCGCAAGCGGATGCTCGGACGATTGCTCGACTGCTGCAGCGAGGCGGAGAACATCCTCTTCCGTGTGGCCCGGTGAGGGCATGATCGCAGTGACCGCCGGACGCCCCATCGTAAGCGTCCCGGTCTTGTCGACGACGAGCGTATCGACCTTTTCCATGTGCTCAAGTGCTTCGGCGTTCTTGATAAGCACGCCGAGCCCGGCTCCCCGGCCCACGCCGACCATGATCGACATGGGGGTGGCGAGACCCAGTGCGCAGGGACAGGCGATGATCAGCACCGCGACTGCGGCAACAAGGCCATAGGCAATGCGCGGCTCAGGCCCCCAGATTCCCCATCCGGCAAACGCGAGCACGGCAATGGCGATAACAACGGGCACGAACCAGCCCGAGACCTGGTCAGCCATGCGCTGGATCGGCGCGCGAGATCGCTGAGCCTCGGCGACCATCTGGACTATGCGGGCGAGCATGGTGTCTCGGCCAACCTTGGCTGCGGTAATCACCAATGCACCGGTCTGGTTGAGCGTCCCGCCGATAACGGTGTCTCCCAAGGCCTTGGTGACCGGCATGGATTCTCCGGTGACCATCGATTCATCCAGCGAGGAGCGGCCGTCCTCGACCGTTCCGTCAACAGGCACCTTTTCGCCAGGACGGACACGCAAGCGATCACCGACCGAGATAGCATCGAGGCTCACCTCTTCATCGCTGCCATCGGCAAGAAGGCGGCGCGCGGTCTTGGGTGCAAGACCCAGCAATGCCTTGATCGCACCAGAGGTGCGCTCGCGGGCCCTGAGCTCAAGGACCTGGCCCAAAAGAACCAGGACGGTGATCACCGCAGCAGCTTCAAAATAAACGGCAACGTTCCCATCGGCGTTGCGGAACGCCGGTGGGAACAGTTCAGGAACCAGCGCGGCGACCATGCTGTAGATCCAGGCGACCCCGGTGCCCATCGCGATCAGGGTGAACATATTGAGATTACGGGTCTTGAGCGATGCCCAACCCCGCACGAAGAAGGGCCAGCCCGCCCAAAACACAACCGGTGTTGCCAGCACGAGCTGGATCCAGATCGAGAGCCGCATCGGCACGATGTGATGCAGCGCGGGGAAAATGTGCCCGCCCATCTCCAGCACCAGCACGGGGAACGCCAGCACAAGGCCGATCTTGAACCGCCGGGTCATGTCGATAAGCTCTGGGCTGGGACCGCTGTCGAGACCGACTTCTGCCGGCTCGAGCGCCATGCCGCAGATCGGGCAAGCCCCTGGGTGGTCCTGTCGCACCTCAGGGTGCATGGGACAGGTCCAGATCGTGCCGACGGGCGCGTCAACGCGCTCAACGGGCGCTAGGTAGCGCTCTGGATCAGCAACAAATTTGGCGCGGCACTTGTCGCTGCAAAAGTGGAACTCTCGATCACCATGATGTGCATGATGAAGGGTCCCGGTCGGATCGACGTTCATACCGCAAACGGGATCACGTACAGTATCCGGATGATGGCTCTCGACGTGTCCGTTGCTGTCATGATGAGGGCCGCCAGAGTGATTAGGAGTCATGTGTCTATTCTCCAGGTGCCGTACTCATCTGAGCGCTCACGAAGCTATCGGCGTTGGGTTCGGTGCCAACGTCCCGAGCCATGCCACCAGGACCAGTATCCCGATCCCTAAGCCAAATTCCAGAACAATGCTCCGTCGCAGCGGCTTTAGTGTCCGCTCAGGATTACCATTCGCGACGGCCGCGGAGAGGGCGGGCGTAAGCCGGAACCGGTTGACCGCGGCCAACCCGAGCATGCCGACGAACAAGGCTATTTTCAGGGCAAGCAACTGCCCATAAGGTGCCACCAGAGCCGCCCAAGGATCTCCGTCACGCAAAATGAAGTAAGCGTTTGCGATGCCCGTCAGCAGCAAGATCGCAACCAATGCGGACCCGACCGTCGCAAAGTCGGCAAGCACCTTGCACGTCTGCCGTGCCGTCCCGACTTCTCCACTTCCCGCACGAAACAGCATCCACAAGAATCCTGCCAATGCGCCGATCCAGGTGGAAGCTGCGAGAAGATGAACTATGTCGGCTGCGAGATGTGCCCATCCGGCCGTCCCTTCTGTTGCCGCGCCATGACCGGACCAGGCCAAGGTGGCCAAAGCCACCCCGCTTACCAATATCTGGACCGCCGAACTGGACAAACGCCACAGGGCGGCTGCAGCCATAATAATCACCGCCAACAGGGCGGCGAGGCGGACCTTGAGAGCCAGACCTAGAGCCGTTTCATCAAGCAGGGATTGAACAGTGGCCCGGTCCACCTCTGCAAGCGGCATACCGGCCATGCTGCCGACCTGCACGGCAAAGCCAAGAACCGACAGCGCCGCTGCCGAAACTGCTAAGATCAGCAATACCCATGTATGCCGGACATCGCCATCGGACGGGCGATCACCGCCGAGGGACAGGCGCTTGAATGCGGTCAGCCCAAACAACAGTCCAAGGCTGATGAATAGCGCCCATCTCAGGGCTATGATCCCCCAGTCCGACACGCGATCAGCGCACCGTAAAAGCGAGAGTGCCGTTAATGCGGTGCGTATCGCTCGAGACCACGTGCCACTGCACGCTATAGGTCCCCGCCATCAGGGGCCGCCCGAATGTCGCGACCAAGGTTTTGCCATCCTCACTGACCGAAGTCTTGTAACCGGTCATTTTCATGCTGTGGTTGGGCATGCCCGGCATGCCAGTCATCGTCACATCCATGCCCGACACCGCCGGAACGAGCACCTCGCTAAAGGTGAACGAAATTCTATTAGTAGAGGAAATAACAGCATTATCAGCTGGCTGCGCTGCTTCAAGGCGCGGATGTGCAAGCGCCGGTGTGGCGATTACGACCCCAGCAACAAGGACGCTTGCAATCAGACTACGAAACTTCTGCATAAATGGCTCCTTCCGGGCTCAGGGCGCCCATGTTGAATACGCGCCGCGCCTGGACATCCCTCAAAAAAATTTCTCGGGCCATGTGAGGGCATTCCACCTCTGCTGCGTATTTAATCATAGAGTAAGGGACAATTCGGCCATGACGGACCTTGATCAACTTCTTGAACGACTGCGCGACGAGCCACCGCCCGCTCGCCTCGCGTTGATTGACGACGCGGTCATGACGGAGTTGGCCAAACGTCGGGCCATTGTTCCAATCAACCGGACGGGCCTTGCCCTTGCGGCAGCGACTGCCATTTTCATCGGGGGCGGTGGTTCAATATTGTCTGGCACAACGGCAGGCGCCGCACCCATTGCCCCTCTCGGCGTTCCGGCTGCACTGGCGCCCTCAACCTTATTGACGTCGCGCTAATATGGCTTGGCGAAAGACCCTCGTTTTCGCGCTTGTTGCATTCGCATTTGCGGTAATCGGGGCACTTGCAGGTCAGGCCTTGATCCGGTCTAGCTCACCGGAAAGCGAGTTGCATGAGATGCTGCACCATCAGCTCGAACTCGATGCCAAACAGGAATCTCAGATCGAAGTAATCGAGCAGCGTTTTGCGGTGCGTCGCAAGGCTTTGGAACTGGAACTTCGCGCGGACAATGCACTGCTCGCCGAGGCTATCGAGTCCGAGCATGGTTATGGCCCGAAAGTTTCTGAAGCAATCGACCGGTCGCACGATGCGATGGGGCAGATGCAAAAGGAAACGCTCGAACATATATTCGCAATGCGTTCAGTGCTTACCCCTGATCAAGCAGCCAAGTTTGATCGAGCGATCGTCAAGGCGCTCACAGGTAAGGAACGGTGACGGGGCAGCTCTCTGAGCTCGAGGATCAGGATTTGGCTTCATTGGCCATCGGCGGAAATCAGACAGCCTGCACAGAGCTAGTCCGCCGACACCGTGATTGGCTCTACAGGCTTGTTCGCTCACAGATCGGCGATTCGGACGAAAGCCTCGATGTGACGCAGGGGGCCTTCATCGCCGCGTTTGGCGGGCTCGACAGGTTCGACCGATCTCGTCCGTTCAAGCATTGGCTGGCGCGTATTGCCCTGAACAAATGCAAGGATTGGAAACGTCGGGCTTTCGTCCGCAGGTTTCTGTTCACTGCGTCGCCATTGACCGAAGCGGAAGAAATTGCCGACCAGAAACCACAGGCCGATACAACTGCAGCAGATCGCTCAGAATTGAACGTGACGCTCAAGGCTATTTCGGAATTGCCTGCATCGCTGCGCGAGCCGCTCGTTCTCCGGACAATCGAAGAGCATTCGCAAGCGGAGACCGCCCAGATTCTCGGAATTACGGAGAAGGCTGTCGAAGCCAGGGTCTCCCGTGCCCGGGCGCGATTGACGGAAAAACTCAAAAATTTTTGAGGGATTGTGCTTCGGGCTGCGTATTCAAAGGCAGCGGCCCGGTCACATAGGCAGAAGCACACTCATGACATCGATTGTCGGACGTAGAGATATCCTTCGCGGCTCAGCCTTGGTGGGAGGAAGTATCGCACTTTCTTCCTTGTTCCCGGCTTGGGCCAAACCTGTATCCTCCGGCATTACGGTTCCGCTGCCCACCGTCAGCGGTGAAGACATCAAGCTGACAATCGCGCGCCAATCGATGATGATTGACGGGAAGGCGTTCCGCGCGATCGGTGTGAACGGCACGGTTCCTGCCCCCCTCATCAGGCTGCGCGAAGGACAGCGGGTGCGGTTGCACGTCTACAACCAGCTTGAAGAGGACAGTTCGATCCACTGGCACGGCCTGCTCGTTCCACCGGAACATGACGGCGTGCCAGGAGTCTCGTTTCCTGGGATCAAGCCCGGAGGCAGCTACCTCTATGAATTCGATGTAAAGCAGAACGGTACTTATTGGTATCACAGCCACTCAGGGCTGCAGGAACAGGAGGGCCACTACGGGCCGATCGTGATTGATCCCGCCGGTGCGGATCCTGTTCAATATGACCGGGAGCATGTCATCGTGCTTGCGGATCACAGCCCTCTTTCTCCCTCTGCAATCTTTCGTCGTCTGAAGGTCAATCCTGGTCACTTCAACTATCAGCGCCAGACGCTCTCCGGTCTACTCTCGGGGCGAGATCAGCCTCTCAAGGAGCGTCTCGACTGGGGTCAGATGCGGATGGACCCGGCAGATATTTCGGACGTGACCGGATCAACTTATACTTTCCTCGTGAACGGTCATGGCCCCGAAGACAATTGGACGGCACTGTTCAAGCCTGGCGAGCGCGTGAGACTGCGGGTCATTAACGCATCGGCTATGACCACATTCAATGTCAGGATTCCGGGCCTCTCCCTGCAAATTGTGCAGGCCGATGGGCAACATGTGATGCCGGTCGATGTCGAAGAATTTCAGATCGGCGTTGCTGAAACCTACGACCTAATAGTCCGCCCAACGGAAGACATGGCCTATACCTTCATCGGCGAAGCCGTCGATCGTTCAGGCATGGCCCGCGCCACTTTGGCGCCCCGTTCAGGGATGAGGGCTGAGGTCCCAGCCCTGCGCAAGCGCCCCTTGGCGACCATGAAGGACATGGGGATGGACATGCCCGGCATGGGCGGCATGGACATGAAAGATCGGGGCGTTGATCCGACCGCCGAACAGAACACATCCGCTGGTCTGGCAACAGCAGTCGCTGGATCGGCGATGACGATGGGAACCGCGAGTGAATCATCCGCCGCGGCGGACATGTCAGGAATGGATCACTCCTCGATGGCCGGCATGGACCATGGCAGCATGGCTGGGATGGACGGAGCGGCGTCTGGTGCGGTGGACCATTCCGGCCACCAGATGGGATCGATGAAGATGCGCGCTGGTGCGGTGGACCATTCCGGCCACCAGATGGGATCGATGAAGATGCGCGACTTCGGCAATGCGCCGCAAGTGAGGCGTGATCCTGGAGTTCAGACAATTTCGCCAATGCCCATCGATCGGATGGGCGACCCGGGACAGGGCCTGGAGGATGTCGGCCACAAGGTTCTCGTTTACAAAGATCTGATGGCGCTTGAGCGAAATCCCGACGTAAGGGCTCCCTCGCGCAGCCTCGACATCCATCTGACTGGGAACATGGAACGCTTCATGTGGTCGTTCGACGGGCAAAAAATGTCGGACGCCCATGAACCTATCCCCTTTACCGAGGGCGAGCGCGTGCGCATCAATCTCATCAATGATACGATGATGGCGCACCCTATCCATATTCATGGGCACTTCTTCGAACTAGTCACCGGTCATGGCGACCGCGCCCCGAGAAAGCATACAGTTATCGTGCAACCTGGCGGGATCGCTACCTGGGACTTCACGGCCGACGCAGTCGGAGATTGGGCATTTCACTGCCATCTCCTTTACCACATGCACGCTGGCATGATGCGCGTTGTCAGTGTCCGTCCCAAGGGAGACGCGGCATGAGCACGCTTCGCACAGGATTGATAACTGCGGCCACCCTAGGCCTGTCCGCTCCGGCGTGGGCTCAGGACCACTCGATGCACAACATGCCGGGCATGGAAATGCCAGCTCCCAAAAAGGCAGTCCCCCAAAACGCGAAGCCAAAGCGAGCGACGCCTGCTCCCGTCCAGAAACCCTCGGCACCTGCAGCCCTGCCTTCAGCGCCTGAGGTCGATCACAGCAAAATGAATCACGGACCAGCAAGCGATACCGTGATGGACCATAGGACAATGGGCGAAATGCCGATGCCAGCTGCGGAAAGCGAAGCGGCCCCGGCAGGCATGGCCATGTCGGGCACGGCATTGCCTGCTGGAAGTGCGCCGCCCCCCCCTGCCCCAACGGATCGCTATGCCGACCGTCAATTCCCTCCCGCAGAAATGGCGCGCGCTCACGCGGAAATGATGAAGGAAAGCGGAGAGCTCAATTTCGGCGCGGCATTTCTTAACATCGCAGAATATCAGGCCCACCGCGGCCGTGATGGTTATCGGTGGGATGGTGAGGCTTGGTACGGCGGCGACATCAATCGGCTGTGGATCAAAAGCGAAGGTGAAGGCGAGCTTCGCCGTGGCCTGGACAGTGGCGAAGTACAACTTCTGTACAGCCATGCCATCGACCCCTACTTCAATCTGCAGGCCGGTGTCAGGCAGGATATAGGGCCATCGCCGCGCCGCACCTATGCAACCATTGGCTTTGAGGGCTTGGCTCCCGGGATGTTCGAGGTCGAAGGCAGCGTCTTCCTGTCGAACAAGGGCGAGGTCATTGGCCGGGTCGAAGGCTATTACGACCAGCGCATCACGCAGCGCCTCGTTTTCCAGCCACGCGTCGAGCTCAATTTCTCCGCGCAGGACATTCCTGAGATCGCGATTGGCTCTGGTCTGTCAAATGTCGAACTTGGCGCGCGGCTCAGATACGAGATCAAGCGGCAGTTCGCGCCCTACATTGGCGTATCGTATTACCGCAAGCTGGGAGACACAGCCAGCTACGCGAGGGGGCGCGGGGAAGATGTTCACGCCACAAGCTTCGTGGCGGGCGTCCGGTTTTGGTTCTAGTCTGGAGGCGAACAAAGGGGCATGGACGAAATTACCGGCGGCAATGCGGAACTGAGCGATCTTGTGCGCCTCGCCTTTGCGCAATCGGCGAAGCACGTTCAGCTCATTCTCGACCCGCACGGCAAGATCCTCGCGATCAATTGCGAAGGCCATCGAACGGATCAATGGGCATCTGCCGAGTGCGTGGGCTGCTCACACGAGTTGTTTTATTCATCTGAGGAAAAGACCGCGGGCCTGCCGGATATTGATCTGGCCACAGCGGCGCGCGAGGATGGCTACGAGAGGGAAATGTGGCGTTTGCGGCGCTCGGGGACCGAATATCTGTCGCGAATGACGATTACGGCCTTGCGACAAGAGAACACTCTGCACGGCTTCCATGTCATTGCCCGGGATATCACGCACGAGGCGGCCATTCGTGCGGCGAATGACACACGTGAGCAGCACCTCCAGTCGATCCTGGATACAGTCCCGGACGCGATGATTGTTATCGACGAACTCGGACTGATCGTATCCTTCAGTGCCGCGGCACAGCGCCTCTTCGGATATGAAGAAAGCGAGGTCGTGGGCTGCAATGTGAGTTGCCTCATGCCTCCGCCGGACAAGGAGCGGCATGACGACTATATCTGGCATTACCGAGAGGGAGGCGAGCCGCGCATTATCGGGATCGGACGCACGGTAATAGGCCGCCGTCGGGACGGAACCGACTTTCCCATGCACCTTTCTGTCGGCGTCGCCGGGCATGACGGAGACCGCGTCTTTACTGGCTTCATCCGCGATCTCTCCCAGAAAGAACGCGACGATCTCAAAATGCGCGAACTGCAGGGCGAACTGATCCATGTGTCGCGTCTCAGCGCGATGGGGACCATGGCATCCACTCTGGCGCATGAACTAAATCAACCGCTGACGGCAGTGGCCAACTACCTTGAGGAAACGAGAGACATTCTCTCCGATCCCAAAGGCACCCCAATGGCGATAGTTCAAGAGGCCCTGTCGGAGGCGGCCAAGGAGACCTTCCGGGCGGGTTTCATTGTCAGGCGTCTGCGAGAATTTGTCGCGCGCGGTGAAGTCGACAAGGATGTTGAGGATCTAAGCCAAGTTATCGACGACGCAGCCCAGCTGGCGCTTGCGGGTGCCAAGGAAAGAGGTGTTCGCACGCTCGTGAATCTTGATCCGCTGGCCAAGCATGTATTGGTGGACAAGGTCCAGATCCAGCAAGTCCTGGTCAATTTGCTCCGAAACGCCGTCGAAGCGATGGCCTCGTCAACAAGCCGGGATCTTCATATCGCAACTTGCAAGCGTCCCGACGGGTTCATCGAGATCAGCGTTCGGGATACGGGGCCGGGTGTTGCCGCCGAAATCAGGCACCGCCTTTTCGAAGCCTTCGTCAGCAGCAAGGTTGATGGGATGGGACTGGGGCTGTCGATTTGCCGTACGATCGTTGAAGCCCATGGTGGCCGCATTGCAGCAGAATATCCAGACGATGGTGGCACCATTTTCAAATTCACCCTGATCGATGCCGATGCGGAGGAAGATGATGAGCGTTGACCGCGTTGTGCACCTCGTGGATGACGAGGAGGCAATCCGCAAATCGGCCGGGTTTGTGCTGTCCCGGGCCGGATATAAGGTTCATCCCCACAATTCAGGCGTCGAGTTTCTCAAGCAAGCAAAACACGCTCCAATTGGCTGCGTTTTGCTGGACGTGCGAATGCCGGAAATGGATGGGCTCGAAGTTCAGCGGGTGATGACAGAGCGCGGGATCAACATGCCGGTCATCGTTCTCACTGGCCATGGTGATGTAACCACGGCTGTGCATGCCATGAAAGCGGGTGCCGTCGAGTTTCTCGAAAAGCCATTTGAAAAGGCCTCACTACTCGAGGCATTGGAACGAGCATTCGGGCGACTGGAGCAAAATGATGCACGTAAAATTGAAGAGCGGGAGGCACGCACCAAGATTGCGGCGCTGACGCCGCGCGAACGGGAAATTCTCGAAGGCCTAGCCAAGGGCTACCCCAACAAGACGATCGCCTATGATCTTGGGTGCTCGTCCCGCACCGTCGAGGTGCACCGGGCAAGCCTGATGCAGAAGCTTGACGTTCACAGCCTTTCAGATCTGCTGAGAATAGCAATCGCGGCGGGACTTTAGCAACACCCTAGCAGCTCTGCGATGTCTACGTACGGACACTTTCCCTGCGACCTGCGACTGTCGCTAGAATCGATTTCCGCAGTTCAGGGTCCATGTCCACTAGGCTCACCAATCTCGACGTAAAGCGTTTCAAGGTTGTCGTGACTGACGACGAGGCCAGCGTTCGGCGTTCGTTGCAGTTATTGCTGCACGCCAATGGCTATGAGGCGCAGAGTTATACATCTGCCTCGGCGCTGCTAGCTGACAGGAATGCTCTCTCAGCCGATTGCCTCATTGCGGATTACAACATGCCCGACACCGACGGGTTGAGGCTACTCAATGCGCTCCGGGCAAACGGATGGAATGGTGCCGCAATTCTCATAACGGCATATTACAGCGAAGATCTGACACAACGCGCCAAGGCGTCTGGATATACTGAAGTTATCGCGAAGCCCTTTATCCGCCGACCAATCCTAGATGCATTGCAGCGCTTCTGCGAGTGCGACCGGCCGGGTGACTGCACGGATCAAGGAGGCTGCGTGCCTGATTGCGACTGCTAAACGCCAACAGCTTCACGCACAAGGCGCGCCCCTTCGATAGGCTAGCGGAAGGACAATCAGCAGAATAACGCAAACTGCGATGGCTGGCCGCCACTCTTTCTCCAAGACCCTGATCGACGAGGTCAGGAAGCCAGAGCAGAAAAGCCGTGTTTGCCGCAGCCGCCGCGCCGATCGCCAGCATTACCGGAGCCATGATTGCTTTCGCGGACCGGTGAGGTGAGAAGACAGTGCCCAGGTTTGCTCCAGTCTGCCCGGAGAGATTGCCTCTCCCGCTTACCACCACAAACGCAAACCAGCCACAAACCTGTGCTCGCCTGGACCTTCTCCACGCGCGCGCCTGAAATCAGCACTTCCGCCCAGCGATCGTTCCCAGACATAGCCAATGTAAGGTGCAAACTTGCGCGAGACCTCATACCGCATTCGCGCACTTAATTCGACATTGCTGAACCCGCTGCCCAACTCGCGATCTCGGGATTGCTTGCTGTAAACATTGGCCTCAACCTGAGGGGTCAGGATCAAACGATTGGTCAGGAGCGCTTCGTAAGACAACTTGGTGCGAGCTGCCAGGCGCCCGTCCGTGCCCACATAGCCAGTCAACTGCACATCGAACCAATATGGAGCCAGACCCTCGACGCCAGCGGCAAGCCAGGTCGTAGCTCCTTTGCCGATGTCCTGGCGCACCCCGACCAACGTTCCCCAATAAGCTCCGTTCGAATGCCACCAGAGCGCTTCAGCGCTCGTTTCCGGATCGAGCCGTTCCTCCTTGCTGTTTTTCAGGCCCTGCGACCTGAGCCATAATTTGCTGTTGTCGGTTCCGTTGGTGACTAGGAATGACCAGCCGATGCCTTGACCTTCATTGCCGTTGGCGAACTCCAGTTCATCGATTAAAATCTTCGGGATCGAGATCTGATCGGCCATTTCGTAGTTGGGCAAAGTCGAATTGCGGTAACCGTCGGAATAATCGTCTGAGTTTCGTGCGTCCGCAGGGGCCTTGCCACCCTGCATCCCGCCCATCTCCATTTTTGTGGGAGCAGCGGGCATATCCATGCCCTGCATGTCACCCGACATGTCCATTCCGGAATGATCTTCCTTAGGCGCAGGAGGAACTTCTTGCGCGGCAGCGGGAAAAGCTGCGGCTAGGCTTGCGATAGCGGCAAGAGCGGCAAGATTCGTTGTGGTGCTCATGCGACGACCACCTCACGGAACATGCCGGCAGCCATGTGGTAGAGCAGATGGCAATGGAATGCCCATCGGCCCATGGCGTCTGCGGTGACGCGGAAACTCAGTCGCTGCGCAGGCTGCACAACGATCGTGTGCTTGCGCACTTGGAACATGCCCGCCGCGTCCTCCAGATCACTCCACATCCCGTGAAGATGCATGGGATGTGACATCATCGTGTCGTTCACGAAGGTGATCCGCAAGCGCTCGTTCGGCCGGAAATGCAATGGCTTGGAATCGTTAAGTTTGATGCCATCCAGCGACCAGATAAACCGCTCCATGTTACCCGTCAGGTGCAGTTCTATCTCACGCCCAGGATCGCGCGGATCCGGATCTCCGTCTGGACTCCTGAGATCGGCATAAGTGAGCACGCGCCACGGGCGGCCGCGCAATCCCGCGCCGGGATCGTCGAGGTTCGTGCGCGGATAATCCACCCGCATGTCATTGTTCGCGCCATATTCGGTGCGTGCATGCCTGGCTGCGGGAGGCATTTCCATCATGCCGTGACCGGCGTGCCCGCCTTCCATGGCCGTCATGGCGCCCATCATATCGATAGGCTCCAACCAAGGGCGGCGGTCGAGGGCTGGGATTGGGGCAGCCATGCTGGGTGCAGGCGCTATCGTGCCACGTGCATACCCTGTCCGGTCCATCGACTGCGCGAATATTGTGTACGGCTTTGCGTCCGGCATGGTGAATTCAACATCATAGGTTTCACCTGGGGCGATCCGGAATTCATCCACTGTGACGGGTGCCACTGTCTGGCCATCTGTCCCAACGATCGTGAGAGGCAGTCCCGGAATGCGAACATCAAAGAATGTTGCAGTTCCGGCACCGATAAAGCGCAAGCGAACGCGCTCGCCTGGATTTGCCGTTCCGGTCCAATTGCCGACCGCCGTCGCTCCATTCAAAAGATAAGTATAGGTGGCCGCGGAGACGTCGCTGTAATCGGTGGGGTTCATCCGCGACACGTTCCACATTTGTCGCATTTTCAGCGCCTGAGCAAATCCGACATCTCCGACATCGTTCAGAAAATCGCCAGCAGTGGGCTGTCCGAAATTATAGTAGTTGCTCTGCTTCTTGAGGTTCAAAAATACTTGAAGTGGCGGTTCGTCAGTCCAGTCGCTGAGTATCACAACATAATCGCGATCCGGCGGGCTGGCCGGTTTCTCGCGGGGTTCAATGACGATGGCGCCGAAAAGACCGGTCTGCTCCGCAAGCGTATGCGCATGGTACCAGAACGTGCCGGATTGGCGGATCGGGAAACGGTAGGTAAATGTTTCGCCCGGCGGGATACCCGCGAAGCTGATGCCTGGAACACCGTCCATCTCGGAAGGCACGATCAAACCATGCCAATGGACACTGGTCATCTCGTCCAGCTTGTTATGAACCCGCAGTGTCACCATGTCGCCTTCGCGCATACGCAACGTCGGCGCCGGTACACTACCATTTACCGCAGTAGCAGTGCGCTTCTTGCCGGTGAAGTTAACGGCCAGACCGGAAATTTCGAGGTCAAACTCGGTGCCGGTAAGTTCGTGCGCCCCTGCAACCGTAGTGGACGCCCATACCGGCGCTCCGAGACTGGCGACAATACCGCCCATCATCAGGCCCTGAACAAAGCGTCGCCGTCCTAGCGCGATCAAATATGGAGTTGCGTACATCAACCTTTAACCTCAGACTGATTCATTTAGAAATAAAGATCTCATTACTTTTAATAGATATGACGATCTTCTTGAAAATCGGCACAGCCTACTGCGGCTTGTCAATCGCTTAATCGGCATCCGTCTTGTGCGGTCGCTTCACCTCCACCCAGTATCCTTCTTCATCTCTCCATCTGTTATATGGATATGAGCAATGTGCCCATCGAAGATCTGATCGACTTCGACATGGCCGACCAACTTGCAAAACCGGTGCCCCTGCCGATTAACCTCCAAAACTTGACCTTCATGTGCTCGATCAACTCTTCCGAGGCAGACCACAGCGCCGCTAGCATCGACGCGCACAATCTCGCCGCGCATGAAGAAACTGTGCCCAACGCCGAGAGCATGGACCGGCGATACCGCGAGCAACGACGCACTGATTGCAATGGTCGCAATTAGCGTGCTGATCATCGCTGCTGCTCCAAATTCAGTCTGGCTCGGATTCATGCCCACCTTACAAGTAGGACCTCACCCTGACAGAAATGCGCAGAAGGGCCCGCCGCAGGGGCACGCGGCGGGCCGCCGGCCCCGGAATTTTCCGTGAGCCGAACTCTACATATCCTTCATCGGCATGGGCTTATCCGCAGGCTTCATGCCTTTGTCCGGACAACAACCTTTTCCGGGCTGCATCGGCATCGCCCCCTGTGTACCTTGCGGCCCCATCCCATTCGCGGGCTGCTGCTGCATATTCTGCATTCCCATCTGGTGGTCGTGCATCATTTGATCGTGCATTTGTTGCGCACCATGCTGCATGCCCTGCATGTGAGCGTGATCACGACCCGATTTGGTCTGCGCCGGAGTGGGGGAAGCCGCGGGCTTCGGGGCGGGCACAACTTTCATGTTTGGCGGCACTTCATCCGCCAACACATAGCCTGCCCCGCCGGCAAAAAGGCCAAGAGCGACGAGATATACACCTGCTTTACGCATTTCACTTCTCCAATGTGCCGCAGAGCAATTATGGCCTCCGCGATAGCTCTTGGATTCGTGATGCAATTTATCAGTTCGCGTCGGTATACGTATTGTGCGAAGAATTACCAATCAGTCGCCCATAGCTGCCATTTGACTGCAGCTGGCTGCACACCTCCTGCACGTGGCCGCACAGTGGATCATGTGCTGGTCCCCACTTTGACGTTCACATTCACGCGCGCACTTCTCGCAAGCTTCCGCGCAAGCACGGCAGAGAGTAGTATGAAGGGCGGATTTCCTCACCATAGAATTTGAAGTCGTTTGGCAAATCTCGGCACAATCATTGAGTAGAGAGATCAACGCGACCGACGCAGCCGAGCGAATTGAGGTGGCAACATAATTCGCCGTCTCCAAACACATCACATGCGATGCTGCGCAGAGCTCGATGCATTCATTCATCGACATCGGCATCGACTTTCTAGTTGTAAGCGATTCATTAGCCCCCGCGCCAGTCGCTGTGCCTGCAGCGAGAAAAGCAGCCCCGCTCGTCAATATTTCACGTCGCTCAAACATCCTCGCCTCCAAGTCATTTATCGTCAGGGACATCGCGGGCCCTTATTGTCGGCAGCCCAAAATGATGCGAATGGATGGGCATCATGACCTACTGGGTCGGCACCAAACGCCGACTCTGTCTGCTGACTAATCCACCAGATGTTTCATCTGAATTTCAGTGCCCATGCCCGAATGTTCCGGTCGTGGTCATTTTACCTCGCGCTAAACTACGGTGCAGCTCTGCCTAGCGCGGTGTGCGTGTGTGCCAAATTTTGCAGCACACACGCCACTTCCCGCAACGGAACCAATGAGCTTGCACTTCGCAAGCTCACATATGCTGCATCCCGCCACCCTGATCGGTCGGCTGCGGGTTAGGGGTAGGCGAAGCAGCACCATTCATCCCAGGTCCCATAGGATGGTTCCCGGGGCCCATGCGCATGCTGTCATGATCTCTCGCTTGACGCTGGTCGTTCTCCATTCGATTGTGCATGTCGTCTGCCGCATTCGCCTCGCTCGGCGCTGCTGCGGGATCATCAACCGCGCTTCCAGAAGCACTGGCGGATGTGCTGGCCGTTGCTGTGGGCGCACTCGCCTTATCTTTGTTGTTACACGCCGAAAGTGACAACGCACCGACAAGCGCCAAGCTGGCCCCTATCAACGACATCGCCTTGCGATCATTGTAAGCCATTGAAGTTTCCTTTCAAATTTGAGGTTACCCCTTCACGCCGCAAATAATATTATTTAACACACTCTGCGGCGGCTCTTTCAGAACGAAGATACGTCCAAATAGGCTTGGCGCTGCATGACATCGATCCCGTTGACAGGTTGAGCAAGGCGTGCTCGACTTGGGCGAGGCGATCGACATTATCCTTTGCCTCCTTAAGCTTCGCCTGTGCGACACAAATAATTTCTGACAGCTCCTCGGGATCCGCCGTCGAAGCCTCAAGTAATGTCCGAACTTGCTCAAGGTTGAAGCCTAGTTCTTGCGCGGATCGAATAAACTTCAGGCGTTCCAGATCATTCGCCTCATAAATCCGATAACCAGCGCTATTTCTGGTCGCAACTTCAAGCAGGCCCAAACGCTCGTAATAGCGGATCGTATCACGACCTACCCTAGCGGTTGCTGCAAGTTCGCCAATCTTAAAATTGGCCATAACATCCATCTCCAGTCAGCTGACCGAGGCTTCGACTTTGTCGACGAAATCCATGGCCCGCGAGGAACACCCATTGTTGGTCGCTGCTCTTTGGAATTGATATGCCTGAATAAGGCTAGGCGGTTTCGTCCCGATCAATGGTGTCGTTGCAATTCTAAGATGTCGCCCTTTCCAGGTTAAACATCAATCACTTATCCGTGAGCATAATGATCATCGAGAACCTGATCGATTGCTACATAGCTCACCAAGCTTCTTGCGGAGATGCAATGTGTGCCGCCAGCCCAGGTGAGCTGGCGCCGAGCGATAGGCGTCCAACACTTGTCCGCCCTCAGCGCCATCGGCACGACCGACGCAAACAACGGGACCGTGATAGTCGATTCCGACGATCGAACCACGCATGAACCAAGTGTGACCAAGACCCTGTGCCATCGCTGCTACGCCTACCGTCAAGAGGAAGGCGGTAAACGCCACCTCCAAGAGATTCTTTGCCATTGCAGGGTGATGGCTGCCGCTAGTCTCCTCTTTAGAAGAGCCAGCAGCAGCACAATCAGGCGTCAGGCATGACCACCAAGGATCAGTGGCTGCGGCTCAGTTCGACGATGTCATTCTTCAATGGCTTGCCATCCGTCACGGTTACGTGAGCAAAATGGTCATTGAAGACATGATCGATCCTGACATGGCCGATGGCCTGTCGGTGAAAGGTCGGGCCTGCGCCCTTGTTCGGACCCGGGTGATAGACGCTGCGGTACACTTCGAGCGTTTGTCCCACTTCAGCACCGTCGGCCTTTCCAATGCAGATCACTGTGCCCGTTGAATCGGAACCAACAATCGATCCGCGCATGAACCAAGTGTGCCCGATACCCTGGGCGAGAACGGGGGTAGAACCAAGCATGGAAATGCCGGCAATCGCAATCACGAGAGACTTCTTGATCATGGTCGACTCCATTGTAAAATTTTCAAGGCCGCCCCCCAGGCCTCTTGTGGGGAAGAGCTACTCTTCAAAGTCCGGAGTAAGGACCAAGCTCTAAGCTCAACATACGTAATGGTCACATTATCATGAGCCTTACGCGCGGGAGGTGAGATCGCCCCAGCTTCCGAGGGCCGGCGTGGTACATGTCCAATCTAGCTCGTGCCGAATCCGTTCGGCCAGACTGGCAGAGGCACTCGCCTCTCCGTGCGTGACATACGTCATTTTCGGTGCCTTCGGCATGCCAGAAAGCCAACGCAAGATCTCATTGCAATCCGCATGGGCAGACAGCATCGAAAGATTGGTTACTTCGGCAAAAACAGGCACGAGCTCGCCGTAAATCTTTACCGAGGTCGCACCAGTGACAAGGGCCGCACCTCGGGTGCCGGCTGCCTGAATCAGGATGAGAAAGTGATTGTCGTGGCGCGTCAATCAGTGCCGATTTTGATTGTCGCTGGCAAGGCCTGGATTCTCATCCTGATTGTCGCGGATGGCATCGAGGACCTTTGGTGTGGTGTATGCAGCAGGTCTGCCTGCTCCTGACCGTCGCGCCTGAGCGGTTCGGCGCCGATAGCTCTCGACGTTCATTTCGAAGATTGTGGCGTGGTGGACGAGCCGGTCAACGGCGGCCAAAGTCATGGCAGGGGCCGGAAAGACGCGAGTCCGGAAAGACGCGATTCCATTCGCCAAAGGGCTGATTTGCGGTGATGAGCGTTGATCGGCGCTCGTAGCGGGCGCTGATCAGTTCGAAGAGGACAGAAGTCTCGGCCTGATCGCGTGAGATGTAGGCAAAATCGTCCAGGATCAGCAGGTGATACTTGTCGAGCTTGGCGATGGCAGCTTCGAGAGAAAGTTCGCGCCTTGCCACCTGCATGCAATGCGCGCCAATGACGGATGCGCCGTTCCAGCGTCCGTCGTGAGCCAAACTCGGTCTCTGGAGATCGGCGCCGCAGTTCCTCGAAGATCGCGATGGGCCGCAGCCCCGGAGACGCCTCCTACATGGGGACGACAATCTCTTCGAATATCCCCGCCAAGGGATCTGGGCGCCTGCGGCTGCGAGCGCTCTGCCTCTGGGATGGGAGTTCGCCGCTTTGCAGCAAGCGGTAGCCAGTGGCCGTGCTGAACCCGGCCTTCGCCGCCGCCAGAGCGACGGGCGCATTACGTCTGTTGGTCATGAAAAGTCTCACCTGATGATCATTGATGTGTCGACCGGCCACACGTCAGGTCCTCCTTCTGGGAAAACCTCATGCATAGCGGCCACCACGACCATCACAGACACTCTGAAACAGAATGCCTCCGGTGTATTGGGATCGGCTCCGGGCTACGCCCTGCACCGATCCCAATACACCGGATTCTCATCTTCATTGTCGCGCGTTCTCATCCAGATTGCCGCGCTACACCAGTTGAGGTTGCGCAAATCGCGGCCGCCCTGGAACAGTCCACTATCCACCAACAGTCGCGTGCTGTCATCCTCGAGGAGATAGCGCGATCCAGTGACGGTGCCGCTCGCCCCGAAGAACCCGATCGCCAACCCTCCGCCAGCAGGTCTTGGCTCCACCTCAAACGTGGTTTGAGGGGCCCCGCTTGGCACGAAATGCCCCCGAGTTTTGTCCTTCTGGTGTCGATTCTTGTGCCCGTGCATGGACATCCCTCCCGCGCCTGTGGATTTCTGCATGGATTGGCTAGCCCATCGGTCTGCGACCATACGTAATGATCGCAGACAGACGCGGGCGGGAGCATGTGATGTTTACATATGGCGCGGTATTCGTCGCGCCAGCACTTAGATAGTCTCGCGTCGCAGCCCGAAAATCACCAAAGATCACAAGATATATGCTTTAAATGGGAGGAAACATGTGACTTCAGATGACACCCCTTTCTGCAGCGCTCTAACGCCACATCCCTGTGAGCATTGCTTCCCCAGCCGCCATGCAGCGGACTTGCCATCTTACAGGCTAGCTGCCTTGGATCAGGACTTCATTCTTGGGGACTCAATGCGCGGAGTTCGATTCATGCTCGAATACGAGAAGGTGGAGGAAGCGTTGCGCGAATGGGGCGTTCGTTCAACCATTGTCGTATTTGGAAGTGCTCGCGTCAGAGAAGCGCAGCCAGGCAGGAGGGGCTTCTGGTATGACGAAGCCCGCAAGTTCGGCCGGCTCGCCTCCGAGCAGGGGGGCGCGCTGACCCGCAATGGTGGCAAACGCATGAACGTGATCGCTACCGGAGGAGGGCCAGGGATTATGGAGGCGGCCAATCGCGGGGCCCATGACGTCTGCGCGCCTTCGATCGGCTTCAATATCACGCTCCCTCGCGAACAGGTCCCAAATCCTTACACGACGCCCGAACTCACATTCCGGTTCCACTATTTCGCGATCCGCAAGATGCATCTGGCTATGCGCGCCAGTGCTCTGGTGGTCTTCCCAGGGGGGTTTGGAACCCTGGACGAGATGTTCGAAATTCTGACGTTGCGGCAGACCGGCAAGGCTCCCAAGGTCCCTATCATCCTGTTTGATCAAGACTATTGGCAAAGCGCCATCAATTTGGATGTTTTCGCCGAGAACGGCATGATCGACAGCGAAGACCGCTATTTGTTTTCGTATGCCGATAGCGCCGAAGCATTATGGGCAACCCTGATCGGGCAGGGGCCCCGACCCGCAGCTTCTCTACTGGCCCCTGCC
>APMI01017900.1_pt1 | contig 19787 bp, 12 predicted proteins | sample 667938 | NCBI WGS metagenome assembly APMI01 (sample SAMN01084076, study PRJNA167559) | wastewater metagenome | biome: Wastewater | place: Denmark: Ejby Moelle, Odense | collected 2011-11-28 | reverse complement strand
GGCAGGGGATGCCAAAACAATATTTTGGCTTCTATTGTCAGGTGTATCAATTTTTTTGTAGCATGATGAAAACATCAGTACCACAATTGGAATAAATACATAAAATATTTTTTTCATTATTTTCAATTTTTATATTTAATATATGGCTGGGTAACTATTATTAAGCGCCCCAACCATAATTATTAATAATTATTATTGCCAGCCCGGGTTTTGCTTAATTTTAGGATTCAGGGTTATTTGTTCTGTAGGAATAGGCCTTAAATAATCTCTGTTTGTCTTAAAATTATATCCATTTACACCTACTACGTTGTTTTTATACGGGGAGATATAATCATTACCATCCACAGGATATAGCGCCAATAATGCTGCTGTAGCATCTTGTATTGCTTTAGGCTTATCAGCAGGCTTAATACTCGCGTCTGCATTAATTTGATTTGTAACAATTGTAATGAATTGCGCCCTTTGAGCTCCCAGAGGTTTCCATCCTTTTAGTAGCTCATCAGCAGCAGCCCAACGCCAAATATCATCACCACGGTAGCCTTCACAAGCAAACTCAACCCTTCTTTCCCTACGCACTTCATTAATAACAGGAGACAATGTTGGAAAATCCCATTTAGGATCAGGTGTGATTGACCCAATATTTAAATGCACCATGCCTACCCTATCCCTTAACAGATTAATGGTAGCATCTGCATCAGCTTGTGTAAGTGTACCCAACTCGGCTTTTGCTTCGGCAAGATTCAATAGGGCTTCGGCATACCTGTAATAAATGGTACCTTGTGTGCCGGCCGCAACTGCTTGTTGTTTACTATCGCTATTCAATCCTTTATATAATTGGTAGCCGGTATAATCTTTATCTTCCGGTGCACCCTGCCATGCTGTCATCCAAAAACGACTGGTATCAGAAAGATAGTGCTTGCCATCATTTATTTGAATTGTTTGAGACAAACGAGGGTCCCTATCGGTAGCAACGTCAATTAAAGTAGCATCTCCTTTATATAAAGGGCTTACGGAAATGGGCTTCCCATCAATAGACAGATAAGATTGTACCAAACTTTTGGTAATACCCCTTCCGCCACCCGAAGTAATATAACGGGCTATTAAAGTATAATTACCATCGGCTACAGAATATTTTCTCCAAAACATCACTTCCTTGCTTCCAGAATAATCTAATTGATTAAATAAATTCCAATAGCCATTTGGCGCTCCCACATTATCTAATCCAAATTTTCCACTACTGATAACTGCTTGTGCAGCATCTACAGCTTTTTGCAAGTATTTAGTACCTGTAGAACCGGATACGCCAAAAGGGGTACCTGCATGATACTTTTCCCAGGTACCTTCATATAAGGCTATTCTGGATTGTAACAACTGCGCCAACTCTTTATATACCCTAAAAGGCTCATATCCGGTTGCACCTTTCGCTGGCAATAAGGTTATTGCTTTATCCAAAATATTCATAATACTATCTGTAATGATGTTTCTGGGTAAGCGATCTGAGTAAAGTAGTGAAGAATCCGGAATCGTCAAAGCTTTTGATAACCAGGGCAAATCTCCAAACCTTTTCATTTTATCAAAATAAAATGATGCTTTGAAAAATAGTACTTCACCCAAATATTTGTTGATCTCTGCCTGGTCACCTGATACATTTTGGTATTTACCTAAAAAGTAATTCGTATTACGTATATTAGACCAGCCACCTAATGACCAATCACCACCTGAAGACGGCAACGTATTTTCTCCATTTAAAAAGCCACTGTAGGTTCTGCTAACCATATTGTCGGAAGTATTAACATCCTCACTAAAAATACCTGCCGTAAAATAGGCTTGTATATAACTTGGAAAAGTACTGTAAAAGTTATTTGCGTAAAACCTCAGGTCATTAGTTGTTTTCCAATAATCCGCATCTGAAATAGAGGTTAAAGGCGCTCTTTCCAAGAAATTTTTCTTACATGAAATCATAGTAAGTGTTGACATTACAATGATTATTAAAATTTTTATCTGTTTCATTTATTAAGCATTTTATAATTAATAGTTAGAAGGTAACACTAATACCTGCTGAATAACTTCTTTGCAATGGATAAATTTTTGAATCGCTAAAGAATATTTCAGGGTCAATATTACTATGTTTACGTAAAGGCGTAATAGTAAATACATTTTCTACCATCGCATAAAACCTCAACTTTTGCATGAATGGTTTGCTGAAAATTGTTTGCGGTAAAGTATAGCCAACCTGTATATTTTTTAAGCGCATGTAAGCAGCACTTTGCAAGTATTTACTTTGCACTTGTGTATTCTTATCATTCTCTCCGCTCATATAAAATTTAGGAAAATAACCATCTGGTGTAGAAGGTGTCCACCTGTCGTTATGTACTGTAAAAGGAGAGCTTTGCCATTCACTACCATTAATGCCCCAAAAATAGTTACCACCAACCCACACATCTCTTTTAGCAATACCCTGAATAAAGAAACTTCCGTCAAAATTTTTCCATGCAAAGTCGGCGTATAAACCATAGCTATATCGTGGTGTGCTATTACCAATTACCTTTAAGTCGCCCATATCTCCCACTTTATTAGCTCCTATGTCTATTTTACCATCACCGTTAATATCAACATATTTAATATCTCCTGCACCCCACTTGGTATAAATATAATTTTGATTTGGAGAAGCTGCCACGTCAGCATCCCCGGTAAAGTATCTGTCTGTTTGAAAACCATAAATATCCCCCATTACTCTTCCTACAAAGTTTCTGCTATAACCATCATCTTTATTCCCTATAATTTTTAAATCATTAGGGTATTTTGTAACTATACCTTTATAATCACCTAAAGTGCCTCTTATAGTATAAGCAACATCGCCAATTTTATCTTTCCAGCTTATTGTTAAATCAAAGCCTTTATTTTGCATGCCCAGTACATTGCCCAATGGCACACCCGTACCCAATATAGCAGGGAAATTACCGATTGCACCCAAATAATCAACCGCAGTTTTCTTGTACCAGTCAAATGTAAAAGCCAATCTGTTTCTTAAAGCAGTTATATCTACTCCAAAATCTAATGTTTTCTGTGAAACCCAGGTTACTGAGGGATCTATTAAACCAGGTGCAGACGTAGCTGCTTCCAAACCGTTATTAAAATACCAGCTTGTATTGGTAGCCCCTCTTGTTCCTAAAGAAGGGAAAAACGGATACCAGTTATCTTTATAGTCAGATATTTGGTCGCCTACAATACCATAAGAGCCCCTGAGTTTCAAAGTATTTATAGCTCTGGAAAAGGCGCCTAAATTATTCCAGAAAGCCTCTTTATCTACATTCCAGCCTGCCGACATACCCGGATAAAACTTCCATCTGTTTGCTGCTAAAAATCTGGATGTAGCATCATACCTACCCGAAACTTCCAACAAATACCTTTCATCAAAATTATAGTTAAACCTACCAAAGTAACCCTCTGTTGCTAATTGAACTCTTGAATCAGCAACATTAGGGGTTTTACCATAAGTAGTAGATATAGAAGGCACGTTATCTGTATATAAATAACTATTACCACCCCATAAGCCTAATTTATCATTAAATTCTCTTACATAACCGCCTAAAATTTTAAAATTATGCAACTTTAACTGATACTCATAGCTGGAGAACAAATTAAATACCTGGTGGCTTTCAAAACCGGTACTTCTGGAGAACCTGTTTGGGCTTGTCCAGTCGAGCACTGCTGTTTTACCACTTGGCAAGGTTTGGTATAAGGTTTTTAAATGGTCTGAATTGGCCCAAAAATTGGCCTCATACGTATAGTTCATGGTGGTAGCCCATCCTTTGATAGGAGCAATCACAATTTCACCTGTAATAATTGGTTTATCGGCAGTTTCTGTATGCCTGCCTCCATACAATTGATAAGGTACATCACTTATTTCAGAAAACTCCCCATTAGGTAAATACAGGGCAATGTTTGGGTGTTTTCTGGCTAATTGGTGCATCCAGTTATCACCTGTTCTGCTACCACCCGCATTTGGGGCATCATAATTTTCTTTAGAATAAGCCGTCCTGAAATTAAAGTCTAACCAATCGGTAACTTTTGTACTTAAATTAGCTCTTACGTTAAATTTTTTGTAGATGTCCTTACCGTAATTATACATACCCGGCTTGTCATTATAACCCAAGCCTACAAAATACCTTGTTTTATCAGTACCGCCCGATAAACTTAAATTATGCTGTTGTAATGTCTGTGCATTTTTATAGTATATCTTAAACCAATCATTATTGGCATTAGAAGCAAACCAACCCATCCAATTGTCCTGGCCCGCATTTGGGTTTGCCGAAGTTTCTGTTTTAATTAAACCGGCCTGGTAATCCTTCAGGCGTTGGATAGTTGCCACAGAGAAAAAGTTATTAGTACCCTGGCCTGCATTATAACCGGCTTCATTATAAATATTGGCGAAGTCAATAGAATTCATCATTTTGGGCAATCCAATTGGTGTATTGATAATAACACTTCCGTTATAAGTAACGGTTGGCTTTCCTAACTTTCCTTTTTTAGTTGTAATTAAAATTACTCCATAAGGAGCACTGGAACCATAAATAGCTGATGCAGATGCATCTTTAATAACTGATATGCTTTCAACGTCATTAGGATTTAGTGCATCAAAATCACCACCTTGTACTCCATCAATTACAATTAAGGGAGAACCAGTTGATCCTATTCCGGTATATCCCCTAATATTGAGTGTTTGTTTTGCATTAGGAGAACCACCGCTATAAGTATTCATAATATTCAAGTTAGCCACTGCTCCTTGCAAAGCCTGAGAGAGCCTTGCAACAGGACGATCTTCTAATATTTTATTATCAATTGTAGCAACTGCACCTGTAAGGTTTACTTTCTTTTGCGTGCCGTAAGCTACTACCACCACTTCATCCATAGAACCTTTGGCTGTTTCCAATATAACATTCACTACATCCCCTGCTGTAGTAACAGCTACTTCTTTTGTTTCATATCCCACTCTTGATATTTCAAGCACAGCACCATTATCCGGTACATTTATAGAAAACTGTCCCGCAGCATTTGTAAGTGTTCCTGTTGTGGTTCCTTTTACCACGATTGAAACATTGTCCAGCGGTTCGCCTTTTTCATTGGTAATAGTACCGGTGATTATTTTTGATACTACTGCCGTTTCAGTAGCAGCCGTAAGAAATATATTGTTCGATTTTTCAATCGTCCATTTTACAGGAATACCGTTAAACATTTTATTTAGCACCGTTTTTATATCTGCCTCCACCGCTTTTATCGAAACGAGTTTATCGATGGGCAAAATATCGTTACTGTAATTAAAACGGTAGGATGTTTGCTTTTCAATAGCCTTAAAAACTTCCGATAAAGAAACATTTTTGGCTTTTAAACTGATTTTTTCCTGCGCATGATTAGCGGCAGAAACCTGCAATGCAAGAAATAAAAAAATAGCCGACAATTTCATAAATAGGATTGTTTTTCTAATGAACGGCGTTTGTAAGTGCACGCCTCCATAAGCATTCTTTTTCATACTTTTGTTTTAAGTGATTAAAATAATAACATCAGTGCTTCTTTGGTTATCTGCCCGATGTTGTTTGACTTGATCTATGGGAGGATGTTCCAGCATTCTCCTTTTTATTTTCTCGTTTTGGTTTTTTATTTTATCATTTGTAGTCGTTTTTATATCGTTAAACAATCATTATTCAATTATCAAAATATTTTTATCTAAAGTATAGCTGAATTTTTTTAACCGTTGTAAAGCCTCTATCGCATCTGCCACATCATAATTATTTAAATACACGGTATAGCGATAGTTTTTAGCTTTATCAGATTTAAACACTATTTGTATATTATATTGCCTTTCTAAATCCGCCGCTATTTGCACCAGGGGTTTATTTATAAAACTCATCTGGTTTTGCAGCCATAAAGTTTCGACTATCAAACTGTCCTGCAACGTGATATGTGTCAGCATTATACTGCTGACAGTGTTTTTCTTTTTAAGGGATGTGCTTACCGCTACATCAGGTTCATTGGTGATCACCAATTTTTCCAGTGGTTTTAAAATCACTTTTTTGTTAGGATGAGCAGCCGGCGTTACTTCCACCCTTCCTTTTATCAAAACAGTTTCAAAAATATTTTCACCCGGATAATTTCTCACATTCAACATCGTGCCCAATACTCTTACATCAGCTTTATTGGTATGAATAATAAAGGGACGGGAAGCATCAGGCTTTACATCAAAAAAGGCTTCTCCCCTTAATTTTACCTTTCTTTCTTTTAAATTGAAATCCGTCTCATAACTTAATTTACTATCTGCATTTAAATTAACCGTAGTGCCATCCGGCAAAACAATTTTTGATTTTGAACCTTTTTGGGTACTGGCAGAAATAATTTGAGGATTATTAACTGTATTTTTTTCAACGGGAAAATAAAAGTAAGCAGCAAGCCCCAGTACAATAATTAAAGAGGCAGCTATAGAAGTAGTTCTTAAAAAACGGCTTTTATTATTTGAATATTTTTTATCGGCAATATGAACAACCGGCGTATTTATTTTTTCTTTGAAGCGATGCCAGTGCGTACTAAGGTAGCTTTCTTTTTCTTCATTTTCCGTTTGAAAAAAACACGTTTCGTAAGCGGCATCCAGTGTATGTGCAAATGCAGCAAAATCGGGGTTGTTATCAATAATCGTTGATAATTCCCTCAATTCTAATAAAGATATCTCCTGGGATTTCTTTTTAGCAAGCAATTCTATAAACCTGTTTTTCTGCATAATTTATACAACCGTACGACAACAAGACACAGAAAGGAAGGTGTACCCCCAAAAGATTTTGAAAAAATATTTAAGTGCTTATTTTTTTACATTTCTGCGCAAGCCCGATTGAAGGGTGGCTTCAAAAATTTTTCGAAAAGCAATGGTCATTTGGTTTTCAACGGTTTTTTGAGAAACTTCTAAAATATCTGCCACTTCTTTATAACCTAATCCTTCTTCTTTTACTAGCCTGAAAATTGCCTGGCATTTTGCCGGAAGATTATTAATAGCCGTCATCAGCATTTGCAAATCTTCTTTTCCGGATAAATGATTTTCGGGCGTTTGGTAGCTCACCATCATTTCTTCGCCGATATTTTCAAGGCCAACATATTTGTTGTTTTTATCGCGGGTAAGATGGTTAATAGCCCTGTTTTTTGCAGCGGCATACAAGTAATACGGAATGCTTTTAATAGTATGAAGTGTGTGGCGGTTTTGCCAGAGGTTTACAAAAATGTCTTCTGCAATATCTTCCGCTGCGGGCCGGTGGTGAATGATAGCTTTAATATAATCTACCAACTGAATAAAATAATGCCTGAACAACCGCTCAAAAGAAACCTCATCACTTTTCTCAGCAATTTCGTGTACAAGATATTTCAATTCTTTTGCGTCCATATTTTACCAGGTTTATTATATCTGTTTATTCTTCGCTATGAGGGCTATATATAGTATTTCAATATTATGTAAAACATAATGCAAAATTAACATTTTTAATATTTTTTAAAATAAAATGTTTCTATCCTCATTTTCTCCAATTTGCAAACAGATGATAAACTTAAAAATGATAGCTCAATGAACGCTTTGACATACATGCAAGCTAACCGCTCTAATACTTCAAAACTTTTATGCTATCGCAAAATTTCGGCAATAAGTTGTTTAACGCGGTTACATTTATGAGCTTCGTTTTATACAAATTCCTTTTTTGCGCGTAGCAGAAGATTTTATCAGCCGGTTAATTTGGAAGATTTTGTGGTGGTGACTGGTTCTGGGCGCAAGGATAAAAAAGACACAGCCAAGCAAAGAGTGGATATCATCGCAGCAAAAGCAGGACGGAAATTTTATAAAACAAAAAAAGGCGGCACAAGATTGATTATCGGATTTTCCGAAAAAAGCAAAGAAAGATAAGTACAACAGGGTGAAGGGCATCAGGCCTTTAAAAAAGGATTATGAGAGCGGCAAAATCACCAAAGAAAATATTAATAAGCGCGACTACAATAAGTTTTTGGAAATATCAAATCATGTAAAAGTCAACATCAATGAAAACAAATAAGCGAAGATGAAAAGCGGGACAGACTGAAAGGCTACCTGACCAACATGACCTTTGATGCAAAAAAAGTTTATGAGCAATACTACGGTTTGCGGGTTATAGAAAACGCTTTTCGTGTAATAAAGGGCACGCTGGAAATGCGCCCGGTGTTCCATTTTTCGCCACGCAGGATAGAGGCACATGTTTTGTATTTGCTTTGTGACCTACAGGTGTATAAAGAATTAGAAAGGATACTGAAGACATACGGCATCAATCAAAGCGTAGATAAGGTATTGGCCATAGCAAAAACTATAACGACCATTAAAATAAACCTGCCCGTAAGCGGCAATACGCTGACAAAGACAATGCCTTATCAAACAACACCAATCTATAGCCGCCTTATTGCCGTTCTAGAAGGCTTACATACCTATACTACATAAGACGTTGGTAAAATTCATACCTTTAGCCAACCGCTTCCCATATTGGTTGTACAGTACTTTTTTTATTTAGATCTGTTTTTTTGTGTAAAAGGGAAGAGAAAATCCCGCTAACTCATATCATCTACTAAAGACACAATAATATTAGAATGAGTTATTTGGACAGCACGAAGTGTATAAACAAAAACAGAACTAAATATCAGAAAAATAATTTATGATTCACATAAATTCCGTGTCAAAGTACTCGTTGTGAAGCTACATAACCATTTGGGCTTACCACTGTAATAAGCACTTTACCTTCATAATTCTTTACCCAAAGAAGGTCTAATAGGTTTATTTTAAAATTCTAGTTTATAAAAATCAAGTTCGATACGTTACCACCCCGGGTTTTGAACGAGTAAACCACCTTGGCTTTTTTGTATTTCAGCCAAAGGAATAGGGTAGAGATACATAGCTCGGATAAATGGCCGATTTTCAATAAATGTTCTTGTATAAAACCCTCCTATTGTCTGATTAGGAGATCGCATATTCATCCCGTAAAAATTACCACCTTGATGGCCACCTCCCTGGTCGTTACCTCTTTCAGCAATCATCCATCGTCTAACATCAAAATATCTTTGGCCCTCGGTACATAACTCCACTCTTCTTTCAGCTATAATCGCTTCGCGTTGTAAGTTTTTGTTCCCGGCTATTAGCGATTTGATAACAGAAAGTTTCGGGATACCGGCACGTTCGCGCACTTTATCAATATACTCCAGAATTTTAGGGTCATTGGGGTTTACCTCGTTCAAAGCTTCTGCGTATAACAAATAAAAGTCAGCAAGCCGGAAAATAATTGACGGGCGATAAATGGATTTAGGATAGGTTCCGGAGTTATACACGTTTTTCGCAGCACGCTTGCTTAATAAATATCCAGTATTAGGGTTGTTGCTTGACTGGTCGTTTGCACTACCGGCATGGAATTGCACAGCCTTATTACTGATTTGCCAGGGTCTGTTTTGATAAAAAACAGTTTGATAAAAACGAGGCTCGCGCTTTAGGTACATATTATAAAAATCTTCTGTAATACCCGTTTCGTCATACAACGAGGATTCGGTAATCGGCAAACCGTCTTCCATGAAGAACGCATCAACTAATTCCTGTAATACACCCATGCAAGGGAATCCTCCGCCTTCATTGCGTGGCGTAACACGGCGTTCTGAACCATCTCCGGTTAGCGCCCCCCATAGACTATATGGGTTAGCCCATATCACTTCTTTTTGCTTACCCATGTCAGTATCAAAAAACAATTGATAAAGGCTTTCGGTAGGGTTATAACTACCATTGGTATTATATCTTTTATAAAGTTCATATTTCCCACTAGCAAAATCAATAAATTGTTGCACTGCAGCCAGCGCATCACTCCACTTCGAAGGGTTGGCTGTAGGGAAGAGTTGTTTTCCATCAAGATTCTTCATTTGCAAAGCCTCCTCAAACCCACCATTGAACAAAGGACTTGCAGCATACATCATGAGCTTTGCCTTAACGGCCAACACTACACCTTTAGTTGGAATCACTCTCCTGTCAAGAAACTGGGGATTAGGCATATCGTTAAAGTTTGGCAGTACAGCATCTAATTCGTCTTTTATAAATTTTACAATTTCATCCACACTATTACGCGCATAATTTAAATCTTTATTCTGAGGGTCTTCCGGTTTATCCATGATAGGGACGGGGCCATACTGTTCAAACAATTGGTAATGATAATAAGCCCTGAAAAACCTTGCAACATTTTTCATTTCCGAAATCTCCGCTTCATCAATAAAATCTGCATCTCCCGCTTTAGGAATGGTATGAGCCTTTTCAAGAAACAGGTTTGCCTGCCTGATTAATTGGTATAACCCTGTCCATTTGCCAAAAGGCGCATTACCTGCATTATACCCATTTACAGTAAGGTTCTTCAAAGTACCTTGTGTTACTTTCAATTCATCTGTGAGGCCCGGCCAGGGATTATCCAACGCCCCTAAATTTTGATTGCCATCAAAAATCATATTAGACGAATTAGGCATACCTGAGAAAATATTGATATAGAAGTTGCGTACAGACGAGGGTACAGCAAAAACGGAATCAATTTTTACTTCCGGTGCTAATTGATTGGCAACACCCAAATAATCTTTTTTGCATGAGGAAAATGTTAGAAGTGTTAACAAGCTAATATATATGTAAGCTTGATACTTATTTATAATTCTTTTCATTTGTATTTTCATTTTATAATGACTTCAATTATTTTAATGTAAGTTCTACACCTAAAGTGATTGTTCTGGACTGAGGGTACGTCATACCTGCATTACCCGAACCCTGTTCGGGATCCCACAACTTAAGTTTATCCCAGGTATATAAATTGAAACCCATCAAGTAAACTCTGGCATTGGACATATAAATTTTATCCAATATCTTTTTAGGTAGTTCATACCCTAGTTCCACATTTTTTAACCGAATAAAAGACATATCTTTCAACCACCATGTACTGTTAATACTGTTATTATTAAAACTGCGGGGCCGTAGGCGGGGGAATAAAACATCCTGGCTGGGATTAGCTTCTGTCCATCTATCCCGGGCAATAGTTCGCACACTCGTTTCATCAACATTCCACAAAAAGGGAAAAAATCCTTGAGGATTATCTCCGGAAATAATGGCTTGTGTATTTGCAACGCCTGAACAGAATACGTTTATACTAAACCCTTTATAGCCATAGCTTACTCCAAAACCGTAAACTATTTCCGGAGAAACGGGATTGCTAAGATATCTCGACCTGTCGAACTGATCAATTACACCATCGTTGTTTAAATCAACATACTTTATGTCTCCGGGCCTTAATTGTGCATCAGGGCTTAAAAATTGTTGCGATGGAATTCCTTTTTTTAAAGCATAAGTTTTATTTCCGTTATCTTCTGTGGTTATATCAAAATCATCGTTTGTAAACAACCTGTCTGCCTTATAAATATACGGCACATTCATCCGGTTGCCTGTTTCATTCATGTAGTCGTATAATTGAGGCACTTCATCTTTTTCCAATATTTTGTTACGGGCAAAGGTGTAGTTAGCCCTAACACCAAAGCTATGGTCGCCCACGCGATGATTTGCATTAATAGAAGCGTCAAATCCACGATTCTGCACCTTACCATAATTTTGCCAGGGCATTTGTCTGAAACCTGCTACAGCCGAAACCGTAGCACGTTGTAATAAAATGTCATACCTGAGATTATCAAAATAGTCGAATGTTAAGTTCACTTTATTTCTAAAGAACCCCATGTCAACGCCATAGTTTCGTTTTAGCTCAGTTTCCCAGGATAAATCAGGTGCTGCAAATTTATCCTCAACATACCCGCTATACCCGTTTAGTGTTCCACCAGCGTTATATCCAAGTGCAAACCCAGAGCCGCCGGTAAACCCTCCTCTGTATAAAAAGCGGGCCCCACCAGTAGCATCATTACCTGTTAAACCCACTGATGCACGTAGTTTAAGATTTGACATAACATCTTTTAATGCTTCTGGATAATAGGGTTCATTACTTAATATCCAGGCAAGGCCTGCCGCCGGAAAAGTACCATACCTTTTACCCGCTGCAAATTGTTCGGAGCCTGTAATACCCACATTTATTTCTGCAGAATAACGCCTGTCATAAGCGTAAGCCAACCTTCCTACATAAGCAATTTTTCTATACGGTAACCTTGCCATAAGATTTATGCCCGCTTGTTGCAATACGCTTTCTTTTTTGTACGCCAGCGCCATAGCAGTTACATCATGCTTATTTGAAAAAACCCTTCCATAATTCAATGACCCTTCCATATAAATGTTTCTGGTGGTATTAAAGCTGGTTCCTCCATCTGTAAGTTCTCCTGTGCCATTAGCTGTTTTATTATAAATTAATGCACCAGTAGCAGGGTTTCTTCCCGTGGCAAAATAAGTACTTATTGATTTACCCGTTCTTGCTACAAATGTGCCGGAGAAGTCATAACTCACACCAACTTTAGCTTTTAAGCCTTGGGTTAAAGCATCCAACTTCTGTTCAATTCCTATGAAACTTTGAATAGCGGTACGGTATTCATTTGCATATCCTGAATTATTGAGAAGGTTATATGGATTGCTCCGGTTTCCACTTGGTATAGGGTGGCTTGCAAATTTCCCATCACTATATATCATTGGATATAAATATGGCGGCGCAATACTGGCAATGTTAAAAATAGTACCTGTACCTGTGCCAGGATAATTTGTTGTAAGATATTGGCCGCTGATATCTATTCTTAATAAGGTTGTATTAGTAACATTCAAATCTACATTGCTACGAAGGTTATAGCGGTTTACATTAATATTGCTACTGTATTGCGACAATGAATTGTTTTTAAACATCCCTGCCTCGGAATAATAAGCCATTGATACAAAATATCGGGCCTTATCAGATCCTCCTCTAAAGCTCAAATTATGCCTTGTATTTGTTGTTGTATTTTTTATAAGAGCGCCCAGCCAATTTACATCAGGGTATAGATCCGGATCTAACTTCCGCTGTGTTGAATCGATGCGGCCAGCTGTAAAAAAATCTGTTAAATCATCATTTCTCCTGGCTTCATTATAAAGTTGCATAAATTCAGGCCCACCTACAAATTCAGGCATTCTAAAAGGAGTTAGCGAGCTAGCTTCTCCTCTGTAAGTAATTTTTGTTTTTTGCGCTTTTCCTCGTTTTGTGGTTACCAAAATAACTCCATTAGCTCCTTCAGCCCCAAAGACAGCCGTTGCAGCCGCATCTTTTAAAACACTAAACGTTTCAATTTCGTTTGGGTCAATATCATTAAAGGACCGCGGTACCCCATCTACAAGTATTAAAGGATTTTGAACTCCATTATAAGTGCTGATACCCCTTATCCAGAACGTGGCATTATCATAACCAGGTTCTCCACTTCTTTGGAACGAAATTATACCGGCTAACTGGCCTTGTAGATTATTAGAAAGATTCCTGCCTCCAAAACGAAGATCTTCTCCTTGAACAGTACTTACCGAGCTAACAACAGTTGTTTTCTTTTGAGTAGCAAATCCTACTACTACCACACTATCTGCTGTAGCCCCCTGTTCTTCAAGAAGTATTATATCAAGAGGTGGTTGGTTATCTATAATCATAACTTCCTGAAGCCGGTAACCAATATGAGAAAAGACCAACACAGTATTAACAGGAACGTCTAATGAAAACTCGCCCAATGCATTGGTTACTGTTCCAGTAGTTTTACCTTTCACATTTATAGAAACTCCTTCTAATGGTTCTCCTTTTTCATTTTTAACTTTACCAGTAATTACTCTGGCAATCATAGTACCGGGTTTCATAAATACCACTTCATTCACCGGTGATATCACTACGTTTTTCCTTTTTACAATCTTCCAGGTAAGCGGGTAACCTTCAAATACTTCCTTTAGTACTTCATTAATACCAGCATTTACAACATTTATTGACACTAATTTCTCAACTGGTATCACATCGGTGCTATAACTAAAACGGTAAGAAGATTGTTTCTCAATATCTTTGAGTACTTCAAGCACAGTAATATTAGTGCCTTTAATATTAATCTTATCCTGCCCGTAATTAACGGCAGATACCTGTAAAGCAATCAATAAAAGAAAAGCAGAAATTTTCATAATCCGGAGCAGTTTCCTGGTAAGCATAGCCCTTTCCATGCTCTTAACAGCATTTTTTTGCATATTTTCGTTTTGAGTTTTAAATAATCACATTAAAGTTCTTCAGGCGTTAATGTGTGATTTACTTAGAGGGGGAATGTTCCTGCATTCTCCCTTTTGTTTTTTGGGGTTGACAAGCGCTTTATATATTCATTGGCAATTTTTAGTTTAATCGTTAATAATCAATCATTCTATAATCAATTCATTATTTTTTGTAAGGGTATAATTTATTTTTCTTGATAATTCTAATATTTCCATTATCTCTTGTGGACTTGAATTTTCCACATTAATAGTATAATGATAATTTTTAGTTGCCGGCGATTTAAAAATCACTTTCATATTAAACTGCCGCTCCAACTCGGTGGCTATTTCATAGAGTGGCTTATCTATCAATATTATCCTGTTGTTCATCCAGGATGTTTCAGCAACCACACTGTCTTTTAAAGTAATATGGCTTAGTATGAGCACATTGCCGGATTTGCTTTCTTTATCGGCTATCGTTTTCCTGGAAAGAACAAGTTTTTCCGAGGGCCTTAAAACGATCTTTTTGCTTTGATCGTTTTCCAGCGATACTTCAATCCGTCCCTTGATCAAAGCTGTTTCTATAAATTCCTCTCCCGGGTAATTTCTTACATTAAATGTGGTACCCAGTACTTTTATATCGGCCTTACCTGTATGAATAATAAAGGGACGAGCCACATCGTGGATTACATCAAAATAGGCTTCACCGGTAAGTGCTACTTCTCTCGTTTTTTTATTGAAGTCTTCTTCATAAACAATTCTGCTGTCGGCATTTAAAAACACCTTCGTGCCATCCGGTAAAACAACTTTTGATTTGGAGCCTTTTGGCGTGGTCATTTCATTTTTGCTGGTCTTAACGGTTTCTGTAACAGTGCTTTTATTTAAAAAATAAAATCCTAAAACAATGGCGATAACAGATGCCGCGGCAAAAGATATGTAGCCTAACCAGGTCTTTGTTTTTTTGTGAGCCACAGAAAGCGTTTTAACCGCAGGCTGTTGCAGCTCCGGCAGGAATTTTTTATTGATGTAATGCCCGGCATAGGCCTGTTCCAGCGTTTCGCTATTGTATGGTGCGGGAGTTGGTGTATTGAGTAATTCAGTATACAGGTTATGCAGGGCCGGATGTTCACGCATCAGTTGTTGAAGCTCCTCTATTTGGGTAGCGCTTATCTCTCCCGATAATTGCAATCCAAAAAGGTCATAAAATTTATTTTCAGTTTTTCTATCCATCGCCTGTATTTATACAGACTGGATTTTTAAGCCCCGGGGTGAATGAAATAATAAATTTTTTTACCCAGGGGTTACCAGCTTGCCATAACCCTTCTTATTCAGTTTCTTCCATAGCTTTCCTGATACTCCTTAATGCAATACGCATGTGGGTTTTAATTGTATTATGAGAAATGCCCATTATCTCTTTTACTTGCGTGTAAGGAAGACCTTCTTCCTTTACCAGCCTAAAGACCATCTGGCTTTGCGGCGGTAAAGCAGCAACAGCTTTTTCAATACGATGCTGAGTTTCGCTTAATATAATTTTATTACTTGCGTCATTAAAATAAGTTGGTAAAAAATCATCACTGTCAAGAGGTAAAATATCCGGCTCAGGTTTTGCCAGATAGGTATACGAAGCGTTCCTTATGGCTTTAAGTAAATATAGTTTCAGGTCGTTAACGGCTGTCAGGCGTTCTTCCATCTGCCAGATCTTAATCATCACATCGGATACTATTTCCTCTGCCGCTTCTGCATTTTTTATAATGCTAAAGCATATCCTGTGCAGCAACGTATAAAAATGTAAAAACAGTTGCTTGTAGGCCTGTTCATCACGGGCAAGCGCCACACGACGCTGAAGGAATAAAATATTGGAATCGCTTTTCTGCACGAAACTAAATTAGAAAAAATACGCTGATTTAAAATAAAATTTTGCAGATCCTATTTTGCAGACAATCATCTTAGCCTATTATTACATATATCTTAAATTATTAGTTCGCTTTATAAATCAACATTTGTATAGCTGCGTATTGCTCTTAAATACCGCGCTCCTTTCTTTGTACGAAACCTGGTGGGCATTTGGCGGAAACGACCTTTGCCATCAAACCGCCATACAATAAAATGCAGATGCGGAAAATAAGTATAACCCGTATTACCGCTTAATGCAATCTGCTGACCTTTTGTAACTGTATCACCAACATTTACCATTACACTATTATATTTAAGATGCCAGTAGCCTGCGCGGGAGCTATCCGCATGTTGAATAATAATATAATTGGCATGAGGCCTGTTTGCTTTTTTAATGCCGCCTTGTTGTCCATTTTTTTTTATACGCACTACCACGCCTGCTCTTGCCGCACAAATGGCAGAACCAACAGGCATTTTAAAATCGAGTGCAGCACGACGCTTATGGGTGAATTGTGTAAAATATCCCTGTACCATCCAATGCGAAACACCTTTAGGATAAGGCAGGTCATAAACATAGGTACTCGTATCTATAAGCAGGCCTCTTTGCAATAAATGTGTTTCTTTACGCAAGGGATTGCGCATGTAAGTACAACCGGCAATAAAAAGCAAGGTGATCAGACATATTATAAAATATTTTCTACTCATAATTAGAAAACGCCACCGGGCTACAGTAGCGTTTTAAATTTTCTTGCTAAATATTTTGCACAGGTAGTTTTACTCTGCCTCAGCCACTACTTCTTTCACTTCGGGAATCATTCGTTTCATCATACCTTCTATCCCGGCTTTTAAAGTAATCATGGAGGAGGGGCATCCGCTGCAACTTCCCTGCATCGCCAGGTTTACCACACCATCATCATAGCTTCTGAACTGAATAGCACCGCCATCCATTTCTACCGCGGGTTTTACATAATTTTCCAGCAGCTCTTTAATACGTTTTACCACATCGTCATCATCTGCCAAAACCTCATTGCCACTTTCTTTTTTAATTTCTACAATTTCATCTTCATTTACCACAGGTTTTCCTTCCTCCAGGTAATCCTTTAAAAACTGTCTGATAGAAGGCGTTACATCCATCCACTCTGCATCAGCAGTTTTGGTAAGCGTAACAAAATTGCTGGCAATAAAAACTGCTTTTATAAATGGAAAGCCAAATAACTGTGTAGCCAGTGGCGAGGGTTTAGCACTGTCCGCATCAGGAAAATCAATGCTTTTTCCGGGATATAATAGTTTATTTGCCACAAACTTCATCGTTTCCGGGTTGGGCGTCATTTCTGTATAAATGCTTACTACGGGATTGCCTGTTTTTATCATAATCTTATTATTGAGGTACAAATTTAACAATATTTGGGCGTAAAGGTTGCCGGTCATTTTAGATATATATTTTATTTAGATACCTTGCGCCCATCTATAAAACAACTATTTACAAATGATTGACAATAAATACGCTGTTTGGAAAAAATTTCAGCCGGTTTTTGCTTTGTACGGCATCGGGCTGCTTATAAATTTTATTACAAGACTCGTGCTGTTCATTCAGTCTTATGAGCAGCTGACATTAGGATTTAAAAATATCGCCGGGGTATTTTTTATTGGTGCTTTTTATGATATCTGTTTTCTGTCATTCGTATCTATACCAATTATTTTATTATGCTGGCTGAACAACGACCGCATGTATAAAAAACCCTGGCTCTATATACTTTTTTCACTGTTAGGCATTGCCATTATAGGGTCTTTTATTAATAATCCCATACCAAAGGAATATGATAAAAAGCTGCCGGTAGTACTTTCTGTTTTTATCATCCTGCTTACCGGAATGTATTTTTTGCTATCTAAAAGATCTGTTGCATTCCGTAACAAATGGCGAACGGTTTTTTTACAGGTTTTATTTTTTGTTATTCTTTTCCTCTTCGTTTTTAATATTGTAAGTGAATATACTTTTTGGGAAGAATTTGGCACGCGCTATAATTTTATTGCCGTTGATTATTTAATTTACACTAACGAAGTGGTTGGCAACATTAAAGAATCTTACCCCATCGGCTGGATTTTAACCGGTGTGATTGTTGTAACGGTTTTACTTTTTTTATTGATCAAAAAATATTTAAAATCTTCGGCTTCTGCAAAAGTTTCATTTGCTGTAAGAACGGCTGTAGCTATTGCCCTGCTTGCATTACCGGTATTAGTGTATTCGTTTGTCAATAATGGATTTAAAAAATTTAGTGATAACGATTATGTAAATGAGCTTGCCGGCAACGGTGTGTACGAGTTTGGTTCAGCGTTTTTTAATAATGAGCTCGATTTTTATAAATTCTATCAAACCATTCCTGATGATGAAGCGCTGGCCGAAGTAAGAAAACAAATTTTGGAACGCTCGCCAACGGATAGTTTTTTATACATCAACCAGCCCTCTGTTGAAAGAATGGTAACTTATCCCGGCGCTGAAAAAAAACTGAATGTGGTCTTGATCAGCATTGAAAGTTTCAGCGCATCTTTTATGAAATCTTTTGGCAACACACAAAATATTACACCGCATTTAGACAGTCTGACACAACACTCCCTTCTTTTTACAAAATGTTATGCCACCGGAACCCGCACTGTGCGCGGCCTCGAAGTGCTTTCCCTTTCCATACCACCTATCCCGGGGCAAAGTATTGTACGCCGGGCTAATAACGACAGTCTTTTTTCGATAGGTTCTGTACTGCGGGAAAAAGGCTATGTTACACAATTTTTATACGGCGGTTACAGCAACTTTGATAATATGGGCCCGTATTTTAAAGGCAATGGCTATGAAGTAATTGACAGGAGTGCACTAAAGCCCGAAGAAATTCATTATGCAAATATCTGGGGCGTGGCAGATGAGGATATGTTTACACTGGCACTGAAAAAATTTGATGAGAACCATGAAAAAGGAAAGCCGTTTTTTTCGCAGATCATGACGGTATCCAACCACCGCCCTTATACTTATCCTGAAGGTCGCATTGATATTTCACCCAAAGAACAAAGGCGCGAAGGCGCTGTAAAATATACAGATTATAGTATCGGCCAGTTTTTAAAGCAGGCGGCAACTAAACCCTGGTTTGCTAATACGGTTTTTGTAATTGTGGCCGACCACTGCGCCTCTGCCGCTGGCAAACAGGCTTTGCCGGTTACAGGTTATCATATCCCACTGATCATTTTCAGTCCCGCGCATGTGCAGCCACAACAAATGAATCAAATGGTTTCGCAAATAGATGTAGTGCCTACGATTTTAGGAATATTAAATATGAGCTACCGCTCTAAATTTTTTGGCCAGGATATTTTTAGAATACCGGCCGGAAAAGAAAGGGCATTTATCAGCACCTACAGCGGTCTGGGTTATGTGCGCGATAGCCAGTTGGTTGTACAAATGCCACCCAAAAAAGTGGAGCAATTGCGGCCTGATTTTTCAACCGGTGAATCTAAAAAAGCAGCCATCACAGATAGCCTGTATAAACAGGCGGTAAGTTATTATCAATTGGCGGAAAAAATATTTAAAAGCGGAGGGTATCAGCAATAAGAGGGAGTCGCCTCACCCCCAACCCCTCTCCTCACGGAGAGGGGAGTTATAAAAATTATAAAATATGAAAAAGATATACCACCTCGCTACCTGCGA
>APMI01002591.1_pt1 | contig 19790 bp, 14 predicted proteins | sample 667938 | NCBI WGS metagenome assembly APMI01 (sample SAMN01084076, study PRJNA167559) | wastewater metagenome | biome: Wastewater | place: Denmark: Ejby Moelle, Odense | collected 2011-11-28 | reverse complement strand
AACGCTACTGCAAACAATATCACTGCCGCTATTACACCAAACACCCAAACATTTGCGCCTATGGCCTCGGGCACACGACGATATGCGACGATCCATGAACCTTGTGCCAGGGAAGTTGCCGCCTGGATAAAAATGCTGGCTGCTGTTATCATTAAGAAGTAGACACTATCCTGGATAAGTGATGTCCAGAAACGTGATTTTTCAAACACATCGTTACTACCAAGCAATACTACCGCACCCACTATTAATGTAATAATACCAATAAGCATAAGCGCTATGCTGGTATTGCGTAATCGTGCCGGTATCTCAAAACGTTCGTTCATTGGTCAACTTTTATTGGAAGTACTACGTTTATATATTTTTTTTATTAACCCTTATTGTCTTTCTTTTCAACAGCCTTTGCTGTATCTGCTGCTGCATTAGCCTGGGGAGCCGCTACAGGCATATTACCCAGTGTAAACGCGTCACCACCATTGCTACTCTGTATTTGTTTGATATATGCTATCACCTGCCAACGCTGCTTTACGTCAAGCTGGCTGGCATAAGAGCCCATCATATTCTTACCATATTTTGCAGCTGCATACATTTGGCCTACTGGCATATGCAGGTATTTGGCGTCTTTGAAATTTGCAGGCATTGCCGCAAATTTTCCATTTTTATATAATGGTCCCTGTCCGTCAAGTTCAGCTCCATGGCATATTGCACAGTAAATGTTGAACAGGCGTTGCCCCTCTTTCATTTCCCCTTCGTTAAAGCGTAATGCCGTTGTATATGTCTTATATGCATTGGTATCGCCTTCTACCAGGTGATCAGGCAACTCGTGTCCCATTGCTATGGTACCTGCTACCGGCGGCCTGCTCGTCTGGCTATCGGCAAAGTTGGGATTGTATGTATAAGCATCGTAAGCACGCGAGTAGGTCATGTCAGGTGCATAGACCTTACCCGGATTGCGGCGAGTGTTGCCGCTATTGCATGCCGTCAGCCCCAGTCCTATTATAAGGCTTGCCACTACTATGCTTTGGGTCTTATTCATATTAATTTAAAATTCTAAAGTCAAAATTCAAAAAGTATCGTACTCTTAAGCTAATTCATAAGGCTCTTTCTTGTCCCAGCGGCCATACCACCAGTCAGCTTCAGCAACCTGTATATTAGTTTCAACGGCACCTGTTGTTTTCAAAAAATCTATTACTTCCTGCTCATTTGTATGGTCATTCAGTTCTATAGCCATCACAAAAAGATCATCACTTTGGCGTGGATGAAACACGTGCTTTTTAACACCCGGCATTACCTGGTTAAGGTAGCACCACGTAAGCACCATACCCACAGCCGAGAACAATACGGTAAGCTCAAAAGTTATCGGTATGAATGCCGGTAATGAAAAGTGAGGTTTACCACCAAAATTGATAGGCCAGTCGGATGTAAATATCCATGACATAAAGCCTAAGGCAGTGCTGGTACCACAAAGACCGAAGATAAAACCGGCAGTATGCAGGTCCGTATCCTTCAGGCCCATAGCATGGTCAAGACCGTGCACCGGGAAAGGCGTATATACATCGTGCATTTTATAACCGCTATGACGTACTGATTTCACAGCTGGAAACAATACTTCTTCATCATCATAAGCCGCTACAGCAAATTTCTTTATAGCCATTTTAATTCAAAATTCTAAAGTCAAAATTCAAAAAGCTTTCGCTCTTAACTTTCATTATTAGTGTGCGTGGGCAGCAGTTTGCTCGCGTACAAATTCTTCCGTGCTCTTCTCTTCTATCGAAGCCATTCTTCTCTTCTGGGCTTCGCCCGATGTTTTCAGTACGTGTTTAATTTCAGCAACCGCAACTATCGGGAAGTATTTCGCAAAGAGGAAATAGCAGGTAAAGAACAAACCAAATGTACCCAGGTAGAAACCTACCTCTGTCCATGTAGGTGAGTAGTAAGACCAGCTACTTGGCAGGTAATCACGATACAATGATGTAACGATGATCACGAAACGCTCGAACCACATACCTATGTTCACTACTATCGACATAATGAAAGTAAATGGAATGTTACGGCGCAGTTTTTTGAACCAGAACAGCTGTGGCGACACCACGTTACAAGTCATCATTGCCCAGTAGCTCCACCAGTAAGGACCGGCGATACGCCATTTGAACGCAGCACCTTCATAAGGGTTGGCGCTATACCATGATATGAAAAGCTCTGTAAGGTATGCGCAACCTACTATAGAACCGGTAAGCACTATTACCTTATTCATCGCCTCAAGGTGGCCAACAGTAATATAATCTTCAAGGTGTAATATCTTACGTGACAGTACCAGCAGGGTATTCACCATCGCAAAGCCTGAGAATACGGCACCCGCAACGAAGTATGGCGGGAAGATGGTAGTATGCCAGCCAGGTATTACAGATGTAGCAAAGTCAAAGGATACTATGGTGTGTACAGAAAGTACCAGTGGTGTTGAAAGGCCTGCCAATACAAGTGCAAGTGCTTCCTGACGCTGCCAGTTCTTTGCAGTTCCCGTCCAGCCAAACGAGGCAAATCCATACATCATTTTGCGGAATTTCGTTTTAGCCCTGTCGCGGATAGTTGCAAAATCGGGGATAAGACCTGAATACCAGAACAACAATGATACTGTGAAGTAAGTAGATATCGCAAATACGTCCCAAAGCAGGGCCGAGTTAAAGTTGGGCCATAAAGCACCGCGTGAGTTAGGATAAGGCAGTACAAAGAAACCATCCCATACACGACCCATGTGGAAGATAGGGAACTGGCCCGCGCACATTACAGCAAAGATCGTCATCGCTTCAGCCGCACGGTTCACACCTGTACGCCAGCCTTGCCTGAACAGCAGAAGGATCGCCGAGATAAGGGTACCCGCGTGACCGATACCGATCCACCATACGAAGTTGGTGATATCCCAACCCCAACCTACAGTACGGTTAATACCCCAGGTTCCTATACCCCAATAAACTTCCCACGTTACGCAGAACACACCATATGCCAACAAGGCGAGGGAGAAAAAGAACCCTACATACCACATGCGCCCGGGCTTGCGCTCGATGGGGCTTATGATATCTTCTGTCACCTGGTGATAATCTTTGTCACCATCTACCAGTGGTTCGCGTACAACCGATTCGTACTTTAAATGCATAGCACCTAATTAGAAAAATTTCGTTTAAATATTTTTTGCGTCAACCTTACTCACTATTCTTTCGACGCTGTTTTTACTCATATTATTCTTTATCTCCGCAGCAACACATTAGATGTGATTCTCCATCAAAATATCATCTTTAGTTCCCGACATTATTTCTTCTGTATTACGTACCCTTGCCAGGTAGTTAACATTAGGTAATGTATGGATGTCTTCAAGCACGTAGAAAGTACGCTCAGCCTGTTCTTCACGGCGTGTTTTGTACAGTGCGCTTGCTTTATCATTCATGTTACCGAAAGTGATGGCATTTGTTGGACAAGCTTGCTGGCAAGCTGTGCGTGCTTCACCATCCTTCACAGGGCGGTTTTGCTTCTTGGCAGTGAGCTTGGCATCCTGCAGGCGCTGCACGCAGAAACTACATTTTTCCATCACACCGCGGCTACGAACTGTTACGTCTGGGTTCAACACCATACGTGTCAGGTCGTCATTCATATCATCACGACGGTAGTCTTCGTATAAGTTGTCATCAAAGCAATCTGCTCCGTTCCAGTCAAGCCAGTTAAAGCGACGTACTTTATAAGGACAGTTATTAGCGCAATATTTAGTACCGATACAACGGTTATAAGCCATTTGGTTTATACCCTCGCTGCTGTGGTTGGTAGCATCAACAGGGCAAACGTTTTCGCAAGGCGCGTTATCGCAATGCTGGCACAGCATAGGCTGGAAAACGGTCTGTATGCTGTCCGGGTCAGCAGGGTTACCGCTGAAGTAACGGTCGATGCGCATCCAGTGCATTTCGTGCACTTTCAGTACATGTGTTTTACCTACTACTGATATGTTATTTTCTGCCTGGCAACCCATTACACACGCACCGCAACCGATACAAGTGTTCAGGTCTATCGACATGCCCCAGTGAATACCAAGATGTTCGTATTCAGGGTACATGGTACCATTCTTACGGAAGTTTTGTTCCATTTCTTCCGCACTCATCTTTTCTATCTTCTCTTCGTTGCCGGCTTCCCATGGAAGAACAGCAAACTCACCTATTTCCTTACGGCGCTCATTGATCAGCACTTGCGGATCTTTAGAGAACTCGTTAAATGTATATTCACGAACTACAGGACGGTGTTCATAGCTATGGTGCGTCTGCGTAATAGCAACATCGTACATGTCCTCCGTTTTCTCTATCGTCGCGGCTGTATTATAGTCAAAAGTCAGCCCGTTATAGGTTACATATGGATATGCATTTTTACCGCCTTTCTTATCTGTTGCGCTATCGCTGCTCGCTGCTGCACGACCAACTTTCGCATCGCGCCCGTAACCTACGGCTACTGCTACTACGTTGTTGTGCATACCTGGCACCACCACCACCGGCAGTAACAAGTCAGGAGCACCTGCAACTTTTATGCGCACCACTCTTTTCTGTGTGAAAACTTCATTCTGGGCGTTCAGCTCAGCATCAAGTTGTTTTGCTCTCGCAGGCGATACGCATGCGTAGTTATCCCAGGTTGCTTTGGTAATAGGATCAGGCATTTCCTGCAGCCATGGGTTATTGCTCCATGGGCCACCATGCCCCATACTCACCTTCTGGTATACTACCAGTTCTATATCGCTTCCTTTCTTCGCCTGTATTTTTGCTATTGCATCAGCTACGTTTCCTGTAAACGCTGTGCCACCCATCGCCATTTCGCCGGCAGGTTCTACAACGCCCATCTGCAATGCACGGTCAAAGTTCTCCTGGCTGCCCATCTTGGTCATCCAGTAGGTTTTCCAGTAGTCCCCATAAGTGGTTGTGGCGCCGGCCCATGTTAAAAGGCTATCCTGGAACGCACGGGTTTTGAACAAAGGAGCTATACCCGGCTGCATAAGGCTGTAGTAACCTGTTTTAGGCTCTGCATCGCCCCAGCTTTCCAGGAAGTTATGATCAGGTGTAACGAATTTGCATTTCTGTGCTGTTTCATCCATGCGATCTGCAAAGGAAACAGTAAGCGGAACTTTAGCAAGGCCTTCGGCAAATTTTTTGCCATCGTGGTATTCATAAACAGGGTTCACACCATGTATCATCACGGCGCCTACCTGGCCTGCATTCATTGCTTCATTTAGTGCAACCAGGTCGGCATCTATACCTTGCCTGTAATTGCTGTTCACTGCCCAGTTGATGGCAGTACCGTTTGCGCCTATATTAGCGTTAATAGCATTTACAACAGTCTGTACCGATACGTCGTTGCTGCCACATACTACTATACCATTACCTTTTTTCAGGTCGGCAGCAGCTTTAGTGATCAGTTCATTCAACCTTGGGCTAAGCTCCGGGGCAGCACCGCCAACCAACGCATTGTACAATGCCACGGCTACAGCACCCATTTCGGATGGCTTGCATGTAGCGCGTTCATCAGCAGTGGCACCGCTGATGGTGTGCATAGCTTCTATCTGGTAGTGCTTAGACATTTTCATGTTCTTTGCACTCACACGGCGGCCGGCTGCATATTGTTTTGCAAACTCAGCGGGCGATAACCATGTACCCAGGAAGTCTGCACCTATACTTACAATTGTCTGTGCTTTATCGAAATGATAAGAAGGCAATGCGCGCTTACCGTAGCTTGCTTCATTGGCCAGCAGCATACCTGAATAAGAAATTGGGTCATAAACCACATGTTTCGCATTCGGGAATTTAGTTATGAACTGGCTGATAATATCTTTTGTAGTAGGGCTGAGGATAGAACCGGTAAGGATATACGCAGGCTTTCCTGCATTGGCAGCCAACAGTTCTTTCACCTGGCGGTCGATAGCATCATAAGTTGCTTCCTGCCCGTCAGCATGCGGGTAGCGCATGCGTGTCTTATCATAAAGGTTAAGTACAGAAGCCTGTACACGGGCCGATGTGGCACCACGTGTAACAGAAGAAAGCTCATTACCTTCTATTTTTATAGGACGACCGTCACGTGTTTTTACAACGATAGCGCAGTAATCGCCACCATCATTAAAGGTTGAAGCGTAGTAGTTGGGCACACCCGGCACTATATCCTCTGGCTTTATAGCATAGGGTATAGCTTTACGCACAGGCATTTCGCAACTTGCAGCAAGTGTGGCTGCTACGGTGCTAAAACCTAAGAACTTCAAAAAGTCGCGGCGGGGAGTAGTCGCATTAAGCAAGCTATCGCTCATTTCAAACGCTAATGGTTCCTGGAACTCATTTGCAACCTTTTCCTGGTTAGCAGCAGAGTCCTGCAGTTCCTCCAGCCCCTTCCAATATTGTTTCTGACTCATATTGTTCGATTCGGTAAGTTTCCGAATAATTTTATTAAAAATTGGCTCAAATATTATTTCCTATATCTCTCAATTCCCTTGCTGGCAGCTAGTCTCAATCGTAACTTATTAATAGTGGCAACGTTGGCATTCAAGGCCGCCTATATCTTCTACGGTTACGCCTGTGCGCTTGCCTTCTTTAAGTTCCTGGTGATATTTCTGGAATATTGTGTAATAGTCGTTGTTGGCAAACTGCACCTGTGTCTGGCGGTGGCAGTTGATACACCAGCCCATAGATAAGGGTGCAAATTGAAACACCTCATCCATATCCTGTATAGGTCCGTGGCAGCGCTGGCATTGTACCTGCCCTACTTTTACGTGCTGTGAGTGGTTAAAGTAAACGTGGTCTGGCAGGTTGTGGATCTTTGTCCATGCTATAGGCTTAGCCAGGATGTTACCTGCGGCATCACGCTTGTAAGCTTTCTTTTCAGGATCCCATCCTGCATAGTCATACAGTTTGTGTATTTCGGCAGTACCATCTATTGTTTTGCCTTCAGCTGTTACCAGCGGATGATCTTTCGCACCGCTATATTCACTCACCTGCTTGTGGCAGTTCATACATACATTGGTAGATGGTATCATTGCCTGGCGGCTCTTTTCAGCACCGGCGTGGCAATAGAGACAATTAATTTCATTGATACCCGCATGCACTGCGTGAGAGTAGAAAACAGGTTGTGCAGGTTGATAGTTCTGCTGGCGGCCCATGTTGATGGCGCCATTCACCATCCAGTAGCCTGCGGCGATAAATGCAACGATCGCAACTACTGCTATCACTACTTTATTACGGTATAGCGGAATTTCTTTTTCGTTAGGTATGCCTTCTTTTTCATGTGCAGCACGGCGCAGTGTGCGGTTAGCACGCCACAATACCAGTACCAGCATCAATAAAGAAAGAGTAATAAGCGTGTATACCCAACCATTAGACTCAGGTTGTGCAGTTTCTCCACCACCTGCAGGTGCGGCCGCAACCGGTGCTTCATACTTATTTACATAATCTAATATCGCATCGATATCTTCTTTAGATAACTGCGGGAAGGCAGTCATCTGTGTCTTATTGAACTTATTGTAAATATCGTTTGCGGTCTTATCTCCGCTTGCGATAAGTGCAGATGAGTTGTGGATCCAGTTGTATCCCCATTCCTTGCTCGGGAACGTCTTATCGATGTTCTTAAGCGCAGGGCCTGTGGCATCCTTCAAGGGGTTGTGACAACTGGCACAATTAGATTGGAAGAGAGCCTTACCATCTGGCGCAGCAAGAACTGAAAAACTGCTGAATAAGAGCGCTACAAATATAATAAATGTGCTTCCGGCAATTTTCCTATACATCGGCTTAATAGATTCAGACACAGAAATAAAAATTGAAAATTAACTTACCTTTTTGACAAAGCAGGGCAAAACTACAACACAATGATGAAAGTTTATACACATTTTTGAAAAAATGTTTTTCAATACTGGCGCGGGTTTCAGCCCTTTTTTTCTTATGTTTATTTTCCTAATGTCATTTTATTGTCATCGGAATTTCGCTCTAAAAACCAACCCTTTATAACATTTCTTTCACGAAAAATATTCCCGGAAATGAAAAACAATTACCTGTAAAATAAAATAAGCCCCTCATATTGAGCCTGTTCGGCCTCCATCCACCGGGATACTGGTGCCATTTACATAGCTCGCAGCCGGTGATGCAAGAAAGGCAACTACCGCAGCTATCTCCTCGGGCTTGCCAAATCGCCCAGCAGGTATCTCCTCCAGCATTTCTTTTTCTATCACATCCTGGGCCAGGCCCGTTTTGCTTACTTTGTTATTAATGATCGCTTCCAGCCTGCCTGTAGCGGTAGCCCCGGGCAGTACATTGTTCACCGTGATACCAAATTTCCCCAACTCATTGGCCATTGTTTTAGCCCAGGAGGCCACAGCGCCGCGTATGGTATTGGATACCCCGAGGTTCTTCAGCGGGATCTTTACAGAAGTAGATATAATATTAATGATACGTCCGTGACCTGTAGCCTTCATGCCTGGCATCACCAGGGTTGTTAATATATGATTACAGATAAGATGTTGTTGGAATGCATCCATGAATTGTTCGGGACGCGCATCCGATGCGGGTCCCGCCGCAGGACCGCCACTGTTATTCACCAATATATCTATGATTTTGTCTTTTAGGTATTGTGCTACTACTTCTTCTACCTGTTGCACTTTAGCAAAATCAGCCACGAGATAGCTGTGTTTTTGCCCTGCGCTATTGTCCAACGTAGCCATAGCTACTTTCAATTTTTCCTCGCTACGCGATATCAATACACAGTTTGCGCCTAATGATGCCAGGGCCTGCGCCGATGCCAGGCCAATTCCCTGTGTACTACCTGCCACTAATGCGGTCTTATTTTTTAAACTCATGGAGAGCATACTACGCTGTTTTGCCGCTAAAATACACCATAGCCGGGACTGTATCACCAGCTCTCCAACATTAGCTCGATAAAATAGAAATAGCAGGCATCATGATGCCTGCTATTTCGTTACTAGTATATCTATTTATGGAGTGGAATATAGTCCCGTCCTTGCCACGCCTTAAGCGCTCATCCTGTGTTGAGTAGGATATAACTGGTGCAAGGTCTGCTCAATATGCCTCTTCACCACGTTGTTGCGACTTAAGTTAAGCGTTGCGCTTAAAAATGTCATAAGATCTGCTTCCAGCGGGTGCTGCAGTACTTTCCTTGCCTTTGCCTGTTTGAAGTATTGTATGGTCCTGTTTTTCATAACCTTCAATTTTTATCTGTTTCAAATCTGTTTCTGCCCTAGTAATTACAAACACCGTGCCACACCTTTTATTAACCTGGGAAGGCACATTTTTATTGCTTTTATCGGTATGTTTAACAAGACTTTATAATTCTTCAAATGGGCATTAATTCGCATACTATTATCATCTTACTAAGCTGCGTTGTGATACTCAGTTACTTGTTCAACATGGTAAGCCGCAAAACAAATATCCCCTCGGTATTGCTGCTTATAGGCACCGGCATCGGTGTACAGTACTTCTCCCGGTATTCTGGCATCCCTCAGCTCGACGTGAACAAGCTCGTAAAAATACTTGGTGCAGTGGGCCTTATTATGATCATTCTGGAGGCCGCACTTGACCTGGAAGTGCACAAAGGCAAGTATAAACTGATAGGCAATTCATTTTTTTCGGCGCTTTTTATTTTCATCATTTCGTCTTTCGCCATCGGCTTCCTGATCATGAACTGGCTCCATGAATCGTTTGCGAACGCGTTCCTGTACGCGGTACCCCTGAGTATCATTAGCAGTGCCATTGTAATACCCAGCACCAGTCATCTGCCTGAGTTTAAAAAGGAGTTTATTATTTATGAATCTTCTTTCTCCGATATCATTGGCATTCTTGTATTTAACTACATGATCATGCACAACCTTTTTAGCCTTAATACATCGCTTACTTTTGTTGGCAATGTGCTGCTGGCTATTGTCATCTCCCTGGCCTCCACTTTGCTCCTGCTATATATACTCTCCAAAACTGAAGTAAGTGTTAAGTTCTTCCTTGTTTTTGCCATACTTTCTATGGTATATGCATCAGGCGAGATCATACATCTGCCCTCTTTACTTATCGTGCTGGTTTTCGGGCTGGTGCTTAATAACAGCCCGCGGGTGATACGCGGCCGCTTACGTAAATGGATACCCACCACCAACCTGGAAGGCGTGTTGGTATTCATGAAATCCATTACAGCCGAAACCTCCTTCCTGATACGCACCTTCTTTTTCATCATTTTTGGTTATACCATACAGCTCCCAATGCTCATACTGCCTAATGTCTGGCAAATAGGATCTTGCATTGTGCTCATACTGCTTGTGGTAAGGTTCCTCTACCTCCGACTTATTCTAAGGGCAAACCTGTTCCCCGAGCTATTTCTTATGCCACGTGGCCTTGTCACCATATTGTTGTTCTACAGCATACCTGCCGAAAAAAGCATGAGTAGCTTCAGCGATGGCATTTTGTTTTTCGTAGTAGTACTTACAAGCCTGCTCATGATGGTTGGTCTCCTGTTCTTCAACAAAGAAAAATACAAGTACTACGAAAGAGAAGACAAATTTGTTTAGTCCGCTTAACTATTTTTTTGCCACAGGCATTGGCTTCCTCGGCAGCTTTTCGTCGCGCATAGCGGTATTATAAACAAAGGAAGCCATTATCACGGATGCCTGCTTCAGGTCATTACTGTTCACCCGGTCATAGCTGTCCATATTGCTATGGTGCGTCCGCGATCCATATTCAAGGGGGTCCTGGATGAACTGGAAGCCTGGTATACCTATGTCGTCGAAAGAGATATGGTCTGTCGAGCCTGTATTACGTATGGTAACTGTGCTGGCTCCCATATCTTTAAAGGGTTCCAGCCACGATTCAAATATGGGCCGCACCATATCATTGCTCTGCAGGTAAATACCGCGTATTTTACCAGCACCGTTATCCAGGTTATAATAGGCAGACACCTTATCATATTCCGGCTTGAACTTCATGCTATCCTTATCCCCGAAATGGGATTTCACATATCCCCTTGAGCCCAGCAAGCCTTGCTCCTCGCCGCTCCATAAAACAATACGTATTGTCCTCCTCGGCTTTACATCCAGCGCTTTCAAAATACGGACAGCTTCCATAGCCACTGTTACGCCCGTTCCGTTATCAGTGGTACCTGTAGCGCCATGCCACGAGTCCATATGGCCACCCAACATCACCAGTTCGCTTTTCAGGTTCTTATCTGTACCTGGTATTTCAGCTACCACATTGTTCTCTATCGAGTCTGTATAAAAGGTGGTCTTTGTTTCCATTTCCAATGATACTTCTTTCCCCGCGTCCAGCAGTCTTATGATCCTGTTTATATGTTCCTGCCCCATTTCAAGCTCAGGCAATACCGGCTTGGCGTCAATTGCCCTTGAGGCTCCGTTCGATGTAAATACCGTACCCATGGTGCCGCGCACCAGCCTTACCACGGCTATCGCCTTTTCGGCGATAAAAAAGGAGTCCATTTGCGCGCGCAATCCCATCGCAGCAGCCCTTGGGTTTGGACTTTGATTTTTATTGTTGTTGCGCCTGGGCAGGTTATCTATCTCATCATCTGCATGTGGGTCTACATCCATCTTCTCCAGTTCTTCGTCAGTTAGCCTTTTGCCGTCTGGCTTGAAGTTCACCTTTGTTTCAGTATTAGCGCCGGGCTCCAGTACAATGATCTTGCCTGCAAGCATACCTTTGTATTTTTCCATATCAGCAGCAGCATCAATTTTCACACTTATTGCATTTCCTTTTATCAAACCATTAGTACCCGGCGTCCAGGCCTTGGGCACTGCTATCAATTGTTGATAATACGGGGCGGTCATAGCCGCATAGCATTTCTCCACCTGCCAGCCTTTGCCAAAGCTGCCCCATGGCTCTATGGCCGCATTAGCCAGCCCCCAGTCACTCAGCTGTTGTCTGGCCCATTGTTCCGCCTTCTTCATTCCCGGCGAGCCGGTAAGCCTTGGCCCATTCACATCCGTTAGCTGGAACAAGGTTTCCATAGCCTTTGAGTTATTAAAGCCTTCCTGTTTTATACGCGCTATCATTTGCAGATCCGGCTCATCATCCATCTTTTGTGCAAAAGATGCATTGGAAAATGCTGCCGTGCACAAAAGTGCCATTACTATTTTTTTCATCGTTTATCCTTAATCTATGATAACAAGATATAAAGTAGCTGCTTTGTTTGCAAATAATGTACACTTAATGGTAAATTACAGTCCGGCAAACTATTTTTACATCATGAGTCTTACAGTCTTATTTCATAAAGAAAATGGCGTCGGTTTCATTACGCTGAACCGCCCTGAAAAGTACAACAGCTTCAACCGCGATATGTCGATGGCGCTGCAAGAATATCTTGATGACTGCGAGCGAGATGAGGAGATACGCTGTATCTACATTACGGGGTCCGGCAAAGGCTTCTGTGCCGGGCAGGACCTCGCCGAAGCTAGCGACCCGTCCAATGTAGATTTTGAGCGCATCGTCCGCGAGCATTACAATCCCGTTATCCGGCGTTTTCGCAATATTGAAAAACCTGTTATCGCAGCTGTAAATGGGGTAGCCGCAGGTGCAGGTGCAAACCTGGCCCTGGCTTGCGATATTGTTTTAGCAACGACAAGCGCATCCTTTATCCAGGCATTCAGCAAAATAGGCCTAATCCCCGATAGCGCGGGCACCTTTTTCCTGCCGCGGCTCATCGGTATGCAGCGCGCCGCGGCCCTTATGATGACCGCCGACAAAGTAACGGGCGAAGAGGCTGCAGCCATGGGCATGGTTTATAAGTGTTTCCCCGATGAGCGCTTTGAAGCGGAAAGCAAAAAAATGGCATTTTATCTCGCGCAAATGCCCACGAAAGGGATAGGGCTTACCAAGCGTCTGTTAAACCATACTTACGACAATACACTCGAAGAGCAATTGGAGATGGAAAAAGACATCCAGGTGCAGGCAGGCCAAACCGAAGATTTTAAAGAAGGCGTACTTGCCTTTCTAGAAAAAAGAAAACCTGCTTTTAAGGGGAAATAAAAAACTGCTCATTTGTCACACTCACCTGAACGCTCCGAAAAAGTTTGCCTCAACTGTGGGGCTCTATTGCATGGCCGCTACTGCCATGTGTGTGGACAGGAAAATGTGGAACCAAAAGAAACTGTTGGGCACCTCATCAGGCATTTCTTTGAGGATGTCACGCACTTTGATGGCAAGTTCTTTAGCACTATCAAATTGCTCATTACCAAACCGGGATACTTATCGGCTGAGTACATGGCAGGACGACGGGCGCGGTATCTGAACCCCATCAGGATGTACTTGTTCATTTCTTTTGTTTTCTTTTTTGTTTTCTTTGCTTTCGTAAAACCGGAACCCTCTGCTAAAATAAGGAACACAACCACTTCTACGAAAACCGCAGACGGGAGAGATAGTATCATATACAGCCGCCGCGATACTGTAAAAAGTTTTGGACCAACCTTTACAGTAAAGCCGCCACGCGGCAATGGGGATTTAACACTTGCGCAATACCTGGCGCATCAGGATTCTTTACCTGAAAGCAAACGGGACGGTGTCATAAGCAGGTACTTTAATAAGAGAACGGCTATGATGCGGGACGCCCAGGCCCGGAATAATGATGAATTCACTGAACGCACCTTGGAAAAACTGCTCCATTCCCTGCCGCAAATGTTCTTTGTTCTTCTGCCCTTGTTCGCGCTCTCGCTAAGCTTACTATATATTCGCCGTAGAAGAGCTTTTAATTATGTTGCACATGCTATTTTCACTGTCCATTTCTATTCCCTTGTGTTCACTGCCACCCTGTTTGTATGCATCTTAGGGATTATACCTCATTCCGGCATCATAACGATTCCATTGCTTTTAATATATCTACTCATTTACCTGTATAAGGCAATGCATAACTTTTATGCACAGGGTGCGGGTAAGACTTTTATCAAATTTGTCATTCAAAACCTAATCGTATTTATTCTTTTTATTCTCCTTGCTGCTATCTATGCAGCCACAGCTGCCTTTAACTCCGTTGTATAATAGCAATAGCTCCACAAGGGTTGTGGAGCTATTGCTATTATAGACTTTATTGATCTTAACGCTGTCCTGCTATAAAGTTATTCAGATCATCCTTTGACGAAGAGAATGAAAGCGAATTCGCAACTCTAAAAAAATTATTTCTGTCCAATGTCCTTGAGTAAGCCGCCTTTGCTATTTGAAGTTTCGAGTCGTCGAAACTGAACAGCTTGCAGAGTTCCAACACCTGGTCGGTAGTGAAATAATTATTGCTCATAATACTCTTTGCAGTTGCTATCATTGTCTCATCAAAGCTGCCATTCTTAATAGTTGCCTTTGCTTCCGCAAAGCTACTATTGTCCATAGCTACGGGAGTATTGTACCTTCCGCGCCTCCCGCCGTTATCTGTGTTCGTTTTTACACTATTAGCATTTACGAAATTGATCAGGTCTTCTTTACTCGATGAAAATGAAAATACATTGGCGACTTTAAAATAATTTGTAGGATCGGTCGTTCTCGTATAAGCCGCTTTAGCAAATTCCAGCTTACTGTCTTCGAAACTGAATACCTTACACATTTCCATCACCTGCTTGGTGGTCAGCCAGTTATTCGCCAATATACCTTTCGCAGTGGCAAGCATCGTTTCACTGAATTTACCATTACGCACAGCCTCTTTTGCCTGTGCAAAATCAGCATCGTTCATTGGATAAATTTCCACTCGCCTGTGGTCGCGATCGCGGCCTCTGTCACCATAATCCCTGTCACGGTCCGATCCATGCTCATATTGATGGTGCTCATTATCACCATCTTTCCCATGGCGCCCATAATGTCTTACGTACATATTCCCGGGTGCTATATACTTAGGCTTAACAGGTCCCATCGAAAAATAATTAAGGTCTACCCTGTTACCTGTCCTTTGTATTTTATAAGTCACGTCCATGTATACACCGGTCATATCTGTCACTTGTAGGTTCTTCACGATATCAGGTATCTTCTGGTTTTCAAAGATGATCCTTGTACTGTAATATGGCTGGTTCAGTTCTTCTATCCTTACATTGGTTTGGGCTACATCATTTTGCTGTTCCCCGTTCAGTACGAGGTAAAATTTGTCCCCGCTCTCCGAAAAAATGGTCAGGTTGCCCGACTGCCCATAAGAGAGCAATGGGAAAAGAAGAAAGGCGAGTAAAATGTATTTGTATCTCATAACAACAAAATTGTGGGTAGATCAGATCGCACATTCCCCTGAAGCTCAAAAAATGTATTCCATAAAGCGTGCCAGTTTTTTTAATGGCTGCTTATGTAGTTGGTCAGCTCATCCTTGCTCGACGAGAACGTAAATGCGTTTACCACTTTAAAATAGTTGTTGCGGTCGGTTGTCCTTGTATATGCGCACTTAGCAAATTCCAGCTTCGAATCCTCGAAACTAAAGAGGTTGCATACCTGTAATACCTGCTCTGCACTCAGGCAATTGCTGGCTATAATACTCTTTGCAGTTGAAAGCATTGTTTCAGCATACGTGCCGTTCTTAATGGTTTCTTTTGCCTGCTCAAAATCATTGCTGTTCATAGGGTAGCATTCGTCCGAAGCACGGTGCGAACCTGAGTGAGAATGGTGCTCCTCATGGTAACCCTCACTGTAGCCACTGGTGGTGGTTGTAGTGGTTGTGGTTTGTGTTACTGTTCCATTTGCATATGGATCATTGATGTTCACGCCCACATTTACGCCATTTACGTTCACGTTGGCATTTACTCCTGTGCCTACCGTTGTAGTAGTGGTTTGCTGGGTTACGGTTCCGCCGGCTACCGGGCCACCCCCATAGTGCATTACATATACGTCGGCCGGGGCCACATAGCTTTGTGCAGGCGGGATGGCCGAAAAGTAGCGCAGTTTGGCTTTACCACTGCCGTCTTTCTTGATCTTATAGGTCACATCCATCATCGCATTCGTCGATGGGTCCGCGATGGCTATGTTCTTGCTTAGCTCGCCCAAGGCTGTGTTTTCAAAAATGATCTTCGCGCTGTAGTAAGGCTGGTTAAGGTCTTCTATCCTTACATTGGTCTGGGCTGCATTGTTCTGGCGTTGGCCATTCAATACCAGGAAAAATTTGTCACCGTCTTCCGAGAAGATGGTCAGGTCTCCGGTTGGCTGTGCCATAGAAAGGAATGGGAATAATAAAACGACTAATAAAACGTACGTGTACTTCATAAATTTTTAAATTATGGGTGCAAGATTAATAAATTTTTAAACAATTATTTTACCATAAAGTGTGCCAAAAATAAATTAACCATAAAAAAAGCCCCGCGATGAACGCAGGGCTAAACAACTAAATCTACTATTTGCTCTATCTTCCACTAGCTGCAACCCGTAGTGGTGCCGCAGTTAGGACACATGTAACAGGTGCCGTTCCTTAAAGTTATATTTCCGCAGTTGCGGCAGGCAGGCGCATCAGCACTGGTACCCATTAGTTTCTTTACATCAGCCGATATCTGTCCCGACATGGCAACTGCTTTAGGAGCAGGGCTCACGTTCTTTTGCTTTTGCGTTTGCTGCGGGGCTGTAACCCTCACCTGCGATAGCTCTTGCTGGGCTGCCGTTTCTTCTGCATGCGTCAGGCGGCTTGGGTCCGGCACATGTACCAGGTCCGTACGGTCCAGGTATTCATAAGCCAGCAGGCGGAACACGTAATCCAGTACCGACGTAGCGGTTTTGATATTCGGGTGGTCTACCACGCCCGATGGTTCAAAGCGGGTAAATGTGAATTTATCAACGAACTCCTCCAGTGGTACACCGTGCTGCAGGCCTATCGATATCGCTATCGCAAAGCTGTTCATCAGGCTACGCATAGTAGCACCTTCTTTGGCCATATCCAGGAATATCTCACCCAGGGTACCATCGTTATATTCACCTGTGCGTACGAACAGTGGTTGTCCGCCCACTTTGGCTTTTATGGTATAGCCACGGCGTTTCGCAGGCAACTGCTGGCGCTCCACTATATGGCTCAGGCGGCGTTTCAATGTCGTATCAGGGCTGTCCTGCACACGTTTGTTCACCTCATCCAGCAGCTCTTCAACCGTCAACTTGCCCATATCCACTATGTGCGAGTCATTGAGGTTCACGCTTTCCTCCGTAACTTCTTCTTTCTTTTTCTTATCGCTCTTGTTGCTCAGCGGCTGGCTCAGTTTCGATCCGTCGCGGTAAAGCGCGCAAGCTTTAAGGGCCAGCTGCCAGCTCAGTTGGTAGCAGTCTTTTATTTCATCTACCGTAGCCTCATTTGGCAGGTTGATGGTCTTCGATATCGCACCGCTTATGAAGGGTTGTACTGCTGCCATCATACGTATGTGGCCATGGGCGTGTATGTACCGTTGTCCTTTACGGCCGCACTTGTTAGCGCAGTCAAACACTGCAAGATGTTCATCTTTCAGGTATGGGGCGCCTTCTATGGTCATAGTACCGCAGGCATAATCGTTTGCCGCTTCTATTTCATCCTCGTTAAAGCCCAATTCTTCCAGCAGGTTGAATTCCGGGTGGAAATACTGCTCAGGGGTAAAACCAAGGCGTTTCAAACACTCTTCACCCAGGTTATAGGCATTAAATACAAATCCTATTTCAAACGCACTCTCTACAGAAGCGTCCAATTTTTTCAGCTCATCGGCGATAAAGCCTTTTTCGCTCAGCGTCTCGTGGTTGATGTACGGAGCTCCTGCAAATGTGCCGTGTCCTTTGGCATATTTCACTATAGCATCCATTTCAGCCGGTGTATATCCCAGGTTCCTCAGTGCAGCAGGTATCGATTGGTTGATGATCTTGAAATAACCACCGCCGGAAAGCTTCTTGAATTTCACCAGTGCGAAATCAGGTTCTACGCCTGTGGTATCGCAGTCCATCACAAGTCCTATAGTACCTGTCGGTGCTATCACGGTAGCCTGTGCATTGCGGTAGCCATATTGCTCACCCATTTGTACTGCATCATCCCACGCCTTGGTAGCTGCTTTCAGCAGGTAGTCAGGACAATATTTTGCATTGATACCTACAGGTTTCAGTTCTATTCCTTCATAAGCATCTACTGCATCATATGCCGCTGCACGGTGGTTGCGCATTACACGCAGCATATGTGTTTTATTTTCTTCGTATCGTGGGAAGGTACCCAGCGCCTTAGCCATTTCGGCTGACGTCTTGTAAGCCACACCGTTCATGATTGCCGTGATAGCCCCTGCTATTGCACGTGCTTCTTCGCTGTCATAAGGTATACCGCTCACCATCAGCATCGATCCCAGGTTAGCGTAACCTAAACCAAGTGTGCGGTAATCATAGCTCAGCTGTGCCACTTCAGGCGAGGGGAACTGTGCCATCAGTACTGATATTTCCAATACCACTGTCCACAGGCGTGTTATGTATTCAAAGCCTTTTACGTCAAATGTATTGTCTGCTTCGTTAAAGAAACGGCGCAGGTTCATTGATGCCAGGTTGCAAGCCGTGTTATCAAGGAACATGTACTCAGAGCATGGATTGGATGCCCTTATCCTTCCGCCCTCAGGGCAGGTATGCCATTCGTTGATCGTTGTATCATATTGTGTACCCGGATCAGCACAGCGCCATGCAGCATAAGATATCTTATCCCATATTTGGTTTGCAGGCACGCTCTTCATTACCTTACCGGTGCTGCGGGCGGTCATGTCCCAGTTCTCATTATTCGTAAGCCTGCGGAAGAATTCGTTAGGTATACGTACTGAGTTATTAGAATTTTGTCCGGATACTGTTTTGTAAGCTTCACCTTCGTAGTCAGAAGCATAACCTGCAGCTATCAGCGCAGCTACTTTCTTCTCTTCTTCTACCTTCCAGTCTATGAAGTCCATTACTTCAGGGTGGTCCAGGTCAAGGCATACCATTTTCGCTGCCCTGCGGGTAGTGCCGCCGCTCTTAATAGCGCCTGCAGCACGGTCACCTATTTTCAGGAAGCTCATCAATCCGCTCGATGTACCACCACCGCTCAGCTTTTCACCTTCCGCACGTATGTTAGAATAGTTAGTACCCACACCCGATCCGTATTTGAAGATACGGGCTTCACGCACCCACAGGTCCATGATACCGCCATCGTTCACCAGGTCATCTTCTACGCTCAATATAAAACAAGCATGTGGCTGGGGGCGCTCATAAGCATTCAGCGAGCGTTCCAGTTTGTTTGTTGTTGGGTCCACATAATAGTGACCTTGTGCTTTACCATCTATACCATAGCTGCTGAACAGGCCTGTATTGAACCACTGTGGCGAGTTAGGCGCGCAGCTTTGCAACAGTATGCTATATACTAGCTCATCATAGAATACCTGCGCGTCATCGGCCGATGCGAAATAACCATATTTCTCGCCCCAGCCCTTCCAGCAGTCTGCCAGGCGGTGTGCCACTTCCTTTACGGATGTTTCACGGCCCAGGCTGCCATCCTTTTGCGGAACACCGGCCTTGCGGAAATATTTCTGTGCAAGGATATCCGTCGCTATCTGCGACCAATGGCTCGGTACTTCAACATTGGTCATCTCAAACACCTTCTCACCGTTCGGGTTACGGATCACCGATGTACGGTAATCATACTCAAACATGTCGTAGGCGCTCACACCGTCCTTTGTATACTGGCGTTGGAAAGAAAGGCCATTGCCTTTGGTAGTAGTGGCACTCATGGGTAAAAATATTTTTGTGTTATTAAATTTTGTTTTTAAAACCTGCTCTCTCGGGGCGGAAACGAAAGTATTTAAAACCATACTTTTTTTAGGATAAAGAAATCAACCGCCTGTGGAT
>APMI01005041.1_pt1 | contig 19792 bp, 14 predicted proteins | sample 667938 | NCBI WGS metagenome assembly APMI01 (sample SAMN01084076, study PRJNA167559) | wastewater metagenome | biome: Wastewater | place: Denmark: Ejby Moelle, Odense | collected 2011-11-28 | reverse complement strand
TCCGACGAATCGAATTTCAGCGCTTTCTTCAGCTCTCTCAGCACGCCGACGAAATCGACGACCAGACCCACGCGCTTCTGAATACCTTGCGAATCGACATAGGGGCGATTGACCCGCGCCACTGCCTGCAAAAGCACATGGTCGCGCATCGGTTTGTCGAGGTAGAGGCAGTACAGCAGCGGGGCGTCGTAGCCGGTCAGGAGCTTGTCGGTGACGATCAGGATTTTCGGATCCTTGTCTGCCTTCTTGAACAGCAGCCGGACATCCGCCTCCCGCTGATCGCTGACCTGCAACTCGGCCACTAACGGGCGGTCGACGATGTCGGCCGCGTTCTCGGTATAGATCGGCTCACTCCACTCGGGAGGGAGCAGCTTGTCGAGCGCCCGCTTGTACTTGGCGCAGGCCTCGCGGTTCACGCCGACCAGAAACGCCTTGTACCCAAGCGGAAGCACATTCTCCTTGAAATGCTCGGCGACGAAAGCCGCCACTTGCTCGATGCGATCATCGGCGGTGAGGAAAGTGCGAAGGCCCACGGACCGGTCGAGCGCCTTGTTGAGCTCGTCGATGTCGGTGACACCTTCGGCCTCAGCGAGCTCGAAGAATTCCTTGTCGAGCCGCTCCGCCGGCACCGTCATCGTGCTTGGAGCCATGACATGCTTGATCGGAAGCGTCGTCTCGTCCTCGATCGATTCGGCGATGGAATATTTGTCGAGATAGCCGCGCTCGTCGTCCTTGCCGAAAATCTTGAACGTGCCTTCGCCCTGTTCGGTCTTGGCGATCGGCGTGCCAGTGAAACCGATGATGGTCGCATTCGGCATCGAGGCCATCAGATAGGTGCCGAGGTCTTTGGCAACCGACCTGTGCGCCTCATCGATGAAGACGAAGATATTGTCGCGGGTAGTGCTATTCTTATCGATGCCCTCGAACTTGTGGATCATCGATAAAATCAGGCCGCGCTTATCGCTTTTTAGATGATCTTGAAGCTCGGCCTTTGTGTTGGCTGTCCAAGTGACAATCTCATGGCCTTTCATTTCCTCGATGAGTCTCGTAACCCATCCGCTCATCTGGGTTTCGAGCTCTTTGCGGTCGATCACTACAATGACCGTGGGATTCTTGAAGCGATCTTTCTGTTCGAGGATCAGCCGCGCCGCTGTGAGCAAGGTGAAGGTCTTGCCGGAGCCTTGCGTGTGCCAGACGAGCCCGCGATCCTTAGTCGGATCGGCGCAGCGCTCGATCACCGTGTCGATGGCGCGGCGCTGGTGCTGGCGCAACACCGACTTCCTGGTCTCGCTGTCCTCGACATAGAACAGAATCCAGTGCTGGAGCGTGCGCAGGAAATCGGTGCGCTCGAAGAATGCTTGGACGGCGAAGCGATAGGTTTCGTCGGGGGTCTGCTTCCAGCGGGCGAGGAACCGGCGATTGGAGTTCCAGGTTACGCCATACCAGTAATCGAGCAGATGCGTGACGTTGAAAAGCTGCGGCAAGCCGATCAGCTCCGGCGTCTCGATCTCGTAGCGGCGCAACTGTTTGATTGCTCGCTCAATGGCGTCGCCGTCCTTCGGGTTCTTGTGCTCGACGATGCAGACCGGCACGCCGTTCACCAAGAACATCACATCGGCGCGGTTGCCTTTGCGGGCGGGTGGCTTCAGCGCCCACTCCCAGGAGACCTGATATGCGTTGACCTCGGGATGGTCGAAGTCGATCAGTGTCACCCGGCGGTGGCGCTTCTCCTCCTCATCATACCATTGCTTCTCGCCGCGCAGCCAGGACAGCATCTCGCGATTACCCTCGATGCTCGGCGGCATAGCGTCGAGTGTCTCAATGACCGAGCGGATGGCATCCTTGTTCATCCAGCCATTGAACTTAGCGAGCTTGGCCTCAAGCTCATCTCGCAACAACATGCCCGCTTCGCCGCCGCGCTTCTGCTTGGCGACGTCCGGGGTCAGCGGCGTCCAGCCGATCTCGACGGCGTGCTTCACCATCGGAAACTGGACGGTGCCGGCCTCGCTGATCTTGAGCTCGCTCATGCCGCAGCCTCCGTTACTTTCACCGGTTCGAGCGCCGACAGGTCGAGGTCGGCGACGCGGATTTCACCCGTCATTAGCTTGTGCAGCAGGGCCTCGAAGAGCTCATCGAGCACGGCGCGCTTGCGCTTGTGGAAGTCGATCTTGCGGTCGATGGCGTCGAGGACGGCGACAATCTCGCGCTGGTCTGCGAGTGTCGGGGGAAGCGGAATAGGCAAGTCTCGCAGGAAGGCGCATGTCAGCGCCCCTTTCGTGCTTCCACCGCCCGAGCCAACCTGACGCAAGTAGTCGTACTGAGTTTCAAGATATCCGCGAACAAACGATGGATTGGCTTTCTTCGTGTCAGTTGCCACATAGGCGATATGTTGATTAATCGTCGCTGGCATGCCGAGGACCGCACAATGGCCAAGTGTCTTGCCCTGGCCTGTGATGGCGATCAAAATTGCCCCCGGTTCGACGCGCGGGAGATGACATTCTCGAAGGGCCGCAGCGGTCACAAATTGATCGGCTGAAACGATCTCGCGATCATAGACTTTCGCGCTCGTAAGCCACGGAAAAGTGCCGTCTTTCCAGTACTCCGATATGGACTTCTTTGGCGTAGAACCGTTGCCTACGCGGCCAAGGGAACCAAGAGCGACGATGTCCCAACTCTCCGGCACTGGTCCGATCTCGGTATCCTTCTGCACCTCGCTGCGCAGGCCTTTCGTAAAGAGCGCCCGCATCGCCGCGCGCTTAAGGTCTTGGGCGCTTTCCAACGAGCGTTGCTGAATGTCGATGCTCTTGCGGACGCAATCTAACACATCGGCAACCGCCTGCTGTTCAGCAACATCAGGCACAGGAACTGGAATTCGATCAATCTTCTCTTGATTGAGCGTGTTCCCCTTGACTTGCCTGTCTTGCAAAGAATCATAGTCAAATTGGGAAAGAAAGTATCCTAGGAACCGCTGGTTAATGCCCGGTCTCGGATAGATCGAGATAATCGCTTCGTTGTGACAAGCATCAATGCCCAACGTGGCAATCCTGCCAATTGTCAGTTTAAAACTCATCAAGAGCGTCCCCTTTGGAGAAACTCTCCCGCCGAAAACCCTTTTTAACGCGAGATCGGTTACTTTCTCGGCCGTCCCCGTGACCGTTCCGAACTCGGTCATGTCCGAGATCGCCACCCAAGGTGTTTTGGCATGCTGTTGCATCCAAAACGCTTCATTCGCCCGCGCTGGCGTCCGGCCAGTCTGATAATCAACTAAATCCGCAAGCGGGCGTGTCGGCCAAGCGTCGATCATCACTGGGACGCTCCCAAAGGCGCGAGCAACATTGCTAGAGCACCGTCAATGGCGTGAGCCTCGCCGCCCAGCCGAAGCAAATCATCCACGATGTCCTTGATTTCCCGCTGCACACTCGTGCCATTCCGCCCCACCCAGCGGCTCGGGCTGAGGTTGTAATCCGCCTCCTCGGCCTGCGCCTTCGTGATGACGGCGATCTCGCCCTCGACCGGTTCGCCCTTCAAGAAGGCGGCAGCCAGTGGCCGGATGTCATCTTCGGGGATGTAGTTCTTGGGCTTGCCCTTCTTCAGCCGCTTGCTGGCGTTGAGCAGAACGATCTTGTCCTTGCGCATCGAGGGCTTGCGCTTGTTCAGCACCACGATCACGCCTGCGGCGGTGGTGTTGTAGAACAGGTTATCCGGCAGCAGGATCACACCGTCGATCAGGTCGTGATCGACGAACCATTTGCGGATGTTCCGCTCCTTGTCATCATTCTTGCTGCCCGACCCGCGCGTGACTGCGCCGGTATCGAGCACTACGGCGGCGCGGCCGTGATCGCCAAGGCAGGCGAGCGTGTGTTGAAGCCATGCCCAATCGCCCTTGCCGGTGGTGATCCCGCCCGCCGTGCGGAAGCGGTCGAACGGGTCATTCGCGAACACTTCCGGCGCGAACGGCTGGTTCCACATCGGATTGGCGACGACGACATCGTGCGTCTTCACCTTGCCGTCCGCCGTGCGGAACTTCGGATTGATCATGGTGTCACCGCGCGCGATCTCGACGCTCATGTCGTGGATGATGCCGTTCATCTGCGCCACGGCGTAGCTCTCGGCCTGAAGCTCCTGGCCAGTGAGCTTCAGCGGCACCTTGCTGGTGGGGTCGAGTTCGCGCGCGACCAGTTGCAGCTTCACCAGAAGGCCGGCCGACCCGCAGGCATAATCGTGACAGTCCTCGCCCGGTCGGGGCCGCATGATATGCGCCATTAGGAAACCGACCTCGGTCGGCGTGAAGAACTCGCCTGCGCTCTGGCCCGAGCCTTCGGCAAATTTCCTGAGCAGGTATTCATAGGCCCGACCGAGGAAATCCGGTTGCACATCGGCAAGGCCGAGGCGGTAGCGGGCATCAGAGAAAGTTTCGATCACGCCCCGGAGCTTGGCCGGGTTCACATCCCGCTCTCCATTGCGCTCGGCGGCGAAGTCGACCACGTCGATGACGCCCGACAGCGCGGGGTTCTGCTTGACCACGGTGCGGACCGCCTTGGTCAAATGCTCGCCGATGTCCTTCGGCTTGGTTGTCTCGCCCTTGTCGTCAAGCGGCCAATCATAGGTGGCGCGGCCGCTAATGACACCCCAACGTGCCTCCGGAGGCAGATAGAAGCGAAGCAGCGAGTGATCGCTTTCCGCGATCTCCAAAGCCGTCTCGCGCTCACCATACTCGTCCGACAAGCGCTCAATCTCATCATCGAAGACATCGGACAGGCGCTTCAGGAAGAGCAGCGGCAGCAGATAGTCCTTGAACTTTGCCGCGTCCTTCTCGCCCCGGATCGAGCAGGCGGCGTCCCACAGCATTTGCTCCATTGATTTCGTCGAAGGCGCTAACGTCCTTACGCTCCTACGCCTGGTCACGCCGACTGCCGCCGCCGTTTCAGCGACTTCATCGATCCCGATGTCCACGCCCGCCTCGACCGCCAGGGCGGTTATGGTTGCGCGCGCAGCTTTTTGGGGCGCGTTCAGACCACCCTCCCATCGGTTGATTGTGGCGAAGGAGACGCCGAGACGTTCGGCGAGCTGCTCCTGGGTTAAATCGAGTTTCGCACGGATGGCGCGAAGGATGGCGGAGTGATCTTGCATGTTTGTCATATTTGCTATATTTGCTATATTCAACATTAAAGTCAAGCGTGAACAGCTACCCCAGGAACATCTCTCGAATGCCTGTGCCAGTCCCTACGCACCTGTTTCACATAACCGCGATCGCCAACCTTGCGGCAATCGCGTCATCGGGGGCGCTGCTGTCTAAGGAGCGATTGACGGCAGATGGGCTAAACCCGACCAACATCGCCTACGAAACAATTCAAGACCGCCGGGCGCGTACAATGGTGCCAATAGCGCCCGGAGGAACACTCCATCATTATGTGCCGTTTCATTTCGCTCCGCGATCGCCAATGCTGATGACGATCGACAAAGGCAACGTTCCTGGCTGTGACTTGACTCAGAACGATATCGTCTACTTGACTACAACAGCGCAGATCATCGCCAACCAAGGCGCTCCGTTCGTATTCACGGACTACCACGCAGTGATGGCAATCGCTTCCTTTTTCAGCGATTTGAACGATCTTAATCAAATCAACTGGAGCATCTTTTTTGAGCATCCACTGCTGGGCGGATACTGCAAGTATTGGCAGAATCGATCGACGCTGGCACATATGATGCGGATGGAAACGCGGCAAGCAGAGTTTCTCGTGCGTGATTCGGTGCCGCTTGCTGTCATCACCCAAATCGGGGTAAAGTCCCAGAAAATGGCCAGCCAAGTTCAAATGTCGTTGGCTAATACGGGTTGGAATCCGCCGATCCAGATCGTTCCGGGTTGGTACTATTGAGAGGAATTCATGGCAGTCGAGATTGCTCACGGCGATTTGCTAGAGCAGCGTGTTGACGCGATTGTAAACACCGTCAACACGGTCGGCGTCATGGGCAAAGGCATTGCCCTCCAGTTCAAACGGAAATGGCCTTCCAACTTCAAAGCGTATGAAGCGGCGTGCAAGGCCGGTGAGGTCATGCCCTGTAAGATGTTCGTTTTCGATAACGGGCAACTCGCAGAACCAAAATTTATCATTAACTTCCCTACGAAGCGCCATTGGCGGCAGCCGTCGCGTTTGTCTGATATCGAATGTGGCCTCGAAGATCTGGTAGAGCAGGTCCGTAGGCTGAAAATCACATCGATCGCACTACCGCCACTCGGGTGTGGAAACGGTGGGCTTGAGTGGGGCGTGGTAAAGCCTCTGATTCTCGGGGCGTTCGCAGAAGTGCCGAATGTCGAGGTCAAGCTCTTCGAACCCAGCGCTGCCGAAAGCGTGCGCGAATTGGTTCCGGAAGCTGCTAAACCAAAGATGACTGCAGGTCGGGCGGCGATTATCAAGGTACTCTCGATCTATCGGCAGATGATGTACCCATTGAGTCAGATTGAGGTGCAGAAGCTTGCCTATTTTCTGATGCGCGCAGGTCAGGATCTCGGAACGCTTAAATTCCAAAAGTATACCTATGGGCCCTATGCGCCTGCCCTTCGGCACGTCCTGACAAAGATGGATGGAGCTTACTTGAAGGGAGTCGGTGACGGAACGAAACCTTCAGAAATCACGGTTCTGGATGCGGCTCTAAAAGATGCGGACAATTATTTCTCTGCTGCCGGCGATCCGACAACGAACGAGCGCGTTCAGCGGATTGCGAAACTGATCGATGGCTTTGAATCGCCCTACGGTATGGAACTTCTGGGTACAGTCCATTGGGCCGCTCGAGAGAGCGAGACTAAGAGCTTCGAAGAGGTTATCCAACGTGTCCACGCTTGGAATGCTCGCAAGCGCGAACTGATGAAGCCGGCGCATATCAAGGTCGCTTATGAGCGGCTAATGAGCGAAGGTTGGATCAATTAAAGATCTTTTTGTGCGCTGAGATATCGGAAATAATTTCCGCCTTGCGATCAGTTCATTGGCCGTGGCGCTGGTACGATCAGTCGAAGGCGTTTTCCATCCAACCCGAGCTTTTCGACGGAGCCGCGATCGTTCGTCCCGCAGGGGAGCGGCATGAGGACTGACTCTCCGACGCTACCGCCACAAGGCCCTGATGGTCTCCGGACACGTCCCCTGGTCTCCTGCCACGTACGGGCCGTAGTGAAGTGGGTTGAACTTAACCAAGCAATTGCAAGATGATCGGCCCGCCACGTGTTTGCAGATCTGCAAGATCACGGCATTCGGATCGCTCCCTGCTGCTAGGCAGCGCCCAAGGCCGTTGCGGGCAACATAGTCCACAATCTCGCCGCCGTAGCGGGCCATGCCCTCTACCAAATAGCTGGTAAGCTTGGGACCCAGGTCCTGACGCCAATCCAACAAAATCCGCAAGGTGCGTGCCAGCGTGCCGATATAATGTGGATTGGCTTCAAGGTTGATATCGACGATGCCGTGCTTGATGCTTGTCCAGAACCGGTCCGAACTTGTGATTTCAAGCGTGCGACAATGGAAGAGCACGGCATCGCAGTCGAAGAACGTGGTCTTGATCAGATCGTTCAGAGAGTGTGCGGCCACGTAGCCATTGCTTACGGCCCATGTCGATTGCAGCGCCCACACGTCGAAATCGAACCGACCATATTTAAGCCTGTATCCGCCAAAGCGGTTGCGGTGACCGCCAAGCGCTGCAAGAAGGGTATCCAACATATCCGGAGACGCATCGACCACCACATCGACATCGGAGTTGAAGGCATTACGCCCTTCGCGCGCGAAATCACGCGGCAGACCGCCAAAAATTGCACTATCGCCAACACCGCTCAGAATATCTACCAGGTTGCCGATGTCGCCGCCGTGCGACCCTCTGATGAAGTCGGCTATGTCGTGACTTAGATCCAGGTCCCGAACGTGGTGGACAGCACTCATACCGCTCCTCGCTCACGCAGATCCTTCAGCAGCGAAATCGCGAAGCTATCCGTCATGCCCGACATCATGTCCGTCATCAGTTGCAGTTCACGGTAGCGGATTGGCATGCGATTTTCCGGAGATTCAGCAACTCGCCGATAGTTCTCCGAGATACGTGAATAGACGTAGCTGTGCACGGGAGACGTTCGCTTCGACCCTATGTCAAGCGGATCTTTCCGGTTGGTGATCGCGGCCCAGAAGATGTCCATGAGCCCATGAATCGTTTGATGTCCCTTCAACTCGACCTCCAGCACCTGGCGGTGCGGATATATGTGCTTGCCGGCGAACTCTTTCAGCAGAGTCCACAAGCGTTTGGCATCGGACTCGGCCATGAGTTCCTTGTCGAAAGTGCCCGCCATCATGGCCGGCAAGTTTTCGGCAAAAGCCTTGGTCGCCGCCACGATCATGACGCCGATGGCATTAACCCGGAACATCTGCATGGTGATGTCGTCGAGTTCGGCGGCAGACAAAGACTGCGCACGAAATTCTTGGTGTTGCTGCCTTGCCTTGGCGATGACAGAAGCAATGCATGCATCATCAGAGCCTTCGAACTCAAGGAACCCTGCTAGCCGATCGAAGTTTACCAAGCCCTTCTTGGCAGCATCTTCGACATCGACGATGGAATAGGCGATGTCGTCGCAAGCCTCCATGATGAAGGTCAGTGGATGCCGAACACCCTCCGCCAAGCCTGTTTCCGCCCACACTTCCTTGGCGATATCGGCTTCCGATTGAAAATAGTTGAACTTCTTGCGCGCCAAGATCTTCTTGTTCACCTTGTCCGACGGGCTGGGATACTTCATGAGCGCTGCGAGGAACGCGTAGGTCATGTTCAGACCGTAAGAATCATTGACGATTTGCAGGCGCGTCAGAAGTCGGAAAGCCTGGGCGTTGCCTTCGAACTTGAGGAAGTCTTCCCTGAGTGCGGCTCCGTCGAGCCCCTCGAAAATATCTGGTGCCCGAGCCTTCATCCAGGACTGTATGGCGTCCTCGCCTTGATGACCGAACGGTGGGTTGCCGAGGTCGTGTGCAAGACCAATTGCTTCGAGCAGGGCTGGAACGTTTCGTTCCGCGTTGAGGCTCTCTGGCAGATTGAACTGTTCTGGATAGACGTACACGAGGGCCGTACCAAAACTGCGCGCCATGTTAGCTACTTCATGGCTATGGGTCAGGCGGGTGCGAACACTGTCATGAGGATCAAGGGGAAAGACTTGGGTCTTGTCTTGCATGCGCCGGACCGGCGTAGAGAACAGAATTCGGTCGTGGTCGCGCTCGAGTTCGGTACGATGTTCGGCGGTCTTGGCAGAGCGCTCTGCCCTCTTTCCTTTGGCCTTGTCCTTACGGCGCTGCGAATTGAGCAGCTTTTCCCACTTCAGATCACCCAATGTCCATTCCCCTGTGTCGACCAAGTTCTCGGCGGAAGGCCCTGATTCGTCAATTGGCTGGGCTCCCAAGGCTACAAAACCATGTTGATGGATAAGCAATCGCAAACAGACATTCGATCACGGCATAACCCATCGAAAATAGTTATGTTCACTTTTTGTTCTATAGCAGCCGTCCTCAAAATTCAAGAAGAAGCTGAAGTGTGAACTGCGCGGCCAGCGTTCCGAGCGCTGGGCGCTCCTGATCGACCAGATGCAATGCAGCTCGACGAACTGGCGATGGCAGCGACGGAGGATTAAGCTGCTCGGACGGCATCCAGCCGGCTTGCCGATCCATGGGAATCCTTGATTTCGGCAAATCGAACCGCGTGCCGACATCGAAGGCGGATGAAGTACTTTTATAACCCGGAGCCCCCCACGCCTTTCAAGACCCCGGAAATCAATTGAGGCACGCTTTAAAGTCATGGCCGCATAACTCCCGTTCCACCTTTAAGCGTCTGATTTATTAATTCATGGCTTAACCGGGTACCATGACGCCTTTGCCGATTGCGGGAACAATGATTTTCTTTAGCCGTGCAACGATATCGTCGTCAGCGCCAAGTGCCACGTCGATGCTCACAGTTTCAAGTGTCGTCGCTTGTCCCGAAATCCAGAACTGCCCTTGGATGCCATCGTCCCCCGAAAGTCCTGTGTGGTGGGGGTAAAGCAGGGTCAAGTGAGGTGCCTTGTAAAGGTGGGCGTAGGCCATCATCTGGTAAACATCAGATTGGGAAACGCCCTGTTTAGGATCATCAATCCTAGAGGAAATCCTTTTCCACTTGGTGTCTATCACTTGCAACACCTCGCTGCCACGGCGAATCAGGATGTCAGGTTTGGTTTGAAAAACCTGACGCCCGCTGTCTTGAGCCGTCAGACAATACTCCCGCCCGCCCTGTAGCGTGACGCTGTACTCTGTTCCTGCCATCGCGCGTGCGACCAACCGTCCGACGTACTCCTCGAAAAGCGTGTTCATTTCGAACAGAAGCGCTGTTCCCTGGCCGGCCCCGGCGCTCGTGGTCTGGAATTGGTTGCGCAAGAACATCCGCGCCATTCCGACTAGATCCTGCCAGCCACGATTGGTCCGGTCGATCACGACTTCATCCCACCGCAGAGCGGGAACCGGAATGGCCGAAATGTCCGCATAAACAAATGCCAACTCCCGAAGCCGGTGGAGATTGGACGTACTGCGCGACAGCTTGGAAAGATGGGCAAGTGCCGCCTTCATGACGCGGTTCAACGCGATGTCGGTGGACAGCTCGTCAAATCGGCAAGCAAGGCGGCTGGGGTTGACCGCATGGCGAGTGAATTGGCGGGGCACGTCAAGCGTCCCGCGCAACGCGGGTAAGTCGTCCTCTTGGCCAATATATTTACGTGGCATACCGCGACGGACAGCTTCCGTAAGCTTGCCACAAAATATCCGGACCAGGATTTCGAGAAGCGTTTCGTGCTGCCAGTCCAGTTCCGACAAGCGCCCAGTCTCGATCTTCATGTCCAGCGCCACGGCGAGCATGTGGACAAGACGTTTGCGGATTTCGCTCCGCTCTTCGATCGAGCCATGTGCGGCGGGTACGTCGATCTTAGGAAGGATCTCCAGGCTGCAGTCCTCGGCCGCGATGACACCAACCACGCCGCGGGCGCGCAACTCATGCCGGCGGTCCTCGAGCACGCCCCTTTCGCCCCGTCCAGCAAAAATCGACGTCTTGCTAACTGCGGCCAGGCGGTCGGCCATCCTGTCCGGGATACAACCAGGCCCGTCACCGCGGGGGAGCGACCGGTATTCCAGCACGCTGAAAGCGGTCATTCGACTTCGAACTCCGTGAAGTCAAAGCCGCCATCGCGATCACCTTGAACCTCGGGACGGACGCGCCAGCGATAGCGAACGCCAGATACCGTGTCAGAGTCCAATCCGGGTGGCGCGGATATGACATCTCGCACCAAGAACCGCGGATTGCTCTGCGCCGCGTCGCCGAGGACCGCGGCAACCTTTGACCAATCCTCGTAGAAATACTCGGATAGCAAGGGGATCACCTTGTATCGCATCGCCGCTGCGATCTTGGCGCGGGTATCGCAGCCGGTGAGATAGCCATGACCGATCTGATGTTCGCGGTCGAACAGATACTCAATCCGTTCGTTGATTGTGCGCAGAAGCTTCTGAGGATTAATCCCTTCAACATTAGTTGGCAGCACATGGGGATCTGGCATTAGCTCGCGGAACGCGAACCGGCGCCGTAGCGCAGTGTCCAGAAGCGCAATTGACCTGTCGGCCGTATTCATCGTCGCGATGATGTGCAGGTTCGCCGGCACAGCGAAGGGCAATTTGGAATATGGCAACGCAAGACGGATTTCGTTCGGCATACCCAGCCGCTTGTCGGGCTCCAAGAGCGTGATCAGTTCGCCGAATACCTTTGAAATATTGGCCCGGTTGATCTCATCGATGATCAGCACAAAAGCCTCGCGTTCAGCGCCGGCATCAACCTCCTTGATCGTGCTATTCATGTAGCGCTCGAGGGCAGGAATATTGAGGCGCTCTTTCCTCAACCCGTAGATCGACCGCATCGTAAAATTGCCGTCATAGATCTCGGTGACCGGCACACCCGCAACGTCGTGCCAGAGCCAGCGAACGGCACGCCTGTGGCCATAGTTTCCCTCTGGCCGCGGATGATATTCGTAGTCGCCGGTCACTTCACCTATAGCTCGGACCAAGCGGTTCCCTTTCGACACGACAATGATATCGCCTCGCTTGAGACGATTTCGAAACGTGTCGGTGATTGACACCTGGCCAGACTGTAAAGTGACCGGTCCCTCGATCTTTCCTTGTGACTGGCAAGTTTTCAGGATTTCCTCAGCAGCCTCATACTTTGGGTCGCTCCAGTCGATGTCTTCCCAGTCCAGAACGGTGTAGCCGCCCTCAATCACTTCCTCGAAGAGGTCTTGATCTCCGGCATCTCGGCTGAAGCCAACTGACATCTTGTAGATTTGTCTACCATCAATTGTGATCCGATTGCGGATCGCCGTCTTGCCTAAGCCCGTTTCGGCTCGCTTGGCAATGCGCCGAAAAATTCCAGGCACGGTTTCTAGCCGGAAACCCACTGAAGACGTTTCTTCACTATCGTCCGATCCTGTCATGGGCTGACGGCCCTCAACGAAATCCTCATAGGTCATCGACTGGTGAAAGGTAACGAACTCAATCCGGCCCTCGCTGGAAAGACGGTGATACTCGACCATCAGGGCCTCGCGTTCAGCGCGCAGAAGTTCGGCTGCTGCGTCGCCCAAACACAGTCGAACGGCTTCCAATGCGGTGGCGTAAGTCTTGCCGGTTCCCGGCGGGCCGTAAAGAATCAGGTTGGTTGCCGAGCGTGTTGGTGTTGTTTTTGCTTCTGTCACGGTGGCTGCCTCCGCTTGCGATGCGAGCTTGTAAGTGAAGATGGTTGAGCTGCTGGGGTTCGGCTCGGTATGAGTTGGGGGTGGCACCTGGGCCAATTGCTGGAACTTCTTGCCACCAAGTGCACTGCAGATGTTCGGAAATGCGTCTGGTAGGCCCATTGCCTCGGCGATCTGGCTGGCGCGAATAGCCACTTTTGGAGCATTCCGCTCTCGCCCCGGCTCAATGAAATAATTTCGCGCGCAAAGACGTATGCGGTCAGCGTCGCGTATGAGGTGGTCGTAGCGTTCGGGAGGCGGGACAGGCTTGTCATCCTGGTCCACAATAATGAAACCCGAATTGTGTAGTCGCGCGGCCGCATCCGCTTTCTGCCCCCATCCTCCGTTCAGGTCGATCTTCCGCAAGATGAAGCCGACAAGTGGCTTCGTGGGATAAACGCTCTTTGGGCGCTCACGACTGGAGCGCACCCAGTAATCACGAGGTTCCCCGAACTGACTGAATATCTCTGCGTTTTCACCGGTCAGGCTGTGGCGATCAAAGGCATCCATAGCCGCTTCAATCTCGGCTCTCGTGAAGATACCCCTTGCATCGGCTTCAATCGGAGGAACGCTTGTAGCCGGTCGCCAATGACTACCATTGCTATTTCCATCGATTACCACTCCCGCCGCGCGACTCTGACTGCTGAACACATGATCGACAGCAAAACGGAAAAGCGCTGGGTTCTCATCGGGAACTAAAACACCCTGCTCTAACAATCGATCTCGTTCGGGCCTATCCCGTTTCTTGTCCGGAGATCCCACACGCATCGCGGTTGAACCCTGGCGAACAACGAAACCAGAAGGGACTGGCTTGCCAAAGGCTACAGCTTGTTCCTTTTGGATCTGAACCCAACCGCTTTCATCTTCTGTCATCGTTTGTTCACTCTGAATTTCCATAATGCTCAATGCACACAACGTGTTCACCAACCGCATCTGCTCAACCGTCCCACATTTCGTTTCGCGTATTCCTCCAAACGCGTACTGAAGAAAGTCAGAAGATCCTCAAGCGCCCGTGCCTCCACGGCGTGATCATGCGCCCAAGAGGCCCGAAACTGCCCGTCGTGCCAGATACCGTGCACATACTCGAGCCCACCAAGCGCCGAAGGGCGATCCACTTGCATCAGAAATCCAACCATCCGCCCCAGTTGCCTGACAGGAACGCTCCCTGCAACACGACCTCAGTCCCTTGCGCTAAAGGCATCTCAAGTGGCATCGGCATCGGCGGTCATATCATCATGCGGGATCGCGAACGCCGACCAGCCCGAGGCTTCAAGTCTTTCTAAGTGCGCCGCTTCGTGTGCTTCGCCCTGTCTCTGCAGCAGGGCCGCATCTTCGCTGTCCTCACCAGGCTCCGGTCTCTCGCCGCGCCGCCGCATCAAGTCGGTTGCCGAAAAACAGATAGTGCCGCAATGTCTTTCATGGTCGCCGTATAATCTCGAATAAGAATGAGCCGAAGAAGAATCGTTTCACCGGATCGCAGCTTCTAAAATAAACGCCATGGGTGTCAATTCGCGTCAGACACCGCAACTGGTTGAATTGATGCGCAGTGCCCGAAAAGCCTTCTCTTGTCAGCCGGCAGGGCGCCGCGGCGCGCACGATCCCCGGGCTTTTCGGCGCGGTGGCGGTTAGGCAAAGCACCTGAGCAGGCGTTTTATCGCCCGATGTTCCTTGATAGAGCGGCTGACATAGTGGTAGTCGGGCCTAAAATCGTCGCACTACTTCGACACACAATGGGCCTCGTCCGCAATCGGCCGATTGCGAACATCGGTGCAGATGGCGGAGCTTTGTCTCCAATCAATGAGCATGCGTCGGTTCCCTCGGGCAGCGGATTGTTCACCGCCTATCGTGACGATGCGCTATCGCGAGGCGCCATTTGTTAACCCATGACATGCCAACACTGTTGGACGTCGTCGATCACTTTGCCAACCATTCACCGTAAGCGTCGATGTCGATCATAGGGACGGTGCCGCTGAATTGTAGCCGAGAGATCAGCTTGAACAGGAATGCGGTGGCTGGCTTGTTCTCGGACACGAAGTCATATCCGCCTGCGCCGTTGCGTGCGAAGTGGCCGTGCGACGCCACACACCCGATATCCAACTGGCGATCGCCGGTGCCATCGAGGAGGATCGCTTCAAGCGACTTGCCCATTGGCGGACTCCATTCGCTCTCGAAAGTCAGGATTCCGCCGAAAATCGGGATCAAGGGCTTCGCTGGATAGACGCCGCCCGCGTGCGGTATCGGCAGGCTCGTCCGATGGAGCCGCCTGGCACTAGCAACCTTTTCCTGAGCATATTTGACGAGCTGTGCGTCAGCAGTCTGCTTCGCCTCGAAGACGGCGTAAACGCTCTCGGCGGGAATGATCGTCTGGTTCTCGTAGGTGAAGATGAACGGCGAATACTGCCGGTCGAACACGACCACGTCGATCTGCTCGCTGAATTTCCCCCTGCTGTCGACGACGTGGGCCTTGGCGACGCTGTATCGGGAGGGCAGGTACTTCTCCAGCAGGCTGATCCAGACGCTTTCGCTCGCGTCGCCCTTCATCCCGGGGTGCTGGAAGCTCTTGCGCGCCACCGACAGCCGCAATTGGATGTCTTCGTGCAACGAGGAAAGGAGTTGTGACAGGGACCATTCGGACATGAGGTCTTCCTTTTCTTCAGGAGAGCGGGAACTTGGGACCGAACAGTGCGCGCCATGCTTTCAAGGCGTCGCCGTTGCGTCCCTGCTTGGCGAGATTTATAGCGCTTCGAGCATCGCGGCCGGCTGCCATGAGAAGATCGCGTGCACGCTGCTTGCGGGTGCCGTCCATGCCGTCGCTGATCGGCGGGCCGAGCCTGGCGGGATCGGCCCAGGTGTCGAAGATGCGGTCGGCCAGTGTCGAGAACAGCCCCTCGATTTCGTAGTCGAAGCGGCCCTGCCATCCGCCGTAGAGGCACTCGAGCGCCATGACCTCGATGAGGAATGACGGCTTGACGGGCTTGTCGGCTCCGTGCCTTGGATTGTTGTTCCAATATTTGACCATGCGGACCAGGCCCTTCCATTCGTTGGAGAAGGCCTGGTGCGCATCAATCGCTTTCTGGGCGTGAATCTTGGGATTCGTCTTGATCCACTCGCCTTTGTCCGTGTCTGGGATTTCATAGTCGTCGCCAGACGGGAAGGCAGGAACGACGTCGACGCTCAGGATGCGGTAGTCGGTATTGTCCTCGGCGTCTACCGCAACGCCGAAGTCGACGTTCACCGAACGGCCCTGCTTGCGCACCGCCTTCTCGCCGTATTTCTCGACGAGTGCCTTATGGAAATCGTCGAGGACAACCGAGGGGGCCTTGTCACGGTACTTAGAACGTTCGCTCTCCTTGAGGACGAAGAAGATGTCGATGTCCTTGAGCGGCTTGGTCTTGGTGTGACGCTTGTAAGACCCTGTCAAGAAGCTGTTGGCTATGGCGAAGTTGGTATCGAGATAGTCTCTCACCTCGTTCTGCCTCTTTGACGCGTTTTCCTGTTCGCGATCGTTAAGCTCAAGCCTCGACTTGAATTTCCTGAACGCGTCGTCGGTCGTAAGCATCAGCTCTTCCTCCAGTAGGCTGCGCTTCCGCCCAGGCCATTGTGGTTGATCGTCGATCCGAGATTGTGACGAATGAAGCCATCAGTAGAACGGTAAGAGCCGGGGCCCCAGCCCTGCACGTCCGGTCGTCCCGGTTTGCTTTTCATCTTGATGTCGTAGCAGGCGTCGGAAGGTGCGACGCCCGCCTTGCGAAGGTGATACTTGAGCTGATCAGTGTCAGTCCAAAAGCCGCCGCCGCCGTTCCAGCTATAGACGATGTCGATGTCCCAGCGGACGATGAGCGCACCTGTCGTCTTGTTGTAGATTTCCAGCACAACCCTTTCGAGGTCTTGCGTCCCCAACCACGTCTTGAGAGCCCGCATGTTGGTGTCCCAGTCGTTGACAAGGTTCGAAGGATCGAGTCCACTCAGACGGATGATGTCTTTGAGACTCTTGAGGATATTGTCGGCCACGTAGGTTACCGAGTGGGTGTAGGTGTTTACGGCAACGGTGGTCATGAGCCGAGGAAACCTTTCGGATCGAGGACGAGCGCGCCGCTGGTGGAGGCCTTCGTGGTATCGCTGCCAGCGGTTTCCGCGCTGTCGCGGGCGGTGATCCGGTTGCTCTGCTTCTTCAGCGAGTTGTTGACCCATTCGAGGTCGTCGGTGGGGCAAGGTAGCGACAACTTCCAATCGCCGTTCAGAGGGTCGTAGCCCAGCGTGTCTTCCTTTGCATCCGACCCATCGATGGCATCGTCATCATGGAGGGTGTATATGCGCGTGCGCGGGCCGTCGCAGGTCACTACAATCGCAGCGTCCTTGGCCGCCTGTTCGGCTATGACGCTCGCCGCCGTGCCGCCGGCCGCGAGAAGTTCGTTCCGATCTGAACCATTACGCCCCTGCGTGAGCAGCTCGACAATCTCCTTCCAGGTTTCGAGCGCATCGCGGTGAGGATTGCTGCGGAAGACGCGGGAGTAGGTGCTGCTCATGTGCGGGCCTCCTTGACGCGAGTCTTATGGGCTGATTTTGCGGCAGCGATGATTGCCGACATTGTCACGCTGCCCGGGTTCATCGCGGTGGCCTGGTCGGAAGCCAGTGCGTTAGCCACCATCTTGCGAATGGCGCGGCCATCCAAACCGACGCAGGCAGCAGCGCACTCTCCCAAACCCTTAGCGTCCGTGAGCTTCCCCATCTCCGGGAAGACCTTAGCAAGGCCGCCAAGGCAATCGCGCAGGATGAGCAGGCAGGCTTCCTTGGTGGGGAGCGGGACTTCGAGGATGAGATCACAACGCGAGAGAAACGCGTCGTCAACGGCCTTGGGGAAGTTGCTCGTAGCTACGAACAGAAGGTTTGGATGCTTTTCTGCAAGGGCATCGAGCTGGACAAGGACTGCATCCGTGGCGCGGTGGACATCGACGGGGTTTGCCTCAAGGCTTAGCTTGCCGCGGTCCGCCGCCAAAGTCTCAACTTCGTCCAGCAGGACGATCGTCGGACCGACCTGTGCGGCCTCTGAGATCGCCTGGCCGAAAAGATCGGTCACTGCGCGCTGCGTCTTGCCGTGGGCAGCACTGGCGAGAGAATGAGGCTCCACTTCGAGAAGGCGGAAGGCATCGCTGCGGAAAGCTTGGGCAACGCGATGTGCCAGCCCCTTGGCGAGCGAGGTCTTCCCCGTCCCGGGAACGCCCGTAAGCATAATGACGCCATGCAACGGGATCACCGAGCGCGAAACCTTCGAACGCAACGTGAAATTGAGCACGGCCTGCGACAGCAGCTTGGCCTTGGTGCCCTCGTCTAAGACGATCGAATTCCAGAGCTCGCCGAGCGGCGCGCTCGGCAGACGGGTTATGTTGTGAATACCTTTAGGCAGTTCGTCGTTCATTGGGAATGTTTCTCGCTGGTTCATATCGACCCCTTTCCAGGCCACTCAGCGCCTTGGGTAAGCCTCACGTGGAATTGGGATCGCCGCCATGGCTATCGCTGTCGATTATGTGACGAAAGCTGATGTCCCAAAGGTGCCACTTTATCACCGCACAGTCGCACACGCGGGTGTCAGAAGCTGTCACCCCCATATTCGCGTAACGTGCAGAGTGCGTTGACCAGCGCGATTTCCTCGATCGTCCGGCACGGAGTCTCAAGAAGCGCTGGAGCGGCGAATACCATCGCTGCGACTTGGGCACGCGAGACTGCCACGTTGATCCGGTTCAGCGAGAACAGGAATGCGATGTCGCGCGGCAGCTCCTCGCCGCTCGAGGTTGTCATGGACACTAAGCATATGGGCGCTTCTTGGCCTTGGAAACGGTCGACCGTGCCGACCCGGACCGTCCCCGGCAGCCGCGCCCGTAACGCGTTTACCTGTGCGTTGTAGGGCGCAACGACGAGGATATCGGCATGACCGACGATACGCTCGCGACCATCTCTGTCGCGGTATGTCGAGCCTTCCACCTCCGCGATCCGTGCAGCAATGGCGTCGATTTCCTCAGGGCTGACCTGCGAACGGCCGAAGTGTGCGACGGCACGCATGCCAGCGCCGACCAAGTCGTCGCCCCTGCGGGAGACGAGCGTCTGGCCGCCGGCCTCCTCGTCGCTCCTAAGTCGGCTCTCGTAGACTGCCGTCGAGATGTAGCCGCATACCCGCGGATGCATGCGGCGACTGATCGGCATAAAGACACCACGGTCAGACGGCACGACCCGATGGCCGTCGATGAGGTATTCCAGACACGACCTGCCACTGTCACCCGGATGGCTGCCCTGCAGTGGTTGCGGCAACTGCATAGGGTCTCCGACAAGCACGATGTTGCGAGCGCAGCGGGCCATGGCGAGGATGTTGGCGATTGAGACCTGCCCTGCCTCGTCGACGACAAGGTAGTCGAAGGCGAAATCAGCGTAGCGAGCGAAGTGCCAAGCAGTCGCACCGACCACGTGCGCCCTCGCGATCTCTGGCGCGTCGTTGTCGTTCACGACGACAATGCCGGGGTGCCCCTCGTCATCGCCGTCATCGGACGCCTTCTGGACGACGCGGCACGCCACGCCCTCTGAGCGTGCCCGATCGACCACCGCCTCGAGGAGGTTGCTGATCGCCTTATGGCTGTTGGATGAGACCGCGACGCGCTTGCCCGCGCGGACGAGGTCCACGATCGAGAGCGCGCTGACGAAGGTCTTGCCGGTGCCCGGCGGGCCCTGGATCGCGAGCGTCGTTCCCGCCATCGCCGCGATCGCGCGGCTAGTCTCGGTGGGAAGGTCGCCATCGGTCGGAATTACACTGACGGGTCGCAGGCCATCGACAAATACCGGCGGCGACTGCGTCAGCAGATGCTCGACAGCCGGGAGCCGGCCGGTGTTGGCGATGATCTCCTCGGTCACCGCAGCGACTGCGTCTTTGAGGACGCTGTTGCGGAGCGGCTGCGGCGGTAGGAGGTCGAGCCTGTCGGGAAGCGACCCTTTCGCCGTCGAGCGCCGTAG
>APMI01018732.1_pt1 | contig 19793 bp, 26 predicted proteins | sample 667938 | NCBI WGS metagenome assembly APMI01 (sample SAMN01084076, study PRJNA167559) | wastewater metagenome | biome: Wastewater | place: Denmark: Ejby Moelle, Odense | collected 2011-11-28 | reverse complement strand
GGTCACGAACTCGCCGGTCGCCGCGGATCGGTACACGGTCCGGCTGTTGCCAGTCCCGCGTCCGACCCTTTCGGTCGTGGTCTTGCTCGGCCACCGGGCTGCGGCGGCGTTGCCGACGAACCGGCCCGAGCTGGCGCTGCGGTGGACAGTTCTAGCCATGGTTCCTCCTGGAAACATGTGTTCCCGAGGTGGAGGGCTCCTGCTGTCAGGTGGCCTGTGGCTCCGTTATGATCGAAAGGAACCCGCGAAGGTTTCCCGTCGGCCATGCCCTCGGGTTTCGGGGCGGCCCCGTTGCTGCGGAGCCGCCCCGTTCGCTTCCCGTGTCGGGGTCGCTACCTACCTGTATGTCGGCTTGGGGCCGTTTTGGGGCGGTGTTCGGTGGGTTTTCTGCTGGGAGATCTGGTCGGCCCTGCGGAGCACGCGGGACGCGTCCGCGGACGACACGCTGGCGCGGGCCGCCGTGGCCTGCCGCGTTCCGAACGACGAGCGTGCGAGCTTCGCCTGGAACCGCCTATCTGGGCCGCTCATGCGGGTTCCCCCTTCCTCGTGTCTGCCATGTTCTGTCTGAGCCGGGCTCGTTCGCGTTTCAGGACGCTGGCCACCGCGTCACCGGTGATGTCCATCTCCGACGCTATCTCCTCGCGTCTGTAGCCGAGCGCGTCGAGGGCGACGACCCGGGCGGACCGGTCGTTCGGGCAGCCGTTCGCGCGCGCCAGCTCGACCAGGTCGCGGAGCACGTCTTCAGTGGCCGTCTCGAACCGGACAGGCTCGGCCACCGCCAGCTCCCGCTCACGCAGCAACGCAGGGGCGTCCTCGTGCTCCTTCATCCAAGCGCGGGCCACGTTCGCGTACTGCAGCAGGCACTGGCCGACGAAGAACGTCTTCAACGACGCGGCCCGTCCGGGCCTGTCCGGCTGCCACCCGCCCTTCGCGAGCACGTCGTCGCGGAATTTCACGACCGCACGCGCGACGATCTCGTCCGCGATCGAGACGACCGCGTCCCAATCGTCCGTGACGTGCAACGGCAGGGTCGGCACCCGCCACCCCTTCTCCGCACACTTCGCCACGACCGAACGGTCGCGCAGCCAGCCCCGCATTACCGCCAGCCCGTACCGGGCGATCGCGTCCGCGAACATGTCCCACGACGGCCCGACGAACCCGACGGCCCGCAGGTCCGCGAACAGGGCGCGGTCGGCCTCCAGCCTGGCCTCGGTCTCCTCCCGGGGGAGCCGTTCCGCTAGCAGCCAGTCGGACATCGCGCGCCGCCCGCCGGGTGCGCCCATACCGCACCACCTCCTGGACGACATCATCCCAGGCCCGGCCGACGCCACCCCCTAGGCACGGCCGGCCAGCATCCGCGCCGAGGGCGCTAGCCGACGGTCAAGTCCAACGGGGTGGTGTACGGCTGATCCTTCGGGTCAGGTCACGGTAGGTCGGGCCGGGCAGCCCTTCCAGCAGTGTCGGCGAATCGTACCGACGCACGGTGTGGGTGGTCTGCCCAATGAGGGGGTCGTCCGTGTACGTGCAGGCGAGCTGGATCCATCGCTGCCCAGCCCGGATGCTCGGGGTCGTCGACGCAACCGGCGACGCGGAGGTACCCGGTTGGGGTGACGCGACAGCCGAGGAGGGAGTCGCCGGGGTGGTGGGCGACAGGCTGGGGGTGTGGTCGGCTGTCGGACGCCCCGGTGACGTCGCCTGCGGGAAAGGCTGTTCCGGCAACCGAGGGGCGGGCAGATCCGGTGCCGTACAGGCAGTGGCGACGACCATTGCGACTAGGAGCCCCGAGACACGGCAGATATGATCATTGTCGCCGGTCGACCGACATCGGCATTCTTACCGCCATGGGATCGCCGCTGCTGTACCCCGTGGACGAGTGGGTCCCACTGCGCCGCCTGGGATCGCCGGTCCGCCTGATCGCCGCCGTGTTCCTCCACAGCAGGGCACCCATTTGGCGTGCCGCGCGCCGGCGCAGGTCGTCGACGGTGGACATGACGGTGCGGATGTCGACGTTCTGGAGCAGCAGCAGAGTGGCGGCGGTGTGGCGGGCGTCGTGCAGTCGGACGTCACGCACTCCGGCCCGGGCGAACAGGCGGTTCCATTCGGTGTTGTCCCGGGCCGCGTCGATCAGGCCATCCACACGGGAGGGGAAGACCAGGTCGTAGGTGGTGTCCCAGCCCACGCCGTGGGCCAGGCGCCGCTGGTTGACATCGGCGCGGTGTGCCCGCAGTTCGTCGATGACCGGCAGCACGATGGTCCGCTTGGAGGCCTTGGTCTTGGGCTCCACCAGGACCAGTCCTCCGCCGTGACGTCGGTCGCAGTCGGCGCAGCGCGAAGAACCGCAGGAGGGTTGTCCGTAAATCGTCGGGCACGCGTGTGCCCAGGTGTGCGGCTGCGCTGAACGGCGGACCCGCGGCATGCCCTCGTAGAGGTCGATGTCGCTCCACAACAACCCGAGCGCCTCTCCTTGGCGCAAACCGAGGGACAGGGCGATGGACCAGCGTGCGGGATGCATGGTGGCCTGTGCGGCGGCCTGGACAGGGACTGTCCGACATCTGGTGTAAGTGGCTCGGCCTGATCGCCCAGTCTGGGGCGGGAAGGAATGTCAGCGAACGAGGAGAGCATGCCGGGCATGACAACGGCATCGACGATGGATGTGGACAGGCAACTGGCGCGGGAGTTGGTCGACAAGGCCCGCACGGATGGGGTGGACCTGGTCGGCCCTGACGGGCTGCTGACCGGGTTGACCAAGCGGGTGCTGGAGACCGCGCTTGAGGAGGAGCTGACCGATCATCTTGGTTACGCCCGGCACGATCCGGCTGGGCATCACTCGGGGAACAGCAGGAACGGCACCCGGGCCAAGACGTTGCTGACCGAGGTCGGCCCGGTCAGCATCAAGGTCCCGCGGGACCGGGCTAGAACGTTCAGCCCGGTCATCGTCCCGAAGGGCAAACGTCGCCTGGAGGGGGTGAGCACATCGTGTTGTCGTTGACGGCACGGGGTCTGACCACCGGTGAGGTCGCACCCTCCTCGGGTCGCGCCGCGATGGGGCTGGGTGGTCAGGCAGGGTTGCGGCGAGTAAGCCCGTCGCTGCGGCCCAGAGGTTGTTCCAGGCGGCTTGCCAGGGCCAGTGGGTTGGCAGGTGTCGGTCCAGGCGTCTGCTGGTGGACGCGAACCGGGCGTGGATGATGATCAGCCGGGTCTGCAGGTTGGCCCAGCGGGTTCGGTCCGGTCCGGCGGCGACGATGGCAGCTCGGGCCAGGGTGAGCGCGATGACCGATATCGCGACTCAGGCAGCGCCGCCGGCGTAGGAGTCGGAGGGTAGGTACGCCAGCGGCCCGTCCTTGAGTTCGGCGATGACCTGCGAGCGCCTTAAGGAACGGAGCTCGCTGGCGGGCGAGTTTCTCCTTCCTCGGGCGTTCAGCGTTCGCAGCCGAAGCCGGGTGGTGCTTCGTGGTGGGCGGGTGTGGCGCGGTCTTGGTGTTCGCGTCCACGGACGTTCGCGGGGTCTGGCTGTGGCGGTGTGGGGGTTTGGACGGTGGCTGCGACGGAGTCGGCGGTCATGGCTTTGTCGATGAGTTGTTGGACGTGCCCGACGAGGATGTCGCGTACCGGCTGGGGGAGAGGGATCTCGCGGTTGTGGTGGAGGTCTCTGGCGTTGACCCACGCTCTGAGGGTGCCGGGGTTGGCGACATCGGTGGCCACCTGGTGGGCGCCGTGGGCGGAGATGGTCAGCGCGGGGTCTTGGAGTGCGTCGCGGGTGACGTGGGCGAGGTCGACTGCGACGGTCAGGCTCCTGTGGAGGCTGTCGGCGGCTGCGCCGAGGTCGGTGCGGGAAGCCATGGCTTCGGGTGTGGTGACCCCGCCGCCGTGGTGGGTGATCTCACGCAGTGCGGCGTGGACTTCGTTGCCGGCCAGGAGGAGCTCGGGGTCCACGCGTCGCTGGCGGGAGATCAGGGGTTGCAGGTCGTGGGCGAGCTGGCCCCAGGCCTGTTCGAGGCCGGCGACTGCGGGGGTGAGCCGGTCGCGCTGGTGGTTGACGTCGAGCAGTCCTCGACGGGCGGCGGCGGCACCGATGATGCCGGCTGCGACTGCGAGGTCTTGCTGGATGCGGGTGATCCATCGCAGATTCGCGGCGGTGGGTGGCCCGGCGAGAGCCCGGTGGGCTTGCAGGTCCCATCGGGCTAGGGCCTGTTCGAGGCGGGCGTGATGTGCGGGCTCGTGGTGTTCCCCGGTGAGCGCACCCGGCCACCGGGCGTGTAGGTAGGACCCGGCCAGCCGTTCCACGGCGAGGATCCGTTCCCGGTTGGTGCGCGCGTGTTGCAGGGAGTCGCCGGGGTCCAGGCGGTGGCGGGCGTCCAGGCGTGTCTGTAGTTCTTGTGCGTGTCGGCTGAGGACGACCTCCACGCTGTGCGCGCTGACGTACAGGACGTGCATCACCCGTGTCCGGGCGGCGCCGGCGTCGAGCTGGGCAGGTTTCGACCCAGGCACGTTGGGGTGCCGGCGGCTGCGGGCGAGGGCGGCAGCCCGGGCTAGGGATGTGGCCACGGATTCCAGATGGGGGTCGCCGGGTCCTGGGCCCGGCCACCCGGTGCGCTGGTGGGTGCGGTGCAACGCGGACTGCAGGCCGACGATGCGAGACATATTCGAGTCCCCGTTGGCCCGGTAGGGGAGAGCGGCCCACAGGTCGGCAGCTGCTTCGACGACCTCGCCCCAGGTCCTGGTGCGTGCCCAGGCCAGGTTCGGATCGGGATCCCACAGCGCGGCCCGGGCGGTGAGGTCGGCAGCCAGGATCAGCTCACCGAGGCTGCGCCCGTCGACGCCGGCGGGCTCCTCGGGCGGGGTGGTCACCGGCTCAGCTCGGCCGCGAGGTCGCACAGGCCCACGACGACGCTGGATGCCCCGGCCGGGAACAGCTCGACGGGGTAGGTCCGGGTCGCGGCCTCGGCGGCCCGGATCAGGCCCCCCATATCCAGGTCTGCTGTCGCGTCGTCCAGGACGACGTCCTCGAGCTGGTAGTCGTCTTCGGCGGGCAGCAGGCTGATAGCGGTCGAGGCCAGTCCGTCTGCCCACAACGCGGTGGAGTGCACGGTCGGGTCGCTGCGCGCGTCGTCGTAGCCGCGGTCGGCGGCCGCCACGAGCAGTGCGATCACCTGGCGCCATGTGTCAACGGCAGACAAGGCCGAGCTGGAGCCGGTCATGTTCGGTACATCCTTTCCGGAGGGTGTTGTCCCCATCGAGCCACACCCGGCGCTGGTGTGCTCACGGAATCTGGCTGGTGTGGATAACCGGCGGCGTGTCAGTGCCGGTGTGGAAACTGACCTCACCTACCGAAAGCCGGTGCCTACCTTCGCGGTGGTCACCGACCCGCAAAGTAGGCACTTCTCGGGCTAGCCCCTAATGAAGGGAGGCGAGAGCGATGGCACGCTGGATGGTCAAGGCCGTAGCCGTGACACCGGGGCTGATCGTCAGCACCACGGTGACCGTGATGGTCGGCACGGCGCTGCCGCCGGCGGCCGGGACCGCGCTCTTCTTCGGTGGGCTACTCACGGCCACGGCGCTCCTGCTCGGCCGGGGAGAAGCGGCCGTGGCCCGGGTGCTGTGGTCCTCGCGGCCGGCCCGGCCGGCGGAGCTCGCGGTGATGGGCCCTGCGTTGACTCTGCTATGCCGGGCCGGGTGGGGTCCGCCCGTCGTCGAGCTGCGGGTCCGTTCCGGGAAGCCGTCTATCGCTGCCGGCGGCGTGGGTCGACGGACCGTCGTGCTTTCCGGCGGGCTGGTAGAGGCGGTGGCCGCCGGAACCCTCCCGCAGGAGCAGGCCGCGGCCGTCATAGCGCACGCGGCTGCGTTGACCCAAGGCGGGTGGGTGCGCGCCGACGCAGTGATCGCGTTCTGGTCGCTGCCGAGGCAGGTCCTGAAGGGGATCGCCGGCGCGCTAGCGCAGGTCGGTCGTCGTTTGCCGTTTACGAGTGTGGCGTGGCGGATGCGTGGCGTTGTCCTGACGATCGCCGTGGTGCAGCACACGTTCGGCCTTGCCGTGGTCATCGGCGCGGTAGGTGCGCTCAGCTACCTCACCCCCATGTGGGAGCGACGCTGGCAGCAGGCTCTCGTCGACGGCGGGGACGACCTCGTCCGCGAGGCTGGCCTCGGCGCTGCTCTGGTCTCGTTCCTACGACGGTGTCCCCCTACCCCCGACTGCCGGGCGCGGCTCCGACGACTGGATCCTCCCCGGCAGTCGGGACCTCACCTCGGTCTGGTGACCACCCGCCGATAGTGGTGGTGGTCGCCGATGAACGTGCACCATGTCTCGCGGCTGAGCCATGTGCCACCGGCTGCGACGCGGGTCAGCGCTTGCCTCCCGGGATGAGATGTAGCGGCGGGCCGATTGCGCGTGGACCGGTGCCCATGCTCAGGTCGTCGGTGATGGTGATCGCGGCCGCCAGAAACCGGCGGGCGGTATCCCAGGCCGCCCGCGAGGGGTTCGGGGCTTGCAGCGCGTTGCGGGTGGCCTGGAGGAGGCGAGGCAGGACCGCGCGATACCGCTGGTTCTGCTCACGTTCGCGACTATCCCTGTTTCCGTGCGCCCGCGCCTGACCCCCCAGCCACTCGAGGGCGAGGTCGACCTCATCGAGGAAGTCGTCCGGCGGGCGAGCCGGGCCGGTGGGGGAGCGGGCCAGGTCATGCTCGAGTCGCTCACGCAACAGGGCCAGCACGGCCGGTGGCGTGGCCTTGCTCTGGTCGGTGATCGCGGGTGCGCCACCGCCCGCTGTCATCGGGTCGGCCCGTGTGGCCGGTTCACGGGGGTTCCCGCCGGGAGCGTGAGCTGAGCAAGGCGAGTCCGCTCATGGACTGCGTCGGCCAGCGCGCCGGCTTGTCCGAGCGATCGGGTGGCACCTACGCCGGCCATGTCGACGGTGCGGTCGAGGTGTCGGACGGCTTCCTCGGCACGCACGATGGAACGGCCGGCGTCCTGGGTGCCCCGGTCGACGCGCAGGGCAGCGTACAACTGATCTGCGTCGGCACGGTTGGGCAACGTCAGGGCGGCGGCGGTCTCAGCAGCCTCCTGCATGTGGCGTCTGACGGCGTGCGCCAGGGGCACGGCCAGGTCGACGAGCGCGGACAGGTCCTCGATCCTGGTACGCAGACCCGCCAAGGTTGGCGTCTGCCGGCGGGTTCACGCCCAGGTCAGGGTCATAGTGGTCCAAGCGGCCTCGGGCGTCCGTGAGGTGCCCTTTGGCGGCAACCAGTCGCTGTTCGACCTCGGCGGCCACCGTCGCGCTGAGGGCGCACCGCTGGCGAAGCACCTCGATCTGGTCGCCGGCGCTGCGCAGATATGCAGCACTCCGGTGGTCCTCGGGGACGACCCGGGCACGCGCCGTCTCGTCTTCGACATCCTGAAGTGCGCGTTCAGCGCTGCGGGCGCAGCCGCGGAGCTCCTCGACACCACTGAAGAGTTGCTGGAGGTCTCTTCGTGCCGCAGCGAGGTCGGAGATGACCTCGTCGGCGACGTCCGGGTCACTCACCGCCGTCACCGTCCCCGGACGGCTCTGCCAGGCCCGGGTCAAGCCGCTGCAATTGATCCAGGGCGTCGAGGGCTCGCTCGAGGTGGGTCCGGATCGTCTCCAGACTCTGCGTGTCCACCGGACCCCGCTCTCCGCCCGGGACCCAACGAGACTCCGCGTCAGGAAAGGGGCGTGTATCGGGCGCCGGCCGCTCCGGCGCCCTCCTACCCACCGAAAGCGGTGAATAGGCGCGCGGGGATCACACAGGAAGCCTCACCCACACCCGTCGGCCATGCCCGCTCAAGGGCCCATCCCGGTAGCACCGCGGCGCAGCCGCTCCATCACGTCGTCAAGAGCGTCGGCGAGGCGTTCGGGTGGTCGATCGGTGCCCAACTCGTCGAGCACCGCCGGCACGCTATCGTTGACGTGTCCGCGAGGAGCGGGCGCCCGCCGAGCAGATAGGTCCGCGTCAGTGACGGGCGCGTTCGCCTCGGGCGGCGGCACGCGAGCCGGTTGCCGCTGTGGCCACCGCCCAGTCGAGTTCCACGTCGAAGGTGGAGGGCCTCGAGGACCGGGGTGACGGGATGCCGTCGCGATGCCTCCAGCGCAGCACGGTGCGATCACAGACCCCCAGTCGATCGGCGATCTGAGCGTCCAACTCTCCCCGGGTCGCCAACGCTCTGGCGGCCAGGGCCTGTTCGTCGCGGTTCAGGCCTGCCCCTCTTGGACCGCCCTCAAGGAGACGCCGCACGGCGACCATGTCGACGACTTGAGCGCCCGGCCCCTTGTACGCCTCGCCTCTCGGGCGCGCCGTCGGGTCGTCGATAGCCCCCTCGTCCCAGGCCAGAGGCGGGGCATAGCCCAGGGCGCGGGCCCATCCGCGCGTCTCGGGTGAGGGGCCGACGGTCATTGACAAACGGGCATAGGCGGCGGTCACCTCGCGCCAGCGTTCGACCGTCACTAGATGACCAGGGGCGGCCAGCAGACGGGCGGTGTTCGCTACGCCGGCCTCGCCCATCGCCTGGTGGCTCCACCCCATGGCCATCAGTCCCTGGACCCTGCGTACGGCGCCCACTTTGGGGACGTGCCCGACCGCCTGGTCGGAGTAGACGTCGCTCAACGACATCTGCTTGACGCGGTCAGCGGTTCGTTGCTGTACCTGGGACCGATCGCCAGCCAGGATCGCCGCGACCGCTGCATGGCTCAGTCCGGCTGCGCGCGATAGCGCCCGGATGGGTACGTGCGCGGCCGCCAGCTCCGCGAGCCGCACCCGGGTGGGTTCGGCGTCCGCATAGCGTGTCCGGCCCTGTGCCCGATCACGCTGATACGCCACCTCCCAGGCCTTCCGGTAGACCATCCGCCCTCCCAGAGTCCGATGACTCCGAAAGCGCCGAGCCGAGACCGGGGGATCACAGTTCCGATGGTTCAAAGGATCGATGGGCAGTGGTGCACACCGCTGCCCTCACGCCAGCGCTCGACCGTCCCCAGATCCCCGGTGCCCAACAACCGGGGCGGTGTTCGGCACCATGACGTCGCTGCGCGCCGGGTGGCTCCACCCGAGTTGCGGGACCCTAGCCAGCGCCGGACGGAATTGCCGCCCCCTGCGCTCTCTGGGGGCGTACGCCGCTCAGCTGCGACACCGGTCGAGGGCCGGAACGGTTCCGCCGGCGGGGAATCGGTAGCGATCGAGGAGGTGGCCGACCTCGCGACCCACCCGGGCAACAGGTCGTCGCCCGTCGCCTGTGGCGCGGCGGCGCGTTCGAGGCGATCCGCCTGTAGCACCCAACGGTCACCGCTGACCGTGGCAGCGGCCACGACCGGACGACTGGAGGCTACTCGCGGCGCAGGCCCGTGCGCCCTTGGCCTTCCAAGCTCCGGTCAAACTCACGTCCGACGACCCAACCCGCCCCGCCCTCGCCGTTCACGAGCCGTTCTGGTCGGACAGGTAGGCGATGGCTCGGTCCAGCTCGTCTCGGGCAGCCTTCAAAGACTGCAGCACCTGAGCCCGATCTGCCACCGGGCTGTGCTGAGCCAGAACCCAAGCGCCGACGCCTTGTTCGGTTCTGAGAAGGCCCTCCCGGACGAGGACTCGTTGAGCATCGCGCACGGTGTTCAGGCCCGGCACATCGAACTCGCGCATGAGCTCGGTGATGCTCGGCAACTTCGACCCCACCGGGTAGACCCCTGCAGCGATGCGGGCGCGGAGCGTGTCGGCGATCGCGCCATACCGTGTCGAAGCCATACGCACAGTCTATCAGCCTCTTCTAGTAGGCCCTGAGGTCTGGCAGGCGACATACTCTATGTTATCGGCGATCTGGCGGTTGCCTGCACTAACGACTCGCAGGACCCGAGCCAGGGGCCTCGGCAAAGTCGGATAATGAGGTCGCGAGGAGGGTGATGAGTCGCCGGCTGTCACGTGCGTGATGTCGCAGCCCGCTGGCGATGCTGGTCCATCCGGTGCGACGGAGGAGGCTGATGGCGGTGTTGCGCAGGGTGGCCATGACGCGAGTACCGGGTCCGCATCCGGGCACCTACGCGGGCGTCGATGTCGTTGCCGTCCACCCAGGCCGGAACCGAGGCCAGTAGACTCATGCCTCAAACACCTTCCCCTAAGCGCAAGCAGAGCCCGGACACAAGTGAGCTTCTTTGAACTCCGCGACTCGATAGTCGCCACCAGTTTGTGCGCGAGTTGTGGCGCCTGCAGCGCAGTCTGCCCGCAGGAAGCCATCATAGTGTCCGAAGATCACGTTCACCCTGTCCTCGCGCCAGGCCTTGAAAGTCTCGACTGCGGGGCCTGCACTCTATGTATTGATATCTGCCCAGGACGGGACACGGGGGTCACAGCGTCCGAAATGCGCCTTCACGGCCGCACACGAAGCCCGGAAGAAAGGTGGACCGGGATTTTCCTACGCACCTATTCCGCAAGGGCCAAAGATCCTCACATTCTGAAGGCTGCCTCGGCTGGGGGCGTCGGAACCGCACTGCTCGTTTCTGCTATGCAGCGCGGGGAAATCGATGCCGCATTAGTCGTCGGCCGTGATGCTGAAAGGCCATGGGTCCCCCAAGCCCGAATGGTTGACTCCGTTGACGCTATCATTGACTGCGCCCAAGCTACCTATTGTGTGACACCAAACCTGCAACTCCTCCGACAGCAGGACTTCGAGCGTGTTGCCGTCGTGGGTCTCGCTTGCGAAATCGAAGCTATTGAAAAGATGCGCAACCTGGCGGTGGTTCCGGACGTCGCTAAGCGGATCGCTTTCACCATCGAGCTCGCCTGCGCCTCAAACACGAGCCGCCAGGGAACAGAACACCTGATCGAGAATCGGTTGCATCTACCACTTACCGACGTAGCATCGATGCGCTATAGGGCGGGAGACTACCCAGGTGCATTCACCGTTGTCGACTCCAACGGAACTACCAGGCAACTTCCTTTCCACGAACTGGTCGAAGAGTTTAAGCGGTTCAAGCCTTTCCGTTGCCTTGCATGTCCTGACTGGTGGAGCGGATTAGCAGATATCTCCATAGCCGACGATGATCCGAACATCTTCAAGACGAGTCGTAATCTGTCCTCCGCACCAAAGGCGTCGCTAGTCATGACACGAACGGCAGCCGGCCAATCTCTACTGGATGCTTCGGCGAGCGACGGATCTTTAGAACTATCAGACACGGTCTTCACTCCTCAGGACAGCCTGGGTCTGCAAAGAAAACGCCATCGCTATGCCGATTATCACCACAAGTTTCCAAACCAGACCCCCACTCCCCCGGTCTCCGGCGTCGAAGTAGCGCGCCCCTTAACCGATGACCGTGTTATAGAGCGCATGAGTGGACAGTAACTTCTATGACACATAACCGACTGTCTGATGACATATTTGGCCCCGAGATACGCCCAGCAAATCGAATTCTTGTTGGCCGCCCCTTCTCACTAACCCGTGGCATCACTCGCAACACCCATGCAGATAAGGCGGTCAGCCAGCGCGCCACGCTCCTCGCGTCCCTATGTACCGGGACTTCCACAATCGAGAATGTCGCCGACTGTCGTGATACGCGCAGCAATCTCGACCTACTGAGCACTCTCGGCATTGGAATCCTTGCTGATACTCCATCCCGCATATCTATTGTTGGGCGTCCTGTAACTAGTTGGAGAAATGCGCCTAGTCCGCTAGAAGCAGGAAACAGCGCAACCACGGCTCGGCTGCTGACGGCTATCCTTGCGGGGGGCGTAAACGAGTACGTGATTACCGGCAACTCGTCCTTGCGATCTAGACCCATGGCTGAGATCGTAGATCCATTAAAGGTTATGGGCGCGGATCTGACCTACTTAGAGTCGATTGGCAACCTGCCCATCCATGTGCGAGGCAGACGTCTTGCTGGCGGCACGGTTCAGGTCGAAGTTGACTCCGCACAGCCTGTGTCAGCCCTCCTATTTGCGGGGCTCAATGCGTCAGCTCCCGTAAGAGTGCGCCGTCGCGTCCCGGCGCGTGATCATACGGAGCGACTACTGCGCTGGACTGGCGTGGATGTAGCAGAGAGTCCTCGTTCTCTGACGATCACTCCCGGTGAGCCGCGGTCCTTTTCCCTCAGAATCGCGGGCGATACCTCGGGCGCTGCGCTTCTCGCTGCACTTCATCTTGGGTCTCCCCAAGCCACGTCTACTCTCACAATCCCGGGCGTAGGCATCAACCATCGGCGGACAGGCTTCCTGAGGGCCCTCAGGCGTATGGGGGCAATGGTTAGGTGTAAGAACCTGCGGATGTTCGGGCCAGAGCCGGTTGGGGACGTGTTGCTGAATCGGGGACCTGCACCTCTCCGGGGCATTGAAATGAGTGATCCCTTTGAGATCCAGAGCCTTATCGATGAGATTCCTCTACTCGCCGCTCTGGCAACTGTTTCAGAAGGGCCGACCGTCATTCGTAACGCCCAAGAGTTGCGCGGCAAAGACACGGACAGACTGTTCGAAACAGTCTCGCTCCTTGAGAAGTTCGAGTGTCGGGCCCACCAGACCGACGACGGGCTAGTTGTGCACCCACGGCGACCCACCGCCCCGACCTCGGTGAGCCTACCTCCCGATCATCGAGTGATCTTTGCTGCCATGGTGCTCACGCTACTCTGTGGCGGAGGCGTCGAGTTGATTGGCCTATCGGCTACAGCAACATCCTGGCCCAGAGCGGTCGATGACCTTGCGCAATGGGCGCCCTTGGAGTTCTCATGACCCCTACCCCATACGTCTTGATTACCGGCGGTGCAGGGCACTTGGGTGGTGCCATCGCCGCCAGAGTAGCGGCAACGCATCGACGCACCATCGTTCTTGACCGGCACCTGCCGTCGACTCCGTCGCTCGGTCCCACCCTTCTCGTGGACCTCACAGACTCGGAGGCGACGCGAACGCTGCTCCGTACGCTCGTATCGACAGAGGGTCCGCCTGCAGGTCTCGTCATATGCCACGGCTGGTCACCGAAGACTGATGAAGGATCGCGCTTGGATGACGCCCAGGTCTCGGCAGATCTCTTCCGACTGGTTCTCGATGTGAACTTGACTAGTTCCTTCGTTATTTGCGCGGAACTCTTACCCGCCATGGCCAAAGCCGGTGGAGGGCGAGTCGTGGTGGTTTGTTCCGCTGCCGCGCACACTGGTCGCACTAATGCCTCAACCGCTTATGTAGCTAGCAAAGCTGGTCTGCGTGGGATGGTTCACGCTCTAGCCGTTCATTGGGCCAGTTCCGGCATTCTCATGAACGACGTGTCCCCTGGCAAGATTTCTCATCCGGCGTGGGACGATAGCGCCGGAGCGATCACGCAGTACGTCGCCGAGACGCCAGGCGGGAGGCTTACTGACGCTCAAGATGTAGTTGGCCTTATCGATTTCTTAATTTCGGACTCAAACACTTACATCACAGGCCAATCCATATTGGTCGACGGCGGACGTTTAGCGTAGCGAGAATACCTGCCTAGCCTAGCAAACCTTGGAGGAAGACGTGACTCAAGAACGGAGGCGTCGTCGAACTCGCTCGAGAGAGTCCTTATCGACGACACCTTTACACCCCTATCGCTTCGTTGACGCGTCGGGTGCATGGCTCATAGACAACAGCGGTCGTCGGTTCTTCGACGGCACGAGCGGCAGCGGGGCGGTGGGTCTCGGCCACCAGTATCCCCCCGTGGTCGAGGCCGTCTCGTCACAACTACGACGTCTGATACACACTGGGTGCAAACTTGGTTCTGTCGCCAGGGACGATATGATTGAGCGACTGGGGCAGTTGGCGCCATTTGGAGCACCCAGCGTATTGCCCACGGCGACTGGCTCTGAGGCGGTTGAGGCTGCACTGAAAGTCGCTCGGGCCGCTACGGGTAAGCGGATAGTAGTCTCGTTTCCCAGAGCCTTCCATGGCAAGACCCAAGGTTCGCTCTCGCTTTCTCAGAATGCGCACATTCGACTGCATTCCGATCTGCCTCCGCGGGACTTCGGGCCCCACCTTCCCAACACTCCTGCAGGCATTCTGGAATTTTCTAGGGCGCTCGCTGCCCTTTTCGAGGAGCAGCGAGACCGCGGCGGCGTTGCTGGACTTATCGTGGAGCCAGTGCAGGTCACGGAGGGAGTCCACGTAGTTCTCCCAGAGGCGCTGAAGATTGCGGCTGAAACGGCTAAGGCAAACGGCGCACTGCTCATCCTGGATGAGATCCATACCAGTTTCGCACGCTGCGGGGCGACTTTTCTTTCGGACTGTTTGAACGTTGTTCCTGATATCTTGATCGTGGGAAAGGCACTCGGCAACGGCTTTCCGATCGCTGCTGTTCTAGGCGAACAAGAAACGATTGATTGCCTACCTGCAGGAGTGCAGACGTCAACCTATTCCGGAATGCCGCTCTCGGCCGCTGCTGCCGTAGCTGTGCTGGACGCGATGGAGGCTGAAGCGCTGGCAGAGCGCTCACTGCAAATAGGTCGCCTCCTGGAATCTGCCTTGCACTCCGCCGCTGCCGCATTTCCTTGGGTGGGCGACATCCGAGTTAAGGGCGCCCTGGGCGCCTTCGATTGCGTTCGCCTCAACCCCGGAGAGTCCACTGCAAGCAGATTTCGAGATCTGGCCGCAGATAGAGGCCTGTTGCTGTTCTCGGGAGGTAGCGGTGGGGACACCGTCAAGATCGTTCCTCCCATGCTGCTCAATCCGAGCGAGGTCGACTTTCTCGAGTCATGCTTGGCTGAGACGTTCGAGGCCGTGAACGCAGCAGGCTGAAGTTCCGGGGCTCCCCCTCCTCATGTCTCAGTGAGAAAACCTAGAGCCATCTCTGCAGGGCGGGCAATGATGGCACGATTCCCGCGCACAAGTATGGGTCGCTCCAAGAGATGAGGATTAGCATGCAACAGACCCGCGACTTGCTCAATAGTGCGGTACTCCTCTTCGCGCAGACCAAGCGCTGCTAAGCCGTCTACTCTAACCGCTTGGATCGGATCTCCGGATAGAAGGGAGAGCACGTGAGTGAGTTCGTCGACAGATGGCATTTGGTGCAAGTACCGAACCTCGGTGTAGGGAATTCTGCGCTCATCGAGGATTTCTTCAAGGCGACATGATTGCCGACAGTCAGGGTTGAAGTAGACAGTCGTTTCAACAGTCTCTCCAATGTCGCTGGGTCCCTCAGTCATGCGAGTGCCTGGGAAATGCGTTCTCGGCAAGCATGGCCCTGAGGGGCACTTCCACATCCGGCGCCTCGTAACGGCCTTTGGTAGTGCCAGCACCCAACAGCTGTTGGCGGACTGGCGATTCATTGCTGATGTCCGTAGGTAGGAGAGTGTCGAAGCGGGGCCGAAGCCAGCGGTGCGCATATCCCACAAATAGAGCCACGCGCGTGTTCTTAGATTCGTTAGGGGTGCCGCTATGCCAGAGACGTCTGTCGAAGATCATTACATCGCCAGCCCTCGCCAATACTGGAATGCCACCCTCCTTGGCCGAGTCCAGTTCTGCAGGGCGTGAAACGGAATGACTTCCAGGCACGACCCAAGTATTCCCCCGACCAGTTTCGGTTGCGTCCGTGAGGAAGTAGCCAGCTTTCACGGACATCCTCGGCGCAACTTCCAATGCAAGGTCCCGCTCAATACCGTCGCTATCGCGATGGTAGTAGAGACCGATTCCGTTCGGGTTACGAGCACCTACCTGCTTGATATCTTCGTCTTGCGTTCCACTCGCCCCGCACCGGGAGATGGCCTCGGACATATAGGCGTAGATGTTCGGGCCGATCAGTCGTCCGACCACCGCCAGGACGCACGGGTCGTCGACGAGGTCGCGGAAACTATGGTCGGAGGCCAAGACGTCACTAAGAACTTTGTCTGAGTGGCTCTGCTCCCAACCGGGGTCATCGTCTTGACCTAGCCTCTCGACACAACTCCGGTATCGCTCGACCATAGCCGGGCTGAGCCGCTGCTCGAGGATGACGAATCCCCACTGATCGAAGTCATCCACCACCTTCGACAGCCCCTCGGGCGATCGAAGAGATTCCACGGAGTACCTAGGCACTTCCACCTGCCGCTCATCTCCTTCAAGTTGGGGGCAGAGACTTTGTAGCCAGACTCTATCGGGCCCGCCGGCCCAACGCGCGCCCTGCCTGCTTGGCGACCTTGTCGATGCCTTTACGGGGCTGGCTGGGCAGACGGGTGCCGGCCGGCAACTGAATGAACCCCGCAGGCGCGTCGGGATGGTGGCGCAGGTCGTACATGTAGGCCGCACGAGCGCGCTGCCAGACCTCGGGGTCCCACCATGCGCCGATCGACTCTCGGGACTCACCGGGCACGCCTTCCCCCTTCCCTAACACCCAGCCGTGTGCATTGGCGGTGAGCTGCGTCACGAATCGTGGCTTGGGACAGGGCAATCCGCGATCCCCGATCCACAGGGGGTGCCGTCGCCGATCGCTTTCCACAGCCATGTTTCGACCCCAGCGCCGTCCTCGTCACGCGTCGAGGATAGCAAGCGTCAGTTCCATTTATTCGACAAGGAGTCGAGACCATGAGCAACACCGCCACCACCTACGAGGTCGGCCACCTCTACGAGGTCGACCCCGCAGCGCTGAGGATCGGCGCGAACATCCGCACCGACACCCACCCCGACGCCAAGGAGTTCGCGGCGTCGATCAAGACCCGAGGCGTGCTGGAAGTCATCAGCGCCTACCTTGCCCCCGAGGGCGGCTTGACGGTGCTGCGCGGACAGCGCCGCACCGTCGTCGCAGCCAAGGTGGGCACCCCCACCGGGACCGTCCCCGTGCGGGTCGTGGCTGCTCCCGAAGAGGTCGACCGGATCATCGACCAAGCCAGCTAAAACCTGCACCGCCAGGCCATGCACACCCGCGAGACCCGCGACGCGGTCGAGCAGCTGGCCATGCTCGGTGTCTCCGCCGCGCAGATCGCCAAGCGCGTCGCCCTCCCCCGCGCCACGGTCGACAGTGCCCTGGCGGTCACCCGCAACAGCGCCACCAAGGAACGCATGGACGCTGCCGGGATGACCTTGGAGGAGGCCGCCCTGTTCGCCGAGCTCGAGGACGACCCCGGCGCGATCGACGCCCTCACCCGCGCGTGGGAGGAGCCGTGGCGTCGGCGCCAGCTGCCCCACATCGTCCAGCGGCTGCGTGACGAGCGCACCGAGGCCGAGGCCCTGCAGACCGAAGTGGCGCGCCTGCGGGCCGAAGGATTGCCCGTGCTCGACCCCGTCGAGGTCCCGGCTGACCTGCACCGGCACACCCTCGCCAACCTGCGTACCGAGCAGGACCAGCCCGTCCCCGAGGACGAGTGGGCGCAGGTCGTCGGCGCCGCCCTCGCCGTGACGGTCGAGTGGGCCGAGCCCGAGTACGCAGACGACACGGACGAGGCCGACATGGACGAGGGCGACGGTGAGCAGGTCTACGTCCCCGTCTGGGTCTGCACCGACCCCGAGGCCGCTGGCCTGCACTACGCCTACGGTCCGCGTACCAGCCACGCTGACGACGACTCAGCATCGTCCGGGCTGGATGCCGGCGCTGCCGTCGCCGCAGGCTCGGAGTGCTCGCCGGCGTCGGCCGCAGAGCCTGCCGGCCTCCCTGCCCCGGTCCCCTCGACCCGGCGCAACCGCGTCGCCTCGCGCACACTCAGCTGGGCCTCCCCACCGCACCATTCCACCGCTTCCCGCAGTGTCAGACCCTCGGTGCGCGTGAGCGTCCGCAGCGCCTCACCGGCGCGAGCCTCGCACGCCGTGACCAGCGCATCCCGCTCGGCCAGCGCAGTCACTACGGTCACAGCCAGCGTGCTACGCCTGCGCTCCCGCTCCGCCCTGGCCTGACGCATCTTCGTCTGTGCATCCAGCGCCACTCGCCGCGCCTGCTGCCTCGCCGTCTGATTCGGCATGACCGGAACCCCTTCCACTCGACACGTTCCACCCTCCTAATGCGAGCCGACGCCCTCCCGTGATCACCCTCGCTGCCACGTTCCTCGACCTCCACGCCACCGAGCACCCCACCACGCACGTCCCCACCGAAGTCGCAACAGCCCCGCGCGCCGCCGCCGCCGACTGCCTGACCACCCCTTTCTGCGATTCCTACTGCCCCACACACCTCTTGCACTGACGGTCGTTGAGTCCTCAACTAGTGACCCCGTGGGTCGGCTTCGCCGCCTTTGGGGGATGTGACCATGACCATCCATAAGCTGACGGCCGGGAGCGGGTACGACTACCTGACCCGCCAGGTCGCGGCCCAGGATGCGACCGAGCGTGGCCACTCCGGGTTGGCCTCGTACTACAGCGCCAAGGGTGAGACGCCCGGAGTGTGGGTCGGTCGTGGCCTCAGCGGGTTCGAGGGCTTGTCCGCCGGTGATGCGGTGACTGAGGAACAGATGCGCAACCTGTTCGGCTCAGGACGCCATCCTCTGGCTGAGCGGCTACGTGCCACGGCCGCCGACGCCGGTCTGGACGTGCGCGCTCAAGACCACGCCACCTGGCTCGGGAAGCCCTACCCGGTCTATGCGAACGACGTCTCGGAGTTCCGACGCCGGGTCGCCCAGCGCGTGGCGTCCGTCAACGTGCAGCGGGGCCTTGCTGCCGACGCCGAGGGCACCCTGGAGGACCGTGCCCGGATCCGCACCGAGGTCGCCGTCGAGCTCTTCCGGGAGGAGTTCAGCCGTGATCCGGCCGACGCCCGCGAGATCGCCGCGACCATCGCCAAGCACTCCCGGCCGCGGACGAACGCGGTCGCCGGCTATGACCTGACCTTCTCTCCCGCCAAGAGCGTGAGCACCCTGTGGGCGATCGCCGACAAGCCGATCGCCGCGGCGGTCGAACGCGCTCACCAGCAGGCCGTCAAGGACGCTCTGACCTACCTGGAAGACCATGCTCTGTTCACCCGGCAAGGCGCTCAGGGGATCCGCCAGGTCGAGACCCGTGGCCTCATCGCCGCGGCTTTCACGCACCGGGATTCGCGTGCTGGAGATCCCGACCTGCACACCCACGTGGCCGTCGCCAACAAGGTTCAGACCAAGGCCGAGGGCAAGTGGCTGGCCATCGACGGACGGCTGGTGTTCAAGGCAACCGTCGCTGCCTCCGAGGTCTACAACACCCGCCTCGAACACCACCTTCGCCGGGCTCTCGGTGTGCGGTTCGAGGCTCGCCCCAACGAGGACAACCGCAAGCGGCCGGTGCGGGAAATCGTCGGGATCGACCCGGCCCTCAACCAGCGGTGGTCCTCCCGCCGGGCCACCATCGAGGACCGCCGCCGAGTGTTGGCCGCAGCGTTCCAGGCCAGCCACGGCCGGCCTCCGTCCCCGATCGAGTCGATCCAGCTGGCCCAGCAGGCCACCTTGGAAACCCGCCACGCCAAGCACGCGCCCCGCAGCCTCGACGAGCAACGGGCAACCTGGGCGCGCCAGGCCCGCGAGTCCCTGGGTGGGACCCGTCAAGTGCAGGCGATGATCGCCTCCGCGTTGACCCCACCACGGCGCTCAAGCCCCCGTGTTGACAGTGCCTGGGTTCGCGTCACCGCCGCCGAAATCCAGGCCACACTGCAGGCCCGCCGCTCTCATTGGCAACGCTGGCACGTCGAGGCCGAGGCGCTACGCCAGGTCCGTGTGGTCGACCTCGACACTGCCGACATCGACCGGGTTGTGGGGCTGCTGGTCGACGAGGTCTTGACCTGTCACTCGGTGCCTCTGACCCGGCCCGGCGACGACGTCGACGTGCCCCCGTCTCTGCGACGCAGCGACGGCACCAGCGTGTACAGCGTCGCCGGCGCCCAGCTGTTCACCTCCCCCGACCTGATCGCAGCCGAAGCCCGTCTCGTCCCCCGCCCCGGCGCACGCGGC
>APMI01003607.1_pt1 | contig 19805 bp, 12 predicted proteins | sample 667938 | NCBI WGS metagenome assembly APMI01 (sample SAMN01084076, study PRJNA167559) | wastewater metagenome | biome: Wastewater | place: Denmark: Ejby Moelle, Odense | collected 2011-11-28 | reverse complement strand
TTTGAAGTAAAGTTTGATCGTCACATTCGTGAGATATTAAAGAAAAACTCAGTCAATGTCGAAACGATTCGCTACGAGGTAAAGACTGAAAAAAAGCGTGTTATTAGCCGCGAGACGACTGGCGATTCACGGGCCGATGAACTGATTGCCCCGCACCCAGCGCCTCGTGCTAGCGGTAAAGCCTCTACGGCAGCCCTCAATCCACGCTATACGTTCAAGAACTTCATCGTTGGTGGAAGCAATGACCTCGCCTACACCGCCTGCCAAGCAGTCGCAGCTCATCCTGGTGTGAAGTATAATCCCCTTTTTATCTATGGAGGTGTGGGGCTTGGCAAAACCCATCTCATCCAAGCAGTTGGCAATGAGATCATCTCCAAAAATCCTGCCGCAAAAGTTGCCTATATTAGTAGTGAAACATTTGTTAAGGAATTTCTTGATAGTATTCGTTTCAAAAAAACCGGCTTTAGCGATAGATACCGCAACGTCGACGTACTGATTGTTGATGACATGCAGTTCATCGCTGGCAAAGAGAAAACCCAGGAAGAATTTTTTCATACCTTTAATGCGCTTCATCAGACGAATAAGGCTATCATTATCGGCAGCGACAAACCACCGCGTAGTATCCCAACCCTGACTGAGCGTCTTCGTAGTCGATTTGAATGGGGTATGGCCATTGATATTCAGATGCCAGATTTCGAGACTCGTTGCGCGATCGTAGAAACAAAGGCAGCACAGGCGGGCGTTTCACTCGAACGAGAAACGGTTGAGTATCTTGCCAAGAACATAAAGACGAACGTTCGTGAGCTTGAAGGTGCGCTCAACCAGCTACTTGCCTACGCCGAAATGCGCGGCATATCACCTGATGTCCATACCGCCGAGGGTCTTATTGGTAATGTTCGCCACACTCGCCCTCAGCATGTCACCGCAAAACAAATTGTCGAAAAAACCGCACGTCATTTCCAAATTGATAGTAAGGAAATTTGTGGTAGTAAGCGCGATAAGCACATCGTTGTCCCGCGACAGGTTGCGATGTACCTGCTTCGCAGCGAGCTACACCTGAGCTTTCCGCGTATTGCCCACGAGCTCGGACGCAAAGACCACACAACCGCCATCCATTCTGTTGAGAAAATTGAGAAATCAATCAAGCTTGATTTTATGATCCGCGAACAAGTAGCGGAGATACGAGAGAAGCTCTATGCGTAAGCTACTTACTACCTGTGCACAATCTCTGGAAAACCTGCGGATAGGTGTACGTAAAAAATGTGTTCGATATCTACCTACCTGGGTACAATACCTACCCTACTACGCCTACCCATGGGGGAAACTCGTAAAAACCCAGTATGTCCTACCCATGTTTTCATCAGCTTCTTCCACAGTATTTTATCGTTTACTACCTCAAGTAAATACGGCGTTTTACACAGTATCCACAGGGCCTATAATAACAACCACTGTTTCAAAGAAAGGATTTTAAATAATTATGGAACTTTCAGTAACTCAGGAAAACTTAGCTCGGGCACTGACGGCAGTTGGACGCGTTGCAAGCAGTAAGGCTGGTCTCCCTATTCTTAGTAATATACTTCTTAGGACTGAGGGTAATCGCCTTCTTGTGGCCGCAACTAATCTAGAAATTGCCAGCACCTATCATGTAGGCGCGAAGGTGGTGAAGCAAGGGTCAATCACTGTGCCAGCACGACTGATTAGTGAATTTGTGAGTAGCCTTCCGAAAGGAACGATAGACCTTTCAACGAAAGGTGCACACATGACGATTAGTTCCGGTACCTACAATTCGGTTATTAATGGCATTGAGGCTGACGAATTCCCTGAACTGCCCGCGATTGACGAAGCGGAGTCGGTTAATTACGTTGTGGCAGTTGGCGACTTCAAGCAGGCTGTTTCTCAGACGATTATTACTAGTAGTGGTGATACGACCCGACCAGTACTGACAGGCGTGTACTGGCATTCTATTCAGGGCTCGCTCTACCTAGCGGCAACTGACGGGTATCGCCTGGCTGAGCGAAAGCTCCTTCAGACCAAAAGCCAAATTGCCGCAATTGTACCAACATCTAGTCTACAGGAGGTGCTTCGCACCATTAGTGATACTGCCGATGAAGTTGAAGTATTGTTCGATAACACCCAGGTCCGCTTCCGTGTTGGTGAGGCTGAAATTACTAGTCGTTTGATCGACGGCAACTACCCTGATTACCGACAGCTCATCCCTGCAAAATCTGACACAGTAATTGTACTTAACACCGAAGAATTTACTCGTATCGTAAAAATTGCTGGTCTATTTGCTCGTGAATCGGGCGGTAGTGTGACGGTTACGGCCAATGCTGATACTCAAGAAGTGAGTGTGCACTCGGTGGCAAGTGAGCTGGGTGAGAATACGAGTAGCGCCAAGGCAACGATCACGGGTGATGGCCAGGTGACGCTCAATTCGCGCTATATTAGTGAAGCTCTGGGTGCCCTTGATGGGGAGGAAGTTGAATTTCGTTTTAGCGGTAAGCTTTCGCCAACGGTTCTATCGGTTCATGACAAAAAGCCAAACTATATCCATATTATTATGCCACTCAAAAGCTAGGTATTCAGGATGAAGCTATCATCGCTACGGGTACAAAATTTCCGTAATCACGATGATTTAGTATGTGAGTTTTCCGCAAAGACAACGTTGCTATATGGAAAGAATGGCAGTGGAAAAACAGCACTACTTGAAGCGCTCTATGTCGCCTTTCGGGGTGTATCATTCCGAGGTACCGATGAGGACATGCTTCGTACACGTTCGGCGTGGTATAGGATCGACACTACTGACGATTCCAACACTAAGCGCACTGTACTTTTAGATAATCGCACCGGAAAGCGCAGTAAACAGTTTATTATTGATGGCAAGAAGACTATTCGTCTACCGATGAAGCAAAAGCAACCGATAGTGCTTTTTACGCCGGATGATTTACGATTAATCGGAGGCTCACCGGCTCGCCGTAGAAAATATCTCGATACTGTTATTGCGCAGTACGACCCAGTTTATCCGCAGACGCTCAGACGCTATGAGCGCGCGCTGTTGCAGCGTAATAAACTCCTCAAGCACCCAGCGGTGATGCGTGATGCATTATTTGCATGGGACGTCATATTGAGTCAGACCGGCGCGTATATCATAGACGCGCGCCGTCAGTTAATAGATTGTATTAATGAGCAAATTACGGATTATTACACACGAATAGCGGGTGCTGGTAATAGCCTATCTGTCATATATAGCAACCCGTCCGCCACTGCACCAGCACTGCTCGCGCAGTATCAGGCTAGCTATGACCGAGATATCGCGGTCGGTTCGACATTGGTGGGGCCGCACCGGCATGATTTTTTACTATCACTCAATAACAAGCCAGCCGACGACCACGCATCGCGCGGCGAGGTGCGCACCATCGTACTTGCACTCAAGTATATTGAGTCGTCACTACTGACACAGTATTTTGACATGTATCCCCTAGTGCTCCTCGACGATGTATTTGGCGAACTTGATGTTTCCAGGCAAAAGAATCTTTTGTCGTTTTTTCGTGAGCACCAGGTGATTATCACGTCGACCGCGCGTCACAAGGCCGACCAAATCATACGAATCCACTAGTAGCGCTGGATGGTGATGTCTGACGGCTGAATACCTATCGATGATATATATGAGTCGATGAGTGAACGGCATGAGGTAAGATCGGCAAACTGCCCAGTGGCAGCAATGGTTATTTTGCTGAAGTTAACATAATGAATCGTACAGCTCGTTCCAAGCTCGACCATGTTTGACTCGCCCAAGTATCCTCCGGTTGTGCTTACCGAGGCACCTTTATCTAGAGGAAGACGAAGTGTCGCCATGTATCTGCCGGATAGACCATCAAGGTATAGATACTTTCCAGAAGTGTCTGGGAATAGATGAAGGACGTTTACGAAGTTTGGTGCCATGCCAATTGCATCTGCGCTTGATGTTGATGGGTTATAGCGCCAGATATATTTATCGCCAACATAGATAATCTCGGAGTTGGTTTTCCAGATTGATTGGCCAGTGGCATTTTTTGGCAGAGTATAAAGCTGCTTGAGTGATCGGTCATAGACCGCGCCGTTACCACTATCAGCTACTAGTAGTTTTGTGCCATCGGGTGAAAAGGCGGCACTCGATGCTGTCTCGGGAGTCTCACTCAAAAGCAGTTTCATCTGGAACGAACGTTTTGTATCGATTTGATAGACATAAAGATTTGCTTTCATACCATCTGACTGCACATAGGCAACCGCTGAGTCTGATGATGCAATAAATGCAGTGTTGGGTAATACCGTTGTAATGAATGTGAACGAAATTCGGTCGCTGGGCGATGAATAAAGTTTGTTATTTTGTATAACGAAGTACTTTGACCGAGTTGCCGATATTGATAGGTTTGTAGTACTTGCTGCTGGGTCTGGTAGCGGGATCACCGAAAGACCATCATTTTTAACAGAATACAGTAGATACCCGGTACCATCGTTTGCGGTTGCGATACCGGTTGCTTCTGACGACCAGGCGACCTGATATATACTCGCGCTCGTCGCGTACTCTCTAACGGTACCACTAGTATCAACTCGCATTAGCTTATTGGTATCGGTAGCGAGAAAATGAAGCGCAGTTTTACTTGCCTGGAGATCGAGATTGGGAAAATTAGTAACATACTCTACTTCCGTTGCTTTTTGCACTGGCATATCAATGACGGTGATTGAAAAAGGAGCGATCTGCCTGTGTGTTTCACTGGCTCCAAATGCGGTTGTCGTGACTATGTCTATCCCGCCAGTAGGGATTCCACTAAAGAACCCACCCGCTCCAGACCATGTTCTAGTCGCATTATCTGACTCAGTAATGGTAACCGTCGCGTCCGAGCCGGTTTGAACGATGACGAGTCCATGGAGAGCAAAATACCAAACCGTCATGAGTAGTACAAAAACAGCGACGGCGCCCGCTATGCGGCGACGATGAGAGAGAAGCGATTCAATATTCATACCTAGTTTGATCCTTGGCTTGGGCCATTATATTCGAAATGCATATAGTCCTTGATACTCTTCCAGCCCCCACCCCACGACCAGCCGTGGTGATGAAATGCGTCGACATAGGACTGAGGAATGTCATGAGGAACCGGAGTGCGGCTAAATGGATTTGTCGACGGATTTATGTCAACGGCCACTCCAAAGGAATGATAACTCCTCGTGCCGATCTGTCCGAATCCATTACCATCGAGTCGGTAGCCACCCATTACTTTGATTTCATACTGAATATTATTCGTTTTGATCTCGTTTGCGACCGCCTGGAGACACCCGGCAACTCTAGGGTGAACTTTTACATTATGCCCGAGAAAATCAACACTCACCATTTTTGCTGCCATTGTGTCTTTTGGCAGTGGTGGTCCGTAGAGTGCGGTAAGTTCGGCCTCTGACAGCTGATGGCCATTACCACCCTCACCTGTGACTGGCGCTGTTGCGCTACAGGTGGTAGATGTAACCGCTGATGAGCTAGAGCCGCCACATGCAGTGTTGTTACCGCTGTTTGAGAGTGGATTGCCGCTTGATGTAACCCCGGCGCCAATGCCAGAACCATCTGCAATCTTCCCCTTCCAGTCATTGTAATAGGTTTCGGCAGCGCCACCGCGTATTCGTACGACAAAGTCTGCGGTATCACCCGACGCCTCATAGCCGAGCATCGGAGCAATCGTGAAGCGTGGATCGTTCATGGCTGCTTTTGTACGACCATGAAAAATGATTGCATACTGAGTTGGTGTACCATTTGGCAGCGCCGCCAGCGCGGCCAAGGTTGATTTCCATCTCCCATTTAATTCTTGAATGACGTAGTCGAGTTGTGCGGTCATATCAGTCGTCTTGCGACCAGTGGCATGTGCCATCTCTACCAGGGGCGCCTGCCGATCCGTAAAGGTCCATTGCACAATTCCAAACCCACGTCCGTTGGTTGGTGTCGCATCTTCTGGTGCGATTTGTCCACCCTCCAATATGCGTGGGTTAATCCTAGACTCCTGCTTCATATTTCCGAGCATGCCGGCAGCCATAGCGAGCGTCATGCCTTTCGAGGTAAGGAATCGCAGCGCTTGCTCCACCCTGGCGGTTTCATCTGCGCTGGCTGTTGTTGAGGTCGAGACTCCGGATGGTGCTGTGGTGCGCGTTGTTGATAATCCAACCGAAGATTTGTAGGCAATAGCATGGGCAAATGCAGTATTGATCGTGTCGACATCTACCTTAGATTTGATTGCGCTGATTATTTTCGTCATATTCTCGTCGTTTGTGTAGTGAAAGAGCGGCATATCGACCCCGGCATTTAAAGCGTCAACAACAGATGTCTCAAGCGGAATAGCCCCTGAAGTATACTTCGCCATTGCATTAAGGTCGTCGGTTGTAATCATGCCTTTAAATCCAATATCACTCCGCAAATATTCAACTGCTTGTGGGTTGGTGCTAATAGGTAATTTGCCCCACGCTGATATGACAAGGTTTGATAGCATGACGCTTGCTTTGTTCACATCCTTGAGCTTGCGGTATGGGAGGATGTCCTGCTGCAGCTCCGAAATTGTCGCGGTATATTCTTGATAGCTAAAGTCGGTGTTTTTTTCGGTAATACGGAGCCCTGGAAAATGCTTAAAGGTCACGCCGACGCCCGCAGAGGTAACTCCCGATGCGAAAGCACCTGCTTTTTCGGCGATAACAGTAGGATCGCTACTAAATGAACGTTCTGAGCTACCGCTTGTTGCATTGTTTTTGTTTGGCCCATCGATATCGAGTACTGGCGCGAGTAGCATGGAAATGCCCTTATCCTTCAACTCAGTACCAACCTGCTTGCCAATAGTTTCTACGGCGGTGGTAGTTGTAGATCCCATGTCTTGTGCGGACGGCTTGCCGCTTAGGAACCGGTCAACTTTGCCGCCCTCATCATCGGAACTAAGCATGATATCTGTGGGTAGGCTTGTGTTGAGAGCTTCAATCTTCGCAGGATCAATTGGTGCTGTGTTTGAGCCGTTGAAGTACGCACCACCCGCATTATACTTTTTCATTATTTCTAGGACACTATCACTGGTTGAATCGAACCCGAGAATGAATAACTGACCAATCTTCTGATCAATCGTGAGGCTTGAGCCTGTCTCGTCTTTACAGTTATCAGTGGCATATGGGTCATAGTAGAGTACATTATTGTCGCTAAAATATTTATAGCAAGCCTCTTTATCTTCTTTAGTGCCGGTTGAGTTACAGGCAATAAACTCTGCATACACGCGAGTTACTTCAAACGGAAATAGGCTGGCAAGTGTAATTGCTAATAGTAGTACTGTCATGCGGGCAAAATTTCGTAGCCGTTTAGTGAGGGTGGCCCTCATAGTCTAACCTTTCTCAAACTGATAGCTATCATCTGCGGGTATGGTGACACACTGGGAAGTCTGGGGATTGATCTGCATATCCTGTGGTGCACAGAAGATACTAACATCCGATCCGTCATTTTTGAAAGATGCCAGGTAGGTTTCATTTTTGGCTTTGATATCAATATATAGTGTACTTACATCGTACACATCCGTCAGTACATCACCACGCATATCACCAACAAGAGTATTAGCCCCATATTTTTCCCTGAGTACATACCCAAGCTGGTTCTCTAGTTTTGTCACCGTAGCTGGCGTAAGGTTACTGGGGAGCCCATTAATTTTCGCTGAGAGCTGATCAACATACGACTGCATTTCGTCTTTATTTACACTACGAAGGTCGGTGTTTTGCACATCCTTCCCGGACTTCGAGGTGTTTAGCATAACAACAGCAGCGATACCGCCACCGATTAATATTAGGGCGACAGTAACACCTATTATGAGCCGCCGACGTGTCATTGCCCGCCACCTGCATGAACGCGTGCAATTGCAATCACGCTCGCCTCTTTGTAATACCCAGACTGTGTGACGGTCGAGGTTCCATACCTATCATGACCACCGGCTGCATTGTAGTCCTCGATTGTTATTAATCCCCCGACGTTGGAAACGATCGTGTAGGTGTGTCCATATTGGCTACCAGATCGCATACTTATCACATCACCCGCCTGTGTCTCAGCGAGACTCCCCACTCTATCGGCTACCCCACTACTAATGAGAAAGCCAGCGACCGCGCCACCATTGCCGAAATTGAGTGTGTGGCCAGGAACCATAGGTTTACTCGCAACAAGCGCAGCAAGATTACTGCCATCCGCTGCCAGTGCGGAGCCATACCAGATTTTGGCTGCCTTCCAGGCTGACCAAGCGGCACACTGACCAGGAATCATACCAAGCCATGCTTCGTGGGAGCGGCCTGCGATTGTATTTTGGTAATTTCTTTCAGCAACCTCTTTCCATTTGGCAGGCACATCATCTCGCCCGGTAGCTGCAGTACCTGCGCCCACGGCGGCTTCTGGATCTGCACCAACGACGCCATTTTCGAGTACATCCTGTACGCGCATATCAACAAAATGGAGGCTAAAGAGCGCCCTGAGTCGTTCGTCGGGGCCGCTATACATACAGGCGTCACTATCGATAACCGCGCCGGCAGTACAGGCAGTAACCCATTCACTATACTTAGTACCGGGCATAGGCTCTAAGGTATCAGGACTGATGTATCCCTGCGCTGACAGCTCTTCATTCACCTTTTCTGGTAATATATCGAGGTACTTCGTGGGTATACCTCGCTGTACTACGCAGAGTGCCGAAGTAGCCACTCCGAGCTCTCGGTACTCATAATCCTCGCACAGCGTATAGTCATCTGCGGAAAGTGCAGTAGCTTTCGACGGACTCAGTATATTACTAAAGGTAGAGGTGACGATTGCACCGGCGGATGAGAGCGCGCCACTTACGGAATTTGAGCGGCTCAAAAACGGCATGAGGCTGCTGTAGATTGAGCCAATAAACGTTGCATTGCTGGTCGCGTCGAGTGGGCTTTTTGTTGCACGTTCATAGTCTTTGTACTGCGCAACGACCTGAGTGTTGAGGTCATTGTAGGCTACTGCTTGAGCCGGGCTGAGTGCGCCATTACCCCCCATGCCGGCTGTTTGGCTGAGCATTTCCGCACCGCCAATTGTCAGTGCGCTAGCTGCGCTATCGCCGATTGTGTTTTCATCAACTATCACTCCCGCAACCATATCGGTTGCGATAGCTAGGAGATACCCAAGAATATAATCGAATGCTGCACCCTCAGCAGCAGATTTAACAACATTTTTAAGCGCATTTTTAAGGAGAGCGATGATCGCCTGCTTAATAGCAACCGAGCCGGCCTTTACTGCCTGGCCCGCTCCTGGAATGAACGAAACGAGCATTCCAGTCGCCTGAGTGCCAACATTACCAGCGATATCACAGGTTTTTTTGCCACCCACCAGGCCATAGACCTTTGATGATATTCCACTAAGCTCACCACCAAGCCCGCCACCCACGAGAAACGGTGTCGCATCTTTGCCAATGAATTTATCGCCATAGGCAACATGTTTCCAGGCGGTTGAGCTGTCCCAAGGCAATGAGGTTGTCCCATTGGAATAGTTGACAGTTTTAGTCAGGAGTGAAGCGACAAAACTAATGTTACCCGGTGATGCATCATTGGTCTTAATCATACCGGCTAGTGGGAGAAATATCATAGCAAATCGAATCTCTTGTTGCGAACGGATGACTTTGGCACCAGTTCCGATTGCCGCGGTTAGATTAGGGATCATGCAGACATCATCAAGCACACTGAAGGCATTCACTAAACTCAGTGCGGCTTTCACGCCATTAGGTTGAACGGACTTTATATTACTCTTTGCTACTTCTTCTGCGTCACTAAGGATACCGTTTTCGGCGTTGATAGCGGCATTCTTCTGCTTCGTTTCTTCAACACACTGTGCATTGCAGTCTTTGGGCTGTTCAACGGTTGATTTACGCGAAAAACTTAGTCCATTCTTGGTCGTCTCAATGAGGCGTTTCATCCGGGATTTGTTTGACTCTTCGTCCTCGCCCTCAATACCATCGAATGGATTTGCTTTCGAGGTCTTACTCTTGCTGAGTGATTTTTTCATAATTTTATCTTGCAGACCAAAGAAATTGCCGTTATACGCGGTGATGAGCATGCGGCTAAATATTGGGTTTGTGCGCGACATCTTGCCAAAATCTTTAGCATCCACTCGGACTTTCTCCCCGCCATCGGTGTAAAACATATGCGAAACCTTATTACGCCCTAGTACCGACTTGCCATCAGTTACTACCTCAATCCCAGCATTTTTAAAGGCTCGAATATTCGCGTCGGACATGGTGCCGAATTTACAGCGCACACTTACTGCGCCCTTGCAAAAACCGGCAGTAGTATTATTTAGTTTTGCATCGAGCAAGTGCAGCTTGCGTTTTTCGAGTGATGCGAGCTGTAGGTTGGTTTTTTCAGTGATAATTTCTGCAATATGAACCAGTAGAAGTCCTGGCCCACCAAAGAAGCTAACAAGTGATCCAAGTGCGATAATGACACCGATGATACCGCCGGCTGGGCCGGCCTTTTTTAGGACTCCCTTAAAGTTGCCAGAGGACTGTCCTGACTGTTCAGTAAAGTTGTTAGCCCAAGAGTCTGATGTATTTGACTCTGCGTCACCGGCTGCTTGAGACGCGTCGAACTCACCCTCTCGGTCGTCGAGCCCATCGGCACTTCGGTCATAGCCGGGTATTTGGTCATGTGACCCGTCGGCCCCGGCTGTTTCAGCCTTATGTAAGGATGTTCCGCCGAGGTCATCGTAGGCGCTTTGGATATCGGTAGGGTCATCAACTTTTATAGGCATAGGGTATTATCCCTGAGGAGGCTGGTTAGTTGATTGAGCTTGCTGCTGCAGGGCAGCCTGAGGGTTTGTGGTGATCAGCTTCGTCTCGGTTTCGCTCGCGATAATCTGTACGTGCACGTGGTTTTGACCAGCAAAGAATAGTCCTTGACCAACCGGGAAGTTGGAAAGACGCTTACGCTCCTCTTCGGTCAGTTTGAATACATCGCCGAGCACATCAACAGCACTACTCGATTGCTTGAGTAGGAGCTGCATACTTGAGTTGGCGACGATTGCCCGTCCCATTTTACTTCCCATAAAGTCTTCGACGTCCTGTGAGATTGTAGTAAGACCAAGATAATACTTACGGGCACGCTTGGCAAGACTGAACAAGAAATTTGCGCTATCATCGTACTTCATAAGCTGCCAGGCCTCGTCGACAATCAGCATACGCTTTTTCTGGACGGTCCGCGTAATATTCCAGATATGTGACAGCACAATGTACATTGCAACCGGCCGCAGCTCGTCTTCGAGGTCTCGAATATTAAACACTACCATACTGTTATTGATATCAATATTACTCTGCTGACTAAAGATACCCGCGAATGTTCCGCTAGTGTATTTACGAAGGCGCTGTGCGAGTGCCGGGCCGGTACCGCCCATATGGAGCAGCGTATCATAGAGATCGCCAATGGTCGGTGGCTTTGAGTTATGTGTTAGTGGGTCGCTGGTGATGCCGGCCCGTGCGTAGGTATCAATTAGTCCTTGGTCGAGATCGGCCTCTTCAGCTGGTGAGAGTGCGCCAATGGCCTGACCACCCGCCATAGTGCCGCCGAGCATTAGGCGCAGGAGGCCGTGGAGTGTGACGAGGTTGGCGCGCAGAGCATCGTCGGCTTCTTCGTTGTCGATGACGCGCGGTAGATCGAACGGATTAATACGTGTGTCACTACTAAGGCTCAGGCGAATATAACTACCGCCCACAGCATCGCTTAGCTTCTGATACTCATTTTCTGGGTCGATGATTAAGATGTCGGCACCGGTCATCATGCTGCGAAGTGCTTCGAGCTTCACGGTAAATGACTTACCAGCACCCGACTTCGCAAAGACCACCATGTTGGCATTTTCCAGGCTGTATCGATCAAATATGACGAGGCCGTTGTTGTGCATATTAATACCATAAAGCACGCCCTTTTCCTGAGTGAGGTCGGCGCTTGTAAACGGGAAACTTGTACTGATGGCACCAGTGTTCATGTTGCGACGGATTTGTAACTGGTCGCTCATTTGTGGAACGGTGCTGTTGAGCCCCTGCTCTTGCTGGCTACTCGCTACCTTGCTATACACAAGCTGCTGTCCAAATAGGGTTTCGAGACTGTGCTGCACAAAGCCGAGCTCCTCAAGACTCTCGCCATAAATCGTCACATAGAGCCCGTAGCGGAAAAACCGCTCGGCGCCGACCTGTAGCTGGTCGCGAAGCTCCTCGGCATCAGCTAGAGCAGCCTCACGGGCTGGGTCGCGTGTCTTGCCCTTTTCACCACTAATTGCCATGTCAGCCTCGAGCTGAGTAACCTTTTTGCGCAGGTTGTTGAGCACCACCTGAGTCTCGACTGGATAGATAAACATACTAATATCAATCACCTGGTCGATGTTGATGAGGCCGGACAGCCAGCCGGTATATAGCTCCCGCGGGTATCCATAGATATATAGCGTACGACCATACTTAGTGCCCAGCCGAAAATGGCTAGAATGGATTTCGAGACTACTTGGCGCAATAAGGTCACGAAGCGTAGTCATTCCCTTCAGGAAGGCCTGCTCCACCTCGGCTTGTTCGCGTGCGCGCTGCTGAGCGGCGATGTCGACAGGGTCAAGCTGTTTCTTAGCCATGCTACTGACCTCCCGTCGGCAGTGGTTGTGCTACAGCTTCTTGCTGGGCTGGAGCAACCGCTGGGGTATTTGGCATATCAGGTGCACCACCCTTGCGTACATAGGTGCTCGTAATACTGTCGAAATCACCTAGCGGTTCACGGACGGCAGTATCGGGGTTGTATACATTGTAGTAAAGCTCACCCAGCTCTTTCGTGGAGAGCTGTACTGCCTGCACACCAACCTGGTTTAGCCCACTAATGACGCTATCGACACGGTTATGTATCTCCTCTTTTGCTTTCTCGTAGGTCACTTTATCAATCCGAGTCACCTGAGTTTGCTTGCTGCCGCTTGTTCCAAACAACTTATTGAAAAATCCCTTACCCTGATCCATGACATTGTTGATATCACCAGATGGGTAGTATGGTACGACGATGAAAAAACTCTTGTCCATGATGTTTGCTTCCTGCGAAAGTACATCGATAAACTGGATATAGTCATCCATCAGCACGTTGAGGAGCATGTTGTCTTGGTTGCGTCGGATTTCCTCAAGTCGATCAAGGTAGGGGCCAATGTCGACACGCTGGCTGCGAATAAATATTTGGATTGGAAAATAGAGCGCATTGAGGAAGTTTTGGTAGCTAAACTCGACTCCCTCGCGTTCGCGGCTGCTCATGAGATCAAAGTTGATCGACTTACAAGCAACAACCGCACGAAAGGTGCCGTCTGCCATGATGATCATACCGTCGCGCAGCTCGGAGAGGAGTAGACTATTCTGTGTGCTGGTGGCCTTTCTTTCGGTGGACTTTGGTGGAACAGACGAAGCGCCTGATGACCCAATAGTTGGCAGGGCGGGTACACTAAAGCTACCAGCAGGAGCTGCTGGGCTTACTGGAAGCTGATTAACGGGTCCTTGATTACTTGGTGGCACTCCCCACTCCCTTATGCCAACCTACCTATCTGTACTAGTGAAGAGAGATAAAGACTTCTTCGTCCGCGTCTTCATCGGCTTTTTTCTGAATCCTTGCCGCCTCACGCGAAATTGTCTCGATAGATAAATCGGAGTTATTTGCAAGATTAATTATATCAGGTGAGACAGTAGTTTCGCTAGTGTTTATCGTTTCGCTTTCTGTCGCCTGCGTGGCTGGAGCCGGGCTTGGAGTTGGTGCTGGCGCTTGGGCTGGTGCCGGAGCGACTAGTGCGCCTGCCGGTACGATTGGATTAATGACCATTTGATGTATCTCGGTAGGATAAGGGTTGTACTGGAGCGCCGCAATGTCCTCTGCGGTTGGCAGCTGCGCGACCGGTGAGCTAAAGCTTGTCGTGTACTGTGCTGCCATAGGGTCACTCATCGCGTTTGTCTGTGGAACGGGCTGCGCCGCCATAGGGTCAACAACTGCCGCAACGACTGGCTGTGCGACTGGTGCTGGATTTCTCATACGGTTGAGCATATCCTGCTTGCGGCGCGCATCAGCTTGGCTCATCAGGCTATCGATAGATGAAGCAAGGCCGCCGCTTTCGTCTAGTACATCTTCGGTCTGCTGGGCAGCAAAAAACGCATCAGTGACCATAGAGTTCCCACTTGTGGGCATTGCGGCATGACGAACGGCCCAGCCCTGCGTGTCGGCAATGTCGGCAAGGTAGCCAAGCCGGCGCTCAGCTTCGGTCTGGCTAATGTCTTTGGTGCGATGCACCTCTACTACCTTTGGCGCAGTAATCTCAACAAGTGACTCAATACCATCCGGTATCCATAGCCTGCGGCGCGGTTTGAGGTAGAACGACACGATGGCGGCCATATATATTTCCATTGGCTGGTCTTTGCGTAGTGGGAGTGCGAGTGCACCGAAAAATATGATGATCGGCATCGGTATAATAGCGAGCCCCACAAAGATTCGACCCAGTCCCCACGCGATCGCTATCGAAAGCGCAACAATGATGAGGTACACAAACTGGCGAAAGCTAAACGGTCCGATGAGTTTGTCGTCGGCTTCGACGTCTTGAGCTACTTTATAGACTGCCATGATAATTACCTATAATACTAGCGTAGTATTGCCTTTTTATCTTCTGATAACTGAGCTTCAATGGTTTGGTTGTTGAGCATAGCATCTCGGCGCGCCTTGTCAACATGACCGGCAGCCACTGCGGCTCTCAATACATCCGCACTCTGACCAGCCAGCTCGCTATCAGTAAGCCCACTGTAAGTACCTGCACTTGAGTCGTGGTCAGACAAGGAGCGGTTCTGGCTGTCATAGCTCCAGGCATTTAGACCAGCATCCTTGCCCTTTATACCAGCCGACGCGAGATCGCTTCGCGCGTAGGATACGGCGTTATTACTAACACCACTAGTGCCGCCGTATATGACATTACCGCTATTATCTTTCTTGCCGCCAACAACATCGCGGATAGCCTGTACCCCAGCAGAACCCTTGCTAAGCAATATCTTTTGAGCTGCTCGTGCTCGTACGACGTCGCCCGAATGGAGCGCTTTGTCGTATGCTTCTGTGGCTTCTTTAAGCTCTGAGCCTGGGCCAGAAAACCCTTTTCCCATCCGTGTCACCTCGTTGTCGACCTCTTCTTGCTCGATTTTGCTTGCAGCTGCAGCACCCGCTGCCGCGGTTTTGTCGCCAAAGCCACCACTTAGCCCTGATTTGTTAAATCGACTATTAGCACCAGATCTTATATTTCGTGACCAGTTGAGGGGATTTGCCGCCCTTCCTTTGTATGCACCAGCCTGGATAAGCGCACTACGCTTCGATGCTTCGCCAGCACGGTATTTGTTCAATCTTCCAAGTGTCGAGTTTGTGTAGCGATCGTTCATACCCTTCTTTCCTGCGCTGCTTGCCCTACCGGTAGCCTTGTTGCTCATTCCCTGGAGCTTGCCACCAATTACCGGGACGGCTGCAACGGCCGCCTTGAGTAATGGGATGACAACAAATAGCGGTATGACCGTGATGCTAAGCCCCATCAACTGAGTAACCATATTGGTCGGGTCTGATGATGAAATAATAGCGGCGGCAAGTTTGCTCGCGCCAAACACAAGTGCAATGATTGGAAATACCATCAACAAAGATGTGAACATCTTACGCCATCGGGTGAATAGACTCTCGGTATTGGGCAGTAGGTATGCGACAAAGGCCAGAGGGGCAAGCACAACAAGTAGTATAAGGAACGCTTTTCGAGCGAGTAGTATTAGTACGATCATCGCAGCAGCAAGTAATGCCGCGATAAGGAAGCTACCTCCAAGGGCAATTAGTAGTCCGGCGCCGGCCCCTACCATCAGTATCTTGGCTATATTACTGCTCCAGTCAATAGTCCCCGCAGTAGCAGCCTTTGGCACCGAATCAGTCACCGTGCTGAATAGATTGAGAATGCTATACCCAAGCACATTACTCAGGTCGATTGCTGCCTGGCATATGTAGTATGAGATATTGACCAGTATGGCGCTAACGATCAGCCGAGGTAACATCTTCTTGATACCGTAATTACCAATGCCTGCACTCGTAATCTGCGAGTAAATGATGATCATAAATACAATAACAAACGCGACGTTGGCGTAGCTCAGGAATATCGACCAGGCCTTTTGGGTGGGACTACCGATCTTGAACACCTCGGGGTCGGTAGACAAAAAGCTATCGGCAAGAAACTTGAACGTGTTGTCCATGACATCAGCAAGAAAGGTCATGACGGGACAGACAATCCAGCCGACACCGGTGATACCGCAGGTTGATTTTGAGTCCGGGGTTTTTGCCCCAGAAGTATCAATGACCGTGACACCACTTTCAGCTGTTGCGACCTTTGCGCCGTACTCACAGGCATCACTTTTGGGCTTCATTGCAGTTATTTGGGAATCAGTCTGGCCGGGCGGGTAATGGACCGAACAGTAGGTCGGATCGGATTTATTCCGATAGCCTTCTACGCAGATAGCTGTCGTGTCTACCCCGTCTACTGTGTGGTATTTTGCATATTCATCGCAGGTACCTGGTACGCCATCATGACCCGGCGAATACTTTGCAAGCCACTCACGTGCTACTGCAGGATCTTTTGATAGTGCTCGTAGCTTGTCCCCCATTTTATAGCACTGTATTTCGGTGCCCGAGCCATCCCCGAGTCCAAGGGTATTTATAGCTCCATAGGGGATCTTAATTTTTGCATTTCCATCATACTTGTAAGTAGCATCTTTGAATGTCCCGTCTGCCTGGATTTCCGGGATAGTTGTGACATTAGTTGCCCCCACGCTGCCTGTATCGGGTGATATATCGCACTGACGCTTGAACACGATGTCGTAGTAGAAGAAGTATTTAATGAGCGCGCTAGGTGAGAAGATATCACCACCAGCAGTGGTGTTGACATAGCGCACAAATCCATCAGGCACTGATGGTCCGATATTCCAGTCGGCAACAACTTCGATTGAATCTTTACCGGTTTCTGCATCAGGCCCATAACAAGGGAGTTGAGTAGTTCGCCCGCCCGGTTGGACGCGTGTAACCCCCATTTTACAAAGGGCCTCTATTCGCTCCTTGCCGTTACCCCATGGGACACCAACGCCCTTCATTCCCTCGGTCATAGCAGACACATCCTTGCAGGCGTATGACTGCACGCCGATCATACCGGTTGAATCAGAACTATCAGATGTCCACCCACCCTCATTAATGCCCACACCATCAAAGTTATGACCAAGATTTTTACTGATACAAGCCTTGACCCAGGTGCCATACAAGTATGCTCTTGCTAAATCCGATGGCGAGGTTGCACCGCTGAAAGACAAGGCGGATACATTCGCTTGGGGGACGATGGTCGAGAAAGTCGACGCCACGACAACCGCCGCCATTAACCCAAGACTAAACCTTCTGATACGACTCATGCTTATACTATACATTGGCGTGCGATGCCGTACAAGAAATAGTGCCCCCATGGGGGCACTATTTGATAATTTTTATGTGTTGCAGGTTGCCTACTCGCTGACAACGATCCAGTGCGGACGTAACTTGCCAGATGCGTCTGGAGAGCTGTAGTAATCAAATGTGTAGCTATTTTTCCCATTATATACCCGATCAAGAGTAACTCGTGGAGCGCCTGTGGGGCTGGTTGTCTGTTTGAAATTTGTTGCAGCTGATGCTACAAATCCATCAGCCTGCTCTAGATCAGTGATGTTCCTACTGTCTTTGAGGGCGGCGTTGAATGAACTGCCATTAATCTTATAGAGTGACGCAAGCGCTTTCTCGGCTGCCGGGCGGCGCGATGCTATAGGTACAGAGCTGCCCGCGGCGGTGAGAGACCAGTTAATAATCCCTTGGTTTATCTCTAGTTGGTAGAGAATACGATTTGGCTTGTTGGTCTCCGACAGGGGGGTCGCTTCGAATATTGGGATAACCTGGATCTCCGTCGTATTGGCGAGACTTTCCTGAATGCGCTTCATGCCGTAGTCATGATACGTGTCAATCACAAGCTGACCATATTTGTCTTGGTCAAACGGGTCTTGCTTCATAAATTCGTCAAGCGTCATCGCATCAAGTCGATCGATCAGCGATTTTTGCTCGGGACTTAGTTCACTATACTGACGGCCCTTAGATAGGTTGTCTGGCGATGCTGGAAACGCATCTTTCGTCGTTTCGGTTGCGCTCGCTGTTGGCGTTGTGCCGGGTGTGATGTCGGCTGAACTAGTGGTTGGAGCTGGGGTCGGGCCCTGCTCGCCAGCATTACAGGCAGCGAGACCACCGCCAAGGGCGGCCACAAGTCCTAGTTTTGCCCCTAGTTCTAGAAAGCCTCGTCGGCTGAAGTTTCCGGTTCGTGGTTTAGGATCACGTGTTACCATAATGACTATGTATTCTCCTTTGTAATTTACTACACAAGTATGGTTATAGCTTCATTATACACCATATGCTTATATTTGTCAATACTACCACGGATTGTCGAAGTCAAAGCCAGCGGGGTTGCCAGCACGCGCCTTGACGTTCGCATCATCCCAGTAGCTTGATGTCGCGGATTCCTCCATCGCTTCTTTAACGCCCGGCTTGAGATTAGCGTAGCTTGCGGAGTCGAGCTTGATATCAGCGATCATTTGGTCATACATCTTGACATTACCACTCCTCGCTACGGTGCGTAGTGCCTTGAGCTGTGACATCATGTTCATACCCGCAAATGCTTCAACCTGTAGAGCATTCCATGTTTTGAGGTCATTTGAGAGGTCTTTAAGACTCCGAATCTGGTTGGTGCTGCTATCACGAGAGTTGGTGAGCCAGAACTCCATGTCCTTGCCTGCCTTCATTGCGCCAGGTGCCATACTGGCGACCAACTCCTTGAAGTACTGTAAATGGTCCGCCTCTGGGTTGCCAGCAAACTCACTATCAAGGAAATCCATCGCCTGACGAATAGCAACGTTTCCTGGGCCGCCGCGCTCAACCATGACCGTAGCATATGCCACGCGCTGCTCGAGAGTAGCATCTTTCTGCTTGAACATTTTGAGCAACTCGAACGGACTAGTAGACTCTAGGTAGTCCATAGTACTTTTGATATTTTTAATGTCGTCAACAAGTGCACTCGAGCTGTCGGTCTTTGCCTTGGCAAGCACGGCCAGCTCTCCTGATTGGCCCATAATGCCGGCCGCATACTTATGAATTGCCACGCCTTCGACCTCAATCGTTTTAGTGCCTTTCGATACTTCACTAAGATCTTTAGCAATAAGCTCTTTGGCCTTGCGTTCAGCCATGCCTTTTGCCATGGCGGCGTAGGTATGTTCATTAGTATCGGTTTTAGTTTCACGCGCGATACGGAGGATTGCCTGATGCTCCGGAGTACTAACACCCTTGAGGTTAACCAAATACTCCGTACCATCGCCTTGTGCGGCCACTTCGGCGTGGAGTTTCTCAAGTTTGGTCTTGGCGGCCTCTGCTTTTACGGCCGCTGCTTTCATTTCTAATTCGCCGCGTAGTAGAGTTGGCGTAGTGCGCACCGCGTTGTTCCAGGAGGTCTCATGCTCACTTTCGATACGATGTTTATCGCGTTCGGCCACCCGGCGAGCACGGTCGGCGCTGTGACCGTGGTGTGATGCATTAAATTCATTTTCGACGTGCTGCTTGTCTGTATCGGCAATACGCTTATCAAACTCAAGTCGCTGCGCGACTGCTGTGCGTCCAAAGTTGTTTTCTATCTGCTGCTTGCGTACGGCGTTGCGGCGGTTCAT
>APMI01020159.1_pt1 | contig 19808 bp, 16 predicted proteins | sample 667938 | NCBI WGS metagenome assembly APMI01 (sample SAMN01084076, study PRJNA167559) | wastewater metagenome | biome: Wastewater | place: Denmark: Ejby Moelle, Odense | collected 2011-11-28 | reverse complement strand
AATTATCTTTACAAAGTAACTAATTTATACCAACGGTAAAGCTACCGAAGGTTTAGTTCAACTCCAGTTCTTGCAAATGTTTCATAACCTACTTTTTGTAAAGAATCACTTAGAGCACCCATTTTTTGTAACTGAATATATGGTGGATTGCCAATAATAACATCAAAACCAATAAAATTGCCTTCATCATCTAAAACTTCAGGAAACTCAAAGCGCCATTCAAAAGCATTTCTGTAGATTATATTATTTAAGATTTCTTCTTTTTCTTTTTGAACTTGATCAGACTTTATTTTTAACTTTTTAAGTTGATCTTTTTCTGTCTTCTTAATCGTTTCACCAAAAGCAATTAGATTCTGCTGTCTTTGTTCTTCATTCTGATAATCGCCTAGAGCTTTAGATAATTTATCTTTTAGCTTATTGTCATAAGTAGATTTGAAATTATGTTTTACGGTATTGATAATTTCTTCAATTTCTCTTTTCTTGCTCTTAGAATTTGTTATCTTATAGTCTTTAACAGCCTGCTTATAATCTTCTATGGAAACATTAACTTCTTTGTTCTTAAAAGCAGATTTCAAACTGTCTGTCAAGGCAAATCTACTAATCAATGAGTTTCCGCATTTGATATTAATATCAATATTAGGCAAGGTCTGTAATCCGCCATCCTCAGTATAATAGGCATTTTTTAAAAGCTCAATCCATAGTCTTAGTCGACATATATTGACCGAATTGGAATTAATATCCACCCCGAAAAGACAATTCTCAATTAATGTTTCTTTTTCGTGAAATATAGATTTTTGAATGCGTAAACTATTTGGATCTTTTCTAATGTAATCAAATAATTCTCCGTTCGCATTTGAAATATAAAGTTCATCATTTTCAATCTCAATAACGCAAGGTAAAACATTAAAATTTTCATCAGCCAAAATTCCAAGTTCACTTTTAATAGCTACCATTTCATTCAATGCAGATACTAAGAAATGTCCTGAACCTACCGCGGGATCACAAATACGAATACTATTAACAATTGCATTAAATCTTTTGATGTCATCTTTTTTAAAATATTTTTGACAATAATCTTTTACATCTTCAAAAGTTTCAATCGTATCATTTATTTGCTCCTTAAATTTCTGAATGATAGATTTTCTCAACGTTTCCTTACACATAAACATTGTAATAAGCCCTGGTGTATAGAAAGAACCGTCCTTATAACCATTAATCTTCTCAAAAATTAAACCTAGAACAGAAGCATTAATCAGAGTTTTACTTTCATGTTTATCACTTACAACTCCCGATTCGGTAGAAAAATCATAAGCATCTAAAAACTTGAAAAGGTAATCTAGAGTATTAAGTTTTCCGCTAAGTCTATCTCCTTTATGATCCTTTAAAACCGTAGAAGAATAGATGTTCATTTCTTCATCCATCAAGGCAGTGATATCAAAAGTAAAATCCTCTAATTCACTTTTTTCAAACAAACTACTGTTAAGATACGGAATGTTTTTAAATTTTTCTGCATACCGAGGATGTCTATCTTGAAGTGGTTTTGCTAAAGCTGAAAAGAACAATTCATTGAGTGCATCAAAACCATTAAGAAATTCGAAATTTAAAAATTTGTATTCTTTTGCATTCTCATTATAACTGCATAGTTGAGATTCTAAAAGCTTAAGAAAAAGTATTCTATTTACCCAGGTTAAGCATAATTCTAATCCAACATTAAACGGTTTGTTCTCATCATTCCCAACATTCTTCACTTTTCTTAAATAGTCTTTATCTTCAAGTGTAAAAATTGCATTTTCTAAAAGTGATGCGTAATCACGTTCTTTATCTTTTTTTCTTTGAATCAATTTTTTCCCACTTTCCTTAATTTCTTCAAGCCCTATAATATGAAGAAGTTCATTATAGAAAGCCTTATTTAATTGATTACTATCATTACCAAAACTTTTACCAAGAAGATGAACATCAGAAAACAACTTGTAAATATTAACAATCTCTTTTTGTTTTAAATCGGAAATGCTTTTGTTTTTAAAATCAACATACACAAAGGGGATTTGATTTTCAACTTTTGCTATATATTTTTTAGCAATTTCGTCGTAGAATAATTCATTTTTTGAGCTATCTTTTAATTTATCACGGAATTGACCATACTCCTTTACTAATTCTTTATTTTTATAAAAAGTATCATAAAAATCTTCTGCCTTGAAAAAATACCATTCGAAACCATTGGTAATTACCAAATGCTTGATATTATTATTTTTATAATCAATTCTTTCTTTCAAATAATATAGAAGTAATTCCTGTATAGCTTTGCAATTAAGTTTCTCTTTCTTAGGAAATTCTGACTTATTACTTGGTTTTTTTGCTTCCAAAAGAACACCGATATCAGAAGAAGAATCTGCGCCTAAATAAATAGCTAAATCTATTCTTTCTCTGGTGTTAATTTCATTGTCTTTGTAGAAAGTAGAAGACAAAAATTTAGTAATTGGAGATTTCAAGTGTTCTTCGCTTTCTCCCTTACTATCAATCACATTGATTGCACTAATACATTTTTCAAGTTCCTTTGCAAAATCATCAACATCCTTTTTTAAAGGCGTAAATTTTTTATATGCAGGATTTAATGCTTTTTGAGGATCGAGTTGATTGCTATTCATAGGAATTTTAGAAGTAAAAAATAAGTTTGCCTAAATTACTGAAAAATATTAAATCTTTCAAACACGAATGATAATAACAGTAAAATTATTATATAACAATTGTGCAAACTTACTAATAAGCATACTCTATCTATCTTTTCTTACTCAAAAATCATTAAATATCTCATAAGATGCTAGTTAGCAATTTTCAATAACAATATCATCCCAAAAATAACTATACAAGTAATCCAATAAATTTTATTATTGCTATACAAATACTTGTTTTAAATTTTTCATTCATATTTTTTAAAACAATTTTAATGAAAGAAAATTAAGCAATACTGTGGTGGAGAAATTTAAATTATAATTTTTTTGATAAAAAACAGAATACTATATTTTATAATTCATTGATTTTATTACATTTGCACAAAACAAATAAGCAGAAACTCAAAATCTATAAACAATTACATCTACAATTAAAATTTGCAGCAATAGTTATCGGATTACACCCTATAATGTGCTTTTGCAAAATTTTCACCAGAAGCAATGCTTCTGGTGAAAACTTCGCAAAGTCTCCGAGTCGTTAGCTGTAATTTCCCGACTCGGGAGACTGGAGTTGTTTTTAGAATCTAACGACAATTTTTTTACTATTTTTGATAATCAAATAGTCGAAAATTATAATTTATAACTATTTGATTATAAATAATAAATTTAACGTTAGTCAGGATTTTAGACGACCACTCAAAAACGATATGACATTAAAAATGACAACGATTATTTCAAAGTTGACTATGAAATCACACTGATTAATTTTAGTATTTACATTTTTCTAATGTTTGGTATATTTATATAAAAAGAGAGAATTGGGAAAAAAGAAGTTTACAAAATTTGAAGAAGCATTTAGTAATGATACAATAGAAAGTAGATTAAGTGGGTTGACTGCTATGTCTGCTTATTCATTTACAAAAAGAAGTAATCCGACTGAATTTAGCAATCTGTTGCTACTATTGCCAACTGGTTATGTAAACAAACAACAAGACAATATTGAATGTATTGACTTAATATATTCAGGAAGCACAACTTCACCGTATTTATTGACATTAGTCGTTGGTCGTAATGACACATTTAATGGACAAGAAACATTTGAGCTAGATGTGTTAAATATAGCACCAAACACTGGTGATACAGCCACATATTTCAGTCAACAATGGCATCATTTTAAAGATGAAAGCGGTAAAAGGGTTTCGTATAATATAAATCCTTACACTATTTCTGACGAATTAATTAAAAAAGAAATAACGTATGGTGTATTTCTTACAGGAAGCACTGTGTATTTCAATTTCGACGAGTATAAAAAAGAACGACCAGACTTTTACGAAATACATATTAAAAGTTTTGGAGACTTAAAAAAATAAGACACAATTAAATGATGAAGACTTTTAGAATAGACAATCGGGATTTTGGAGTAGGTGACACTATTTTACCTCAAAATAATTATCAGAGCAAATTAGATAAAAAAAGAGCTGATGTAGAACAAGTATTAGAAAATAATAGACCAACAAACAAACCTGAACGTAACTCAATTCTAATGTTGTTTAAAGAATTTAATCATGCAAATCATCAATGGACAATTCAGAAAGGTGCAAAATTTTACAAGACTGAAATTGATGAAAATGAAATTCTTCACATTGGCGATTATAATAAAGTTGAAGAATTGTTTAAGAATATTGAAAACTCTAATTTAGCACAGCAAATTGCAAAAGACTATTGGAATGGAGTTATGACTAATAATCCGAAAGAAGAAATATTTGTTAATTCTGCAATCGTGAGTGAAATAAAATCCAATTCAGAAAAAGAAAGAAAGAACACCTTCGCTATAAGAGCGGGTTTTGGAAATTTTAAAATTAGAACTGTAACTGACGGTTAAATGAAAAACTGGCGCTAATAACTAGAATTTCGTTGGGCTTGTAAAGCCAACAATGAAAACGATGTTGCCCTTCGGCTTCGCTCAGGCTTCTCTACTTAGGCAGGGTAGCTTCGGGAGCTTTTTTAAGCATTATGGTTTTATCGTAAAAAGTTTTAAAGATATTGAAGAGGCTTCTAGAAAGGTCTCTTTTTTTTGTGAAAACAGATTGATTTTTTATTAACTTTACAAAGCAAAAATACTTTTGAGTTAGCTGTAAGACTATCAAAAAACTACCATAAAATCAAATGACAAAAGAAATTATCAGATGTTTCCTAGCATCTCCAAGCGATACACAAGATGAACGTGATATAGCAGTCGAAATTTTTTCAGAAATAAATCGAACCTTAGGTGAAAGTTTTAATTTCAAATTGGAACTTCTCAAATGGGAAACAAATAGTAGACCATCATTTCAAAGTGGTTATAGCCAACAGAATATAAGTAATCAAATTGGGGATTATGAAATTTTTATTGGAATAATGTTCAAAAAATTTGGTACAGCAACTGAAGTTGCGGATTCAGGAACAGAAGAGGAGTTTGATATTGCTTACAAAAGACTGAAAGAAAACAATTCTGAAGAAATAATGTTTTACTTTAATACAGAACAAGTAGATTTGGACCAAATTGATTATGAACAATTAGGAAAAGTTAAAAAATTTCAGAAAAAGATTGAAGAACTGAAAGGTACATATTGGAAATATAAAGGATTTAGAGAGTTTGAAAAATATTTAAGAGAGCACCTAAATACTTATTTAATAAATAAATATAAGATAAATTATGAATCTGAAAAGTCAAATAGTCACGATACCAAGAAAAAAGAGATTGAAGAAAATTTAAAATTAAATTTATCAAAGTCCTTATCAACTTTTAAAGGACAACCCTATATTTTTATCGAACCAATTCTGGGTAAAACTGATAACATAGTTACAAACCCTGATGAAAATTTTGAAAAAAAAATAAGTATTGATCTACTATTGAGTGATACCAAATCTGTCATTATAAAATCTCCTCCACAATTTGGATTAACAAGTCTTTCTCATTACTTAATATTAGAGGCATTTAAAAAAGATAAGACATGGATATATATTGATTCTAATAATTGTAAATCACATAATATTCATAAGGTTGTAGAAAAAAAAATTAATGAATTATCAATTGAAAATAAAAATATAGATTGTATTGTTTTAGATTCATGGGTAAACTATAAAATTGATTCATTAAAAAAATTAAGAAATCTCTGTGATAATTTCAAAGAAATTCGAATTATTGTCATGAATACAATAAATGGTTCAAAATTTCTAAATAGTACAGAGGAAATAAATATTGATAGAGAATTTGACGTCCTCCATTTATTAGCATTACCAAGAAAACAGGTTAGAAATGTAATCAAACAATACAATCATGTAAATGTAATTGGTGCAGAAGATGCTGTTCTTCAAAAAATTGTATCTGATTTAGACACTTTAAATATTCATCGTACACCTTTAAATTGTATAACACTTCTAAAAGTTAACGAAAAATACTTTGATGATAATCCCGTTAATAGAACGAACCTTTTGGAAAAAGTCCTCTTTATTTTATTTAATGTTGATGAGATTCCAAAATATAAAACCAAACCAGATTTAAAAGATTGCGAATATGTTTTAGGTAGATTTTCCGAACTTCTTATAAGAGATGAAAAAACAATCTTCAGTAAAGATTTATTTATTCAAACAATAAATAAATTTTGTTCAGAAAATTTATTTGACATTGACACTGAACTTGTGTTTGATATCCTTTTTGCTAATCATATTATTATCCATATCAATTCAGTTGATTATTGCTTTAAAGCTTCATATTGGATTTTTTATTTTGCAGCAAAACGTATGCACAATTCTAATGAGTTCAAAGAATATATTTTCAATTCAAAAAAGTACATAACTAATCCAGAAATTATTGAGTTCTATACTGGAATAGATAGAAGCAGAGATGATGCATTAAGAATTTTAACTGATGATATTTCATTAATACGTCAAAAAGTTAATAAGAAAGTAAATTTACCGGAAAATATGAATCCATTTAACAATATTGAATGGAGACCATTGGAAGAAGATATCACAAAAGCTCAACAAGATATAAAAGAAGATGTTCTAGGTTCAGGACTTCCTGATGAAGTTAAGGATAAATATGCAGACAATGGTTACAATCAAAATAAACCATATAATCAAAGTATTAATCAATTTTTTGAAGAATACTCTTTGCACAATCTAATGCAAAACATTAGGGCAACTTCAAGAGCATTAAGAAATAGTGATTATGTTTCGCCTGAATTGAAAAAATCGTCATTAGACCAAATACTTGCTAGTTGGGATGAAATTTGTAGAGTTTTGATAGCTCTTACTCCTGTTCTTGCTCAAAAAGGTAAAGCAGAATTTGAAGGAGCTGCATTTATATTAGCTGATGATTTTGGAGAAACAATTGAACAAAGGGTACATTTAATCATTCAACATATTATGCTAAATGTTGTAGCAATATTCAAAGATGATTTAAATTCGCATAAGATGGCTCCTTTGATTTTTGAAAAATTCAATAATGAAACGAATCCTATAACTAAGCATCATATAGCTATCTATTTAATTCTTACCAGACCTAAAAATTGGAGAAAAGAAATGGAAAATTATATATCTTCAATTTCTAAGAATTCTTTTTATCTCTTCGATACATTAAACATTTTGAAGTCTAAATATAGATTTGACTTTGCTGATGAAATCGAGCTAAATGATATGGCATATTTAATTAAGATGTGTTATGCAAAACACGAAATTGGACATAAAAAGCCTACTCCTCTTGACATTAGTAGAATATCCAATATGGCAATTCCAAAAAGAGACGAAGATGGGGATAAATAAAGTTCTAAACTAACATATATTTCAGATTATAAAGTAAAGATATTCTATGCCAAAAAGTAGAAAATTAAATAATTTTAATTAGGATTTTCTTTTATTTTGATTTTTAAATTTTTCTTTCAAATCAATAATTTCACTTTCAATATTATTAAGTTCATTTTTATTTAGAGTTGTGAATAAATATAGAACATCAATTTCAAAAAAATTACAGATTTTAACAATATTTTCTAGTGTAGGATTGGTTTCAGCTCTTTCAATTCTTCCTATATGATTACTTGATAAATTAAGTTCATTTCCCAGTTGCAACTGCGAAATTCCTTTTCTTAGTCTATATAATTGAAAAAGTTTTCCAATTTGATTTTTTAATTCCTCAAGTACCAATTTATTCATTTAGTAAATTTTGGACTTTCTAAAGTTTTTCAACAACACATATATGTTGTGTATTTATTTTTTTTGTTTATATTTGTAAAAATTACAGTGAATATGTAATTTTGCGATAGTACAAAAAAATATAGAAGCTATTGCTTAGATTCTCGACTGGAAAACTGGCACTTTTCAAAAAGCAACGAGTTGATAAGTAAACGTGCCCACGACCTCGGCGTGGGCTCGCTTATCGTTGCTTGGTATGCCAGTACCACCAGTCGGTAAGTTGAGTTCCACGCCTTTTCTATTGGGCAAAATGTAGTGAGTATGTGTGTTGAATGGTACAAAAAAGAATTCATCTTAATGATCGAAGCAGTTTCTTCCAGCTAAAACACACTGCTTATGAAAAGAACAGACTCTTTGCCTCGGATACTGAAAGATGCTCAGCTCTATGAACTGCTGAAAAAAGGCGACCCAAATTCTTTAGAACATATTTATTTACGCTACAAAAGACTTCTTTTCTGGATAGGAAAACAAATAGTGGAGGATGATTTTGTGGTGGAAACGCTTGTTCAGGATGTCTTTCTCAAACTTTGGTTGCAACGTGATTCTATTGAAACGCCAAATCATATTTTGGGGTTTTTAAGGTTTGTTTTAAAAAGAGATTGCCTCACTTATTACAGTTCTCCAAGAAATAAATTCACTAGGCTTATTAATTCCTTAGAACGTTATGAGAACTATCAGGATTATCTGGCTGGTTACGACCCTGCTCAAGATAAAGAGCTTCTCCTCCTTCAAGAATATGAACAGAAAAATTTAGATGAAGTGAAGAAGGTTTTAAACGTTTTGGATTCGAAAAGAAAACACCTCATAGAACTTTGTCTTGAATATGGCTTCCAGTACAAACCTATCGCAGAAGCTATGGGAAGCAGTGTAAAAGACATCAGCAATGAAGTGAACAGAGCCATCAATGATCTTCGGGACATTATTAAAGGTAGTTCTTTTGAACAGCCTAAAGTAAAAGTTTCCGAAAATGAAAAGCAACCCAATAAACTTAGCAGTCGACAACTTGAGATTTTGAAAAGAAGGTTTGAGCATAAAGCCTCTTTCTCAGTGATTGCTCAAGAACTCAATTTATCTGAAAAGGATGTTCATCGGGAATTTCTTTTTGCGTATCAATTTCTACAAAGTAAAAAAAACACCACTGAAACACTTCTTTGAAATGGAAAAATCTACAATTACCCTTACCCGAAGAATTCAGTTGCTCCTAGATGTTTCTAGTGAGGAGAAAAAAGCAATGTGGGAAAAACTGTATCGCTATCAGAACAGGTGTTATAGAGCAGCAAATTTTATTGTTTCACATTTGTATGTTCAGGAAATGATGAAGGATTTCTTTTACTTTACAGAAGATATTCAATACAAGTTGGCGGACATCAATAAAGATGAAATGGGAATGTTTAACCGCTCAAAAACCAATACTACAGCACGAATGGTGTTTGATAAATTCAAAGGGGAAATCCCAACTGACATTTTGGGAAGTCTGAATAATACGATTCAATCTGTTTTTTCAAAAGAAAAATCTGACTATTGGCGAGGTGTAAAATCTTTGAGGAACTTTAGAAAAGATATTCCTATTCCGCTTCCTGTTAAATGCATCAGCAAAATGAGATATGAAGAGGAAACGAAAGCGTTTTGTTTTAATGCATTTGCTATTCCTGTAAAAACGTATTTGGGAAAAGACTTTACGGATAAACGTTTGATTATGGAACGCCTATTAAGGGGTGATATAAAACTTTGTACCTCGCAGATACAATTGAAAGACAAGAAAATCTATTGGCTTGCAGTATTTGAATTTGAAAAAGAGGAACATCTTTTAAAACCTGAAATTATTGCTGAAGCTTCTTTGTCTCTGGAACATCCTATTGTAGCTAAAGCCAATAATGTGCGCATTAATATTGGCACAAAGGAAGAGTTTCTCTACCGAAGACTTGCTATACAGGCTAGCCTGAAGAGGATTCAAAATGGCATTGCCTCTGCCCGTTCTGGAAAAGGGGCGAAACGCAAAAAAAAGGCTCTCTACAATAGAAAAAATATTGAAAGTAGGTATGTGAATCATCGGCTCCATTTGTACAGCAAACAGCTTATTGATTTTTGTATTGAGCAACAGGCAGCGACTCTTATTCTTAAAAATCAGGAGGACAAAATTGGGATTGCCAAAGAACAGAAATTTGTACTTCGCAATTGGAGTTATTATGAATTGCAAGCCAAAATAAAATACAAAGCTGAAAAAGCGGGTATTGAATTGATTATAGGATAGCAGCAAGCAGCTTAACGAGGGTGCTTGTACACCCGTAAGGTGAGGTCTTGAACGCTCACTAAATACTCTAGCAGTATATACAACGGCGTGGGTCTCTTTTTTTTCTGAAATAATGATTGTGAGAAAGGGAATAAATATTGAGAAACTAACTTCCAAAATTTGGTCAATTGTCAGATGAAGTATTGACGGAACTCAACTTTTTTGAAAAAAGGCTCAGATTATAAAAATCCAAGCCTTACTTTTTAACTTATACACTTCGTGGGATAGTCTCTGGTTTCTTAAGTTTTATGTATAAATATTTTAATTTTACTTGCTTTCAAATCCATCCTTAAATCTCAAAAAATTCTTTGCATCCTTTGGGTTATTCTTAATCCATTTATTCATCAGCTCAGTATTATGTTGTAGTTGAAGGTAATCTTCATCTTTATAAATAGATTGACCTTCTTTTTTAATTTCATCCAAAATCTCTTGGCGGATTTCACTTTTTGATTTAATGCTTTCTGCATACCATTGCTTGGTAAAAAAGATGTTTCCTGCTGTTGTTAAAACTGAAAGGAATAGTGCTGCAATCATCCCATAAAACACATTTTTCATAAATTTAGAATTCTTCGAAAGTACCTTGTTTAGATTCAAATAATCTTCAGAGGGTGTGATTTCAATGGTTTTAGGAATCCTCTCTATAAATTCATTCCTCTCTTGAGTTTCTTTTTCTAAAGATTCTGATAATTTTAAAATCGTAGCGTTAAATCCCCTCATCGTAGATTCTGTTTCTCCTTTTATATTCAATAAATCTTCATACACAAATTCTGTTTTTATTCCTTGTTCGGTGTTTCTTTCATTGGTTTCAATGACTTTTTTTAATAGTTCTAAGCCATTGTTTTGATTGTGTTCTTGATTTTCCATTTTATCTAAATTTTCGTTTTTTCTTTTTTAATAGTTCGTCTTCTGGTGATGACGTGTAGGTGGGTTTTAATAATTCTTTTGCTATATTTTCAAACTGTTTACTCACAGATGTTGAATTTTCCTGTTCCTCTTTATTAATTTGTTCTGTTGCTGTTGAGTTGAAAATGATTGTCCTTTCCTGATTTTCTTGAAGTTTCTGTTTGATGTCTTTAATTTTTAATGTATTGGTGATTTCAGAGAGTTTATATCCTGGTTTGTATTCTCGCTCTGTTTGATGGTTTATATCTTCAAACTTTACTATTCTCATTCCTGAGATTCCTACTTTTTCATTTTGTGAAAGTGTTACCCTATAACCTAGCTTTTTCATATTATTAATCAGTTCTTCAAAGTTTCTTGAAATTCTAAGGGAAGTTGTGAGTGCTTTCAACATTTGCTTTTTCTTTTCTTTGCCAATTTCAATATCGGTTTTCAGGTTCATTTCTTTACAAACTTCACGAACGGCTTTCCCAAAGAGTTCTCCAATGTTGTGGGCTTTAATGGTATTTTCTCCCTGTATATTTACTCTATTGACAATAAAGTGGATGTGTCTCTGTTTGGTTGAGGAATGAATATCTAAAACCATTTGGTTGTTATCTCTTACTCCGATTTTCTTCAAAGCTCTTAATGCCAACTGTGTGAGTTCTTCATTGGATAATTGGTCTCCTATAGATTTTTCAGGTGAAATATATCCTGTCAATGCCCAGTTTTTTACATTTTTATTGCGGTCTGCAACGGTTTTCATTTCTGTAAACTGTTGTTCTGGATTCTGACTTAATAGATTGTTTTGATATACTCGTTCTGCTGTTCCTTTGTCATTGCCATTATATTCGATGGCGATTTTGGTAATTCGTCTGGTGGTTGCGCTGTTATTCATTTTTGAATTTCAGTTATGTGGGTTTCTGCTTGTTTTGTTTTTCATACAGATATTGATAAATCAGTTTGGTGACATTTTCTATTTCATGGAGGATTTGTTTCTTGTTTTCAAATTCGGAGAACTCTCTATGTCTCAATAAATTTTTAATTCTGATGAAATGATTTCCATATTGAAGCAGCACTTCTTCGGTTTTAAATTCATTGATTTTTAATTCTTTTTCAGTAAGAATCATCCTTACATATTTTGATATTTTCAAGTGATATTTTGAGGCTTGTTTTTCTATTTCGTCAAACTCTTTTTCGGTTAATCTTACGGAGATAACTTTTGAAAATTGTTGTGATGTTTTCTTTTTTAAGCCTCCTTTTCTGCCGATTTCCTGAAAGTGTTTTTTTCTCTTTTCACCATCCTCTTTCTTTTCATTTTCTTCTAAGGCTTTCTTGACAAATTCTTCTAAAAAGTCTTTTTCCATATTGGTGTGCATTTAGTTTTTTAATTGAATTTCAGTTTGTTTTTAAAAAGTCTTTCAAGACATTTCTGACGATAGGAAGAAATCAAAAATCCCAATTTTGCAATTAGCGGCGACGCTTATTGTAAACTTTGGGTACTTTTTGCACTAACTATCTGCCGATTTTGCGTGTGTTTATTTTATTCAGGTCTTCATATTCTCTGCCTGTATCTCTTTTACGCATTTCCCAACTCATTAAAAACTCGTTCAGATCTTTGTGGTTTTTGTATAGAATCCGACAGTCTTCTATGTTTTCTCCTGCACTCTTTATCATTTCAACAGCTCGGTTTCCTGCGTTGTCGTTGTCAAAATACAATTCTACTTTTTGATAATTCTGAATTAAATTTTTGATTTTTGGAATCATCGAAACGGAGTTTAGGATGATGTAATCTGAAGGCTTTTTTTGCAAATCATCTTCTATAATTTTAAAGGAAAGGAAATCGAAAAAACCTTCGAAAATGCGAAGTGATTCTTTTCCATTTTTAATGGTGGAAATGTCTTTTTTCCCTAAACATATTTTTGAGTATTTATTCCGAATTTCGTAACCTCCAGAATCATTTTTGAAGCCTATTCCGAAATAGTTTTTATCGTTGATTTGGTAATGTATCTCTTTTAAGTATGCGGTTTGATTTTCTACTTTTCTACTTTTTAAATATTCCAAAAGTGCTGGATGTTGAATGTCTTTAACTTCAACTATTGTATAATGATTTGCTAGAGCTTCTTGCTTCAGATTAGAATTACTTTGATGTTGAAAAGAAGAGAAATTTTGTTGTTCTGCCCAAGCTAAGACATCTTTTATGGAAGCGTCTAGATATTTTTTCATAAAATCAATATTATTTCCGCCTATTCCTTCGGAATGGAGATACCAAACGTTGTTTTTTTTATTGAGTTTAAAAGAGGCTTGGGTTTCTGTGGAAAAAGGATTGAGATACCAAGCTTCTTTTTCATTTTGCTTGGTTGGATGGTGTCCGAGTGAAACGAGGACTTCTTCCAACTTTATAGAGTTGAATTGGTTGCAGTTCATTTTTTATTTGTTTTTCTATGTTTTTTTAATTACTCTTACCTAATTACCTTTTCACTGATTAACAGAACTTTAAGGCAAATTTTTACAATTACTTGTTTTTACCTTCTTACCATTAATCTTTAATTAAGGTAACTTTAGGTAACTATCATTAAAATTTAATTACCTTAATAAATAACTGATTGTTCGACTTTTAAAACAATAAGGTAACTTGGTAACTTTGGTAAGAAAGTTTTACTCTGTTTTTCTTTTGATGAGATATCCGTACACTTGAAGTTGAGGATGTTTTATCCTTTGATATTTTAAACTGGTGAGTGCTTTTCCGATTTTTACATTATTCAATCGCAAGCCTAAAGCATTGTTCATCGCCAACATAATATCAGTTGCTGTGAGAAATTCTTCTGTTTTTTCAGATTTTTCAAAATGAGCGGAAATGAGTTCTTGCTCCATTGAAACTTGTGCATATTTCTCGTTTCTTTTTTCGTTTTCGGTGATATCTGTTGCGGTTAATTCGGGATTGTAATTTTTTCTTTCAAAAGCATTGTAATAAGCTTGAGCCCAGACTTTGTCCATATCAATTTCTTTGGAATATTCAAAATCAAAAGAATACACCTCAAAAATTAACCATCTTATACTTCCTGTTTCATCGGTAAGAAAATCTGTCCGATTAGTAGAACCTACAAATGAGCAAATCCGTTCTAAAAATTCAGCTTTTCTTGCATAAGGCAAACGAATATTTGCACTGCTTTTTGATATGAAAGATTTCAACGTATTGACATCTGATTTCGATAAAACCGCCAATTCATCGAGGTTACAAATCAAATTTTTACAAATGGAAATAATGCCATCTTTGTCGATGGAGATATTTTCGGTGTAATAATTCTCTAATTTTGGCGGAATTAAAAATCGTAAAAATGAGGATTTCCCTGAATTTTGATGAGATGCTAAAACCAATGACTGTTTATTGACATAGCCTTTTGTAAGCGAACATAAAACCGCTCTTGTCAGCCATTTTTCAAAATGATAATAAAATACTTCATCATCATTGGTTTTGAGGTATTGACTGAGCTTTTTGATGTAATCCTCTCCATCCCAAGTTTCTAAATTTTCAAAATACTCACGAATTGGATTGTATTGCTGAATCATATGGCTTCTAACCAAAATTTCCAACTTATTCATATTAATTTCAATTCCAGACTGCGCCAACTCAATCAATAAAGAATTGATGTTGAGAACAGTCCAAGTTCCAGTCTGCTCTTTCAACTGAATTTCCAACTCCAAAGCAATGGTATTAAAACGAATGTTGTATTTTTCGTCCAAATATTTCATCGCTCGGTCGTAAATCGTTTTGGAAGGTGTATCAGATTGATACAAGAATTTTTCTTCATTCATAACCTTATCTATTTCGGTTATGATATTTCAGAGCTTCGGATTCTATTTCTAGTAAGGTTTTCTTTTTACCTTTAGAAATCCATTCCAAAAGTTCATCTTCAAAAAAATAGAGTTTTTTACCGTTTTTGTAACACGGAATTTTTCTTTGCCTTACAAGAGTATAAATTGTAGGTTTGGCTTTCCCTATTATCTTACATACATCTTCAATTCCAATAGGAATGCGTTTTTCTTTCGGTTCAGAAATTTTCGCATTCTGAACCATAGATTTAATTTCGGCAATTTCGTTCGTTAAGTGAGCAACTGCTTTTGGCAGGTTTTCAAAAGAAATTTCATTTACGTCCATAATTATCGTTTATGATTGTTATGGTGCAATGATAATTTATGTTATACGTATGTTTTTTGTATGATAAAGAATGTTTAAATCATACTAATAACATAAATGGTTTTCTGCTCAATATTAATTGTATTTTCCTTTACTAAAGGAGGTTATCTTCAATTTTTATTAATCCTTCCTCTTTTCTCGAAGAGAGTAATTTTTCTATTGTTGATTCTTCCATTTCTTTAAAACTTTCAGAAAAAACAATTTTCAAAAATTTAGCGACATCTTTTCTCTGATTGTTTCCTCTATAATGATGCCACACATTCCATCCGAAATGCATTAGATCAATCGTTTTAAGAGTATTCACTCTTATTGGGGTAACAGTATCAATCATACTATCTTTCAAAAATTCTATTAAATAAATGCTAAATCTATTGATTTCTTCATCCGAAGAGTATGGTGCAAATTTTTCTTTAGTGTATTGAACAATAAAACCCAGCTTTTCCTGGACGATTTTTTTACTTTCAGATTTTGCCTTAATTCTTATTTTTTCAATATCAGATATTTCAATAGGTTCTTCATTTTCCAATATTGTTTCGGATATTTTTTTTTCAACTTCAAAAGTTGGTTCTTCTTCGTTAATATTTGGGAAATTTTGCATGTGTTTTTCATTCAATTCAAAATTCTCCGTAGAATTAACTATTTGGATATTCTTTGAATCGTCTTCTTGTTCTTCAACTAATTTGGATCTTGAATTGTTTAAAAAACGTTTTACTATCCAATTTACTATTGGATCAAGAAATAAAATTACAAATACGAATATTAATACACCCAAACCAATACCACCCCAGAAAAACAAATTAATTGTAAATTCATCTGCTCCATTTCTAATAGAATATTCTCTAGCAGCATTACCTATGAATATGCAAGCTAGAAAAACTGACAAACAAATAGCGATATATTCAAAGTACTTTATTTTCATTCAGATTGATTTTTTAAAGATTTTAATTGTATCGCTTCCGCCGCTTTATTTTTCTTTTCATCAATCACTTTTGCATAGACTTGTGTAGTCTTCACATTCGTATGACCAAGCATTTTGCTTACTGTATAAATATCAGTACCGCTTGAAAGTTGCAAAGTAGCAAAAGTGTGACGAAAGCAGTGAAAAGTGATGTTTTTATTGATTCCTGCTTTTGCAACCCAAGTCTTTAATGGTCGATTAATCCATGCTGGATTGGTTAAATTTTCAAAAACCAAATCGTTTGGTGATTTTGGTTCTCCACAAATTTCTAAAGCCTGTTGAGAAATAGGCATATATTCTACGCCTTTTGTCTTTTTTTGCGTGAAATTAATTCTTGGCTGTCCGTTATCCATATTTATTTCATTCCACTTCAGTTTTTGAATATCAGAATGTCGTAAACCTGTTAATGCTGAAAAAAGTGCAGCTCGTTTCAAAACATCATTTTCACAAGGAGTTGCAACCAAAGTATTCAGTTCATCAATCGTTAAATATTCTCTTCTTGTTTCCTGGGCAGGAATGGATTTTATTTTTGCAGAAATGTCTGTGGTAAAATAACCATCAATAAAAGCTTGTTTCAATGCCGCTTTGAAAACAGAAAAATAAGTAGAAGCCGTATTTTGTGAAAGAATTCCTTCTTTGTTACCTCCTCTTTGAGCAGTAAGCAGAAACGATTTAAAATCCTCACAAAATTTCATTTTAATCTGAGAAAATTCTATCGGTTCTCCTGCAAAATTTTTCAAAAATTCTATGGATCTTTCCCAATTTATAATGATTGATGTTGAACTGTTCTTATGGCGTTTCTTTATTAATGCTTCAAAATATTTAATAAAATTTTCCTGAGATTTTTCTTTTTGTTCTGCTTGAATACTATCTAATTCGCTGTAGAGATCAATATTATCAAATTCTTTTTGCCTTAATTTCCGAATTGAATCGGCATACAACATTGTTTCAATATCATTATCGCTCTTACAAATAATGATTCCATTGTCATCTCTTTTAGGCTTGTATGAAATTGAATTTTCTGTAGTTTTCGCTGGTCTTTTTTTATCAAATTCCACCGTTGTTACACTTCGGTTGAGATACTCACGAATTCTTTGAGGAGTTTTCTTTCCCGAAATCATTATAGGATAGCTCTCCAAATAGATGTACCATTCTTTTCGGTTTTCTGCTTTTCTTAACCTTACGGTGACTTTAGTTTTTAAAAGTTCTTTCATTGTCCTGCGAAGATTTTGTCAATAAGATTTTTTGGTGCATACACAAAACTACCTACTTTTTTAGTTGGTATTTTGTTTTTCTTAATTACAAGATAAATAGTACTTGGATCTGCACGGAATTTTGTACTTATCTCTGAAATCGTGTAGCAATTGCCTATTTCAAAGTTTGGTTTTTCTTCTTTTTTCTTTTCAATAGGCATTTCTATTGTAGAAAATAAGTTCTCTAAATCTGCTCGTTTTACTCGAGTTAATCTTATCCCAAGATTAGCACCACCAATCAATCCTTTTTTTATCATTCTATGAATGGTATCTTTTGAAATTCCAAACATTACAGTTGCTTCAGAAACAGAAATAAATTCTCGAGTTTGAACTTCCGCAATTTTATTAGAATATTTTTGTAACAGATTTTCTTTTTCTTTTTGTTGCTTTTCTAATTTTTTACGTTCCTTTCCTGCTTTATTCGCACAAGAAACACCACAAAAACGTGTCGTAACTGTCTTTGCTTCAAAGGGTTTTGAGCATTGCTCACATACTCTTGGTATTTTTAATTTACTAAATCCCATTCTGAAATAACATCGGGTACATTGTCTCCTTTTTATGCTTTTTTAATTATTTTAGCGCATAAGACGCACATTATATCCAAATAGAGCGCGGTACAAATATGATACAAAAATATGACAAAAAACGATTAAAAACAAGTATTTTCAAAAACATTAAAAATAAAAAAATCGCTGTAAATAGTACATTTACAGCGATTTAATTATTTATTTTAATTGATATTAATCAGTCTTTACTTGACTTCTTCGAAGTCTGCATCTTGTACATTATCACCTGCATTTGCTCCCGCAGTTTCTGGTTGCGGTTGTGCTTCTTGAGTTTCTTTGTACAATTCTTCTGAAGCTGCCATCCAAGCTGCATCTAATGCCTCCAATTTTGGTTTAATTGCATCCGCATCTTTGGTTTCATAAGCAGTTTTCAATTCAGTATGAGCTGCTTCTATAGCTGCTTTTTTATCGGCTGATAATTTTTCTCCAAATTCTTTCAATTGTTTTTCAGTTTGGAAAATCATTCCATCAGCTTTGTTGATGGTTTCTACATCTTCTTTTCTTTTCGCATCTACAGCTGCATTTTCTTCAGCTTCTTTTTTCATTCTTTCGATTTCAGCATCAGAAAGTCCAGAACTTGCTTGAATTTTAATAGATTGTTCTTTACCAGTTCCTTTATCTTTTGCAGAAACGTGTAAAATACCGTTTGCATCAATATCAAAAGTTACTTCAATTTGCGGAACTCCTCTTGGTGCAGGTGGAATATCTGTTAAATCAAATCTACCGATTTCTTTGTTATCATTAAACATCGGTCTTTCTCCTTGTCCTACTCTAATAGAAACCGCTGGTTGGTTATCACTTGCTGTAGAGAAAACTTCAGATTTTTTGGTAGGGATTGTAGTGTTTGCCTCAATTAATTTAGTGAAAACAGAACCCATCGTTTCAATTCCTAAAGAAAGCGGAGTTACATCTAATAACAATACATCTTTTACATCACCTGTTAAAACTCCACCTTGAATTGCAGCACCAATAGCTACAACCTCATCTGGATTTACCCCTTTAGAAGGTGCTTTTCCGAAAAATTTTTCTACTGCTTCTTGGATTGCAGGAATTCTGGTAGAACCACCTACTAAGATAATCTCGTCGATATCAGAAGTACTCATTCCAGCGTTTGCAAGAGCTGTTTTACAAGGCTCAATAGTTCTTTCAATTAATCTGTGTGCTAATTGTTCGAATTTTGCTCTTGTTAAAGTTTTTACCAAGTGTTTTGGTCCAGTTGCAGTTGCAGTAATATAAGGAAGGTTAATTTCAGTTTGAGTAGAAGAAGACAATTCTACTTTTGCTTTTTCAGCCGCTTCTTTTAATCTTTGAAGTGCAATAGCATCAGATTTAAGATCTACACCTTCTTCAGCTTTAAATTCATCTGCCATCCAATCGATGATTACATTGTCAAAATCATCACCACCAAGATGCGTATCACCATCTGTAGCTTTCACTTCGAAAGAAGAATTACCATCTACTTCGTACATTTCTAATACAGAAACGTCGTGAGTACCACCACCACAGTCAAAAACCACTACATTTAAATCTTTTTTACCTACTTTATCCAATCCGTAAGCTAAAGCTGCAGCAGTAGGTTCGTTGATGATTCTTTCTACTTTAAGTCCTGCAATTTCACCAGCTTCTTTGGTAGCTTGTCTTTGTGCATCGTTAAAGTAAGCAGGAACAGTAATTACTGCTCTTGTAACTTCTTGCCCTAAAAAATCTTCTGCTGTTTTCTTCATTTTTTGAAGAATCATTGCCGAAATTTCTTGTGCAGTATA
>APMI01006303.1_pt1 | contig 19816 bp, 17 predicted proteins | sample 667938 | NCBI WGS metagenome assembly APMI01 (sample SAMN01084076, study PRJNA167559) | wastewater metagenome | biome: Wastewater | place: Denmark: Ejby Moelle, Odense | collected 2011-11-28 | reverse complement strand
TTCAGGTAGTCGAAAAACTCATCCAGCCACTGGTATTTGTATACCTGCCTTTCACCGCCCGTGGTACCGCTGGGGAAATATGCATTGATGAGTGTAACGTCGCCATAGTCGGCACGAATAACGCGGCCTTCGTAGTCGCTCTGGGTAATGCCATTGCCGTAGATGGCGATATCGGGTTTCTCTTTCGAAAATATTGCTACACCGCTGTAACCTTTCTTTTGTGCGGAGAACATGAAGGGGTGGTAACCAGCCTCCACTATCATATTAAGGTCTATATCGCCTTCCAGTGCTTTTATTTCCTGCATGCATATTATATCTGCCGGGTCGGTCTTCAGCCAATCTATAAAGCCTTTCTTGATGGCGCTGCGTACGCCGTTTACATTGTATGTTATGATGCGCATCCTATTGTATTTGTGCTATAGTGGTGTTAGCCCAGTCTTCTATTGCTTTCTTCTGTTCCGGTGTTAGTTTTGCATCCTTGTGTATCCATGTATAGCTATCCAATGGCATTTCGCCTTCATTGATCTCTTTTATCATTTTTTGCAATTTTTTTATCTTCCTTTTCGCTGTGTAGGTGCCAAACTGTGAAAAATTCAATTCATCCTTACCTTCTGATACATGGTCATTGAGCCACCATGTTATGGGCTGTACATTATTGTACCAGGGGTAGCGGGTGCTATCGCTATGGCAGTCGTAGCAGGCCACACGCATGATGCTCTTTACATTGTCCGGCATGGGGTATATCGCTTCTATATGTTGCGGGCCGCGTGCGGCGATATTTTTAGCTGGACGTATGAACTGGATGATGATGAATGCCAGCAGCAGGAATAGTAATATTTTCTTAAGCATGTGGGAACTGTATGTTTAGTAAAAATAGTTTTTAAAAGGTATAAAAAAAACGCCGCAAATTTGTTGCGGCGTTCTTGTCCTAATAAATATTATCTTAATGTCTCTTTCAGCCATTTGTAAAACTCGCGCTGCCATGCTATGCCGTTCTGTGCATGCATCACCCAGTGATTCTCATTCGGGAAGTAAAGCAGCTTGCTTTTTATACCGCGTAGTTGTGCTGCCTGGAAGGCTTCCAGTCCCTGCTCGATAGGTACACGGTAGTCTATGCCGCCCTGCACGATCATAATAGGCGCATCCCATTTGCTTACAAAATTGCTTGGGTTGAATTTGTCGTAGCTCTTTGCATTCGATGCCTGCCAGTAAGGGCCGCCTATATCCCAGTTGGCAAACCACAGTTCCTCGGTAGTACCGTACCAGCTCTTCAGGTCAAAGAGGCCATCGTGCGCTATGAACGATTTAAAGCGGCCTTCGTGCATGCCTGCCAGCATATACACACTGTAGCCACCATAGCTGGCGCCTACACAGCCCATTTTGCTTTTATCCACATAGCTCTCCTGCGATACATCATCTATTGCCGCAAGGTAGTCGGCCATAGCCATACCGCCCCAGTCCTTGCTTATCTGCTCGTTCCACTTAGTACCAAAGCCGGGCAGGCCGTGGCGGTTGGGTGCAACAACTATATAACCGTTCGCAGCCATCAGCTGGAAATTCCAGCGGAAGCTGTAGAACTGTGACACTTCCGATTGCGGGCCACCCTGGCAATAAAGCAGGGTAGGGTACTTAAGATGGGGATTGAAATCGGGAGGGTATATCACCCATGTGCTCATTTTCTTACCATCTTTCAGGGTCACTTTGCGCATTTCCACTTTACCCATTTTTATACTATGGTAGGTGTCATCGTTCTCGTGCGATACCTGGTGCATGCTGCCGTCCTTGCGGTTCACTGCATATATTTCGTTGGCATGGTTCATGTCGCAACGGGTCACTATTATTTCGTCTTTTGTTTCACCCACTATGCCGCTTATATCAAACTGGCCATCAGTTACCTGGCGTATGGTAGGTTCCGAGTCCTGTTTCAGGTTATCGGGCAGGTATGCTTCGAATAGTTGTTGTGTGCCTTTCCATGGGGCCGAGAAGTAGATGTTGCCATTGTTCACCCAGGTAAAACCTTCCACGGTACCGTCCCATGCAGCTGTCACATTTATCTTCCATGGTTTCGATCCGCGTATGTCCATTACAATGATGTCGGCCTTGTCTGCTTCGTAGCCATCGTGCGCCATGCTCACCCATGCTATGCGGTTGCCATCGGGGCTGAACATAGGTTGTGTATCATACCCGGGCATGCCTGCTGTCCAGTTCATGGTACTGTGTGCAGCTACGTCATAATAGTACAGGTCGGTATTGGTGCTGGTAGCATATTCCTTGCCTGCTTTTTTCTTGCACACATATACCAGTCCTTTACTGTTGGGTTGCCATGCCAGGTCTTCGGCTCCCCCAAAGGGTTTTTGCGGGCAGTCGTAAGGCTCGTCCTGCATTATGTCCATGCCTTTGCCTTTTTTCACGTCAGCTATGAACACGTGCGAGTATTTACCATCCTCCCAGTTGTCCCAGTGGCGGTAGCTCAGGTCTTCATACACCTGAACCGTGGTCTTAGGCAGATCGGGGTATATATCTTTGCCCAGCATTGGTGTCACCATCACGTCTTTGGTATAGGCTATATACCGGCCGTTGGGCGATACTTTTATATTGTCGGCATCCTGCATGCCACTGTAAAATGTTTTCCAGGTTTTGCCATTGTCCTCACTGGCGAATAAGGCTTTGCCATCGCTGGCATACCATACGTTCTTATCTTTCTGCACTATCTCTTTGCCCTCAGCCATTTTGTACTCTTTCTTTTGGGCTGTGGTCACATCTATTACGTAGTGTGTGGTTGTGTTCTTCTCTGTTCTCCAGTCATACTGCTTGGATGAGTAAAAGATACGGTCACCACCGGGCGACACGCCTTCGCCGCTCACACGCTTCAGGCCCCAGAGCATTTCCGGGGTCATACGGTTCTGTGCATCCGCAGCAAATGAAGCCAGTAGCAAAACAGATATTAATATTTTTTTCATATTTAAACTTTACAGTGAGGCAAAATAATCATTTTCTCTTTTGCGGGCTATCTTTTTCCTTATTATCCCCCATTTTGGGCTTCTTTACTTCTTCAAAGTCTACAGTGTTTTCCCATCCGGCCTTCAATAGTACCCCGTTCTTATAAGGTATCACTACTTCGGGTTGCCTGCGGCCCATCAGGTCGCCGGTGTCCCATTTGCCATTGCCATTGGCATCTGTGATGATCAGCATGCTATAATTGCCCGGTTGCAGCAGTACAAGGCGCACCATGGTATCGGCCACCGGTTTTTGCCATATAGTGTCCTTATCGTTCTTTATCAGCAATACGTAACCCGGGCCCAGGTACTTGCCCGGCAGGTGCACATTCAGCTTGCCGTAGTCCTCGTCGCCCTGTGTGCGGAACACATATTTTGATGGCATCACCTCGTTGCCAGATGTATCTTTGGCAAAACCCTTATGTATCTTAAGGGTGTACACAGTGTTCTCTTTCCATGCTGCATTTACCAGCAGTACGTCCTTCCTCAGGCTATCACGTTTAATGGTCGTTTCCACCAGCACATCGGTAGTGTCCAGGTACATGCTTAGCTTTCCGTTTGTTACACTGTCAATAGTGCTGCTGAATTTTATTTCTATAGGCTTTGTGATGTCCTTGGTACGCTTTGCCTTGTTCGTCGTGTCCACATTGAGGGTATAGGTAAAATCAGCTTTTGAGTCGGCCTTCGGTTTCGCTGTCGCTGCCCGCCGTATCTCTTTCAGGCTATCAGTCTTAAACCTTGATGTGTCGGGTATTTCGGGGAACAGGCGCAGCAGTATTTTGGGAGCTGCCGTATCGCCCGGCTGTATGGTCTTTTCCGTAAATGCTATCCATTCGTTGTTGCCATCGTACACCAGGTTGTTATTGGCATCGCGCAGGGCATATATCTTTAACTTTCTGCCGGGCAGCCCTTTTATAGAAAAATGGCCATTATTTACTTTGCCCACATACATAGGTTTTTCCTGCAGCACAGCACTGTCGGTTTTTGAGGCACTGTACAGTAAGACAGTTGCACTTGTGTCGGGCATACCGGTAACAGCATTTATCACCTCACCGCTTATCTCCAGCGAGTCGAAATAACTGCCCGTGCTGAATGTATAGGTGTAACCTTTGAAGGGATTCCCTTCGTGCACATCTTTGATAGCATTCCCGAAAGAAATACGGTAAGTGGTATTGGCCTGCAGCAGGCTGTCCTCTATTTTAACAGTTACTTTTTTGTATGCACCCGTCACGCTTATCGGTATCGACAGGATGGGCGATATCTCCACTTCTTTTGAAGCGTCCACAACGTTCACAAACTCGTCAAAATGCAGTTCCAGCTTTTTCACCCTGGTGTCCAGCATGGAGTCTTTGGGACTTACCGATACCAGTTTGGGCGCTTTGGTGTCTTTTTTGCCCCCTGGCAGGGTCGAAATATTGGCGCAGCCAATAGCCAGTATGGTTATGATGCACAATACAATAAAGCTGCGGAAACCACTCATTTGCGGCCAAAAATAGCACATATGTGCCAACCAATGCAGCCTAATTGCGGCCTTAACATATAAAATCACCTTATTTTCCCAAACAAGCTTAATTTTTTACTGTGGGACTTTAAACTTTTGGCTTGGTTCGATATGTAAAATTTCGTATGTTTGTTATTCAATTTTAAAAACTCATAGGTATGATGCTTTCAATACTGTTAATGTTCCAGTTCCTTTTTGCCCCTGCGCCTAAAGCAGATGCTATACCCAAAAGCATTTATGATTTTAAAGTAGAGTCGCTTACGGGTGGCACTATCGATTTTTCTGCTTTTAAGGGCAAGAAGATATTGATCGTTAATACTGCTTCTCAATGTGGCAATACCCATCAGTATGCAGATCTTCAGAAGATATATGATAAATATCAAGGGAAGTTGGTTATCGTGGGTTTCCCTGCCAATGATTTTGGCAAGCAGGAGCCCGGAAGCAACCAGGAGATAGCTGAATTCTGCACACAGAAATATAATGTTACTTTCCCTATGGCCGCAAAAATATCGGTAGTGGGCGATGATATGGCACCAATATACCAGTGGCTGACACAAAAGAAATTCAACGGCTTACAGGATAGCCAGGTGCAGTGGAACTTCCAGAAGTACCTGATAGATGAGAATGGTAAGCTGGTAGCAGTATTTGAAGCAGGCATGAGCCCACTGCGCTCGATGGTTACAGACGCAATAGAGAAAAAATAGAATCTAAATAATTTAAACATATTGAAAGGTTCAAGCCCCGGCTTGAACCTTTTGCTTTTACATAAGACAGGTAATGATTCCCAGATAAAATCAGGGAAATCCCATCAAATCATGGCTCAAACCTTTTTCCGTAATTTTGCTTATGTATTTAATGAATACAGGCACCGCATCAATTCTACTTTTGTTCTCTTTCTTTTTGAAGCCGAAACCACAGGAGCATATCCCCGTCAGCATCTACGATTTCAAGGTCGAGGGGCTCACTGGTGGCGTTATTGACTTTTCTGCTTTCAAGGGCAGGAAGATACTGATCGTCAATACTGCATCACATTGTGGCTATACACCACAATATAAAGAGCTGGAGGCCCTGCATAAAAAGTATGCGGACAAGTTGGTTGTGGTTGGTTTCCCTTCCAATAATTTTATGTTCCAGGAGCGGGGTAGTAATAAGGAGATAGAGGAATTTTGCAAAGAGAACTATGGTGTCACTTTCCCCATGGCGGCCAAGATATCTGTAAAGGGACGGAAGCAGGCACCCATCTACCAATGGCTGACCAATGAAAAATACAACCACTACAAAAACACCAGCGTAAAGTGGAACTTCCAGAAATATCTTATTGATGAAAATGGCCGGCTCATTGATGTTTTTTATACTTCTACGAAGCCGGATGATCCTGTAATAATAAAAGCTATTGAACAGTAAAATGATGGATTCTATGAGAAAGATACTTTTGATAGTTCCACTATTGTTGTGCATACTTACTAACAGCGATGCGCAAAGTCAGGCAGCAGCAAAGCATAAAACAACTCATGCGGCCAAGGCTGCATTGGTCATCTCTTTCTACAGCATAGGTTCAGGCACTAACAGCGACGTATATAATGCTGTGATAACTGCTATCAAACAACACAATGCAAAAAACCATGCAAAGCTAAAATACGAAGAGATACATTGGGGCAAAGAAGGGGAGCGCGATCTGTGCTTTCCCGTACAGTCAACCAGAAATTTCAAGCAATTTGTAAGGAAGATAAAAACAAAATATGCTGCTGCAGAACATGTGCGTATACAGGAAAATGCTCCCTGCAGAGCTGAAAAATAGCCTTGGCCGCCTCTGTAATGAATATTTTTGCCTAATTTGTCCTCGTTAATAAAACGCTGCTTTGCAACAACTTATAAAGCGATTCGCTGCCTTTTTGCACATAATTCCCGTGTATGTGTTGGTGTTTGTTCTGTTTTGGTGCAATGCAGGCTCACTTCTGTGGACGAGCGTACGCGAGGGTTGTTACCATTACATGCAGGCGCATCATGCAAATGCAGGTGCCCGCGATACAATAGCTATTACCGAGGCCAAATTGAAGAGCGGTGCTGACTTGCTGTGGACAAAGCGAAAGGAGTGTCGGTATAAAGGCAGGATGTTCGATGTATACAAGCAAATAGCTGTAGATGGTAAAGTATTGCTCATAGGCCGCTACGACAAAACGGACGATAACCTTTTGGACATACTGGTTGACTACTTTGATGATCGATCCGATAAGCCTGCCGATGATACTGAGTCATCTTCTCCTCAATGGATAACAGAAGCGGTCATAACTGTACAAGAATGGATACGTCCTTTATTTTTTGATAAGTTGCAAGCTAAGATCATTCCCCCCGAACTGTTTTTCAGTTCTTTTAAATTACCCGTGCTTTCAGAGCCGCCCGATATGAGTACTGTTTATTAATGGTATGTGCATTTCCTTTCGCAGGGGCGAAGGAGTATTATTTATTATCTAAACAGTATTTTATGAATCGTAAGTTACTACTTGCATTATTAAGTGTATCTACAACCGTAACAAGTCTCATGGCGCAGGTCGATACTTCGGCCATCCACCCTGTACAAATGGATGAATTTATTTTTTCGGCCAATAAGTTTGAAGAGAATAAGAAAAATGTTACCCGGTCTATCCAGCTGATCAACAAGCAGGAGATGGAATGGGCGATGCCACAAACAAGCGCCACACTACTGGAACAAACAGGTAACGTGTTCATACAGCGCAGCCAGGCGGGTGGCGGTAGCGCGGTATTGAGAGGCTTTGAAGCCAGCAGGGTACAGACAGTAATAGACGGTGTACGCATGAACAATGCCATATACCGCGCCGGGCATTTGCAAAACCTGATCACAGTTGACAATAACATACTGGAGCGTGTGGAAGTGCTTTACGGGCCTGCTTCTACATTGTATGGCAGCGATGCATTGGGCGGTGTTATTATCTTTAATACAATACAGCCGCAGCTTTCGGATACAGGCAAGGCAAAGGCGACAGGAAACGCTATGGGGCGCTATAGTTCGGCATACAATGAAGCTACCGGCCATGCCGACTTTAATATTGGGTTTAAAAAATTCGCTTCACTCACCTCCTTTACATATAGCCGCTTTGGCGACCTGCGGCAGGGTAATGACCGCAATCCCTTTTACGGTGGTTTTGGCTTGCGTAAGGAATACGTTGAGCGCATCAATGATGTGGATAGTATAGTTGCAAACGATGACCCTAATGTGCAGAAACAAAGCGGCTACACCCAGGTGGATGTACTGGAGAAATTATTGTACCAACAGAACGAACATATATCGCATAGCCTCAACCTGCAATACTCAACCAGTAGCGATATTCCGCGCTATGATCGGCTTACTGATGTGAAAGGTGGCAAACTGCGCTACGCACAATGGTACTATGGCCCGCAAGATCGTAGGATGGCAGCCTACCAGTTCAATGCCGTATCACTGCCAGGCTTCTTCAATGAAATTAAAGCAGGCCTTAACTACCAGGGAATAGAAGAAAGCCGTCACCAGCGCGAGCGGGGCAAGAACGGATTGCAAAACCGTATTGAGAACCTCAGTGTTATAGGTTATAACGTGGACCTAAGGAAATTAATGGGCAGGCATGAACTGACCATTGGTACAGATGGCCAATATAACAAAGTGAATTCTGAAGCCAATACCAAAGACATTGTTACAGGTGAAGAAAAGCCCCTCGATACCCGGTATCCCGATGGTGGCAGCACTATGTATTATGGTGCGGTGTATGCCCAGCATCTTTATAAGATCGTGTACAACAAGCTGGTGCTGAATGATGGTGTACGCCTTAATTATACCAGTCTCAACTCGAAGTTCAATGACACCACCTTTTACCCTTTCCCCTTCCACGAAGCAAAACAGCAGAACATAGCCTGGAGTGGCAATCTTGGCCTTGCTTATATGCCCGGCACGCGCTGGCGCATCGCCGTGAATGGCTCTACAGGTTTCCGTGCGCCCAACGTAGATGATATGGCCAAGGTATTTGAATCGGCCGGTGGTGCATACCTGATGGTGCCTAACCCGGAACTGAAACCGGAGTATACTTACAATGCCGACCTGGGTATTACCTACATCGCCGGTAATGCGCTGAAGGTGGAAGCAGGTGGCTTCTATACATGGTTCAAAAATGCTATTGTGACCGACAAGTTTACATTGAATGGTGAGGACAGTGTGGAATACAATGGTTCAGCCACTGCCGTAATGGCCAGCCAGAATAAGGCAAGTGCATACCTCTATGGTTTCAACGCTGCCATAACTGCCAACTTTGGCAAGCATGTTACGTTATACAGTACGCTCAATCACGTATTTGGCCGCTATATAAATGCAGCCGGTGTCGAGGTGCCGCTGGACCATATACCCCCTACCCTCGGCAAAACCAGTTTGACCTATCGGCAGGGCCATTTTACCGGCGAGGTCTATGTATTGTATAATGGCATTAAGATGCTGAAGGACTACAGCCCATCGGGAGAAGATAACATTGTATATGCTACAGCAAACGGCATGCCGGCCTGGTATACGCTGAACCTAAGGCTTGGTTATACTATCACTAAGAACGTGGCAGTGCAGGCAGCGCTGGAAAATATTATGGACGCTAACTATCGCACCTTTGCTTCGGGCATTAGTTCCCCCGGAAGAAACCTGGTACTGACATTACGTGGCAGGTTATAATTCAAACACGTCGGATATTTCGGGGAGGCGGTTTTCTTAATCGCCTCCCTTTTTTGCCCACAATTTGCAGCAATATGCCTTTGGGAAATTGTGCTAACTTTATGCTCAATGACCTGGAAAGCAATAAAGTATGCTCTGCCCCTTACACTTTTGGTCAATGCCTGGTTTAGTTTCACTGGTACCGGCTGGGCTGTTTGGACAACTGTGCTTGTTGCTTTCATAGTCGTACCGCTGCTGGAGCTTATTATACCTCCCAGTCCCCACAACCTTGCCGATTCAGAGGAGGAGACGATAGCTCATTCTTCTGTATACAACATTGTTCTCTACATGCTGGTTCCCCTACAGTTTGCTGCGGTCTACATTTTTCTTCGCTCTATGGGTGACGAAGGTATTAGTGTTTCTGATAGAGTAGGGCGCATACTGGCGATGGGTTTGTTGTGTGGTGTGTTTGGCATTAATGTGGGCCATGAGCTGGGGCATAGGGTGAATAAGCTAAGCCAGTTCCTTGCAAAGAGCATGTTGCTTACTGCGCTGTATATGCACTTTAATATAGACCATAATAAAGGCCATCATAAACATGTGGGCACACCAAACGACCCCGGGAGTGCAAGGTATGGTGAGTCGTTATACCACTTTCTGTTCAGGATGCAGTGGGGTACATACGGGGTGGCCTGGCGTATAGCCAATGGCGAACAGAAGAAGAAAGGCCGCTCTTTTCTGCAGAACGAGATGTTCCAGTTCACCCTTTTGCAACTATTATTTTGTGCAGTTATCGTATACTTCTTTAGCTGGCAGGCGTTGGCTTACTATGCTTTAAGCGCCGTAGTTGGTATCATATTGTTCCAGACCGTTAGCTATATACAGCACTATGGCCTTAGCCGCAAGCCAACAAGCGAAGGCCGTTATGAACGTGTAATGCCGCGCCATAGCTGGGATAGCGATCATATAGTCGGCAGGCTGCTGCTGTTCGAACTTAGCCGGCACAGCGATCATCATTATCTTGCCAGCCGCAAGTACCAGGTGCTGCGCCACCACGATGATTCGCCACAGATGCCAACAGGCTATGTAGGCACCATGATGATGGCGGCTATTCCCCCGCTGTGGTTCAGCGTAATGAATAAGCGGATAGAGGAAATGGAAATTGCTGAATAAGCCTACCCGTAAACAGGTGTAAATTTTATCATCTCGGCCTTTGGAAAGCGGCGTGTACGACTCTTAAGGAATGCGATCACTTCTTCATCGCTTTTGAACCGGTTGCCGATGTTCACGAAATGCTTTGCCAGCAGGTCGTAGCGCTTTGTCATCAGGTAGGCGAAGATGTGCAGGTAGTGAATGCCATCAAACACCACTGCATCGTTCTTGATGTACTCGTCTATGGTCTCTTTGAAATAGATGGGGTACTCTGTATAATGCATAGCAGGCTTTTCGTGGTGGGCTATGTGGTAGCCATCATTCCAGCACTGGCGGTTGTAGATAGTATTGATGCAGCTAAGGCTGTTCTTGTATGAATTGCCGGGATCATTAGGATCAATAAAGGCATGCTGCACCCAGTTGCCCAGCATCATTACTATGCGTGATATAAGGAAGGGCGATATGAACACCACCAGCGTTGCCGGCCAGTTGATAAAGCAAAGTCCTACGCACATGGCTATGAACAGCAGCTCTCCCCTCAGTGAGCGATACAATAACTTCTTCCTGCGCTTACGTACAAAGTACATGGACAGGTGATAGATACCTGTGAACAGGAAGACGCTGAAGTAAGTAAGGAAGCCACCAATAGAATCGCGATTGAAGGGCATAGTACAGCTCTCATCATCGGGCAGATTGTTCTCGGCGTGGTGCATGCCTAAATGGTGCGTATAGTAAGTCTCCGGGCTCTGGCCAAAGAAGGGGCCTATGACCCATGGATGGTAGTGATTAAGGAAGCCATATTCCTTTGTAAAGAATGGCCTGTGGCTGGTACAGTGCATCATCAGCAGGAATGGGCCTTTGAAGATGCCGTTGTTCAATATAAAATATATTGCCGCTGCGCTCCACCACAACCATGAGGGTACGCCCGGTATATACATCAACACAGCTAATGGTATCAGCGTGAACGTGATGAGCAGTGTGAAATATACAAAGGGCAGATCCCGCTCATCGCGGATGAACTTAAGGAAATACCTGTCTAATGCCGAGAACTTCGGCTTCACGTACACCGGATCTGTAATGGTATCAAATGATTTCATACGTAGTTGGGAGGCATGCAAATATACCTAAAATGCTGCAAACAAGCAGCCCCGCGACCATGCGGGGCTGTATTGCTGAGGTTATATTGTACTTACAAATGTTCCTGTATCTTCTTTTCGTAGACGTTCTTAGCGGCGGCACCTACGTATTTATCTACTACCTGCCCGTTCTTTATGAAGAGCACACATGGCATATTGGTAACACCATAGTTGATAGATACTTCAGGATTATCCGCCACATTGAGCTTGCCTATCTTCACCTTTCCTTCGTACTCCTGTGCCAGGATATCCAGCGTTTTGCCTACTCCTATACATGGGCCGCACCAGGGCGCCCAAAAATCCACTACTGAAAGTTTATCGTTTTGCAATACTTCGCTATCGAAGTTAGCGTCGGTGAAAGTAACAGACATAATAATGCTTTTTAAAGGATTACATATGTTGCTGTATCTTCTTCTCAAATACGTTGCGCGGTGCTGCACCTACCTGCTTGTCTACTACCTGGCCACCTTTTATGTAGAGCACGCATGGTATGCTGGTAACGCCGTAGTTGATAGAAAGATTGGGGTTCTCGTCCACGTTCACTTTGCCTATGTTCACTTTGCCGTCATAATCCTTTGCAAGCGCCTCGATCGTTGGGCCGAGGGCAAGACATGGACCACACCAAGGGGCCCAGAAATCAATAACCGCTAATTTATCTCCCTTTAATACTTCCGCATCGAAGTTGGTATCCGTATATACTGCTGCCATTTTTTTGTTTATTTAATTGTTATTTTATTTACCGCAAAGTTACGTTCAATTAGCTATTCAGTCCTAATAGACAGGGCATATACCGATATAAGCTATCCCCATGTATTAGCCATTTTATCCACATCAGCCCACCTCCACACTATGCATTATTTCATCATGTTCATTGAGATAGCCTATCAGCTCATCGTTCAGCTCAAGGCGCATATTATGGGTTTTTAGTTTTATGGCCATTTTCTGTTCTTCGTCCACCACCTGTAACACCAATTCCGCGCCACCGGGGTATTTTTTAACGTTTTGTTCTATAAAGCCCGCAAAATCTTCGGTCACTTTATGGAGTGGCAGCATCATGTGTACGCGCCTGGTGAGCTTGCGGCGTACCTCATCGAGCAGCATAATGCTCTGGATATTGAACTCCATAACGCCGGGGCGATATTTATGCTCCTGGTAGATGCCCTGTATCATCAGCTTCTGACCGTTGACGAGGTAGTTGCCGTATTGTACGTAATTGTTCTCCCAGAATACTATCTCGGTATTGCCGCTGTAATCGTTGAGTACCAGCTTGCCGAATTTGCTGCCCTTCTTAGTGGTCATGTGCGCAGCATCGGTAACGAAGCCGGCTATGCGCACTACTAATCCTTTGCGGTTCTCTATATCACTTATGTTGGTTAAACCGAAATGTTTCATCTCGAACTTAAAGCCGTCCATTGGGTGGGCGCTGAGGTAGATGCCTATTACTTCTTTCTCCCGCTCCAATAATTCCGACAGCATCCATGGTTCGCAGGCGGGTATTACCGGTGGCTTTACATCGGGCATGGCGCTATCGCCAAAGAGGCTGTTGGTAGCTTGCGATGCATTGGCCTGGTATTGGTTGCCAAAGCGTACCAGCCTTTCTATACCACTCACGGGATCGTTGGCAGGGGTATAGAAATACTGCGCCCTGTGCAGGTCTTTAAAGCTATCGAGGGCACCGGCAAGCACCAGGCTTTCCAGCGATTTTTTATTTACGGTACGTTGGTTGACACGCTGTATGAAATCGTACACACTTTTGTAAGGCCCCTTCGTTTCGCGCTCCAGTATTATATCTTCCACTGCGCTTTCGCCCACGCCTTTTATAGCGTTCATGCCGAAGCGTACCACAGATTCTTTATTTACCGAAAAGCCTTTTATACTCTCGTTCACATCAGGCCCCTGCACCTGCAGGCCCATGCGCTGGCACTCCTCCATGTAGAACTTTATCTTGTCGATATTGCCCTGGTTATTGAGCACGGCAGCCATGAACTCGCTGGGATAGTGTGCTTTAAGATATGCTGTCTGGTATGCTACAAATGCATAGCAGGTAGAGTGCGATTTATTGAAGGCATATTGCGCAAATGCTTCCCAGTCGGTCCAGATCTTTTCCAGCTTATCGGCAGGGTGGCCTTTTTCGGTAGCACCGGCTATGAACTGGCTTTTCATTTTATCCAGCACTGCCTTTTGCTTTTTACCCATGGCCTTGCGCAGTACATCGGCATCGCCCTTGCTGAAGCCGGCGAGCTTTTGCGATAGCAGCATCACCTGCTCCTGGTAGACAGTGATACCATAAGTTTCGCCAAGGTATTCCTCCATCTCAGGTACGTCATACACTATCTGCTCCTCGCCATGCTTGCGCTTGATGAAGTTGGGTATGTACGCCAAAGGACCGGGCCGGTACAGGGCATTCATGGCTATGAGGTCATCCAGCTTATCGGGCTTCAGCTCGCGCAGGTACTTTTGCATACCCGCACTTTCGAACTGGAAAGTACCGTTGGTATCGCCCTTCTGGTAGAGCTCGTAGGTCTTTGCATCATCGAGGGGGATGGTATCAATATCTATGTCAAGATCGTAATTCCTTTTTATGAGTGCCAGTGCATCCTTAATGATGGTAAGGGTTTTGAGGCCCAAAAAGTCCATCTTGATAACGCCGGCATTCTCAATGACATTGCCCTCGAACTGTGTGATCAGCAGGTTGACATCTTTGTTGGTGCACACCGGCAACAGGTCGGTAAGATCGCTGGGGGCAATGATGATGCCCGCGGCATGTATGCCCGTATTGCGCACAGAGCCTTCCAGCTTCTCCGCCTCCTTCAGTACGCGTCCTTGTATTGTGTCGCTGCCGTATATCTCGCGCAGCTTGTTCACATTGTCTATCTCCTCGCTGCCCAGCCCTTCTTTTGTATCGAGGCTATTGTCACCTTTCAATGGCGCTTTGAGCAAGCGCTTCAGCGATATACCCGGGCGCTCCGGCACCAGCTTGGCAAGGCCATTGGCATCGGGCAGTGGCAGGTCCAATACACGGGCCACATCCTTTATACTCATCTTGGCAGCCATGGTACCATAAGTAACTATATGGGCTACCTGGTTCTTGCCGTATTTTTCAACTACATAGTCTATTACTTTTCTACTGCCCACGTCGTCAAAGTCGGTATCTATATCGGGCATGCTCTTACGATCGGGGTTCAGGAACCGCTCGAACAGGAGCTTGTACTTAATCGGATCGATATTGGTGATGCCAATGCAGTAAGCCACAACAGAGCCTGCAGCAGAGCCACGGCCGGGACCTATGAACACACCAAGGTCGCGACCGGCCTTGATGAAATCGCTCACGATGAGGAAGTAGCCCGCAAAACCCATGGTCTTGACGGTGAAGAGCTCGAAACGTATGCGCTCTTCGATCTCGGCATTCATGCCGTCTTTATAGCGGTCCTTCGCGCCCATCCAGGTGATGTGCTCCAGGTAGGCGTCCTGGTCGTCGTTGAACTCGGGGGGCACCTTGAAGTGAGGCAGCAATATATCGCGCTCCAGCTTCAGGGGCTTTATCTTGTCCACGATCATATTGGTATTATCAAGGCTCTCGGGTATGTCGCCAAAGATGGCGTTCATCTCCTCGGTCTTCTTGAAATAAAACTGGTCGTTATAAAATGCAAAGCGCCTGTCCTTCATGCTCACATCATCATCACTGAAATCCTTCATGCTGGGCGTGCTCTGCTTCTCGCCCGTGTTGATGCACAGCAGGATATCGTGCGCGTTGTAATCTTCCCGGTCTACATAGTGGCTATCGTTGCTGCAGATGATGGGCACATTGTACTTACGCGCAAACTTGAGCAGCACTTCGTTCACCTTAATCTGTTCCGGTATCTCGTGGCGCTGCATCTCCACATAGTAGTCCTCGCCAAAGAGATCGAGCCACCATTTGAATACTTTCTCGGCTTCTTCCTCACCCTTCTTTAATATAGTGCGGGGCACCTCGGCAGCCAGGCAGCAGGTGGTGGCTATGAGGCCCTCGTGGTATTTTAATATCAGCTCCTTATCTATACGGGGGTACTTGCCATAGAGGCCCTCTATAAAGCCCAGGGAGCAGAGCTTCACGAGGTTCTTGTAGCCTATCTCGTCCTTGGCCAATAGTAGCTGGTGGCAGCGTATATCCTTATCATCTTTGCTGAATGCGCGCTTGTGCCTGTTCTCGACCAGGTAAAACTCGCAGCCTACAATGGGCTTTACCCTTGGCTCGGTAATGTCTTTGCCTTCGGGCGTCTGGCCTACTACTACTTTGTCTTTCCATGCCTCGGCCACGAACTGGAATGCGCCGAACATATTGCCATGATCTGTAATGGCCATGGCGGGCATATTATCAGCCTTCGCCTTCTCGAACAGGCGCGAAACGTTGGAGGCCCCATCGAGCAGGGAGAACTGGGTATGATTATGTAGATGAGAGAATTTCACTGTTTCCGAACACGATTTAAGGGATTCAAAAGATTTCCCTGATTATTACAAAGTAACTAAAAAAGAGGGCGGGGGGAGCTTGGAGTTATCCACAGAATGTAGATTGTCTGAACGCGATTTATGGTATTAAGGGATGGGCAAGATGTATTATGTTTTATAATTATTTCTCCTTTTCCGCTTGCTTTGAGTTATTTCCTCTTTTTTTGGGTAGTTTGGCTGAAAGGCTTTACTGGTAAGCCATATGCGGTAAAATAGTTATTTCTCGTTATTTCCTTTTTGGGGTGAGTTATTTCCTGTTTAACATCACCCCGTCTTGAGCCATCTAATGGAAAAGTTTTTTGTCTGGCTCAATCCACCCCTCTTTCCAGCCGCCCACATAGCCAGCCAAAGAGGGGAGTTAGGGTACTATGCAAGATACGAAATGGGGGTAGGGTTCCAAAAGAAGATATCCACATTTTTGGGGTTTCATGGGGTCGCGAATATTGGTTATGAGGGGGTGTTTAAAAGATGTACCGATTGGGCGAACCGGCCTGCCGATCGCTGAAATGTATTTGCTTATAGTATGTTATTATAATGAATAAATAGCTACCTTTAATTCATGAAAAAAGTATTTACCTTATTGTATCTTTTTTTCATCTCCTGTTCTTCCCTATATGCTCAAACCGGGCCGGTAGCAAGCGGTGGTGAAGCGACGGGCACGGGCGGGGCTGTAAGCTACAGTATTGGAGAGGTGGACTATATAAATACCAACAATGCTAACGGTATGATCACCGAAGGAGTGCAGCAACCTTACGAGATCTACGTATTATCCAATCAACAAACCAATGTTCCTTCAACCGTCGCCAATGAAATTTATTGCGTGATGGCGCCGAATCCATTTGCCGATCACGTGGTACTAACTACCGACGGATCAAAAGGGCTTAGCTATTCGGTATCGGATATTGCCGGCCGGATGATAGTGCAAAAGCCTATTAGCGAAAAAGAGACTGATATCAAGTTCCCTTCGCAAAGCTCTGCCATCTATTTTATCAATGTGTATCAAAATGCTAATCTCGTAAAGTCATTTAAAGCAGTTAAAAGAAAATAAATATGCGAAATACTATATTCCCCTTAGCCTTGTTGGTAATTGCTCTTAGCTTCCTTTGGCTGCCTGCAGAGGCGCAGGCCCCGCAAAAGATGAGTTTCCAGGCCGTGGTTCGTAATGGTTCCGGCTACCTGGTTATGAATGCACCTGTTGGTATGCGCATCAGTATTTTGCACGATTCGATGACCGGCCCGGCTTTATACGTGGAAACACAAACACCTACCACTAATGCGAACGGGCTTGCAACGATGGCGATTGGGGAAGGAACTGTGATAAGCGGTGTTTTTGCCAATATCAACTGGGCCGACGGCCCCTACTATTTAATGACGGAAACCGATCCTTCCGGTGGCAATAATTATTCTATAGCAGGGGTACAGCAATTAATGAGTGTTCCGTATGCCTTGTATGCAGCATCAGCAGGCAGTGTAAATAATGGCTATGCCCATTATATAGGCGAATTGTATGGTGGAGGAATTATATATTATATATACAGGGAGAACGGGCAGGAACATGGTTTGATCGCCAGCCGTGCAGACCTTGCAGCGAGCAGTGTTTGGAGCAATATCAACTCGATAATTGGGACACAGGCCAGGAGTAGCTGGGACGGACTAACCAATAGCAATGCCATAGTCTCGCAACTGGGACATACTACAAGCGCTGCCAAGTTGTGCCTGGACTATAGCTACACAGATGCTACAGGCACTTATGACGATTGGTATTTACCTGCCGTTGAGGAAATGAATTTGCTTACAAACTGTGCGTTTATTATTGATAAGTTTCTGCCTAACGGCAATGTTGGGCTTAATTACTGGACATCAACAGAATATGTAAACAATGCTTACTTTTCAGTGATTAATTCTGCAAGCGAGGTTAATAAGAGTCAACTATACTCAGTGCGTGCTGTCAGGCGGTTTTAATGGCATAGTGCGTGTTCCTCAAGCGCGCTTGCGGAAGACCTTATGGAAGGCGCGCACCAGTAATGAGCGGCGCTTGTCCTGCGGCTTCATGGTTTTTTCCAGCCAGTCGATAGCGCCCTGGTTGGATACGGCTTTGAGGGTGAGCAGGCCTTCTATTATGCCCAGTACCGATACAAAGATCTCGCCCTTGTCGGAGCGCAGCATGGCGGTAGTGCCGAGCTGGGGTTTATTGAATACTTTTTTAATGTCGAATGTATCTACCAGCCGCTGGAATTTTTTGGCTGTGGGGTTGTCATTGCTTGTCCAGTTGCCATCAAAATAGCCCATATCGCTGGCTACTATCTCGTAGCTGCCAATTTCCTCGCCTTGCCAAAATAGTTTGTAATGCTCGCTCATGTGTTCAGGGGTGATTCGGAATCCTCTAATAGTTGGCGAAAATAGTAATTTCTTGTTTTTGTTTAAGACGTTCAAGTTGAAAAGACTTGAACATTTGCAGACACAAGTGGGAAAACACTTGCGCCAATTGGGGGTATTCGCAAGTAGTTCTAAGCAAGTTCATTATGAAGAACGATAGCCCTCTTAACGCTGCTCCATATCTTTGTAGACCATCCTTCGCCACCATATTCGTCTAATTCTCTTTCATTCAAATAACTTAATAAAAGTAGTAATAATGTGAAAGAAGGACTCGTTGACCAACTTTTGCTCGTATTTTCTTGATATACAAGTTTTAGATAGTTTTCAGATTTCGGTGAGGCTGTTTTTAGGAAGATATCTAGCGCTGTTATAGTCTTTAGTCCTAACATCTTTAGTACCTTAAGGATTTCCGATAGGTACTTTTTAGTATTTTTAGTATCCTTATTTACGTGAAAGCCTGCTAGTTTGGAACTGCGTTTGATCTCTTCCAACGAATCATTAGGTTTAGAAAGATACTCTTCTAATGTGATAATGTTTAATTCTTCATAAACTTTTGTATTGTCAATAAGTTCTTTATTTACTATTGCTCTCGAGACTTCAATATGTTGATCCCTAATAGTTTGGAAAGACTCATCAGCTAATTCAATTAACCCTGCAAGTCTGAATAATTTTCTTTTGAGTACGCTTGGAATCTCATATTCCTTTTTATATTCTAACTCGTGAGAGATTGAAGCCCATGCATGTTGTAAAACAGTTCTGACTTGTATTTCACATTTAATATTTTTAAAGTCCTCCCATTCAGGCAGATTATTCCTTTTGTTATTTACTGTGACAACATAATGGTATGATAGATAGCCAAACTGGTCTTCATTCAAAGTAGCACTTTTATCTATAGAATTGTCTTCATCAACATCAAAATTTGCTCTAATTATTTTATCAATTTTATCAACATCGTCACTATAATATAATATTATTCTAACGCCACATAAGTCGGTGATTTCATTCAAAGGGTCTTGGTATTTATCCTTTTTTCTTTCAATCTTGCTTTCAAAACTCTCTATTGATTTAGTGCGTTTTTCAACTAAATGAAAATTTACACTTTTACTTTTTAATAGAGTCAGTAAAAGGCTTTCTATTTTACCAGTAAAGTCCAAGTAATTAGGCCGTATTCTGTTATACTGCTCTATTGCCGAATTTTTCATAGTATGGAAAATTACTAAAAAATATTGTTTAAAATGCTGGTGGGCAATGTCTCTCTACAAGTTTAAGTAGAGGGCATATTAGGTACTACGCCGATCGCGGAGTATTTAACTCGAAAAGACTTGAACATTTGCAGGCACAAGTGGAAAACACTTGCGCCAATCGGGGGTGTGCACAAATTTACCGTCCAATTATTTCGCTTATTCTTTGCTCCTCGGTTTTTCCCAGCGCGTCACTATGATCAAATGAATAGCGGTTTTCATCTAACTCAACAAAAAAGGTGTTAGCATCA
>APMI01007779.1_pt1 | contig 19817 bp, 17 predicted proteins | sample 667938 | NCBI WGS metagenome assembly APMI01 (sample SAMN01084076, study PRJNA167559) | wastewater metagenome | biome: Wastewater | place: Denmark: Ejby Moelle, Odense | collected 2011-11-28 | reverse complement strand
ATCGGCGAGCGCACCTACGACAACGCGACGATCCGCAGCAAGAAGCTCAAGGAGTCCTCCTCATGAGCCCCGCACCCGCCCGCAAACTGCGCGTCGCCACCACCTCGCTGGCCGGCTGCTTCGGCTGCCACATGTCCTTCCTCGACATTGACGAGCACCTCTTCGAACTGGTCGAGTTGATCGAATTCGACCGCTCACCGCTGACCGACATCAAGGAAGTCGGCCCCTGCGACATCGGCCTCATCGAAGGCGGCGTGTGCAACGCCGAAAACGTCCATGTGCTGCGCGAATTCCGCCGCAACTGCAAAACCCTGATTGCCCTCGGCGCCTGCGCGGTTAATGGCGGCCTGCCGGCCCAGCGCAACCACCTGCCATTGTCCGAATGCCTGCGCGAGGTCTATCAGTTCCGCCCCGGCATCGCCAACGGGCAAATCCCCAACGATCCCGAACTGCCCCTGCCCCTCGACAAGGTGCGGCCGATCCACGAAGTGGTGCGCATCGACTACTTTCTGCCCGGCTGCCCGCCCTCGGGCCCGGCAATCTGGAAATTCCTCACCGATCTGATCGCCGGCCGCACCCCGCGCCTGACCGGCGGTCTGCTGCACTACGACTGAGGTTCACACCATGAGCTTCGAACTGGAAACCGCCGCCAACCGCGAGAACCTGCGCCGGGTCGCCATCGACCCCGTCTCCCGTGTGGAAGGCCATGGCAAGGTCACTCTGCTCCTCGACGAAGCCGGCCACGTGAGGGAAGCGCGGCTGCACATCGTCGAATTCCGCGGCTTCGAAAAATTCATCCAGGGCCGGCCCTTCTGGGAAGTGCCGGTGATGGTTCAGCGCCTGTGCGGCATCTGCCCGGTGAGCCATCATCTGGCCGCCGCCAAGGCCCTCGACCCGATCGTCGGCGCGCTATCGGTTACGCCCACCGCCGAGAAGATCCGCCGCCTGATGCACTACGGCCAGATCCTCCAGTCGCACGCCCTGCACTTCTTCCATCTCGCCTCGCCCGACCTGTTGTTCGGCTTCGAATCTCCCGTCCAGCAGCGCAATATCGTCGGCGTGGCCGCGGCCTACCCGGAAGTTGCCAGACAGGGCGTGTTGCTACGCAAATTTGGTCAGGAGGTTATCCGCATCACCACCGGCAAGCGCGTGCATGGCACCGGGGCTATCCCCGGCGGCGTGAACAAATCGCTCAGCCTCGCCGAGAGGGACGAACTGCTGAAGGACGCCGACCAGATGGTCACCTGGAGCCGCGACGCCGTGCATCTGGCTCGGCGCCTCCATGAAACCAACGGCTCCTTCTACGATGAGTTCGGGTTGTTCCGCAGCCATTTGTTCAGCCTGGTGCGCGCCGACGGGGCGATGGACCTCTACGACGGCCACCTGCGCCTGCGCGACGCCCGCGGCCACATCGTGCTCGACCAGCTGGCTTGTGCCGACTACGAGGCGCACATCGTCGAAGAGGTCAAACCCTGGAGCTACATGAAGTTTCCGTTCATCACCGAACTGGGGCCAGAGCGCGGCTGGTACAAGGTCGGCCCGCTGGCGCGCGTGCAGAACTGCGACTTCATTCCCAGCGCGCTGGCCGAGATCGAACGTCAGGCCTTCATCGCCCACGGGGAAGGCGAACCCATTCATGCGCCGCTGGCCTACCACTGGGCGCGCATGATCGAGATGCTGCATGCCGCCGAAGTCATCCGCGGCCTGCTCGACGACCCGGATCTGCTGTCGGATGACAGGCTTGCAGAAGGCCCCCGCGGCCGCGAAGGTGTCGGTATCATCGAGGCGCCTCGCGGCACCTTGATCCACCACTACCGCGTCGGCGACGACGACCTGGTGAGCTACTGCAATCTGATTGTCTCCACTACCCACAACAACCAGGCCATGAACGAAGCCGTGCGCCAGGTGGCCCGCCGCTACCTTGACGGGCGCCAGCTCACCGAAGGCCTGCTCAACCACATCGAGGTGGCCATCCGCGCCTTCGATCCGTGCCTGTCCTGCGCCACCCACGCGCTGGGCAAGATGCCGATGGCGGTGGAACTGCTGGACGCCGACGGCAGCCTGCTCGACCGAGCCACCAACGGAGGCTGAAGCGACATGTCGCTGGTGGTGTTTGCTGCGGGCAATCCGTCGCGGGGTGACGATGCCCTCGGACCGCTGTTGCTGGCCGAACTGGAAGCCCTGGCCCTGCCGGATGTGCATCTGGTGAGCGACTTCCAGTTACAGATCGAACACGCTCTCGACCTGGACGGTCGGGATCTGGCGCTGTTCATTGATGCCGGCACTGGCACGCCAGCACCTTTCCAGTTCCGGGAGACCGGCCCGCTGGCGGGGCAAGCGCCCAACTCCCACGCCCTCCCGCCCGAAGCCGTGCTACAGGTTTATGCGGATATCAGACATGCCAGGCCGCCGCCCGCCTTCGTGCTGTGCGTGCGGGGCGAGGAATTCGAACTGGGCGGAGACCTGAGCGCAGCCGCGCGGCAACATCTGTCAGCCGCGCGAACGCATTTGCTGCGCTGCATGGCCTCTGCAGATGCCGAAAGCTGGCGCAAACTGGCCACAACCGGCAAGCGCGTATTCAGGGTGTAAGTGTGGCCTGCCGACTGGCGTATTCACTGACCAGCATGGAAATAGCCTGAGCTGCCCCATCCGGCAGACGAAACCCGCCGCGCAACTGAGCGGCCAGCACCATGCAAGGCTCACCCTGCGCAGGCTGTGTCGCCCGCACCAGCAAGAGTTGATCGCACGGCAATTCATGCCAGGCCGGCGAGCGAACATCAATACCGATGCTCAGCGCCTCATCGCCGGAAGCCAGCCATTCACGGATCTCATCCACGAATGCGGCACATGACAGCACCCGTTCCGACTCGCCACAACGCCCGAAGCCGCTCACCCACACCAAACCCTCGCGCAGGGTCTCGCGATCGGGCGAGATGCTGCCGATGGCGATCCGTTCAGCGCCAAGCACCCGCAACAACTGCCTTAGCGCCCTGAGGCTGGCAAAACGCACGTCATCCAGATGGCGGACGAGAGCGGCCCCGGTAATGGCCGCCTCGGAAACAGGATCACCCACGTAGTCGTCTTTCTCAAGGGTCTTGTCGAACTGCCAGGTCACAAACGGCAACCGCGGAGCCTGCACTTTGCACAACATGGCGGAAATCCTCGGGGCTACTTAGCAAAAAGGGAAGGGACGCTGGCAGAGAAAACAGCACTGCGCACCGGACTGGTCGCAACGCCAGAAAAATACAAAATTATCGTTTATGACGAATTTTAACGCAAAACCGCTTGCCCGCATGAATTCGTGTCGAATTGATGGTTTTCCACAACCCGAGCCGCACCGAACGGGCAAACGCCATTCTTCGCGACACTAGCTTTAACAAGATTTTATAAAGGAAGACGCGACAGAGCGCGTGCCGGATTGCGCGAACGGCATCCGGGAAGGAAGCAGAAAATCATTAACTATGTGATTTTCACCCTGTCGGGGTGACGCGGGGCATGCCCCCAAGCATGTACTGCCCCCGGCTGCCGTGCCAGGGACTGAACCAGTAAAGCCCTGTTTCTCTCTGCTCAGGCAGCGCGGCCGCGCCGCTGCATGGCCATGATCTTGGCCTGGACATAGCCCTTCAGCTCACGGAACGGAACCGGTTTGCTGTAAAGGATGACATCGGCGGGGAGACCGCCGTTTTCAACGATCTCGTCTTCAGTCAGCCCGCTGACCACCACGATATCCAGATCCTGCAACTGCGGGTCGGCACGCAGACGACGAATCATCTCGAAACCGTCGATCCCCGGCATGCGCAAGTCGGTGATCAGCAGATCCGGCGGCACACGGCCGATTTCCAGCAGGCCATCAATGCCGCTGGAAACCATGCGGTATTGCAGTGGCAAAGCCCACGAACCAAAGGTGTGCTCGTAGAGCTTCTGGAGAATGCGATCATCTTCCGCGACCAGTACCTGCAGGGTACTGGCTGCCGGACGAACCGGCGCATGCCCGCCGCCAGCCATGGAACGGGCCCGGAACTCTTCGATGGAACTGACGCGAATGCGGCGATGCCCGCCAACGGTCTTCCAGCCCTCAAGCTGGCCGTTCTCGACCATCTGCTGGACGGTACCCAAGGACAGCCCAAGACGCTGGGCTGCTTCGGAAGTGCTGCAATATTCCTTTTCAGGGGATTCGGGCGTGACGGCCATGGGCGGAATCAGACTTGAAGAACAAAGGTTTTAAACGTTCCTGCTAGTTTAGCCCGGGACTCCGCGAAACCAACGACTTCCGCACAAGGCCCCGGCGCAGGATCAGACCCTTTCAGAAGGGGATATCATCGTCAAAATCACCAAAACCGCCAGCTGCAGGCTTTTTCGACACAGCCGGTGCGCTGGACGCCGGAGCGCCACCACCGTAGCTACTGTCGCGCCCGCCGCCATAACCGGCATCACGATTGCCGCCACCTGCCGGAGCACCGCCGCCCGCAGTACCGCCAAAACCACCTTCATTGCGCGACGGCGCATCGCCCCCACCCATGCCCTGCCGACTGCCAAGCATTTTCATCTCGTCAGCGCGGATTTCCGTGGTGTAGCGGTCCTGGCCGTCCTTGTCCTGCCACTTGCGGGTGCGCAGGGAGCCTTCAACGTACACCTGGCTACCCTTGCGCAGGTACTGGCCGGCGATCTCGGCGAGCTTGCCGAAAAAGACCACCCGGTGCCACTCGGTGGCTTCACGCTTCTCGCCGGAAGCCTTGTCACGCCAGCTGTCGGTGGTTGCGAGGGTGATGTTGCAGATTGCGTCGCCACTCGGGGCGTAACGGGTTTCGGGATCCTTGCCCAGATTGCCAACCAGAATCACTTTGTTGACCGAAGCCATATCTCTCTCCTGAAAAATTCTTTGGGTGCCTGTCAGGCAGCCGCCACGCGGCGGGTGGCCGGCGCCACCATGCCGCTGGCGAGGATCAGCCACACCACGGCCAGCCCGCCTCCCAGCAGCGAAACCGCGCCCGGCCCGACGTTCTGCACCAGCCAGCCGCCGAGGGCGCCGCCGAGGAACAGCCCGATGGACTGCAAGGTGTTGTAGATGCCCAGCGCAGTGCCCTTGGCATGCGGCGGTGCAACTCTGGAAATCCACGAAGGCTGGGTCGCCTCAAGCACGTTGAAAGCGACGAAAAAGAGCGTCAGCAGGATTGCCAGCGGCCACATCCCGGCGCCACCTTCGACATACATGCCCACCTGGACAAGCAGTAACAGGATGATGGCGGAATTGAAGACCCGTTTCATGGCGCCCTTCTTTTCGGCCATGATGATGGCCGGCACCATCACCACGAAGGATAGCAGCACGGCTGGCAGATAGACCTTCCAGTGCTCCACCATCGGCAAACCGGCCCGCACCAGCCCTGCCGGCACCAGCACCCACATGGCGGTCTGCATCAGGTGCAGGGCAAACACGCCGAAATTGAGGCGCATCAGCTGTCCATTGCCGAGCACTTCGGAGAAGCGTCCGATGGCCCGTGGCACCGGCGGCGCAGCCGGCACGACGAACATCACGGTAAAGATCGCTGCCACGGCCAGCACGGCGGTCAGCCAGAACAGGCCGCTCATGCCGATCAACGCATAGAGCAGCGGCGCGGCGACCATCGAAATGGCGAAAACCAGACCGATGGACGAGCCGATCATCGCCATGATCTTGGTACGGTGCTGGTCGCGGGTCAGGTCGGCAGCCAGTGCCGTGACCGCTGCGGAGATGGCCCCGGCACCCTGGATCACCCGACCGATGATGACCATCTGGACATCCTGCGCCATGGCTGCCACCACGCTACCGATAACGAACAACACGAGGCCGAAGACAATCACCGGCTTGCGGCCAAAACGGTCGGACGCCGTGCCAAAGGGAATCTGCAGGAAAGCCTGGGTCAGGCCATACGCGCCGATGGCCATACCGACCATGGCCGCGTTGTCGCCACCGGGCATACCGTGAGCGTGTACCGCGAAGACCGGCAGGATCAGAAACAAGCCCAGCATGCGCAGCGCAAAGATCGCTGCCAGCGAAACGCCGGCTCGGCGCTCGGCCGGGCTCATCTTGTCGTCGATTGGAGAAGCCATTAAACGTGCTGCTTGGGGAGGGTCAAGAGGCGTATATTAACAGGTTGCCCAAGCCCCGAATGCCTCATGGACGCCATCCGAATCCGCGGTGCCCGCACCCACAACCTGAAGAACATTGCCCTCGACATCCCGCGCAACCGGCTGACCGTGATAACCGGCCTGTCCGGCTCGGGCAAGAGTTCGCTGGCTTTCGACACCCTCTATGCCGAGGGGCAGCGCCGCTACGTGGAGTCGCTCTCCGCCTACGCACGCCAGTTCCTGCAGTTGATGGAAAAGCCCGACGTGGATCTGATCGAGGGCCTGTCGCCGGCCATCTCCATCGAGCAGAAAGCCACCAGCCACAATCCGCGCTCCACCGTCGGCACGGTTACCGAGATCCACGACTATCTCCGCCTGCTCTATGCCCGCGCCGGCACACCGCATTGCCCGGATCACCCCGAGAACGCCCTCGAAGCGCAGAGCGTCTCGCAAATGGTGGACGCCGTGCTGGCCCTGCCCGAGGAAACCCGGCTGATGATCGTCGCGCCGGTAATCAGCGGCCGCAAGGGCGAGCAGGCTGATCTGTTTGCCGAACTGCGCGCCCAGGGCTTCGTGCGGGTTCGCGTCGATGGCATCGTGCACGAGCTGGACAGCCTGCCGCCCATCGAAAAGAACCGCCGCCACAGCGTTGAAGTGGTCGTCGACCGCCTCAAGGTGCGCCAGGACCTGCGCGGACGCATCGCCGAATCCTTCGAAACCGCCCTGCTTCACGCCGAAGGCCGGGCCATCGCCGTCGAAATGGACACCGGCAAGGAGCACCTGTTCTCGGCCAAGTTCGCCTGCCCGGTGTGCAGCTTCGCACTGGCCGAACTCGAACCCCGCCTGTTCTCCTTCAACAACCCGATGGGCGCCTGCCCCAAGTGCGACGGCCTCGGCAACGTGGACTTCTTCGACCCCGAACGGGTCGTCGCCCACCCCGATCTGTCGCTGGCCTCCGGCGCCATTCGCGGCTGGGACCGACGCAACCAGTTCTACTTCCAGCTACTGACGAGCCTCGCCAGCCATTACGGTTTCGACATCGAAACCACCTTCGATGAATTGCCGGAAGACATTCGCGAAGTCGTGCTACATGGCTCCGGCACCGAAAAAATCTCCTTCCGCTACCTGTCCGACGGCGGCAAGGCGGTGCTCAAGGAACACGCCTTCGAAGGCATCATTCCCAATCTGGAACGCCGCTTCAAGGAAACCGACTCCCTCGCCGTGCGCGAAGAACTATCGAAGTACCGCGCCAACCGCCCCTGCCCGGCCTGCCACGGCACCCGGCTGCGGACAGAATCGCGCTTCGTGCTGATCGGCGAGCGCAACATCTCGGAGGTGAGCCACCTCGCCCTGGCTCAGTGCAAGGCCTTCTTCGACGGTCTGACCCTCAGCGGCCAGCGTGGCCAGGTGGCCGACAAGATCGTCACCGAAATCTCCAGCCGCCTGCAGTTCCTCATCAATGTCGGGCTCGACTACCTGTCGCTCGACCGCGCCGCCGACACGCTGTCGGGCGGCGAGGCCCAGCGCATTCGCCTGGCCAGCCAGATCGGCTCCGGCCTCACCGGCGTCATGTATGTACTCGACGAGCCGTCCATCGGCCTGCACCAGCGCGACAACGACCGTCTGCTCGAAACCCTCAAGCGCCTGCGCGACATGGGCAATACCGTCATCGTCGTCGAGCACGACGAAGACGCCATCCGGATGGCCGACTATGTTGTTGACATGGGCCCCGGCGCCGGCGAACACGGCGGCCAGGTGATCGCCGAAGGTCGCCCGGAGGACGTCGCCGCCCATCCGGATTCGCTCACCGGCGCCTACCTGTCCGGCAAGCGCTGCATCGCCGTGCCGGCCAAGCGGCATGTTCCCGATCCCGACAAGATCCTGCGCATCGAGCACGCTACCGGCAACAACCTGAAGGATGTCAGCGTCGACATCCCGGTTGGCCTGTTCACCTGCGTCACCGGGGTATCCGGATCGGGCAAGAGCACGCTCATCAACGACACCCTCTACGCCCACGTGGCCCGCCACGTAAACGGCAGCAGCATCGAGGCCGCGCCCTGTGCCGGCATTGAGGGGCTCGACCATTTCGACAAGGTCATCAACGTCGATCAAAGCCCCATCGGCCGCACACCACGCTCCAATCCGGCCACCTACACCGGACTGCTCACTCCGATCCGTGACCTCTTTGCCGGGGTACCCGAATCCAAGGCTCGCGGCTATGGCCCAGGCCGGTTCAGCTTCAACGTCAAGGGCGGACGCTGCGAGGCCTGCCAGGGCGACGGCCTGATCAAGGTCGAAATGCACTTCCTGCCCGACATGTACGTGCCCTGCGACATCTGCCACGGCAAGCGCTACAACCGGGAAACGCTCGAAATCCGCTACAAGGGCAAAACCATCTACGAAGTCCTCGACATGACCGTCGAGCAGGCCATCGGCTATTTCTCCGCCGTACCCATCGTCGCCCGCAAGCTCGAAACCCTGATCCAGGTCGGCCTCGGCTACATCCGCCTCGGCCAGAGCGCCACGACCCTGTCGGGCGGCGAAGCCCAGCGCGTCAAGCTGGCCCTGGAGTTGTCCAAGCGCGACACCGGCCGCACCCTCTACATCCTCGACGAACCCACCACCGGCCTGCACTTTGCCGACATCGAGATGCTCCTCACGGTGCTCCACCGCCTGCGCGACCATGGCAACACCGTCGTCGTCATCGAGCACAACCTGGACGTCATCAAGACCGCAGACTGGCTGATCGACCTCGGCCCGGAGGGCGGCAACGGTGGCGGCACCATCGTCGGCTGCGGCGCACCGGAGCGCATCGCCGCCAATCCGGCCAGCCACACCGGCAAGTACCTGGACAAGTTGCTGGCGGTCTCCTGAACTGGCGGAAAGCGCCTGCCAGCGGGGTTTTCCCCCAAAAGGATGCCCTCCGCTCCGGTCCGCGACAATTGACGAATGGAGTATCATTAAATAAATGGATGGTTACAGCGTCGGCATAGTGCGGCGCACGCCCTGAACGTCGGCACAAGACTCCCGGCACATAACATCTGGCGCCCCGCCCCCGCGTCGAAGATGGTCAACAGCATCGCAGGCAACACATGGCATTACGTAAAGTGGGGGTAAAACCACAAGCAGCAGGTGTCCTGCCCGACTCAGGTGGCCCCCTGATGGCACACGGCCTGACCGGCCCCCTGCAACACCTCGCAGGACTCCGTATCCGAGCACGACAGGACCTTCGCCATGTGTCCTGATCAGCCCCCCTGCTGCTACCGGCTGCTGCTCGTCGATGACGATCGCCCTTTTTCCGCCACCCTGCGCCTTGGTCTAGAAGCCGCCGGCCATTTGGTAACATGCACGGCGAGCGTTGCAGACACACTCGAAGTCCTGGTTCACAGCCGCTTTGACCTGGCCATCATTGAAGAAAGCCTGACCGGCGGACCCTGCGTCGATCTGGCTCCAATGCTGCGCGAGCGCTTCGACCTCCCCGTCCTCATCCTTTCCCGCTGCGATCATCACACCCGTGTCGCAAGAGCCATTGACGAAGGTGCCCTCGCCTACCTGCTCAAACCGGTGAGTGTGACGCAGCTGTTACCGATGATCGCCACCGCCCTCGCCCGCAATGCCGATCTGGCAGCGCTGCGCAAGACCTGCAATCAGCTCCAGACAGCCCTCGACCAGGAGCGCGACGTCAGCATTGCCACCGGCATCATCATCGCGCGAATGGGCCTGGACCGCTCCGAAGCCTTCGAATTCCTGCGCCGCGCCGCTCGTTCGAGCCGCCGCAAGCTGGCTGATGTAGCCCGTGACCTGATCGGAAATCACGGCGCGGCCCTCAAGGCGGATGCACTGCTGCCGTAAAAAATCACATTTCCCGGGCCCCGCCCCTGCCCACAATTCAATGCTGTCGCTCCTCGGCCGCCATTGGCGTGCCAAAGAGCCACGTAGACAAGCGGGGCATCATGATTGCCAATTCGGGCCGCAAACCGGGATCAGGGACTGCATCCGGCATCCCCGGTCACAATGCCGGTGCAGACCTCACCCAGATGCTTGCCCAAGCCGTCGAGCAGACCGACGACGCGGTCATGATCACCCGCTCCGACGGCATCATCGAGTACGTCAATCCGGGCTTTGAACGCATCACCGGCTATCTGGCCGACGACGTCGTCGGCCGCAACCCTGGCTTCCTGCGCTCGGGCATGCACCCGCCCGCCTTCTACACGGAAATCTGGCGCACCATCAGCCGCGGCGAGCCCTTTCGCAGTGTGTTCACCAACCGCCGCTACAACGGCGAGCTCTACTTCGAAGAGAAAACGATCAGCCCGATCCACGGCCGCGACGGCGCGATCAGCCACTTCGTCGCCACAGGAAAGGACGTCACCGAACGCATCAGCGCCGAGCGCCGGCTTGAGTACCTGGCCAACTACGACGCCCTCACCGGCCTGCCCAACCGCAGCCTGCTCCACGACCGCCTGAGTCAGGCCATCCAGCGCGCCCATCGCACCGGCAAGTCCGTCGCCGTGCACTTTGTCGACCTCGACCGCTTCAAGCTCATCAACGACACCCTCGGCCACAACATCGGCGACCGCGTGCTTATCGAAGCCGCCACGCGCCTGCGCCACTGCCTGCGTGCCACCGATACCGTGGCCCGCCTGGGGGGCGACGAGTTCATTCTGATTCAGGAAGACGTGGGCCACCCCGACATGGTCGAACAGGTCGCCCGCAAAGTCCTCGACGCTTTCGCCGTGCGTTTTCAGGTCGGCGCCCACAGCCTATTTGCCAGTGTCAGCATTGGCCTCGCCCTCTACCCCGAAGACGGACTCGGCCCCGACGAGCTGCTGATGCGTGCCGACCTGGCCATGTATCGCGCCAAAGAAGCTGGGCGTAATAATTTCCGCTTCTTCGAGGCGGACATGAACGCCAACGCCATGCGCACCCTGACCCTCGAGGTGGCCATCCGCGGGGCCCTGGGGAACCACGAGTTCGCCCTCGTCTACCAGCCCGTGATCGACACCCGGACCAACAGCCCGGTCGCCGTCGAGGCCCTGCTGCGCTGGCACTCCCCCGATCACGGCACCGTGCCGCCAGACCACTTCATTCCCCTGCTCGAAGAAAACGGACTGATCGTTCCGGTATCCCGCTGGGCCCTCCGCGAGGCTCTGCGTGACGTCCGTAAGCTCCACGCATCAGGCCAGCCGGAACTGCGTCTGGCCTTCAACCTGTCGAGCCGCCAGTTCCGCGACGTGGGCCTGCTGCAGGACGTCACCGCCGCCCTCGAGCACGCCGGCTTCCCCCCACACCAGCTTGAACTCGAACTCACCGAAAGCGCCCTGATGGACAACCCGGAGGCTTCCGCTGCAGTGCTCGAATCGCTGCGCACCCTGGGCATCCGGGTAGCCGTGGACGACTTCGGCACCGGCTACTCGTCCCTCGCTTACCTGATGCGCTTTCCGGTACGCACCCTCAAGATCGACCGCAGCTTCGTCCATGGCATGGAGCACAGCCGGGAAGCCGCCACCATCGTGCGTGCCATCGCATCTCTGGCCGGCAGCCTCGGGCTGGAGTTGGTCGGCGAAGGGGTGGAGAACCTCGCCCAGCTCGCCCTTTTGCAGGAACTCGGCTGCCACCAGATACAGGGCTACCTGTTCAGCCGCCCGCTACCCGCCAGCGAACTCGCCACCCGACTCATCAACTGAGCGCAGCCTGCCTGAAGCGGAGGCACCGCGACACCATGCCGGCCCATGGCGCCCGGCGTCCAGTACACTGCATGCCGTTGCAACTTTGTTCACTCCCATGTCCGAACTCTGGTCCGCCCTCCGCCCCCAACTGGAACACCTCGCCACCCCGCTGCCCCTGGCAGCGCTGGCCCTCGCCGACACCCACCGCGACGAGATCGCCCCCCATCTGCTTGCCGAACTCAGCGGACTGGCCACCGACCTCGGCCCCGTCCAGCAGGACGACTACGTCCTCCACCTCTACGCCATGCTGCTCCTCGCCCGCTGGCGCGACACCCGCGCCTACCGGCCACTGGTGGCCCTCGGGCACCTCGACGAAAACAGCGTGGACACGGTCTTCGGCCAGCTCGTCCATGACAGCTACGGCCGCGCCCTCGCCTCCACCTGCGACGGCGACCTGGCCCCGCTGATCGCCCTCGCCGAAGACCCTGCCGCCAGCCAGTGGGGCCGCGGCGCGGCGCTTGAAGCCCTTGCCGTCGCCGCCATCGAAGGCCGCGCCGCCCGCGGACCGGTGATCGACTTCCTGGCCGACTTCGGCACCCGCGAAGCGCAATCCCTGCAGGACGACCCCGACAGCGGCGCCGACTTCCAGCTCATCGATCAGGTTGTCAGCCACCTGGCCGACCTGGGTGCCGCCGAACAGCTGCCGCTGATGGCCGAATGGTTCACCGCCGGTCTCATCGACACCAGCTATGTCGACCCGCAGGACGTGCTCACCGACGCCCAGCGCAACCCGGCCGAATGCCTCGCCGCCCTGCGTGCCGCCGGCCACGGTCTCATCGACGAACTGCAGCCCGAGATCGCCGCCTGGCCCGACATCCACCACATGCCGCCGGTATCGCTGCCGCCGATTCCCCTCGGCGCCATCCGCGACCCCATCGTCCGCGACGGCGACAAGGTCGGCCGCAACGACCTGTGCCCCTGCGGCAGCGGCCGCAAGTACAAGAAGTGCCACGGCGCCAACTAGCACCCGGCGCCTCATCGCCATCCGGCCGACGCAACACCTCGGCTATCATTGCGCCCTCGTCTGTTTCCGGAAACACGCCATGACCGACACCACGCCCGAAGTCCCCGCCACCGCAACTGAAGCCAGCGCCGGTTTCAACCTGGACGACTTCGAGGTGCGCGTCCTCGCGGTGCTCATCGAGAAATCCTTCGTCACCCCCGACAGCTACCCGCTGTCGGTCAATGCCCTGCTCACCGGCTGCAACCAGCTCACCGGGCGCGAGCCGGTCATGAGCCTGTCGGAATCCACGGTGCTCGGCACCCTCCAGCGCCTCGCCGAACGCGGCCTCGTCACCCAGCGTCACCAGGCCAACGCCCGCGTCTCCAAGTGGGAACACCAGATCCGCCTGCGCCACTCGCTGACCCCACCGATGCAGGCCGTGCTCGCCATCCTCATGCTGCGCGGCCCGCAGACCGTCGGCGAGATCCGCGCCCGCTGCGAGCGCATGCACACCTTCTCATCGCCTGCCGATGTGGAAGACGTGCTCGAGCGCCTCGGCGACAAGTCCATGGCCATCCAGCTGCCCAAGGCACCCGGTACCAAGGAAGCCCGCTACACCCACCTGATGAGCGGTGAAGCCGCCGCTGCCCAGCACCAGCATGCCTTCGAGGCCAGTGCAGACGGCAGCGCACCGCGCGGCAGCCGGGTTGGCGAGCTGGAAGAAGAAGTCCGCCGCCTGCGCCAGCAGGTTGAATGGCTCACCAGCGAGTTCGAAGCCTTCCGTAACGAGTTCAAGTAAACCCGGTCCAGATCACAAAGCATGTTCGTCCACCCCCAGTTCGACCCCATAGCCCTCTCCATCGGGCCCCTCTCCGTGCGCTGGTACGGGCTCATGTACCTGCTCGCCTTCATCCTCTTCGTGGCCCTCGGCCGGGTGCACGCCCGCCGCCGCCCCGATCAGGGCTGGGATGCGCAACAGATCGACGATCTGCTGTTCTACGGGGTATTGGGGGTAATCCTTGGCGGGCGCCTGGGCTACGTGCTGTTCTACAAACCGGCCTACTACCTCGCCCATCCGGCCGAAATTCTTGCCGTATGGCAGGGCGGCATGGCCTTTCACGGAGGCTTCCTCGGGGTGCTCGTCGCCATGTGGCTGTTTGGCCGCAAGACCAATCGGCCGTGGCTGGCCGTCACCGATTTCATCGCTCCGCTGGTGCCTCTGGGCCTGGCCGCCGGGCGGCTCGGCAACTTCATCAACGGCGAGCTGGTCGGCCGCGTTACAGACGTGCCGTGGGCAATGATCTTCCCGCAGGTCGACATGCAACCGCGCCACCCGTCGCAGCTCTACCAGTTCTCGCTGGAAGGGGTGTGCCTGTTCCTGCTGCTGTGGTGGTTTGCCGCCAAACCGCGACCCCGCGGGCTGGTGTCGGCGGTCTTCCTGATCGGCTACGGCCTGTTCCGCTCAATCGCCGAATTCGGCCGCGAACCCGACGACTTCCTCGGCCTGCTCACCTTCGGCCTGTCGATGGGCCAGTGGCTGTCCCTTCCGATGATCCTCACCGGGATCGGCATGGCCGTGTGGGCGGTGAAGCGCGACAAGCCCTGATTTCCGGTGGGGCGAGTTAAAACCCGGTTTACAGGAAATGGCGCACCGCCCACAGCACGCCCATGCCGGCAATGAAGGGCAACCACGGGTTGCGTGACAGCTGCGTGGCCAGCACGGCGGCAATGGCCGCCGCCAGCTTGGGGTTGAGCACCTCCACCGCGCCGCCCACCATCACTACGTCCGGCACCACGATGGCGGCCAGGGCCGCCGCCGGAGCGTAGCGGAGCGCCTTCTGCAGCCCCTCCGGCAACGTGGCGCGCTCGCCGAGGACGATGAAGCTGCCGCGCGGCAAAGTCGTCGCCAGACCGATCAGAATGAAGACGATCCACAGCGTCCAGTCATAGGTCATCGCCCCTCCCCCTGCCAGCGTTCGACGGCAAAGCCAGCCGCAATGCCGCCAACAATCGCCACGATGACCCCCAGGCGCAGCGGCATCCCGCGCAGCAGCACCGCCAGCACACCGCCGGTGACGGCGGCCAGCAGCATCGGGCGCAGGCGGGCCACCGGCACCAGCAATACGATCAGCGCAATGGTGGCCATGAACTCCAGCGACCAGCCCTTCGGAATCGAGCTCGCCGCCATCACCCCGCAAAAGGCAAACACCTGCCACAGCAGCCATGACCACAGTGACGGCGCCAGGTAATAGCCCAGCCGCCAGTGCGGATCTTCATGGGAGAGCATCTTTTCAAGGCAGGTGGCAAACACGCCGTCGGTAAGCAGGTGTCCCGCCAGCCAGCGCCCGGCCCGTGGCACCCCGTGAAAGCCCCGTGCCAGCGCCGCGCTGAAGATGATGAAACGCAGGTTGAGGACAAAGGCCGTCACCACGATCAACCACACCGGCGAACCGGCCGCAATCAGCGGCAAGGTGCCCAACTGGGCAGTGCCGGCAAACACGATGACGTTCATGCCCATCGCCTGCAAGGGCGTGAAGCCGACGCCGCCCATGGTCATGCCGGTCACCAGCGCCCACGGAATCAGACCGACCGACAGCGGCAGAAAAACCCGGAAGCCCTCCCGCGCACCCTCCCGGAAACTCGGGGACATGCGTGATCCTTTGAAATTTGAGCGGCAGAACTTAGCACGGCGCCGCCGGCGCGGCTGTCCGGGTTAACTGCAGTCCGGTCCGGCGGGAAGGAAGTTCCCTGAAACGACGAGCCAGCCACGCTCCGCGCCTGACTCGCCTCTTATTTCGCCTTGAACGGCTCGAAGCGCGCCTGCTCGCTCTTGCCGTCGGCAAACTTGACGCTGACCAGCGCCTTGGTCGCCGGGTCGGCAGCGTAGGCGCCGGAGCCTTCGAGGTGATCGCCGACCACAGCCAGCGGCACCGTCACCTTGCCGGCAGGGGCGAGCAGCACCGCGCTGCCGGTGGCGCCGGCAACGGCCACCTTGTTACCGCCGTGGTCGGTGAGATAGACCTTCACCGGCACCGCCTTGGCGCCCCTGGCGTCCTTCGCCAGCACCAGCTCGAAGTGATAGGGGCCGGCCATGCGCAGCTGGCCGCCGTTGGGGGCTTTCATGGCGTCGAGGGTGGCGTCGTCGTGGGCCAGGGCCGGGGTGACGATGAACGCAGCGGTGATGGCCACGGCAGCGGCGGCAAAGAGGGGATGCACTTTCATTTCAGTTCTCCTTCAAGCGATTTGAGAGGTTTGGGAATCAAGGGATTGCAGGGCCGCGGCACCGTAGCGACGGAACAGCAGCGGGGTCAGCAGGGTGTCGAGCAGGGTTGAGCTGATCAAGCCGCCAAAGATCACCACCGCCACCGGGTGGAGAATTTCCTTGCCCGGCGCGTCGGCAGCCAGCAGCAAAGGCAGCAGGGCGAGCGCAGCGGTGAGCGCCGTCATCAGCACCGGAGTAAGGCGCTCGCGGGCACCGCGTAAAATCAGCGCGTCGCCGAAGGACTCGCCCTCCTCCCCGTGCAGGTACAGGTAGTGACTGATCTTGAGAATGCCGTTGCGGGTGGCGATGCCGGCAAGGGTCACGAAACCCACTAGTGCCGCGACCGACAAAGGCTGGCCGGACAGCCATAGCGCCGCCACCGCCCCCACCAGCGCCGCCGGAATGCCGACCATCACCATGGCCACCAGGCGCAGCGAGCGATAGCGCCCGTAAAGCACCAGAAAGACCAGCGCCAGCGACAGCGCGGCCAGCCCGGCGATACGCGTCTGGGCGTCCTCCTGCGCCTGGAACTGGCCTTCGATGCGCACCGAAACGCCCTGCGGCAAGGGTGCAGCAGCAATGATGGTGCGCATCTGCGCGACCGCTTCGGACAGGCTGCCGGCCATGTTGGCCGACACCACGATGCGCCGCCGGCCGTTGTCACGGGCAATCTGGTTGGGGCCTTCGCCCTCCTCGATGCGCACCAGTTGACCAAGCGGCACCGCGCCGGTCGGTGTCGTTACCGGCATCTGCGCCAGGCGGGCCGGGTCACGCTCGCCGTCGGGCAGGCGGATCACCAGATCGAAACGCCGTGCCCCATCCACCACCTCGCCGACCCGGTCGCCCCCCACCAAGCGCGACACGAGCCCGAGCGCCTCGGCCGGCGCCACGCCGTGAGCGGCCAGCGCCGGGTAGTCGAGCACCATGCGCAGCTGCGGGATGCGCACCTGCTTCTCGATCTGCAGGTCGGCGATACCCGGAATGCCGGCAAAGCGGCCGCGCAAGTCTTCGGCCACACTGCGGATCTGGTCGAGGTCGTCGCCGCTCACCTTGACGGCGATCTGCGCGCGCACGCCAGACAGCAGGTGGTCGAGCCGATGGGCGATGGGCTGCCCCACCGACACGCTGGCCGGCAACTGGGCCAGACGCGCCCGGATATCGGCGATCACCGCCGCCCGGGGTCGGCCGTCGGCCTTCAGATCCACCTCCAGTTCATTGCTGTGCACGCCCTCGGCATGCTCGTCCAGTTCGGCCCGGCCAGTACGCCGGCCCACCTGCAGTACCTCCGGCACGCCCCGGACGATCTGCTCGGCAAGCTGGCCGATGCGCCCCGATTCAGCCAGCGAAATGCCCGGCTGCAGCAGCACGCCGATGGTCAGCGTGCCCTCGTTGAAAGGCGGCAGGAAGGTCCGCACAAAAAACGGCACGCTGGCTGCCGCCACCAGCACCAGCGCCATCGCCGCCGCCAGCACCGACCGACTGCGCGGCAATGCCCAGCCAAGCAGGCGCGCCTGCAGGTCCTTGAGGCGGGTGACCAGCGCACCATCACCGTGGCCGAGCTGCGGCATTTTCGGCAGCAGGAAGAAGCACAGCACCGGCGTCACCGTCACGGCCACCGCCAGGCTGGCCAGGATCGACACGATGTAAGCCATGCCCAGCGGCACAAACAGCCGCCCCTCCATGCCCGGCAGTGCAAACAGCGGCACAAAGACCAGCACCACCGTCAGCGTCGCCAGCACCACGCCGGACCGCACTTCGCTGCAGGCGTGGGCGATGACCCTTAGCACTGGCTGCGGATCGGGGCGCTGGCGGTTCTCCTTGAGACGGCGCAGGACGTTCTCCACATCCACCACCGCGTCGTCCACCAGTTCGCCAATCGCAATCGCCAGCCCGCCGAGGGTCATCGTGTTGATCGACAGACCCAGCAGCCGGAACAGCAGCACCGAAGCCAGCAGCGACAATGGGATCGCCACCAGCGAGATTGCCGTGGTACGCATGTTCATCAGGAAGGCGAAGAGCACCACGGCAACCAGAATCGCCCCGTCGCGCAGGGCGTCCTCCACGTTCCCCAGCGCCGCCTCGATAAAGTCGGCCTGACGGAACAAAAAACGCGGCTTGGCGATGCCGGCCGGCAGATTGACGGCCACCTCGTCGAGCGCCGCCTCCACCGCCCGGGTCAGGGCGATGCTGTCGGTGCCGGGCTGCTTCTGCACCGACACGATCACCGCCGGCATGCCGTCAAAGCCGCCGTCGCCGCGGGCCACGGCGGGCGCGAAGCCCACCTCGGCCACCTGCGAAAGACGGATCGCCACACCCCGCGGCGCCCCTACCGGCAGGCTGGCCAGATCCTCGATGCGCCGGCTGCGGCCAATGCCGCGTACCAGCCACTCCTGGCCCTGGCGCTCCAGAAAGCCACCGGCACTGTTGGTGGCAAAGCCAGCCACGGCAGCTTCCAGCGCATCGAGACGAATCCCCAGCGCGCGCATGCGTGCCGGGTCGGGCATCACCCGCCATTGCTTCACACCGCCGCCAATGGGAATCACCTGTGCCACACCCGGCACCGACAGCAGACGCGGGCGCAGCACCCAGTCGGCGTACTCGCGCACCGCCATCGGGCTGGTGCGGGCCGGATCGATGGGCAGCGCGATCAGCAGCACCTCGCCCATGATCGAGGAGATCGGCCCGAGCTGTGGCGTCACCCCGGCAGGCAGGCGCTCGCGCACCGCACCGAGGCGTTCGGTAACGCTCTGACGGTTGCGCCAGATGTCGCTGCCCCAGTCGAACTCCACATACACCAGCGACAGGCCGATACCCGACACCGAGCGCACCCGGGTCACCCCGGGCATGCCGTTCATGGCCGTCTCGAGCGGAAAACTGACCAGTTGCTCGACTTCCTCCGGAGCCATCCCGCCGGCCTCGGTCATCAGCGTGACGGTCGGCTTGTCGAGGTCGGGAAAGACATCCACCGGCAGGCTGCGCAAGCCCATCACGCCGGCCACCAGCAGCGCCAGTGCCGCCGCCAGCACCAGCACCCGGTTGGCCAGGCTCCAGCCGACCAGGCGGTCGAAGAGATTGGCTGGCGCGCTCATCGCACGGCTCCCAGCAGATGTGCGCCCTGCACCACCACCCGTTCACCCGCCTCGAGACCGCTGATTATGCGCACGCGGGCCGCGTCGAGCGGAGCAAGCTGCACGCTGCGCGGCGCAAATACCTCCGGCGCCTCATGCACCCACACCCGGGCCTGATCACCAATGCCGGTCACCGCGGCAAGGGGCAGTACCACCACCTTCGTCGCGCTGCCACGCAGCGCAGCAAAAACCTTCACTGGCTGTCCGACTGCCAGCACCGGCGCCCCTTCCACGCGAAACAGCAGCGGCAGACTGCCCTCCCGCAGGCTGCGGCCACCGCCGGCAAAACGCAGCGCAATGCTCGCGCCGCCCACCTCGCCGCGGGCGACATCCAGCCCGACCGCCAGCGCCGGGTCATAAGCCAGGGCTTCGACCATCAGGCGATCAGGGCGCAGCACCTCGAAAAGATCGGCCCCCGCCTCGACGCGCTGGCCGGCACTGGCCAGACTCGCCGCGACGATGCCGGCCACCGGGGCCCGGAGCGCCTCGCGGGCATCCAGCGCGGAGCCCAACGCCGCAAACTGGCGGGCCAGGCCGTCGGCCTCGGCGCGCGCCGTATCGATATCCTTGCGCGCCACGCTGCCTTCCAGCTGGGAGATCGGAAGAGCACACGTCTGAACTCCAGTCACTGACCAATCTCGTATGCCGTC
>APMI01022152.1_pt1 | contig 19880 bp, 7 predicted proteins | sample 667938 | NCBI WGS metagenome assembly APMI01 (sample SAMN01084076, study PRJNA167559) | wastewater metagenome | biome: Wastewater | place: Denmark: Ejby Moelle, Odense | collected 2011-11-28 | reverse complement strand
TAGGATTAATGTTCATCTTAACTTTAACATCCATCTTATTGGCCAATCTATGAATCGTTCCTTTATAATTGTTATTCTTTTTATTAATTTTAATCATCAAAATGATGTTATTTCATAATTTATGTGATTTAGTTTTATTATTTCGACAATTTTTTCATCTATTTTTATTAGAAAGTCTATTGCTTATTTTAGTCCAGATTTTGATTCTCTTGAGCCTTCTGTTTAAGTTGCTGACTAAGCCTGAACTTCTATATTTTAAATCTCGCAATATTGTTTTTCTATCTTAAACTGTTATCTTTATCTTTTTCGCTCTATTTTTTATTTACTTAGTTCTGTACTTGCTTTAAATTATGTACTCTTGCAACAAAGTTCTGTTTCTTTTCAGTTCTTGTGCTTGTTACTTCGCTTTATATCTGATCTTATTTACGTCCATGTTTTTGCTTTCTTTGCAAATCTACTGTTAAGTTGGTCGGTATAAACATTTTATTATTTACATTACTCTTTTATTTTTAATGCTAGCTTTGTTTATGGTTTTCGTTTTATTTGATAATATATGACATTTTCTGTTGTTGTTTGTTTTTGGAATTTGAGTAAAATTGTTTCTTTGTGCTTGCTCTCATGCTGTGCGAGTCTTCTTCTCTGAATGTTGATTGGAACGGTCTTAATTTATTTTGACTAGTATTTTACTAATCTGAGCTTGATCCATAGCGAACTAACTTTGGTCTTTTTATGTCAATTGGAATACGTTTCTTCTCTGCAGTTTGCATGCGACTGTTACAGTTTTAGCCTTTGTCAATCTTCAGTAAGTTAATATTATCTTTAAGCCTATTTTCGACCTACCTCATAGTTTGAACACTATTTTTATTTTTAGGGATGAAAGGTAACTAACATGATTCAAGTTCGTCAACGGAACTATGTTTACTATGACGTTCGAAAAAATTGCCCTGCTTTTTAAATGTTTTCTTCTTACTTCGTTGCTGTTATTGATCTTCTCTATGATGTTGAGTGGGCTTCACGAAGAAGTATTTCGGTTAGGCCATATTTTCTTTCTTGATGATCTTCCATTCACCATAAATTTAATGCAATTTTTTATTCTTTTATGCAGGTGAACTGTAAATATATTTGTCGATTTTAGTAAGCTTAGGTGGCAGGTCAGCATGCCTTACTGCTCTTGATGCTTCTGGCGAATGGTTACTGTCTTATCTCCAAGTTTTCGATAATATCTGATTATAGTCATGATTATCGCCTGTATCCTTGTTTGATGATTTGTTGTTCATGCGATTGTTCCATTCAGTTTACAAATGGAGGACAGTATCGAATTCTTTATTTTTCTATTTTATTTTGCTAAGTGAACTTTATACTTTGCGGAATTTGTGTTATAGAAAATTCAATTATTCATCCCACTTTTTCATAACTTATTTACTTTTCACTCTTTATGATTATCTTCTTGGTACTTGTTCTTCAATAAAAGTCTCCTCTTCAATGCTGTCTAAATTAATAATCATTTATTTCTTTCCTTTCTCTTATTTTATATAGGCTCTTTACTTCAAAAAACTTGGTACTTGCCCCTTAAAATAAAATTTATCATCAGCTTTTCGTTATGTTTGTGAATTTTTCTACTTGGCTTTCTCCATTATCTTCATTTTTATTGATGGCTAGGATTTTTAATGTCGCTTCTAATTTGCAGTTTGAATATCTTGCTCATGTTTACGCATTTTATAAATCTTAAAGTGGTCAGTCAATGTAAAATTCTTCATTTGTTTAGGCTTATCATAAAATGTAGTTCGTTTATCCTAATTTTCAATGAGTCCATTAGTCGTAAAAGTCACAGTGTCCTTGTCTGTAATAGAATCTTAATAAGCATTGACTTATTATTCTGACCGTGAGTCCTGGTCACTAGAATTACGTATATTATTATTCAAATTATCTTAGATTTAAGGCAGCGATTCTCCTCTCGCCTGTGCTATTTTATGCTTAATGTCTGTAAAATCTGGCCAGTTATTGGTTTTCTTTTTAGAGAATAGCAACTTATCTCCGTACATTACTTCGAATGCTCCGACAGCAGGGTAATTTATATACTTTTTTGTTTTCGAATCGTAGTACTTGTTACTATGTCCTTGTACGGGAACTAATTGCTAGGGTACTTGATTGCCAACTACTTGTATACCTTCAAAATGTTTGCCTATGAACTTGGTCACTGAATATATCACGAGGGTTACATTTATTAAAGTATGACAGATATTTGGACTAATCATGATGTGTGCACCATCTGTGAGTGTCACAGGCCTGGCAGTACTCGATATGGACGATTGCGCTGTCCCAGGATTTATACATTTTCTATTCTATTCTTATATTTTGTATGTAATAAACTCCAGTCTCAATACAGTCACCATTGAATTCTTCCTTCAACTTTATTTTACACACAATTATGAATTCTGCTAGCTAGATTGTTTTTATATTTCATCTGATAATAAAATAAAATATTAGGCTTTTTCAATAATCATATTCTTTTGCTTTTAACTATTTCATCTAATATTCAACAAAAGTTGTAGACATTAATCACTAATTAATATTTGAATGTTCGATTTTTTTATTTTTCTTCGTTTATAATAATAAGGTATTATGTTAGGCAAGCAAGTTCGTTAAAGAGTGAACCCGACATTCACTCAATCTTTCTACTTTGCGGATCCTCCACTCAAGCAAGTCTAAACAAAGCTATGCTAGCCAAATAATAATGATAAATGTTGTATGAACCCCATTGATCATCCAATAACCAGATAAGAAACAAGTGAACAAATAAGAGATAAATAATTCTTAAACAGAAACAAAGCCATCAAGGAAGCACATAAATGTTTTGTAAGTTTCATGCCATCTCAACTCAGTACCACTATGAAGTAGAATCAGTTGAGAGGGCAGTTAGAATAAGCAGGAGTCGCATTTTTCTACCGTGAACCAGTATAAAATAAATGTAAATGTAATCATAAATTGATTCCTACTGATTGCAAATTTAATCACACTTGTCATGGTTACATCGGCACAATGAACGAGTACTGCCAGTTTCCTAATAAACATTTCGATAAATTACTCAAATAAAAATATGATCTCAAGCATCAGTCTCAATGTGATAATCATGGAGTCACTTATGTGTTTAGGGAAAGGGAGAAGAATAGTAAGAAGAAATGAATAATATGATATACATTATTTTATAATATTTTATGACTTGTATTATTGAGTGGGATTATGCCAGATTTGAATAGTGACAGAATTTATAAATACTTAGCGTATAACTTATTAAACTTATCTGAAAGATAAATATATGCAGAAATCAGAACAACCACGCAAAAAGCTTAAATGTCTAGCTATTTCAGACACTCATGAGTATCTAGATATACTGTAGAAAATAGCTGACAAGTAACAAGGTGACGTATTCATTCATGCCGGTGACTTCACATATTACGGTGAAGACTCGTACTTTGACTAATTCGCATAAATTATGGGTAGAATGAAATTTAGATATAAGATTGTTATCTCAGGCAACCATGAGATCAGTTTGGATGACAGTTGTATTCATCCCAAAAAGAAAAATGCTTATTTATAAAAATATACATGCAGATATAGTAAAGATCAAATACTTGATAAACTTAAAGCTAAAGGATGCATCTATTTGGAACATTCTGCGGTTAATATTGAAGGTGTTACGTTTTTCGGGTCTCCCTATACGCCATATTATTGCGGTTCGGCTTTCCAGTACGATTTGAAATATGATGATGCTATCTGGAGTTAAATTCCTGAAAAAGTTGATGTTCTTATTACTCATGGACCTCCATACGGAATTCTTGATAAAAATGTGAAAAATGTCATCTGCGGTTCGAAAGCTTTATAAAAATATAGCAAACTACGAAAACCAAAGTTTCATATTTTTGGGCATATCCACGAAGCAAAAGGGCACACAACAATCAATGACACACTATATGCAAACATTGCACTAAATGCTATCGTGTTTCATGTCTGAGAGTTGAAGATTTAATATGATTTCAGTAAGTTTAAAGTCAGAAAAATATTATTATTTATTAACTTTTGTTTATAATTTAAATTAACTCTTATTTCCTACATTTATAGTTAATTTACGATTAATTTGAGTCGGATATGAAATTTGAAATAAAAATTAATTGTTTTTGATGTTGTTATAGTTCAAATAATATTTATTGATGTTCCCAGGCAGCTCAGGATTCTCACAAAGCCTCCCTTCCCAGGACTCATCACGCAATTTCAGACTCGATGATGAAGTGACTAAAATTGACAATGGAGGACTGTTTGCCAAAGAACGGTGCAAGAGACTTGCAAAGTATCCCATAAATTAAGACATAGGCAAGTGTTCGATATGTACGACGAGAACAGCGATGGAGTGCTGGAGACCATTACAGCAGGTAAAATGCTTATGGATTTGTACCGAGCCATGAACAAATAATTCTACCCCACAGCCACCGACATTGCATCATACGCCAGAATATTCGACAGAGATAACAAGGGCAAGATCACAATTGACGACATGGAAAGATTCATTGTTAAGTATTATTGCAATTAAGCCTGATTCATGTTTCTCATATGCTCTTATATTTTTATCAACTTGCTTAACTGTATTTAGATATTCATCATTAATGTTCTGCGGGTATCGTAAGATATAGGGATCACATGAAATAATAATTGTTACCCTCAAATAAAAGATCAAATAATCAATCAATTGTGATAATCAGTGCTATTTTTTTGAAACTCAAAATTTGTGGGTTGGGGACTCGAACTCAGATACACTTTTGCTAAGCTCAGAGTTATTATCGGAGATTGCTTCATATAATAGCATCTTCTACTTCATGCCGGCTATCTATTTCATAAGATTGAAATTGTATAGAGTCATTTTCTCTAGTTCCTGGGACTAAGACTGTAATTTTTAGGCTAAATTCTTGCCTGTTACGCAAATTTAATATTATTTGAGGAAGGCAGTCACGAACTCTCGCTCGTTAGTTGGTAGCTTCTTGCCCATGATGTAAGTCTGAATAAAATTATCTTTCTTTTTGTTCTCGTCAATAACAAGCTTGATCTTCTGTTCAAGTGAGGACACTTTTTTCTGTTACACTTGTAATTGATTTTTAAGTTGTTGAACTTCTACTTAAAATTGGACTTGAAGATTCTTCTTCTCTGATATTGATTTTAGTTTAGTGATATCATTTTATGATTTTATATTGTCGTACTCGGCCTTCAGCTGAGCATGCATGTCCCTTATTCTATACACTTCTTCATTCTTTTTGTTCATCTCTTCTCTTAATTTTTTACTTGCCTCGATTTGATTTTTAAGAGCTTCATCGAAAGTCTATCGATTCATGCTGATAACGGTTGAGTTTAATAATTTTACTTCATTTCTTAAGGAAATATTTTATTCATTCTTGGCATTTAAATCTGCTTGTAAATTTTTAATGTTATTGTTCTTGATTCGCAACTATTATTCGATCCTTTGTTCATAATTGTCGATTTCTTGTTTATGTTTGTCTCTAATTTACTCTAACTCTAAAGATTTAATGTTATATAAATGAGAGATACCCTTTGTTTCTTGCTTTATTTACGTTAAGCTTTTGGTTAATTCAGCTACTTATCCCTTGAGCTTTGTATTTTAGTTTAAAATTTATATATTATTGTTAAGCTAAATTTCTATTTATTTCTTTGATCTTGTTTTCAACTATTCCAATGATACAAATGTCTTTGATTGAATTTAATGAACCATATCTCCAATTTATTTAGATCTAAATTGTTCAAGTTCCTTCTATTGCGATTACATTACATCTCTTATTTATTGTCTAAGTTTACTCACCAATACATCTTTATTTTTACTTTATTTGATATATTTATTAACTTTTTAATCTTGATCATTGACTCTCTTCTTAACTTTTTCAATTATATCCATAAGATCTTAATGGTTTTAAATATCCAAAGTAAGCACTTTCTGTTAAACACTTTTCCTATATGACTCCTACTGATTAGCACGTTCGGCTTAACTATTGAGCACTTCTCTAGTTTATACTAACTAACTTTCCAGTTGTTGGCATCTTCTATCTAACTGCTAGCAGTGCATGTTCATATTATTTATGGTCTCCATGTATTGTGCACGTTATTGTAAATTTGCGGTTTAGATGTCTTGGATTCTTTGGATGTACTCGTTAGCTGAATCTTACAGGACTTTGTTACGCATTTATAGTACTTTGTTTTTTGTTTTATACTCTTTATAGTTTCTATAGTAAGTCTAGATTTATTATTTTTTAGCGTTCTAGATTGCTGTGAATTCCTCAAATTTAATTTTCAACATTTTATACTCAGCTTTCCATTTACTTATTTGTCTATCCTTCTACTTAATATCAGTGTCGACCTTTTATTTAAGTTCTTCTTCTTTCTCGAAATTGCTCTCTGTGCTAATATGTCTAAATCTATCAAATTATCTTTGCAATTATTCTTGTTCAGCTTGGTTATTTGCTTTAATTTCATCGATCATTTTTCTATAACTTTGTTAAATTTCCATATTCTTTTATTTTTCTTGTCTTATTATTTTTGAAAGTTGTTCGATCTGACTTGTGAAATCTTGTACTGTCTGCTTTAAATGCCGAATTTATTATTAATTTGTGCTTCCTAATTATCTCTGCTTTCTTAGTTCGTTTAAAAGTTCATAGTTTTCATTCTATAATCTTTGTTAATTTTATTTGTAATTTTGCAGTTATGTTGATAGCTTGGTTTCCATCGATTATGAGCTGGTCACTATTTTATCTTTTAAATCTAGCTGTTTAGTTATTTCAGTATTTTTCTATCGTAGTATTTCCACAGTTTTAGACAATTAGTTCTTCTTGTTGACTTCTTGCTCTAATAGTGTCTGATTACGTGAATTTTATCTCTTAGCAAACTCAAGCTGTTTAGACAGCTCACTATTTTTCTCAAGCTACTTCCTCAACTCAAAACTCTTCTTCTATATTTCTCCTCGAATATCGTTAAATTCTAAGTTCATATTACTGATGATTCTACTCTTTTCGCTCAACTACTCATATAATTTTTTCATTTTTTATTGCATAAGCTCATTCCCTCCACCTAGATCTCTTTCCACGACTGCTGATCTTTGACTCTTTATTTGATCTTATTATATTTGTTGCTGGAATTTTCTATTTAATTGGAATTTTATAGTTTGAATTTATACTTACAAATTTTTCTTGCACTCTCTCAATGATTATTATGACCTTCTTAAAGATACTTCCAAATACTCACATTTTTTCTCTAAAGCTTAACATTTTTATTTCCATTATTGCTTAGATGAGTTATACTTATTTTTTAAATTTCTCAATTAAGTCTTCAGTAAGTTGGCTTCTAGTTATAGAAAATGGGTGTGATCATAGTTCTCAGAGCCAAACTCCATTTCCAGTTTACGTAATGGCTAATCGATTACTTTCTAGCTAGTAACCGAAACTGAATCAGAGATATCCTTGCTGTAATCTCGTAATGAGAGCTTGCTGTCTCCTACTTAGTATTAGTCATAGTTAGAGTATACACCAGAATCGCGTGAACTTGATGGTTTGGGATAGTCTGTATCTTTATTCATGATGCGACTGACTTATAGTTTGAGATTTTGCAGTTCAGATTTCAAATTACTGACCACACCCTCGTTCCGCCTCTTCGCAATACTGCCCTTGATATGCTACTATCTAGATTTAAGTTAATTAGCAGAAGGAGAACGTGGCACATCGCTATACTTCATGCGGTTACTGGTTGGCACGACGAGCAAATGTGTCGATGATCCATACCGTGGGATTTCAGAAGGGATGTTTGTTTAAGAGTGCGAGCTCAAAGTCAGAGGCTAATATGAAGGGCGGGTTTATTTTTGGGAGCTGCGTTCGTTCGTTACGTATCTTCTCTGAGGGTTTGACATTTCTGTTAATATAATATTATGAGCCAAATTCAACAAGGAAACTGATTAGGCTGCATCTAATAATAAAATATGGCCAGTTTAACGCGGAGAGTGTGATATAGAGATGATTGATTAATTTATTGTTTATAAATAGAAAATAATATGTCCTAATTCGTATTTTTATTTACTGGAATTAAGCTACCTATGAAAAAATATTAACTTAAAAATCTCAATTTCGGGCAGATTAATAGAATATATGAGATTCATCTTTAAAATAATTCAAAATTAAGCTACTATTAAAAAGATAAACTATTATAATTTATATTATTTCAGAAAAATTCATCTACTTTATCTGACTTATCTTACACAGCATGAATAATGCCAATTTCCTATTGTTTCTGTTTCGATTTTTCTATTTTAGTTTAAACTGGAGCTTGAACTACGGTTTGAGTTGAAGATTTGGCTTTTGGCTTAACCCCTAAAATTTTAAGCTATTATTTAGCAAAATTAGTTAACATTTATTTTTGCTTTTTCCGTTATAATATCTCCAGCTGAGCTAAATTGAATAGAGTATCTTCAAGCTCTTTAACATTCATTTACTTAACATTTGAGTGCAAATTAGCTTGTACTTTATTTGATTTTCTTGAAGTCTTTTGTCTAACGTATTCCTCAATATTATATGTCATTGCCTCACGTTCTTATGCTCCAAATATTTTTTTACTCAGCAAATATCCAATTTATGGCCTTTTATCAGGATTAAAATTTAGCATCGATTTGAAATAAGATATCATTTCCATGCCTGGCTTCTCATCTATAATTAACTTCTAATCTGGTAGATCTTCAACTGGCTGTTTCATATTAGATAATGTTTGAGCTTCACTTTATTATTCTGATAATTTCTTGCCTTTAGGTCTAAATAGAATAGTATAGTATAGTAAATCGAAGAGTAAAATGCCAAATGACCATACATCAATTTTATGGTTGTAGACTTTTTTCATGAGCACCTATGGAGCTAAAAATTAAAGAGTTCCGAGTTTGCCTTGTGCAAAGTCAATGTTACCGATGCTTCCGAAATCAATCAGTTTGATATTGTAGTCGTTATCAATGAGGATATTGTCCTCAGAGACATCTCTATGTATATATCCTAGTGCATGTATTTCACTAATTGCTGACCCAACTTCTCTGAATATCTTCACAAAATTATTCAGCGTATATAGTTTATTGGGATTAGTTTTCTTCTTCCTTTATAATAAAAAATCCCCAATGGGTCTGCCAAAATGCGGAAAAACAAGACCAATAATTTTACCGTCACAGAAATGCCCCAACAGTTAAATAATATTTGGATGTTTGATCGAGTATAGTACTTTGATTTCTGTGCATATATTGTTGATTTATTAGTCTGCAGGGTCTCGTTACTGAACTATACGGGAAATGTAGATTGCCTTCACTGCGTATTATTTGTTATTTTGTTGCACTTTAAATACGTCACACAGCATCCCCTAGTATATGGGTTTGCCAGTTAAGTGCGTGGAGTTTATTTGAGGGGCTGTGACTGGGACAGGGATGTTTTTTATTTTTAGTAATTGTTATTACATTATTAATATAATTATAAATACAATTATACAGTTAATTATAAAATGCTTCCTAAAATTCAAAAAATCCGCAAAATAGCCTACGATATTGAAGTAGTTCTACATTTACATAGTAAAATAAAGCAAGTTTCAGCACTCTATACGCTTACTTAGATTCCCTATAACTGCAATAAAACACAAAACTCAAAGCATAATCCTCCTCAGACTAATAGATCGACATGCAAAAATACATAAAGCCAGTCCGTCAGATGTTAGGCCAATATAAACAATCAATAAGTAACATACGTGAAAATCAACGTATGCTAACCAGAAGTACGACAACAGATACCAGCAATGATTAAAATAGATGCCCTAATAATCCTACAGCCACCCGTCGCAAAGATAAAAGTTTTAGATAAATTAGTATTAAATAATTGGATCAGGAAATTTAATAACTAACTCAGAAATTGCAATTGTTTTGATTTTATACTTTATTATTCATCAAAAGCACTAATTAATATGAAAAATCATTTTAATTTAGATATTGACTGAACTTGAGTGCTACAGTTACTACTAATATTCTATTTCTATGCTCTCCATGCACCTTTTAAATTACGATCCATCCTGAACCGAGATAGTTGATTAAATTTTAGAATTCTTCTGTTGTCTTCCAGTATGGCTTAATGTTATCTTTGCAGACTGATATGTTTTAATTTTAAAGTATCATAGTCTTCGATCAAACTATTTAATTTATGTTCGGATTCTGTGGCTTGCTTTTTGTAATTTTCACTGCTTTTCTGTGATTTTTTACTCATACTAAGCACTTGTTTAAGCTAATTTAATGTAATGTCTAGTTCATATTCAGTGTGATTAGATTTCATTATTTATTTAATTTTGATTATTATAAGTTACTCTTCTATGAATGTTTTTGCTAGGACTTCAAGCAGTTTATCAATTGAATTCCTATAATTCTCAAGATTATGTTCTATATTCTTCTTTGCACTTTTGAGACTGGCTTCCATTTTACTCTAAATTTCCTTTATTTTGCTCTCTTTACAAGCACTATTTTGCTCGTACTACTCCATGAGCTCAGTAGCTTCCTTTAGTTGACATTATAACACAAATATCCTTTAATTTTGTTTTTATACTAATTGCTATTTTTCAAATATTTTTGCATTATATAACTTTTGGTCTTAGTTTTGCTTCTCAATTAATCGCTACATCTGATCTATTAGCTGCAGCATTATATTTTAACTGTTTCGATTCTGTTTGTTAGGAGAGGGAGATTTTTATTTTTATTTTATTGTTGATGGTTGAAGCATCTTCATCATTCTTTACTATATTTATGTCAATATCATCGTTTACTTGTTTTATACTCTACTCATAATATCTTATTTCTCTTGAATTAACACTTATATATGTTTATTTTGTTATTTTCGTTGTATATCTAATTTATATATATGTTAACTCTTATCTCTTACTTAATTCTTTAACCCTAATACTTATTCCCTTAATTATTATATAACTGCTTCCATATGATATGTTTAATCCTATAATCTATTAATTTCCTAATTAGCTCTCTTCAATTAGCAATTAGCCTCAATAATATTTTCCTTCTTCTAATTCAATATATCCTTCAATGCCATACTCTAGTTCATTAACCCATTGTTATTAACCTGTAACCATTATATTTATTGTCTCAGCTAACGGATTACTGTGCGGTATTATGAACATTATTTTAGTAAATATTAGTGCTTTTGTTATATGGCGGATTTTGGAATATGCTACAATATTGACAAAGAAGAATTATGGATGTATTAATTATGGTCCAGTTATGGCTACGAAAGTATTGAGGATGTGGAGATATTTGCCTGCATTTAACGACTATTTTAAATTATATATATACTAAATATACATACTCAATTATGGATTATTTTATACAATAATCACCACATAGATATATAGTAATTCCACTTAAATTAGCCAAATCCCCTAAGTGCAGCCCAGAATTCCTTATTCCTACATATAAAATACCCATAATCGGTGGTAGGTTAAGCAATGACCGTATTCCAATATCCAAAGCCCATAGCAAATTAAGTTTTATTGGCGATATATAGTGCAGCTGAGTCCATATTATCACCCCGGTATACAATGGAATCATTAACAATCTGCCTAATTTTATCTTGCTGAGCGGGCGTGATATCCTACCCAAATGGTGCACTGCCTCCTCATCCAAACTCATCAACAGTATGACATAGCCATAATTTATACATGACATATGTGAAATTGTACTTGCCGTAGTTTATCATCCATAGGTATTTATGTTATACCATTTTTACTACTCCCAAAGCTATCCTGTTTATTTTCTAGTGATACACGTACACGCTCCATGTGTAAGAGTCATTGCCTTTTAAACCTTGATATTAACTTAGCTATTTTGTTGTAATCTGTTGAGTTAAACTGGGATTATGCTGTGCTTATTAGAGATTTTATTTTTGATAACTAGGCATCAGTCACATTGCCTTTTTCATCATGATATCCTTGTTGACCTTACTTATTTATGACTATGTTGAAGCAGTCCGTTGGTTCAGACAAGTAAGTTACCAACAACACAGCGTATATCAATGATGCAGTTAATCCTCTCATAAAATATAAAAGATATCATACTGATAATATTATCATAATATAATACTGTCTTAAAGTTACATCCATTTTGTAAATTGTATTTCCTTCAGCTGCTGTTCCTATTTATTTGATTTCATTTGAATTCCTAACATTTTGGTGATTATAAAGGTATGAAATCTTATACTAATTTATGCGAAATATTCTCATATTTGTTATCTTTGTCCTCATCATCCTTGTGTATGTGTAAGCAGCAGTGCGTGGAGTGTGGCTTACCGTGTCAGGCACTCGTGCTCCCTACACAAAATAAGGCATCGATAAGGTAGTGACTCAATGCAAGATGATCGGCATCAATACCATATACTTCTCAGTTTGGGACTAATCAATGATAAACTTCCAACCTAGTACTTCTTTAAAACAGAAGTACCCTTTTCTCAAAACAAATCCGAATTTTAGCTTCGATCCACTCGAATATTTGATAACAGTGGCACAAGCAAAGCAGTTAAAAGTGTTCGCATGGTTTGAATACGGCTTCGCCACATCCTACAACAATCCAACAGGCGGCTATATCCTTGAATTACACCCATAATGGCAAGCAAAAGACCAAAACGGCACTCTCGCAACCAAGAATAACTTTCAGTGGATGAACGGCTTTCATCCATAAGTACAACAGTTCATGATCGACATCATCTGCTCACTATCCAATAGTCATAAAGTAGATGGAGTGCAAGGTGATGATCGATTGCCCGCTATGCCTAGCTTAGCTGGCTATGATTAATATACTAAGGCATTGTATAGAAAAGAGCATGCGGGCAAAGAGCCACCCATAGATATTAAGGATTAATAGTGGGTCACATGGAGAGCTAATATACTTGACAATTTTATGAGTAAATTATACACTGCCGTAAAAGCATGTTCTAATATGCAAGTGCATATGGCTCCTTCTGTGTATCCATGGTCAAAATACGAGTACTTGCAAAACTGGCCATAGTGGGTTAAACGAAACCATGTTGACGCTGTAATTCCTCAAATATATCGATACTCAACTTCAGCATATTTGGACACTCTGCAACAAAATTTCGCATTAGTATAATCAACCCATAAAAATATATTCTTTGCAGGTATGCTCGTGGGCGTCGGTAGTAACACTACTGTAAATGCTAAAATATTGGCATAGTGTCTTAATGGCAATCGTATGCTGGGGGTTACTGGGTAGTCATATTTCTATCATGAAAGTCTTAATGATCAGCGGGTAGCTGAGACAATTGCAAATTACTACCGAATATGAATATGGAATGATTATTTTAAATTTAATATTTTAGCATTTGGTTGATTATCACTAAATTGTTATTTTGCATTATAATTTAAGAATTGGCAGTTAGTTCGATCTAAATAAAATGAATCAAGGTGAAGCGAGTCCTAGAAATTATTAACCCGTTGATAAAACTTAGAGAATTTTAGCATTGCAAGAATAGCTTCTCAATGTGAGAAAGTAAATGAGTAAAAAACAATCAATGTGGGAAAAATAGAGAAGTAATTTGCTAAGCAAAAATGAAGTAGCCAATATATAAATAATTGAATTACGACAACGCATTTCTAATTTGTCCAAAATAAATGAGACACTATCGAATGCAATGACTAATCAAAACTAAACTTTCACATTGAGCACAAATGATAAAGCAGAGCCTAAAATAAAGAAGCCAAAGCCTCTCACATTAGTAAAAGATTTCTCAAATTTTTCAAACGAGGAAGACGCAGAAAGTGATCACTCTCGAAAGTCTATAAAATACCAATAGGAAGTGAAGAGGCTTAGTAAAATGCTCAATGAGAAAGATTTTCAGATCAGTAATCTAACTAAAATGGGTAGTGAACTTAGAAGTAAAATTGAAGAGAGAAATATGTCAGTGAGCAGTTTAGAATAAAATTGTTATAATTTAAAGCGTAAAATTGAGAAGAAATAAGAATAAATATTAAAATTGCATAAACAAATTCAATAACTTGAGGAGAAAGTAGAGCAGAGTAATGATTATGTAGAAGAAACTAGAAGAAAATCAGCACAACCTGTACAGAAGCGAGGTCTAGCTGTTCAAGAACTTGAGGACTCAAGTGAAAACATGAACATGCGAAGATATAACAATAAAAATTCATCATATCTCATTATGAAGCCAACCCCTGACCATTCTTAAGTCCAAAGTGACAACTCATGTACAATTCATTTAATTTAGACTATAACGAAATCAACAATCTGAGTGAATTAGAAGCACACTAGCAATAATTTCAAGACGACTAATAGAAATTATTATGCTAAATTTGCAATAGAGTCTTTAGTTTTCCATAATTCTAACACCATGCTCAATTTTGCGGATATAAGGCTAGATAGATGAACGGACACAGTAAAGCCATCCACTTGCTTGAAAAGAAGAAATAAATATAATCAAAATTATAGAGAATTAGGTTAGAAGAGTAAAAATAAAACATGAGAAGCAGATTGCAAAGACAGTAAAATTATTAATACCAAAATAATAAGTATGATCATGTTAATGGGTATGTCGGTAGCAAATCAAAGAGGGATCAAATTAATTAGATTAGATAAATTGCCAAAGGGCTAGCGGGTAACAATAATAGGCGTTAAGGTAGGAAAAACTCGTATAATGATTTTTCAATTAAGGCCAATGCTCATTTCTTTTGATTGTCTTATTGTTATGTGTTATTGATGCAAATAAGTCAGTCATAAGTAAAAAAATATAAGTAATCATAATTAAAGTGAACTGTCAAATGGGACACATAGTCTTTTCAATGCTTGTGAGAATTATACTGTAGAGAGAGTCTGAACAGTCTAAAAGTTTTTATTCTACTTCCCTCAAAGTTAACACAATTTTGAAAAATAAAGGAGGTTCAATCAGTTTTTTCAGACTGATGGCCAACTGATACCTATTTATTTTGAGAGAAAGTAATTCTAACCCTGTAACTACTTCTTGTATGTTTTTCATTTTCAAAGTTTGACTTTTAGCTTTTCTGATTTTACTGTTCACTTTGCCTTCCTGATTCAAAGTTGAGCAAATTTGCATCCAGACTTCCTCATCAGAAGCAGTCTAATTAATGTTTATAGCAGTTTTCATAACTTATTAAACAGCTTATGCTCCCAATTTAAGAGCTTTCTCCAATATAACCCGTCTCTAATTTTAGAGGGCAGCATAATTTTGTACTTCAACTTCAGCCATAGGAAGCATATCGACAAGTTTACTGAATTCCCGAATATACTATGGTTTCACTCTCAACTCCTGTTAACTAGACTGCACATCCAGTTGTTATTAAAATTAACTGGTGCATTTCTACTCAGGTTCAGCCACAGTGGTGGTAGAAATCGGAAAGTTACTATTGTGTTCTTCATCTGAGTCCTCAGTAGACAAAATTGTGGTTTTGGATGCCGATGTGCTCTCAGTTAAATAGCCACTTCTGCACGGAGTGAATACATACTACGCGAATATTTACTACAGCCTATGTTCTATGTCCCTATTTTATATTGTTCTCTTCAGCTGTCGGTACTTCTGGAAGCGTTGTCTCACACTTTTTGTATTGTTTGGAATGTGACCATCTGACTGAGTATCTGGGATACTGATTTTCATCGCTAAGCTTTGAATTTCCTTATATATTGTTCGGTAAATCTGATATAGTATTATGACAAATGGTAGTATTTTTAACTTTTAATATGTTTCGATAATATGTCATCATCAAGACGATCATCGATCCATTATATATGAATAAAAATACAAATCTCAAAATGAAAAGGTAGAAAAATAAATAGAAATAACAAAAATAAAAACACATGAATTTAGATATTCTTAATAGTTGTGTGCTCAGTTTTTTAGCTAGTAATAGGTATGAGTCTTGTGATCATAATAACAGTTGAGGATGGGGTCATACATCAGTTACATTTATTTCTAGTGCTCATCATTGTGTTCTGATGCTTCCTCAGTAAGTTATTTTTAGCATAGAGGTGGTGAGTAAGGTCTTTATACTTCATCCATGTATTTATTCATCAATTTTTATCCAAATCCATAATACGAGTTCATCATTGAGTCAATCACTCCTTTGCCTTTATTATCTTTATCTTTATCTTTATTTTTGTTCATATTTGGATTATTTGTTTTTTGCTTTGTTAAGTAGTTCAAAGAATCACTAATTGACTCATCTACTGGCTTATTCTTAAGTTATTTAATTATTTAATTTTATTGTCTTCTATTTGAACTCTAGCACATTTAGTTAGATTATAGCTCTATATGTTCTTCGATTTAGTCTGGATCTCTTTGAGCAGGTTCTACTTGCTGACTAGCTAGTTCATTTTTGAAAAATCTATTCTCAGTCAAAGTTGAGAATTTTTGACTCAGTTCAATATATTAAGAGTCACTGTATTGGTCGCTTCGATGCTCAAACCCTTTATTACTCGAATCATTAAATTTATTAGCAAGCTTATTCTTTGTTTTGAATAAAGTTGTCTCTGCACTTTCAGTCTTGCGTTCACCGATCGGCTTAGTTGATGAGAGCTGTGATCCATCCGAGAGGCTCTAGTTTTTCTTCGAAGATGATCGCCAAGGATTAAGCTTGCTCTTTACTTTTTATTTTTATTAAACTTTGATAGGCTTCTTCTTTTAAATACTAGTTCGATACTTTGGAGTTTCAGACTTGCCTACATTTTATCGATGAGGTGCTTTTTTACCTGCACTAGCCGGCTATTTCTCAGTATATCGACTTAGATCGGCGTCTTTAACGTTTTTATCAGCTTTATTTCTAGTCTTCTCAGGTCCATTCGTATCAGCTAAGAACTTCTTTTACTCTTTATACCCTTTCTTTTCAGTACGTATAATTTAAGTTTTAGGAGTAGAAACTTGGTTTCTGCTCATAACATTAGATTTATTTTTAGACGATGTTTCTGTGGGTTAGTACATGTCTTCCGCAATTATACTGGTTTCTTCGTATGTGATCATACTATTTGAGCATTCTACTTCAGCAGGTAAACATAATGCTTTGGGTAATCTAGAATAAAATCATGCTTACAAGTTAATGACTTTAAGTTACTCATTATTTGCTGACAAAACTGGTGGTTAAGGTGTCGTGTATATTCTGCGCAATTTGAAAAACCCAGTAATAGAAATATAATCAAGAGAGCGATATGTCTGTCCTTTGAATGCACTGATAAAACTATACAAGTCGATGGTAAGATTATTCCATATTCCTTACTGCACATGCGAGCATGGAAACTTAACAAAAAATGGTTTAATTTCTAGCTTAGTGTTAGGAGATAGCATAACTCTACGCTTTGTCTATATGGAAATTGTTATACTTTGTTTAGGTCGCTAATGGTGAGTTCAATATTCCAGCTCATGCTTTGATAGAAGTATATTTGTAGGTTCAGAAATTGCTGGATCAAATACAAATCTTTTCTATCTTATTTAGGGAACAGTATTTTAGCACTGGCGCTAGTAAAATCGAAAACATATGCTACTTTTAATAACTTTATACTTTTGAGCTCCTTATCAAATACTTTGTTATTGGCACCGACTGCCTGTAATTTGAATAAATTCTTAGTTTTGTCTTGCGAAGCTGAGTGAAGTAAGTTGGTACCTTTTGGATCGAACAACTAGAAGTATGCGCCATTCTGGTACGAGTTCTGAAACATGTCGACTTGTTTATTATAATTTCACATTATATATGTTATTTTATTTGCATCAATCAACCCAGAAAATAAGTCCATTAGTTTGATACATTATCTGAAAATTTTCAAGCATGTTGAGATGTGTTATCTACAATTTTAAGCTGATATAGAATAAAAAGTGATCTTATTATAATGTTGTTGTGATTCCATAATATATTTGAAATTACATAAATGATCCTACCCTGGCTATTGCCCACAATACTGATCTTGGGCTTACTGATCGCATTATCGGAACAGCTAGCAAACAGTGAATAACAGAAACAGCCGAATTACAAATTCAAGCCGCACAACTGCACATAGCTCTCATTTTTGCCATTGCCAAAACAGATCCAGTGCAATTTGACAGCCTAACCGCACCTATTAAATAACCCTTGTAGAATATTGTACGTTATTAAGAATAGTAAATAGGCAGGCAGATATAAATATCTTGTTTAACTTATTTAGCATCAGCAACTGAAGACTTTCAAATGTCGCAATTCCCATATTGTTACCGGGTCACTACTTGAGTTCAAAAGTGTAGGGTTTGGATACACAGTCAATATTTAAGTTTAAAATGTATAGTTGAAAAGTGCATTCACAACCAAATAAGAAGCGTATAGTCTTCAAATTTACAAATAAAGCGCATTGATAAAAGCAGCCACTTATGTCGGATTTGTACGAGGACTTTAGACATTCTTACAGGCAGTTTCATGCAACAAAAAGAGCAAAGATTGTACTTTAAACTATCTGCCTATAAAAATATAGGACGAGCCTGCATTTTCATTCCGAGGATTGATGGTAGATTCAGCTCGACACTATTTACCAATAAATCTAATATTCGAGACAATTGATGCATTGATGTACAATAAAATGAACATAATGCACTGGCATATCGTAGACTAAGACTCATTCCCATTAAAACTTAAATCCCATCCATAGATCGCAGAATATGCTGCCTTTAGTGCTGATTAAATATACACTCCTGAGCAAGTTAAATAAATTGTACAATATGCGTTAGTTAGGGGTGTCAGAGTTATACCTGAATTAGATACACCTGGTCATGCGGCCAGTTGGAGTCGAGCTCCACAGAATGCTAAAGTTGCTTGTACTTTTGGCGGTGTAGGCTATATGGGACCACTTGATGTTACTCTTGATCAGACATATCAGCTAGTCAAATAAGTGTTCACATAAATCTTCTAGCTCTTCCCAGATCCATTCGTACATTTAGGAGGTGATTAAGTAGTCTTAACGTGCTTAACAAATTAAACAAAATTCACACAGGCATAAGGCATACAAAATGGTGATATTGAGTTACGTTACCGTCAAAAACAGAAGAAAATGCTAAAATAAATAAACCCAAATAAGAAATTTATGTATTGGATGAATGCTAGAATATAACTATAAAGTGATGATATCGTGCATTGGTGGGGAAGTGGTATGCCTCCCACGTAGAATTAAGTTGTGATTTCTAATTATGGGCCATTCTATATTGATATGGGTGTGGGAAACTACTTTGGGTTCAACTATGGGTCTTATGTAACTTGGTTAGATCTCTATAATCAGGACCTTGAAAAAATGGTATCGACATATCAAAATAAAAAGAATGTTCTTGGTGCAGAAGTAACTCTATGGAGTGAAATAAGCAATTAATACGTACATCACTCCAAAATATGGATTAGGACAAGCTCACTAGCTTAAAGATCATGGAGCACAGCGAACCAAAACGCAAAACCTGAATTCTTTAGAAGAATTACAGCTCATGAACGACTCATGCACAGAAGAGGGATTCCAACAGCACCTGCCACATGTCAGCAATGTGAGTTTAACCCTCAGTTCTGTTGATTCTCAATAAATTATTGATCATATGTAAATGTTCGTATTTGATGAAAATATAAGTAATCATATCATATTTTTATTTTCTTTTTAACTTATCGCAGCCATTCAGCTCTTTCATACTTGAACTATTGCTATGGATTTTTACGGACTCTTTTTTATTATTATATTAATGTAATGATCTATTTTTTTTATTTTTTTATGCTCTGATTCTGTGGTTGGAAACTTTGAG
>APMI01032087.1_pt1 | contig 19887 bp, 19 predicted proteins | sample 667938 | NCBI WGS metagenome assembly APMI01 (sample SAMN01084076, study PRJNA167559) | wastewater metagenome | biome: Wastewater | place: Denmark: Ejby Moelle, Odense | collected 2011-11-28 | reverse complement strand
CGACCGCTGGCGGAGTGTATCATTGGGGGTCGATCCTCGGCGGTCGTGCACTTGGCTGGGTAACGGCTTGGGCAAATCTCTTGGGACTTGTCGCCGTTTTGGCAGCAATCAACGTCGGCACCTACGTCTTCGTGGTGGCCTCAGTGCTTCCCGGATTTGGAATAGATACTTCTGCGCTCACTCCGGCTACCCCAACCAGCTACAGCATTGTCATGCAGACCGTTTTCATGGCGCTGATCACGGTTTCTCAGGCTCTCTTTAACCATTTCGGGATCAAGCTCACCACGAAACTGACAGATTTCTCGGGCTACCTTATCTTCTTCACTTCGGTGGCGCTCTCGATTACTTTGCTCGTCTGTTCGAAGCAACACGACTTGTCTCGACTATGGACGTTCCACAACTATAGCGGCGACGCTGGCGGAGGAGTTTGGCCAAAAACCGAAAGCATGGGATACCTGTTTCTTCTCGGCCTCTTGCTTCCCGCTTATACCATCACCGGATTTGATGCTTCTGCACACACGGCAGAAGAGACGATTGATGCTGGTCGCACAATCCCGCGCGGCATGACGCACTCGGTTCTGTGGTCAGGAGTCTTTGGTTTTGTCATGCTTGCCTCGATTGTTCTCGCGGCACCTGATCTTGGCGTAGCGGCTTCGAAAGGCGCCGGTAGTTTTGGATACATTCTTGAGCAGACTGTTCCGCAAACACCTAGATTGGCTCTTCTCGTTCTGATCGCAGCTTGTCAATACCTTTGCGGACTGGCGACCGTCACTTCGACGAGCCGAATGACCTTTGCCTTTGCTCGTGATGGCGGGCTTCCTTGTTCGAAGAACCTACGTTCCATCAGCCCGAAATACCGCACTCCGGTGCTCGCCATCTGGGTTGTTGCCATTCTCTCCGTCGCGTTGACGATCTACTCGCCGGTGTACACCACGCTCGCTGCGGTTTGCGCGATTCTGCTCTATGTTTCATACATGCTGCCCATCGCTGCGGGCTTCTTTGCGTACCAACGCTCCTGGACTCGCATGGGAGTTTTCAACCTCGGGGGTTGGTTCAGACCGATTGCTATTGTGTGTGTCCTGGCGTCACTCGTTTTAGTCTTTATCGGCGTTCAGCCACCGAATGATCTCGCAATCAAAGTCCTTCTTGGCGCAACCGGCTTGGCATTTGCTTTCTGGTTTGGTCTAGAACGAAAAAGGTTTGCTGGACCGCCTATCGGCAAGGCGGTCATTGAGCGACAGGCTCAGATCGAGCAGCAAGAACAAGTGCTGGAATCGTAGATTCCAGCCGCTATTTACCAGTCAATCCCTCTCGAAGAAAGGCGACCACAAATCGCTTTTCTTCGGGGGTGAAGTTCGTGGCCCTTATCTTCTTCTGATCTCCACCACGACTATAGAAATCGACGACTTCCTCAAGTGTTTTCAGACTTCCGTTGTGCATGTAGGGCGCAGATTTACCGATCCCACGCAATGAAGGAACTTTGAAAGCGCCGACAAATATCTTGCGCTGTTTGTCCTTTTCCTCTGTGAGAACGGCATATCGACCGATATCAACAGGATCACCGGGAAGCGGAGTGACGCCGATATTTATGAATGGATTACCGAACTTGTGAGATGCATTGGTAAAGTTCGGGCCAGAATGACACGCGATACATCGCCCACTCGACATGAAGATCATCAGGCCACGGGTCGCTTCATAAGAGAGCGCACGCTTATCCCCTTTCATCCATCGGTCAAAAGGGGTGTCATTGTCGTTGAGGGTTCTCTCGAAAGTGGCTAAAGCCTTCGCAATCCGGTCAAGGGTGATTTCTGGCGTTCCAAATGCCTTTTCGAACAGAGGTCCATATTTCAGTGTCTCCAGTTCGCTCGGAAGCGTTTCAAGGTTCTGATTCATCTCGTCCGGATTCTTGACAGGCATCAGAGCTTGCTCTTCAACCGTCGCGGCTCGTCCGTCCCAAAACTGAACCAAGTTGTAACCGATGTTCAGTAGGCTAGGGGTGTGACGCCCAAGCGTCTTACCGTGTTGACCGTCACCAACCGAAAGCCTAACGGTGTCAGCGTATCCATGATCTGGCTTGTGACAAGTGCTACAAGCCATCTTGTTCGAACCACTCAATGCAGTTTCAAAGAACAGCCTCTTTCCCAAAGCCACCTTTTCCGAAGTAATCGGGTTATCGCTCGGAACGGGAACAGCACCCAGAGGCATCAACCTTCGCGCCTCGCTTGCCTGGTCAGCATTGGACTTCGTTGTTTGCTCTTGTTGGACCGCCACGGCTAGCCCAATCAAGCCAAGAGCAAAAACGCCAGCATAGATTTTCTTCATTAACGTGGACATCTCTTCATCTCGATCCAACCCGCGTGTGAGTCGGCATACATCGTGTTGTAGCCACGTCCACCCTTCGCCGTGCAATTGTAATTCACGCCAGTGCTCGCTTCAACTTTCGGCGTCACGACCGGTTTCAGTGCTCCAGAACTGTTGATCGTAATACCGGTGGCTGGGGAAGCCACATTGAAAGCATCCCAAAGGACCATAAGGCTGGAAGTGCCACCCGTTGTATCGAGTAGGTCAATGTCCACCGCGCTACGCACCGAGGAGGCTGAAGTCCAGCAGTATCCGACTTTGTATGGCTTCAATGAAGGCTTAGCATTCGGTGAATACCAAATGTCGAGTGACTTGGTGTAACCCTTAATCACCTGCGGCAGACTGTATGGGTCATCAATGGCACGAATGTAGGTTCCACCCAGTGAATCGCTACTTGGCCAACAGTTGTCGTAATCCATTGCATACATGCGTTCGGCTGTTGCAATCTGCCTCATATTCGACAGGTTGGTCATATTCTTCGCCGCTGCCTTAGCCTGGGCAAAGACAGGAAATAAGATCGCAGCCAAGATTGCAATGATCGCAATAACGACGAGCAACTCAATGAGCGTAAAGGCGGATTTCTTCATACTGGACAAAAAAGTATAGAATCATTCAGGGGGCGTTTCTCAACCTTTTGTGCCTGAATGTTAGCGTTATGCTGAATGTGAACGAATTTGACAGCCGTATAAACTAATATTCGACTGAATATATATAGTATTTGATCTATACACGAGATTCCCTGTTTGACAAACGAATCGTGAAAGGAATACGAGAAATTCGATGGTTTCTTTTGCTTTACGACGAAACGAGCCCGCCGGCGTTTTCTTTTAGAGCGATACCCGAATAGCCGAGCTTCCTCGATTGAGAAAGCAACCATTCTGCTTTTTGCGCGGCAGTCTCAACAGAGAGGCCGTTAGCGTGAACGTTGCTGATGCAGTTCCGCTCAGAATCAGCGCGCCCCGGTCTTGGAGCGTGGGTGATATATATCCCGAGACTATCTGAAACAGTTAATCCCGGTCGCTCCCCAATTAGAACAGCAACGACTTGAGCCCCGAGCGCCTGTCCAATGTCGTCGCCGATGGCTACTCGTCCATTGCTCACCAGGACTATGGGAGCGATTTTCCATTGGCTTAGTCTTTGAAGGAGCGACTTGGCAACACCGACCGAGTGTCGATTAACAGCAGTTGCCGATAAGCCATCCGCAATTACGAGAGCCAGATCGTATTCGCCCCTCACTAACGTGTGTTGAGCAAGCTGCCGTCCTAAGTCGGGCCGTAACAGATACTCCGCACGATCTTTGGCTTGACTCGAAACATGAACGGCCTCTTGAGGTGCTAGTTCAGATGCGATTCGGTCAAAGTCTGCTAACCCGTGGACGGCATCCCTGGCTTTGGCATGTCCAAGCTGAAACTCAAGAAGGGCCTTGGTAGGCAGAGCATCTCCTGCTCGCCCAAGACCAATTCTTGCTTGGGTGTGCTCGCGCAACCTAGACCAAGGATCCATTTGCCTCCAAAAGCCTAAGCCCAGTTACCGACTCGATCGACGACATTCTCCCATCCATCATGAATCCAATTCGTTCGAGCCATGCCTCAAACTCTGGCGCAGGTCTCTTGTTAAGCAGATGCCGTAAACCCATGACGTCATGGTTCGAGAGGCTCTGGTAGTTCAGCATAACGTCATCTGCCCCTGGGACGGCGATCAAGAAATTCACGCCAGCCACACCAAGCAGGGTCATCAGCACATCCATATCATCTTGATCAGCCTCAGCATGATCGGTGTAACAAACATCCACGCCCATCGGAAGACCGAGTAGCTTCCCACAGAAGTGATCTTCTAGTCCAGCTCTAGTGATCTGTTTAGAATCATATAGGTACTCCGGCCCGATGAAGCCAACGACAGTATTTACCAATAAAGGCTTAAACTCCCGACATACGGCATAGGCGCGGGCTTCCAGAGTTTGTTGATCGACCCCATGATGTGCAGCCGCAGAAAGCGCGCTCCCCTGGCCAGTTTCGAAGTACATCACGTTGCGCCCTACTGTTCCTCTGTTCAAAGAAAGCGTCGCCTCGCGCGCCTCACGAATCATCGAAAGGTTGATTCCAAAACCTTCGTTTGCCGCTTGAGTTCCCGCAACAGACTGAAAGGCGAGGTCCACTGGCGCATTGAGCTGAATGGCTTCTAGAGTCGTCGTGATGTGGGAGAGCACACACGACTGTGTTGGAATTTCAAGCTTAGTTCGCAACTCATCCAAGAGCTTCAAGATTTCAACACAGCCCTGAACATTGTCACCCGCAGGGTTCACCCCGATGACTGCATCGCCAACCCCAAACAAGAGCCCATCCAATGTTGATGCCCAAATTCCGGCAAGATGATCTGTCGGATGGTTGGGCTGAAGCCGGGTTCCAAGTCGCCCCGGGAGTCCCTGTGTGTTGCGAAAAGCCGTGACCACGCTTATCTTTGCCGCTACGGATATCAGTTCAAAGTTCCGCATCAACTTCGAAACTGCCGCCGCCATTTCAGGCGTGATTCCCTGATTAGCGCGACTGATCTCGTCACCGGTTGACCTCAACAACCACTCGCGAAATTCTCCCATCGTTAACGCGGCAATTGGTTCGAAGGCGATCTTGTCGTGAGTATCGATGATTAGCCGGGTGACCTCATCTGCCTCGTACGGAACGAGGGTCTCGGATAAAAACTGTTGCAAAGGTAGGTCTGCCAGAGCCATTCGCGCAGCAACCCGTTCTTCATCGGTCGTTGCGGCGATTCCAGCTAGCTGGTCCCCCGACCGCAGAGGGGTCGCTCGCGCCATAAGGGTTTTGAGGTCAGGAAAAACGTATTTCTTGTTCCCTAACTGACACGCGTAACGCGACATGCCAGTAAGTGTAGATCAACCTTCTGTAAACTGCGCAATGATGAAGACTCTTCAACTTGGCACTTCGGGCATTGTTGCTTCTGAATTCTCACTGGGTTGCATGCGCACCGGAGGTATGACGGCGGACGCGCTCGATGAATTAATCGCGACCTCTCTCGAGGTAGGAGTCAACTTCTTTGATCATGCAGATATTTATGGCGCCGGGAAATGCGAAGAAGTCTTTGCCGCTTCGATCAAGCGGCTGAAAATTGATCGATCCTCGATCTATCTTCAGAGCAAATGTGGGATCAGGCAGGGCTTCTTTGACTTCTCGAAAGAGCACATCTTGAATTCAGTCGACGGGATCCTTAGTCGCCTCAATACGGATTACTTGGACGTATTGTTGCTCCACCGACCTGACACCTTAATGGAGCCAGAAGAGGTCGCTGAGGCGTTCAACCATCTGCAAACTATTGGCAAAGTGCGTAACTTTGGCGTCAGCAACTTTAACCCCTCTCAGATCGAGCTTTTACAGGCTTCGCTTCCGATGAAGCTACAAGCCAATCAACTCCAATTTGGGATCATGCACACCCCACTTGTGGACCACGGAGTGACGGTGAACATGAAGCATACGAATTCGGTTGACCGCGACGGAAGCGACCTTGAGTATTGCCGGTTGAAGCAGATCACTATTCAGCCTTGGTCGCCTTTCCAATTTGGATTCTTTGAAGGCGTGTTTATCGATCATCCAAAGTTCCCAGAACTGAATGCCGTCCTTGATAAGCTTTGCGCAGAATACGGCGTGACCAAAACTGGCATGGCGATTGCTTGGATTCAAAGACATCCGGCGAAGATGCAATCCGTCGTGGGAAGCACAAACCCAGGTCGGATCAAAGAAGTTGCGGAAGCCTGCAAGATCGATCTATCTCGCCCACACTGGTATGAAATCTACCGAGCGGCTGGAAACATCCTTCCGTAATGTTCGGTTCTGATGCCCGATGATCAGGCATCAGAACTACCCTTCGGGAACAGCGTAATGGATCTTTACTTTCGCCGTACGGACTGGTTCATTTAGCGAAATTGCAATTCGCGTGGGTTTAACTGGTGCGTCCTCAATAATCTTTGAGTCGGAGATTGTGAAGGGGATTCCGCCTGTATCGATGGTGACAAGCAGTGTCTTGTTGTCTTTGGTCAACGTGATCTGATGATCGTTGATCTGCTTCCACTCGGCCAAAGTGATGATAGCTGTCTCGAAACGAATTTCTGACTTACCGTCTAAGGTGTCCTGAACTACGAAAGAGTCTTTGTGTCCGTAGGTGAAGGTCCGTTCGAGCTGCAAGAGTTCCCTCTCTGCGTAGCAGGAAAGGTAGTTAAACGAAACCGTATCTAGTTCATCAGAAAACGAACTCTGTAAAATCTCACCTCTCGCATCGGCACCCGTAGACTGCAATTTGTGATTGATCACCGGGACGCTGTGACCAAACGAGTTCAATAAGTTGCTGTCGTATCGAGGCGATGAGAATGTCCTTGCGGTGTAGGTCTCGCGACCTGGATCAACGACCATGGCGGTCGTCCCGAGAGCAACAACGTAGCTGCCGACGTCACGCCTTTGAACGCTACCGACAGGGTGTTTCCCGGTGATGGGTGCCCGACATAGACTCCCGCAGAAGAAAACCAGAAATGGTTTTCGGGCTTGCTCTCTTCTTTTTTCGGTTCGCCGAATTTCGGCGCAAAGGCAAAGGTAGTGAATTCATAAAGGTCGGAGATTCCAGGCACAACCTTCTGATCGGCTGGACCTGCCCATGACCACTTCCTCGCCAACCGAGAAAGATAGAGTGGACTCGGAACCGAAGTGAGATCGCAATCAGCAAAGGCAGGCGCAAGTCCGCGCGTCATTTCAATGCGGGTGGCATATCTCCCAGCAACCTCAGCCCCCGGGAGAGCAAGATAGTCGCGTTTCCCCTTTGTGGCTTGCTCCACCGCTTCAGAAAGGCGAAGAAAATTGCCGTAGCCGTAATTCCAGTAGGACAAACCTTCCGAGCAATACCCATCCTTGGTAAACCCTTTGAGGAAGTTCTTGATAAGAACCTCACTGGAAGCAACGACCTTTGCACGGGTCTCAATCGACGGTTCGGAGGAAAGAGCGGCACCAACGACTCCTGCCAAGCAGACGGCGTTCCAGTTGTTTGTCGTGTCCATCCACCACATGCGGGCAGTCTTTCCGTCTACCGCTTTCAGATACGGATCAATCACTCTTCGATGAATCTCACCAGTCACTAACCTAACGACATCAGGAGAGAGCTTTGCCCGGAGAATATAAACCGCTAACCCAAGCTGTGCGCCAATATCTGAAGAGCGCAAATCGACGAACATATCCTTGCCATCGAAAGTTTTGTGCCCACCATCGTGTGCCGGCAAAATCCAAGATTTGAGCTTACAGATGGCTATCAAAGTCTCTTCCAGAGCTGGAATGTACTTGCCCTTATCTGTCGCAGCCTCCGCAAGGGTTAGCGCTGGCAACCGACTCGTCAACTTGCCAAACGCATCTTGATAATGAGTTCGGTTGCCGTTTTTGTAGTATTCCAAGTAAAGCGTGGCTGGCAACTCAGGCAAAGGACTCTTCAGCATCCCATTTGCTCGTTTGATCGCTGGTTCGACCATGGCTTGAACAGACGCACTTGACCAGAATTCTCGGTTTGCGGCACTCGGAAACGAACCGCCCGGTTCAATCGGTAGCATCGACTGAATCTGCGTCGTCCGCTTCGAGTTGAGAGGAACCGGCTTTCCAACGTTTTGCCCAATTAGCCCACTGGCAAAGGCAATCGCGATGAGTGGCGAAGCGACCATGCCCGATTCTATCCCTTATTGAAGCGACAGATCGTCATCAAAAAGACCGCAATTCGAGACACACACAAAGATTCATTCGCAACTGGTTTCCTGATACTCTGTTAGTTACCTATCTCTTGACCGGTTAAGAACGATGAGTACAAGACCCCGAACGATGCTGTTTGTTTGCGCCGTAGCTTTGGTGACAATGCCAATGAGTGCCGTCGCTGACGCCCTCACTCAGAAGAACTACATGCGCCTAATGGCGCCCGGCTGGAACCTCGGCAATACGCTCGAAGCGATACCAAGTGAGACATCCTGGGGTAATCCCATTCCCAACGAAGCGCTGATGAAAGGAGTCAAGACTGCTGGGTTCAAGAGTATTCGCATTCCAATTGCCTGGTCTCAATATGCCGACAAAGACAACAACATCAAGCCAACATGGATGAAGCATGTTACCGACGTCGTGAAGACGGCTAGAAAGGCTGGGCTTGTTGTGGTGTTGAACGTCCACTGGGATGGTGGATGGCTTGTTCCAACTGCCGAAAAGAAGGAGGCCGGCAACAAGAAGTTAGCAAAGTTCTGGAAGCAAATTGCTTCAAACTTCCGCAACTTCGACGACAAAGTGTTGTTTGCGGGCACAAACGAAGTCATGGTCCCAGGCGATTATTCAGCTCCAAAGGACGAATACGCTGACGCGCAGAATAGCTTCAACCAAACCTTTGTCGAGGTAGTTCGGGCAACAGGCGGAAAGAACCTCAATCGATGGCTCGTCGTTCAGGGGTTCAACACGGATATCGATCACACACTTAAGCGAAATGTGACATTGCCAAAAGACTCTGCCAAAAACAAGCTGATGATGGAGGTTCATTACTACTCGCCTTACAACTTCACCTTGAACGAGAAGAGCGATATTTGGCAGTGGGGTAAGACTGCAACCGACCCCAAAGCGACTGAGACTTGGGCTAACGAATCGTATGTTGATGCGCAGTTCGCCAAGATGAAAGCAGCGTTTGTCTTAAAAGGCGTCCCCGTCATTCTTGGCGAATTTGCCACCCACATGAAGCCAAAGTTTCCTGGCATGGTGGGATTCCGAACCCTTTGGGATGGCTATATCACTCAAGCCGCTGTCAAGAACGGGATGGTTCCGATGTATTGGGATAACGGAACAACAGAGGGGCTGTTCTACCGGCAGACTGGGAAAGTTAAGGACCGCGCTGTGATCAACGCGATCATGTCTGCTTCGAAGAAATAGTGATTTACTCGTTAGTGCCAATCTCTACTTGAGGAATCGGGCAGAGCTCTTCAGCAATTCGCGACCTGGTCAAAAATCGTTTACCAAGCGGGGCTTCGAGTGAGAAACCAGAACCCCGCCCACTGACCACATCGATAATGAGGTGCGTGTGCTTCCAGCGTTCATATTGAGCGCCGCCAATGTAGAAGGGCTGGCCACCGATGTCACCCAGTAGGACATCGTGTTGACCAACCTTGAACTCGCCACGCAGGTAGCACATCGGCGCGCTGCCATCGCAGCAACCCCCAGACTGATGAAACATCAGAGGGCCATGTGCTTCCACAAGCTGTTCAATGAGGGCTAAAGCGGCTTCCGTCGCTTCAACCCCTACTTGACTAGAAGAATCCGAGTTTGTTTGCATCGTAACTGACGAGCAGGCTCTTGGTCTGCTGATAATGATCAAGCATCATTTTGTGGGTTTCGCGGCCAATGCCCGATTGCTTATATCCACCGAATGCGGCATGGGCTGGGTAGAGGTGATAGCAGTTCGTCCAAACTCTTCCTGCCTGAATACCTCTTCCCATTCGGAAGGCAATGGCGATATCGCGAGTCCAAACACCTGCTCCTAACCCATACAGGGTGTCATTCGCGATCAAGAGCGCCTCCGCCTCATCAGAGAATGAAGTCACAGAGACTACCGGCCCAAAGATCTCTTCTTGGAAGATTCGAGCGCGATTATTCCCCTCGAAAACGGTGGGTTCAACGTAGTAACCGTCCGCTAATCCTGCGCCGAGCGATGCACGATTGCCGCCTAGTCGGACCTTCGCTCCTTCCTGCTTACCAATGTCGATATAGGAAAGGATCTTCTCAAGTTGATCGTTAGAAGCCTGTGCCCCAACCATCGTTTCGGTGTCGAGTGGGTTTCCCTGCTTAAAGGTAGCAACGCGGGCCACAGCCTTATCCATAAACTGATCATAGAAAGACTTTTGAACTAGCGCGCGCGAAGGGCATGTGCAGACTTCGCCCTGGTTTAGAGCAAAAAGCCCAAAGCCCTCCAGCGACTTGTCGGCAAAAGCATCATCCTTTGCGAAGCAGTCTTCGAAGAAGATATTTGGCGACTTGCCTCCGAGTTCCAGCGTGACCGGAATGAGGTTCTCGGATGCATACTGCATGATTAATCGACCGGTTGTCGTCTCTCCGGTAAATGCAATCTTTGAGATTCGATTGCTACTCGCAAGAGGCTTTCCGGCTTCAAGTCCGAACCCGTTGACAACGTTCAATACGCCCGCGGGCAGCAGATCTTTTATCAAGTCGACGAGAAGCAGGATGCTCCACGGAGTCTGTTCTGCAGGTTTCAGCACGACGCAGTTACCGGCGGCAAGAGCAGGTGCAACCTTCCACGCCGCCATGAGTATCGGGAAGTTCCAAGGAATGATCTGTCCAACCACGCCAAGCGGCTCATGAAACTGATACGAAACGGTGTTGTGATCGATCTCGCCGATAGAACCCTCTTGGGCTCGAATGCACCCGGCAAAGTACCGGAAATGGTCGATTGCCAATGGAATATCTGCGGCAAGCGTTTCTCGGACAGGTTTTCCATTGTCCCACGTTTCCGCAATCGCGAGGTATTCCAAATTGGCTTCCATTCGATCAGCAATCTTGAGCAAGATGTTGGATCGAACAGTTACCGACGACTTGCCCCACGCCTCTTTTGCCGCATGAGCGGCATCAAGAGCAAGTTCGACATCTTCAAAGGTCGAGCGCGGAATTTCGCAAAACTCTTTGCCGACGACGGGCGAAATATTGGAGAAGTACTGCCCTTTAACGGGTGGTTTCCATTCGCCACCGATAAAGTTGGCGTAACGAGACTGTACTTTGACGACGGAATCTGGGTGACCGGGCTGGGGATATACCATCTGTTCTTTGATCCTCTGTGATCGGAAGCATCGTTGCTACGCAGAGCCTGCGCGTTGAGAGCGATAGATATATGAATGGCGTTCAAATTGCCAGACTTTACTAATAGGGATTCAAAACGAGTAATAACCCCTGGTGGTTCCATCAATTCCACGAAAAAGTGCCAACAAATTGCGTTTCCGCAGAGAATTCTCTAGAACTTCTAAGAGAAAACTTATAAATATGCCAAACGCAATTGTTTGCGGGCATCGCCTCCAGCACTAACGCTTTGGTAGCTAATCATCCCCGTTGGGCAACGATTCCCAGCCTCTCCAATGCCGAACCCCAAACCTGATATCCGTTTTCGTTGGGGTGCGTTCCATCCGAAAAGAGACCCTTCTTCACCCCGCCCTCTCGATTCCCAAGTTCAGTTCGTAAATCGCAAAAGAGAGTATTCGGACTTGTCCTAAACTGTGCTTTCAGAATCTCGTTGAGCCTTGCAATGTCGCGATCCAAAGGATTACCCGGCTCATCACCACGAGGGAAAACCCCCATCACAAGTAACTTCGCCTGCGGGCATCTATCGCGTAGTAACTCTGCGATTTTTCGTATCCCAACCGCGATTTCCTCCGGCGAGTTAGTACGTGCCGTTTCATCCCCTACAAGGTTGTTCGTCCCGATATTCAGCACGACCCATCTTGGGTTAACGCCCACGAGTTCACCGTGTTGTAGTCGCCAGAGTACATTTTGAGTGCGATCCCAGCCACATCCCATGTTCATCACGGGGATAGTTGAAAAGGTTTTGCTCCATGTTTTGGGGCCGTTCTTCTGCCCCGTCGAGGGATCGCCGCCCCAGAAGTGCGTAATTGAATCACCAATGAGCACAATCTCCGGATTAACTTTCGTCGGGTAGTCAATGATATCGCGGTGCCGATGTAACCAATCGTATGAGTCGCGCTCCGAATTCACCTCGGGAGCAATCGCACTGTTTTGCATCGGATCTTCAAGTGGATCGACGAACCGTTTACGATATGCTGCTTCCCAGGCTTTAGCCAGGACCAGGTGCCCCGAATAAGTTGGATGAATGCCATCCCACACCCAGTGCTTAGGCGTTGCAAGCTTGGCAGCATCGTCAAACGCCCTTTGACACGGCACAAAAGCCGCTTTATGCTTGGTAGCTAACCGCTGAACTATCTCATCGAGCTTTTTCACGGCTGACCGTCGCTTTAGATACACGGCAGGATCTCCGGTATCAATCGTAAAGGGCTCACATAGGACTAGGCGAATATCCGGCAGAGCCTTCTGAGTATTGGTGAGTAAGGCGTCATACCGGGATTCAATATCTTGAAAATCCAGTTCTTTACCGGTCACGAGATACTGGTGAACATCGTTGATTCCCACCATGATGCTCAACACCGTAGGTTTGAGCGCAATCGTATCCTCCTTCCAACGCGCCTCTAGGTCGGCTAGTGTGTTGCCACTGATTCCGCGATTAAGGAAAGTGAGTCCGGAAGTCGGATACGTTCCACCGTATTTACTGGCTATCGAGAACACATAACCGTGCCCGAGGATGTGGTTCGGATCCTCCGATCTGCCGCGATTGCCGTCAGTAATTGAATCCCCCTGGAAAAGAACCACATCTCCCCCCCGAAATAGGTTCAGAGGAATCTCTTCATTGGTTATCAGCATCGTCGCAAGCCCCAGAGCCATGAGCATCATTCACCCGATGCTACCAGGCATTCTAGCTACCTTCGCGACCTAATTAACACATTGGCAATAACTAGTTATCGACGGTTTCGTGACCCAGTAAGTGCCTGACCGAATAGATTTGTCCTGTGTGATAGGCAACATGAAACCCTTGGTATTCCAGGATCTGCCCCCAGGTCCATCCTTCTCGATGAGGGTTCGGATCTTCAGATTCGTGCGGATTAGCTTCCCATGAATCTAATACAGCTTGATGAATTCGCTTTATCTCGGCGTAAACCGCCTCAGATCCCATCTCAAGCCGGACTTCCTCTTCAATATTTACCGAGTAATAGCGAGACGCCAAAAGCATAAAAGGGCTTTCGAAATCGACGCCAAGAAACGCGTGTGCCTCACCCATTCCAACATGACGGGCTATTTCTCCGATACTCAGCAATCTCGGATGTGGGCGAACCCAAACGTCCTTATCCTCCAGACCGGTGAAGGCTTCCCCCATCTCCCAGATAGCTGCGCTAAGGGCTTTCACTAACCAATTCAACTGAGCCATTCCTCATCATAACACGATTGGCAGACGTGCGTCTACTTTTGTGACAAATATCAAATGCGCAGAACGACTTATCTGGATTGGTTGAGCTGTAACGGCTTAAGTAATTCAATAAATTGCAATATTTATCAATTAAGAGCACTACCAACTTGATGGCTGATTAAGAACCACTACTATTTCTTCACGTTTTAGAAAAGCTGAAGTATAATGATGATTATCGACAATTGTTGCGTAATTTAGGCATATGAATTCGACTATTCAAGTTGCCTGAATAGCACAACCATTTCGACTCTAAAACCATAGAGTGTCGCAATCATGCACATTCTCAACGACCAGACGCATAAGGAGGTGTATTTATGCGGACGCCGGTAAACGCTGAGCAATCATTTAAGTCTCAGCTTGTGGAGAACATGAAACGACTGGTCAAGAATGACAGTCTGTCGTTAGCGCAAAAAGTTGCGACTATTCGCAATGCGGTTAAACAGAACTCAGCGGAGATAACATCACTCAAATCTTCGTTCGAAACCGCCGAAGACGACGGGAAGAAAACTCATCTGCTAAGGCTGATCACTCTGCGGGAAAACGCCACAAAATATATGACAGCGACCGAGAATTGGCTACTTCAAACAGACAAGGATTCTCTGTCTTTTAGACAACCACCTCAAACGTACGCTGTCCCGGATTGGCAGACTACGCATGGGACGATCGCCTCTAAACAATAGAATTCTCTTCAGACGCGATCATGACCGTTAGCTTGCTAGAGGATCAGATCTCTATTCGGCTATCGAGTAAATAGCCTAGACTAGGTTTTTACTTCTGAGTCTAGGCTATTATTGCCTGGAGACTATCTCTTTTATCCAGATCGGAGCGAATGGAGATGTGCATCCTTTGGAGACAGGATAATCTCGATATAGCCCTAGACTTTCTCCGATGGAAATGGCTCGCTCACGGTGCTCTGGATATCGAATCCCAATTTCAGCAAGGCAGTAATTCATCGTCCACTGTGCGGCTTCAGGCTTGGAGAGTAGTTGAGACTCAATGGTATTAAGTAGAGCTGAGAGGTTGAGACCATCTGCTTTTTTTGAAACTCTTTCTGTGGTCAAACTCCAGGCGGCACGTTGCAAGTAGGGCGATTCCTCGTCTAGCCATTTCATGCGCAGAACTTCCTTGGCTGGATGATTCTTGACAATATATGAATTCAGCCAGTCCGCTAAAGCGCCGAAATTCACGGATGCCACCATCAACTCAAGCTCAGATTCTTCCAGTTGCTTCGGTTTGAGAATTAGGATCGCCAGAAACCTAGCGTCAAGATTTTCAGTTGCCCAAAGTAGCCTGCCAAGATCATGGTCCATTTTGATCGCCTTAGCAAGCGCTCGAATATCGCCCATCTTAACGCCAAATTGAGGCCCAGAAGCGCCATGACGAATATTCTGATCACGCATCTTTTGCGTTCCGAATGCTTCGAGGGAATCCATGGCTTCTTTCAAAGTCATGGATTCATTTTAGTCCGAGTCCGGTCTCATCACAGAGGTAACTTTGCGAGCACTCATCGCGACGATCACCAGCAAAACCGACACAACCAGGATGGCGCTCTTAAGCGTTGTCCACGTTGCAACATAACCAATGATCGCTGGCCCCATCAAGATGCCTGCATATCCCATAGTCGTTACCGACGCTACAGCAAGGTTTGTCGGCATAACTTTCTGATTTCCAGCAGCGGTGAATAGCACGGGCACAACATTGGAAGCTCCAATCCCGACAAGGGCAAAGCCAACGAGAGCTGCGAATGGACTTGGAACAAACGCGGCAATAGCAAAGCCGGTTGCCGCACAAACTCCTCCGAGAACGAGAATCCGAAATGCTCCAAGCCTACTCACGATAATGTCGCCAAGTAGCCGTCCGGTAGTCATGGCAATGGAGAATGCGACGTAGCCGAACCCAGCTTGATTCGTAGCTACCTTATGAATCTTCGCCAATATAACGGCGCTCCAGTCTAAGACCGAACCTTCCGCCAAGAACATAATGAAACAAAGAGCTCCCAGCAGTAAGACGAAGCCGCGAGGCACCGCGAAAGCCGCTGCTTCTTCCTCGCTGCCGTATGACAACAGCCCTTTTCGCACAAAAATAAGCATAAAGGCGGCAGTGACCGACACGGTTAGCGTCGCCTGAAGCGGTAAGAAGCCAACAGACATTAATCCTGTAACAGCGCCGGCACCGCAAATCCCTCCCGCACTGAACAGCCCGTGAAAGCCGGACATCATCGGACGATTACTTGCCTTCTCAACTAGCACAGCTTGGATGTTCATCGTGACGTCGATCGTTCCGATGCTTGCCCCAAAGACGAGCAAGCTAGCCGCCAGAGAAGCTGCGCTAGAGGCCGTCGCCATAAACGGAAGTGCCCCCAGCGTAAAGGCGCCAGCAGTCAAAATGGTTCTTCGACAACCGAACTTAGCCGCCCACCCGCCCGAAAATGGCATACAGATTACTGACCCAAGGCCTAAGCATAAGAGCAAGCTTCCAAGTTGTCCTTCGTCAAGACCAATGCGGGCCTTGGCAAGCGGAACCAGCGGCGCCCAACTTGCCATTGCCAAACCGGCCATCAGGAACGCAACCCTTGTTGCGATCTGCTCAAACCGACCCGGAATTTGGTTCATCAGAGGTCTGCTATCGGAGCCGGATGATCTACCCAATTGAACTCACTATCCTGAAGAAAGTCTTGGCAGTGCACTCGATAATCTATCGTCCAACCGCCCCAAGCGTTCATCGTATCGATGACGTCTTTAATTGATTCTGGTGTCTTCGACTCCACCATCAAGAGAATCTTTTCGATAATAGCTTCCGGCTTGTTTGGCGTCTCGCGAACCATCTGGGTCACCCATTTATGATAGGGATAGATTCTCTTGTTCACAGCGAGGATCAGTCTCATGGCGTAAAAACCAATCTCGCTTACCGATTTCGAAAGCAAATACGAGTCTTGTCGTTTGAAAGCCTCGCCGGTATACCAACCCCAAATAACAAGCTGACTATGGAATCGACGAATGCGCTCTTCTAGCCCCTCTTCGGGATAAGTAAGAATGCGGTCAACGAGTTCTTGTACCTCACCTGTTTTGTCGAACAGTACTCTAGCTCCCAAGAACATTGACCTGGAAGGTTCACTTCCCCGTTCTGCGATGAGGCGAATGAAAGGTAGGGTAATCACTTTTCCGTCTACATATCCGCCTTCGTAGTCCGTCAGGTCTCCTCGGTACAGCGTAAGCTGGTTTGCAGCCTCTGCATCAGCATGTTTTTCCTCGGTGGTCACAAGAAGGATATCGACATCTGAGTTTTCTTTCGCCCAACCTTTTGCGACCGATCCACCAATGATCACCGAAAGCGCATTCGGGTCATTGATATAAGCTTCTTTGATTTGATTTATCGTTTTATCGTGATGGGGATACATCAACCGAATGTTACAGCGGCAAAAAACATTCGGTTCCGTATTGCGAGACTGTATGCGCTATTTGCGACGAATTGGGCACCGTTTAGGACAGTACGTGCCCGATCATGATGCGATGGCCTTCTGGAGTTCGAAGCCCAAACTCGCGCATATTCCATGGTTTCGAAGCGAGCTTCATCGAAACCTCCGTTCCGGTTGCAAGAACCTGCTCATAAAGTTCATCGGCATTATCTACAAGCAGGTAAGCAAAATAACTATGGTCGCCGAGATCAGCTGCAGGCAATGAGTCTGCGCACCATCCAAGCATGATCATGCAATTATCGCGTTTGACAAAAATCCAGCCTGGTGGCTCGTTACAGATTTCAAACCCAAGTGTGTTCACAAACCATCTAGCAGACTCTTCGAGGTTGTGGACTGCAAGCACATAGTGGTTGGCAACGATCTTCGACATAGAACCCAGTATGCTCAAAACGACTAGATACCGTCTTCCTAAGTAAAAAACACTGGCGTAACCAGAAGCTGTTGCCATTGATTCCGGTCTCTTGCGAGCAAATAAGTTATCGACGATGAATGAATGGACCAAGGCACAGTCAGTCGCACAATCGCGTACCGTCCGTTTCTAGAGTAGCTCGGCATATATGCCTGGGCGGCTAGGGCAGACGAACCTTTGCCGAACTTACGTCCATACTCGTCACTGACAACAATTTTCTTCCCCCATTGAAGCTTGGTTAAGGGCACAGCCTTCCCTAATGTTAACCCCATGCCAGACATTGATTCCTTTTGGACGTATAAAAGCACCCCCAGTTTCTGTTTCGCTTCTTCTACAAATCCTCTCGTGACTTTCTTTGGGTTCGCTTTTGCCCAATCAAGATCGGATTGAACCAGAGTTTCCATATTGGTAATCGCGACACCAAAGTCCAACCGTGACTTATCCGCGTAGGTTGGTCTCAGCACGACGAAATCCTTCGGCTTCCAATCGGGGGAATACCACTTCTCGTGCTTGAAAAAGCTAAGTAGAACTGTTCTAATCACGTCACGATCGTCGGTCACCGTCGACGATTGGGTCAATAGCAGTGAAGCGGCGACAGTAGCAATCATCGTTCCTTACTATACGGCCTGAGAAGCTAGCGAGTGGATTTGGGCCTACTCACTGAGATTTTCGAGTATAATTATGTAAACGTCGAATCTGATGATTCCATCAGAGCGGGGGACCCACCTTTTGGGGTGTATCCTATCACAGGAAGAGTACTTTCGGCTCTAACCCGGCAGCTAACCTCGTAGACACATCGAAAGAGAATATGGGTTTGCCAATTCTCACTGACCTGACGCATAGGAGGGGTTTATGTCGTCAATGACTAGCGCTGAACAAGCATTTCAATTTCAGTTGGTTGAGAACACTCGGAAGTTGATCCAAGATCCAAAGCTTTCAAAAAGGCAAAAAATGATGGCGATTCAGAATGCCGTCAAGGATAATTCAGAACGACTCGAAGTGCTCGTTCATGCTCGCAATCTCGCTGATTCTGAACAACAATTTTTCTTCTGCGAAAGATGGATTCAACTCCGTTCAAGGGCCACGTCTTATCTTATGGCTACGTTCAAATGGGTTTCCCGATTAGACGAGGCAATCTTGAAGAAGAACCCATTACGGCCAGTCCAGCGTCCGCGTGTCGTCGTGCCCGAACCGGAAACAGAGCACCCGTTCATGGAGTATTCCTCCTAAGCTTCGACCAAGCATTAGAAAACTCTAGATGAGCATTGGATCAAACAAAGTCGTTTAGACCAATGCTCATTTAAGGCATTTTGCCCCCGCAGGTCGCCTATTGAGTTCGGTGCTTAACGGCGTCTCTTTTTATTTTTGCAGGGCTCAGGAGCGCTAAAGAACAGCGCTATTTCCAAATCGAGCAGGTTTGCACTCCCCCAATCCAACAATTTGTTAGCTAACGCTCAATGTCGCAGGGATTGAAACATCGAGACGAAAGGAGTCTCAAAGAAATTAACACAATCCTATTGCGATTTCAGCATATATAACGTAGACTTCTGTCTATGTATTCCGATCTTCTAGGCGCTATCCTTGACTCTTGGGACCGACAAGCGCGAATCGTAAGTAAAGTGGCTTCGATTATCAACGCAGACACATCAGGTTTACGCCCGGCGGCTGATAGCGGTACGGTTTTCGAGCAACTTGAGCACGTTGTGAAAACACGGATTTACTTTCTGGGCCAGGTAGATCCCGAGATCAAAAAGACTCTTCTTGAGTCGCTCAAAACGGGAGATTCCAACAAGAAGGAGGCACTCGATCACATACAGGAACTTCTGAGTTCAAGCGCAAAGGCAGTACGAGATGCTGTCGAAGCAGCCCTTCGCGGTGGCGTCAATAAAGCGGGTTGGTACGACAATCCTTTGCTCTATATTCAGCATCTGATTTGGCATGAGGGCTGGCACGTTGGGCAGATTTTGCTAGCTCTTCGGCTGGCTGGCCTTGAGCCAACCGAAGAGTGGGAAGAAGAGAATGTTTGGGGCGAGTGGCGCACTGAAGTCTGGGAGGCTTAAACCCGCTTGATCCTCTCGACCTCAGCAAGCGCTGCCTTAAACGTGGTGAGGAATCTGTCAATCGCTGGAATTGGCGCCCCTGCATACGGCCATATCACCGATTCGCGTGTTGCATAGCATTCTCGATTCTTCTTGCCAAGAATCGAGATCGCCATTGGCGGAATCGTGCTTCGATCAGTGAACTGAATCGAAATCCTGCCTTGTCGGGCATCAAGTTTGTTGATGCCCAATTCTCTAGCTTGCAACCTTAACGACATGATCGCAAAAGCTTGAGTGACCTCTAACATCGCTCGGCCGTATCTATCTTCAATCTCAGACTGAACTTCCCCAAGACGAGTCTGGTTTCGAGCCGACATCATCTGTTGGTAATAGAACAGCCGCTGAGCTTGGTCTTTAATGTATGACTCTGGCAACAGAGCAACTACTGGGACCTCAAACTGCGGCAGAGGCTCAAGCGATTCCAGCGGGTCGCGCACTTCGTCCGCGAG
>APMI01015516.1_pt1 | contig 19917 bp, 15 predicted proteins | sample 667938 | NCBI WGS metagenome assembly APMI01 (sample SAMN01084076, study PRJNA167559) | wastewater metagenome | biome: Wastewater | place: Denmark: Ejby Moelle, Odense | collected 2011-11-28 | reverse complement strand
CGGCAACACCTGGGAATGGACCCGCGACTGGTGGAGCGAGCAGGCGGCGCAGGCTGATCCCAGGAAGGCGAAGGGCGCCTGCTGTACGGTTTCCAACCCGCGTGGGGGCAAGCTCAAGGACAGCTACGATCCGGCGCAGCCGGCGGTGCGCATCGGGCGCAAGGTGCTAAAGGGCGGATCGCACTTGTGCGCGGCGAACTATTGCCAGCGCTATCGCCCGGCGGCGCGCCATCCGGAAATGGTGGATACCTCCACCACCCATATCGGCTTTCGCTGCGTGGTGCGCGCCGGCTGATCGGCAATCGCCGGCGGCCGGCTCTTACCAGCGCCGCGCCTTCATGCGCACGGTGACGACCGGGCCGAGCGCATCCGCGTTCTCGCCCAGCGCGAAGCCGTAATCACCGCCGGCGATGGACCATGTGCCGTTCTTCCAATCCGCCAGCAGGCGCGGATCGATCGCGACCGTGACCGGTTGCGAGGCGCCGGCCGCCAGATCGACGCGCGCGTAGCCCACCAGACGCTGCCTTGGCGCGCCCGCCTGCGTGACCATATAGAGCTGCGCCACCGTGGCGCCGGCGCGCTTGCCGGTGTTGGTGACCGTGAACGTGGCGGTTGCGCCATCGGTCTTGAGGCCGCTGGTGGCGAACGCGGTGTAGGACAGGCCATGGCCGAACGGGAACAGCGGCTTTTCCCCCTTGCGGGCGAACCAGCGGTAACCGAGGTCTGACCCCTCGATGTCGTAGTTGGCGACAAGGGCCATGTCGGCGTGCGGCGGATTACCGGTGAAATCGGGTTCGAGCACGTCGAACCCATCGACCTTGGCACGCGGAAGCTGCTTTTCGGCGGCCGGGAACGTGATCGGCAGGCGGCCTGAAGGGTTGGTCTTGCCGAACAGCACGTTCGCAATCGCTTCCGCGCCCCGTGCGCCCGGATACCATGCCTCGACCACCGCAGCGGTCTTGCCGAGCCACGGCATCAGCACCGGGCCACCGGTTTCGAGCACGACGATCGTGTTCGGGTTGGCGTCCGCCACGGCCGCGATCAGCGCGTCCTGCCCGTTGGGCAGCGTAAGATCGGGCTGGTCGAACCCTTCGGTCGACCATTGCGTGGCGAACACGATCGCGACATCCGCCTGCTTCGCCTGCGTCACCGCTTCGGAGATATAGCGGCCGTTGCGATAGGTAACGGTGGCGTCGCCGGCCTGCGCCTTGATCGCCTTGAGTGGCACGGAACGGTGATAGGCCTCCTGAATGAAGGCCGCGAAACCGCTGCCGCCGCCCAGCGGGATCGATACCGCCGGGCCGCCCTGGCCCTGCACCTGGCTTGAGCCCGCGCCCGAGACGACGCCGGTGTCGGCGTAGCCGCCGATGACGGCGATCCTTTTCGCCGAAGCGGCGAGCGGCAAGGCGCTCCGTTCGTTGCGCAGCAGGACGATGCCCTGTTCGGCGGTATCCTGCGCGATCCTGCCATGCGCATCGAAATCGATCTTGCCGCCGGGGCTGACGGGAAATTTGTCCAGCCCGTTGTCGTAGATCGCCCACAGCACGCGGCGGTTCATGTCATCGCGCCGTGCGGCCCAGGCGGGTTTGCCCGCGGCGGCTTCGGCCAGCGGCCGGTCGAAGAACATCGCCTTGTCGAGCTGCCCGCCCGATTGCTGGTCCAGCCCGTTCATCGCCGCCTGAAGATCGGGCACCGCGCCCCAATCCGACATGACGAAGCCCTTGTAGCCCCAGTCGCGCTTGAGCACCGTGTTCAGCAGCCAGTTGCTGGAGCAGGCCGGGTTGCCATTGACCTTGTTGTAGGCGCACATCACCGAGCCCGGATTGCCGATCTCGATGCCGAGCTGGAAGGCCAGCAGGTCGCTTTCGCGCGCCGCGCCTTCGGAAATCCGGGAATCGACGAACTTGCGGCCCGTCTCCTGCCCGTTCAGCGCGAAGTGCTTGATCGTGGCGATGATGTGGTTCGACTGGATGCCCCGGATCGCATGGCCGGCGAGCGTGCCGCTGAGCAGCGGGTCTTCGCCGAAATACTCGAAATTGCGGCCGTTGCGCGGATCGCGCATCAGGTTGACGCCGCCCGCCAGCATCACGTTGAAGCCCTTGGCGCGCGCTTCGGCGCCGATCATGGCGCCGCCCTGTTCGATGAGGGCGGGATTCCAGGTCGACGCCATGGCGAGGCCCGATGGCAGCGCGGTGGCGCCATCCCGGCGCAGCCCGAACACGTAGGCGACGCCAAGGCTGGCGTCGGTTTCCTTCAGCGCGGGAATGCCCAGCCGGGCAACGCCGCCGACGTAGCCGGCGCCGGGAATGGCATCCGCCGGAATCGGTGGCGGAGTGGCGCCGACCGGAAGCGGCATGATCCCGTGGGTCAGCACGGCCCTTTCTTCCTGCGTCATCTGCCGCAGCGTCGCGTCGGCCCGGTGCAGCGCGTCTTCGCCCGCCCTGCCTGGCGCGGCGGTGCCCGGTCCGGTGGATGGAGCCTGATCGCGGGCGGCGACCGTTGTGGCGGCCGCGGTGCCAAGCAGGATGGCAAGGCCCGCTTTCATCATTGTCCCGGTCATGCTTCCTGTCCCCCGTTTCTTGTCCCACCTGGTCGTGGCATAGCCGCCAGTCATTCCGGTCTCCGGTCGAACATATCCGAATACCGGCACGTCAGCGCGCCCGGCTGCGCCAGTTCCCCGGTGCCGAACTTGGCCCATTGCGCATCCCACAGCCTCTTCATCTCGGCAACCTTGGCCGGATAGCGGGCCGCGAGGTCCGTGCTTTCGGAAAAGTCACTGTCGAGATCGAACAGTTCCCAGCGGTCGTTGGCATAGGGCTGGTCGCAGTCATGCAGCGCCACGGCGCGCCAGCGTCCGCTGGTGATCGCCCGGTTGCCGCGCAGTTCGAAATACTGCACCTGCCGGCCCGGCGCCTTGCGGCTGCGCACGGTGGGGAGGAACGATGTGCCGGCGACCGGGATCTGCGGCACGCCTTCAACGATCATGTCGAAGCGCGCTTGCGCCGCTTCCAGCAGCGTGGGCGCGATATCGATCACATCGACGAATTGCCGGCGGATCGCGCCGCCATCGTGGACCATGCGCGGCCAGTGGAAAATCATCGGGGTGCGCGTGCCGCCCGAATAGGGCCACAGCTTGTAGCGCCGCAACGGCGTGTCGCCCGCCATGGCCCAGGGGCGTGGATATTCCGCCTGCGTCTTGCCGGTTCCCAGTTCGTCGATACGGGCGCGCTGTTGCGCTGGTGTAACCGTATTGGCGCGATAGAGGCCATCAAAGAAACCGGTTTGCCCGGCCTCAGAAGCGGCACCGTTATCGGACAGAACGACGATGACGGTGTTTTCGAGCGCGTTCCGATTGCGCAGGGCATCGAGCAGCCGCCCGATCTGCTTGTCGCAATGTTCGATGAAGCCGGCATAGACCGCCATGTACCGAGCGAAAACCACCTTTTCGTCGTCCGACAGGTCATCCCACGCGCGGTCGCGCGATTCCCGCCCGGGCAGCAGCGTGTTTTCGGGGATCAGCCCCATCCGTTTCATCCGGACGAAGCGTTCCTGCCGGATCGCGTCCCAGCCTTTTGCGTAAACCTCGTCATACGGCGCCGAATATTCGCGTGGCACCTGGATCGGCGAATGCGCCGTGCCGAAAGCGAGATTCAGGAAGAACGGCGCGGCCGGATTGCTGTCGAGATGGTGCGAGACGAGGCTGATCGCCTTGTCGGCCAGATCGGCGGAGAGGTGATAGCCTTCCGCGAAATCCCGCTTGAGATAGCCGTTGTTCTCCACCAGCTCGGGGCGATACTGGTCCGTCCAGCCGCGCGGGAAGCCATAGAAATAGTCGAAACCGCGCTGCAGCGGCCAGTTGTCGCGCGGGGCGTCCGCGCCCAGTTCGGCCATCGGGATCATATGCCATTTCCCGATCGCCCAGGTCGCATAGCCCCGCCGTTGCAGGGCTTGCGCCATGGTTTGCGCATTGCCTGGCAGACGGAACAGGCGCGCCATCTGCGGATCGCCCGGGGTCACGGCCGCGACATCGGGCACGTCCGGCATGTTGATCGTGTGCGCGTTGCGCCCGGTTAGCATCGCGGCGCGCGTGGAGGCGCAAACGGCCTTGGTGTCGAAGTGGACGTAGCGCAGGCCCGTCTTGGCGAGGCTGTCGATCACCGGCGTGCGGATTTCGGAGCCGAAGCAACCGATGTCGGAATAGCCCACATCGTCGAGGACGATCGTGATGATGTTGGGGCGCGGCCCTTTGCCGGCGATGGCACGGGCGGGCGCGCTCCCCAGGGTGGTCGTGGCGAGGAGCGCACTGACGAAGTGACGACGGGAAAGCTGCATGGGTCAGGCGTTCCTGCACGGTCGGAGAGCGCCGGCGCATGGGCCGACGCTCTCCGCGCTAGGCATCAGAAGTGAACAGCCGCTTCGACGCCGAACGTGCGGAAGGCGTCCGGAGTCAGCAACTGGGTATAGCCGGCGCCGGTGGCCGAGGTATCGAGCAGTCCGGTGCCTATGAGCGTGGCGAAATGCTTGTTGGTGAGGTTCTTGCCGAACACCGCAAGGCTGTAGCGCCCGTCCTGCGTCTCGATCGACAGCCTGCCGTTTAGCAGGCCATAGCCGGGCTGGGCGGTATTGGGATCGCGGAAGCTGAACAGCGTGCGCGACCGGTAGGTGAAGGACAGGTTGGCACCGCCGCGCAGATTGTCGCCGATATCCGTCCGGTAGCTGGCGTTCAGCGAATAGGCCCACTTGGGGGCGTTGGTCAGCGCTTCGCCGGTCACGTCCTGCCGGCTGGTCACGCAGCCGAGCGCGGCGGTCTGCCCCGGATAGCAGCTGACGACCAGCCCCCGCACTTCCGTGTCCGTAAACGCAAGATTGCCCGAAAGGCTGAGGCCGTTCATCGGGCGCAGGATCGCCTCGATTTCCGCGCCCTTGGTCACGAGCTTGCCGGCGTTGGTCAGCTGGAACGAGGTCAGCACCGCGCTGTAGGTCTGTGCCTGGAAGTTGGTGAAGGTTTCGTAGAAGCCGGTCGCGTTCAGCGTCAGCTTCCGGTCGAACAGCGTCGTGCGCAGGCCGATTTCCCAATTGCGGGCGATCTCGGGCTTCAGCACTGCCAGCCCCGCGTTCACCGTCGCCGCCGTCAGGTTGTTGAGCAGGTTGAGCGCCGGTCCCTTGTAGCCACGGGTATAGCTGGCATAGGCCATCACATCGGGCGAAGCCTGATACTGGATGCCGAGCTTGTAGCTGAAATCGGTGTCGGTGGCCTTGAGTGTCGGCGTGACGTAGGCCGGCCCGCCCAGGCTGGGCATGGCCGCGAGCGCCCCTGGCAGCACCGTGCGGTTGAAGTGCGCCACCGCTTGTTCGGACGTCAGGCGGAAGCCGCCGATCAGCGAGAGGGTATCGGTCAGATGGCCGGTAAGCTGCCCGAACGCGGCCACGTTCTTCGTGGTAATGTCGCGATCGACCTGGTTGCCGAGGTATTGTCCGGCGGGCAGATTGACCGTCAGATTGCCTTTCACCTGCGTGCGGGTGGTGACGTCCTGCCAGAAATAGTAGAGGCCGAGGACATATTCGATCGTCTTGCCGGCGGGCGACGTCAGCCGCAGTTCCTGGGTAAACTGCTTCTGCTTCTGCAAGGCGTTGTTCAGGCTGACGACGGGCAGGGGAACCAGATCGGGATCGTTGTTGTCGAACACCCGGAATTCGCGATAGGCCGTGATCGAGGTGATCGTCTGGCCGCCGAGTTCCGTGTTGATTTCGACCGAGGCGCCGCCGGTCTTCTGGCGGTTGAAGTAATCGCCGTCGATCGTCACCTGCCGGTTGATCGGCCCGAGGGTCTGGCTGGCCAGCAGCGCGGCGCGCGTCTGGCCGTTGTAGTAGGTGGTCGTCGGCAGTACCGAGCGCACGGTGGAGGTGCAGCAGTTGCGGTTGCTCTCGCCGTAGTCGCCAATGAGATAGATCGAGGTAACGTCGCTCGGCTTGAACAGCAGTTTGCCGCGCAAGCCCCAGCTGTTGTTGCCGTTGAGCTTCTGGCCGTTGACGGTGTTGGTGATGATCCCGTCGGCGGTGGAGCGGAAGCCCGAGAGGCGCAGCGCTGCACGGCCCTGATCCAGCACCGCCGATGCGCTGGCCTTCAGGCGAACGTCGTTAAACGTGCCGTAGCTGGCCGAGGCCGACAGGGATGACGTGTCAAGATCCGGCTTGCCGGTGACGACGTTGAGCGCGCCGGCCGAGGAATTCTTGCCGAACAGCGTGCCTTGCGGACCGCGCAGGACTTCGATGCGCTCGATGTCGTTGAAATCGAAGAACGAGGCGGCCGACCGGCCGATGACCACGCCATCGACCACCGTCGAAACCGATGGTTCCACACCGTCCGAGAAGTTGAGCGTGCCGATGCCGCGGATCGACAACCCTTGCCCGCGCGTGTTGGCGCTGTTGGTGAAGTTGATCGAAGGCGAGACCTGCGAAAGCTGTTCCAGGCCGCTGATCCGGTTGTCCGCCAGCACGGTGGACGAAAGCACGGCAACCGAAACGGGGACTTTTTGCAGGCTCTGTTCGCGCTTTTGCGCGGTCACCACGATCTCGCCGGTGGCGGCTTCTCCATCCGCGGCCGCGCCATCCTGAACCTGTTGCGCATGCACGGAAAGAGGCGTCGCGAGCGAAAACGCCACGCTTCCAAGCGACAGCACCGTGCGGCGATAATTCATGACACCCTCCCTTGTCTGACCGAATTGCGTTCGGTCCGATTTGTTTGCCCACTGACGCAAAGCGATTCGGGACAACGTTGTCCCGAACGCATAGTGTTGCGCAAAATCGGCGTCAACAGCGGACGGACTGATGGTTGCTTCTGTGGCTGTCAGCGCACCGCCGGGGCCATCGACTGGCGGGTCACCAGTTCGTAAGGCATCGTCACGACCCGGTCCCACGCCACGCCGTCTCGCGTGTCACGCTCGATCAGGCTGTTACCCGCCAGCCGGGCAATTTCGATCGTCGATTGCCGCACCGTGGCGATCCGGGGCCAGGTATGGGTGGAAACGGCGAGCCCGCCGAACCCCACCAGCGACAACTGGCCCGGCACGTCTATTCCCCGTTCGATGGCGGCCGCGAGCACGCCGGCGGCCATTTCGTCGTTCGCGGCGAATATGGCGGTTGGACGCTTGGGCAGAGCCAGCAGTTCGTGCCCCATCTCGAAGCCAGAGGCAAACAGGAAATCGCCTTGCCGCACCTCCACGCTGGCGCCGGCCACGCTGCCGATGATGTCGAGAAAGCCGATCTTGCGCTCGCGCTGGGCCGTATGGCTTTCGGGGCCGTCGATAAAGCCGATCCGCCGATGGCCCATTGCGAGAATGGCTTCTCCCACGTCGTGCGCCGCCTTGTTGTTGTCGATGACGAAGCACAGCCCGCGGTCCAGATCGAGGCCGGGATTGATCCGCGCAAACGGAATTGCCGCGTTGTCGAGCAGGTCGAGCACCCATGCGATATCGCAAAGCGGTGGCACCAGGATCACGCCGTCCAGCTTCACCAGATCAAGAAAGCGTCGCAGCATTTCTCCCGACATCCGTGCATCCACGGACGAGATGTTCTCGATGACCAGATGATGTTCTGCTGCATGGCACGCCTGCAGCAAACCCAGTATCACGTCTGCAGCATAGCTCGGCATGTGATGATCGGGTTCGGAAGCGTGGAGGATCTCCGTATGCGATCCGATGATCAATCCAAGGGCATGGGACTTGCCGCCGCGCAAGAGACTGGCGGCCCTGTTGGGCTTGTAGTCGAGGTCCCTTATCGCCTGTTCAACGCGATCCCGCAGCTCTGCGGCCACAGTCGGTGCTCCGTTGAGAACGCGGGAAACGGTCTTGAAAGACACGCCGGCGTGTTTGGCGATGTCGACAATGGTCACAGACCGTTTCAAGCATTCCCCCTGAGCACCTGCCGCAGAATAGGTTCACGGTTCAGGCGGCTGCTCCGTGAACGCCAGCCGCCCTTGCCGTGCCCGCCACGGCAGAGGCCATGGACGGAGGGCAATTACTCCAGAGCGGTCGGGATGGCCAGTGACGGATGATCGCCGCTGTGAGGGCGGCCCGTCATCCCTTCAAACCGCTGCGGCAAGATCGCCGCGAAGCAATTTGGCCCAGGCTCACCGTTTTGCGTAGACGATCCGCGAACGGGCGATCCAGTCGGCGCTGCCTGGAGGATCGAGCTCCACTTCCTGCCGGGCGACGCGCCGGGCGCACGCCGCCTGAGGAACCGTCAGGAGTACCGAGCGCTTCCTTGGCAAGATCCAGCAAAAACTGTCGTTTAGGTTCGCTTTCAGAACGACAGGAGGTGGTCGGCACCTGTCGGATCGCGGGGCGGTTAGCCTGCTGTCCCAAGCCGCCTCAATAGCGGTCGTTTCCGATCGATGATTGCCCCGTCGGAACCGGTCTTACGGTCACCGGGACAAGCTGGCCCTGGCTTTGGGCGGAACGTCTATCGGCAAATCCATGAGTACCCCGTACCCCGCCCGTGCCGAGAGAAAAGTGGGGTATGCCCGCGCCTCGGCTATGCCGGGGCGTCAAGCACGGCCGTAGCCGCAGCGACCAGCGCCTGGGCGCCGTTCGCCGGCATCTCTTCATCGCGCATGGCCTGGTGGAACATGAGCGCACCGACGATGACGCTAAATGCAAGTTGCAGCCTGTCATGCGATGCCTGCGGTCGCAACCGGCTGAGCGCGCCTAGCAAGCGTTGCTCGTCCCCTGCCATCGCCGCTTCGGTCGCGTGCGCAAGCTCCGGCGTGCGCGAGGCGCTTTCGGTGATCGTCACCACCGCCCGTCCGCGCGCGCCCGTCATGAAGGCCTGCGCATTGCGCACGTGCGCCAGCAGTTCCGTGGCCGGATCATCGCTGAACACCATCTCGCGCTCCATCTTGCGCGAGGTCTCGTAGAGCGCGTTCGCCACCAGTTCGCTCTTGGCCGAGAACCGCCGATAGAGCGTGGTGCGGCTGATCCCCGCCGCTTCGGCGACCGCCTCGAACGTCAGGCCGTCATAGCCGACCCGCGCCAGCAGCGCCCAGGTGGCCTGCCGGATCGCCTCGTCTTTCTCGGTCTCACGCGGCCGCCCCCGGCCACGCATCAACACATCCTCCGCCATCCTCGTCCCTTCGCGAATCTGTCATCTAATATCGATACACGACCGTTCACAAATTGCCACAACCTGAAGGGGGCGCATTGTGAATCGCCGAAAATACCTGATGTGCAGCGCGGTTTTGCTGGCCGCAATGCCTGTCCGTGCCATGGCAGGGGAAACTGCCGCCGATGCCGCCGACGCGCCGGTCGACGACATCGTCGTCACCGCGCGCAAGACGCGTGAGCGGCTGCAGGACGTGCCGCTCGCCATTACCGCGGTGGGCGGGGCGGACCTGCGCCGCAACGATCACATCCGGCTGGAAGATCTCAACCAGCTCGTCCCCAGCGCCAACGTCGTCGTCACCAACGGCCACCAGGCGAGCATTTCGATCCGTGGTCTGGGCAATAACCCCGGCAGCGACGGGCTGGAGAACAGCGCCAGCCTGTTCCTGGACGGTGTCTACCTCGGGCGTCCGGGCATGGCCGCGACCGACCTGATCGACGTGCAGCAGATCGAGGTGCTGCGCGGGCCCCAGGGCACGCTGTTTGGCAAGAACACTACCGCCGGCGCGGTCAACATCACCACCGAGGCGCCGAGCTTCACTCTGGGCGCGCGCGGCCAGGCCACTTATGGCAACTTCAACTACCAGCAATATCAGGGCTCGCTCACCGGGCCGATCACTGACAGGCTGGCATTCCGCGTCACCGGCTACCGCACGACGCGCGACGGCATCGTCGACAATATCACCACCGGCAGGAAGACCAGCGGCCTCGGCCGCGACGGCGCGCGCCTGCAACTCCTGTGGAAACCGACCGACGACCTGTCCGTGCGGCTGATCGGCGAATATTCGAGCGAGCAGCAAAGCTCGGGCGCGGTTACCGTGATCCCGAGCATGGGCCTCACCCCGGCGGCGATTCAGGCCAAGCTGACCGCCACCGGCGCGAAGATCGCGATCGACCCGACGGGGCGCACCACCGCTGTCGACGGGCCGGTTGCCACCGGCACCAAGCAGGGCGCCGGCTCCGCGCAGATCGACTGGACCTTCGGCGGCGGCTTCAAGCTGACCTCGATCACCGCGTTCCGCTACTGGCAGTATCGCTCGGATTCGGACACCGAGGGCAGCAGCGCCGACGTGATCTACGGCGGCTACTATATCCAGGATCGCCAGTGGACACAGGAGGTGCGCCTCGCGCTGCCGCGCATGGGCAATGTCGATGCGCTGGTCGGGCTCTACTATTTCAACCAGTACGTCGAGACCGACCAGCACCTTAACTACGGCAAGGACGCGGCGGCGTGGCTCTCGGGCATCCCCAATTCCCTGCTGCCGGTCTACGCGAAAGTATCGCCGCAGATCGCCGGGCTGCTGGCGTTCAACAATACCCGCTGGGATACGCTGGCCAATCCGTTGACGCACAGCATCGCCGGCTTCGGCCAGGTCAACTGGCACGTCACGCCGAAATGGAACGTCACCGTCGGCCTGCGCGAAACGCACGAGACCAAGCGCGAGGACGTCTCGCGCCCGATTCCTGTCGCTGCCGCCACGGGCCTGCCGGTCACCGCGCTCGCCAGCCAGGCGGCCGCGCCGATCCATGCCGCGATCTCGAACACCGCTGCCTCGTTCCTGTTCAGCACCGACTACCACCCGAGCGAGAGCGTGATGGTCTACGGTCTGGTTTCGCGCGGGCAGAAGGCGGGCGGGCTCAACACCACGCTGCCGCCCACCGGGCTCGGCGCCGATGCGCTCAAGGTCGAGCCCGAAGTCGCCACCAACTACGAGATCGGCATCAAGAGCGAGTTGTGGGACCGCCGCATCCAGCTCAACCTGAACCTGTTCCGCACCGAGATCCGCAACTACCAGGCCAATGTGCTCAAGGAAGTGAACGGACAAGTCGTCCAGCTCCTCACCAATGCCGGCCGCGTGCGCACGCAGGGCGTTGAGGCCGAGGCGACGCTGCGCCCGGTCGAGAACCTCACGCTGCACGGCTATGTCGCCTATAACGACGCCAAGTATCGCTCTTACCCCGCCGGCCCGTGCCCCATCGAAACAACCGGCCGGCCAACCTGCGATCTCAGCGGGCGTCCGGTGGCCGGGGCGCCGCGGTGGACCACGGGCATCAACGGCACGTACGAGCACGACCTGGGGCGTGGCCTCGTCGGCTACGGCAGCGCCGAGTTCTCGTACCGCTCGCACTTCTACGGCTCGCTCGACGATTCGCGCCTGACAGTGACCGGGGGCTACGGTCTGCTCAACCTGCGCGCGGGCGTCCGGGAGAAGAACGGGCTGTGGGACCTTTCGGTCTGGGGCCGGAATGTCACGAACGCGGTCTATGCCAGCAACTACTTCAACTACGGCTCGATCCTGCCGGGCACCTACGTCGCCTTCTTCGGCGATCCGGCGACCTATGGCGCAACGCTGCGGTTCAACTTCTGAAAAGGATGCATTCGATGAAGCGCTTCACCACCCTGCTGGCCGCGACCGCGCTGGCGTTCGCCGCGACGGCATCCGCCAAGGATCTGTCGTTCACCATCGCCGCGATCCCCGACACGCAGAACTACATCGACTATACCCACCAGACCGCCGAAGGCTTCAAGTTCGACGCGGACAAGATGTTCCTCGAGCAGATGAAGTTCATCGCCGACAATCTCGAGGCCAACGGCGGTGACATCGCCTTCGTCACCGCGCTGGGCGACGTGTGGCAGCACCAGACGCTGCTGATGGACCCAGCGCATGCCGCGCGCGGTTTCAAGCGCGTGGCCAACCCGATCATGGACAGCCACTTCGCGCCGACGCCCAAGGTGACCACCATCGAGATCCCGACCGCACGGGCGGGCTATGCGATGATCGCGGACAAGGTGCCGTTCTCGGTCGTGCCCGGCAACCACGATCACGACGCGATGTGGACCGACGCCAACCACCCGCCCGCCGCCGTGTTCAAGGACATGTCGAGCCTGGGCGTGCTGCACGCCGGCGGGCTCGACAACTTCCGCTCGCTGTTCGGCGCCAACCAGCCCTTCTTCAAGGGCAAGCCGTGGTACGTCGCCAGCCACGATGGCGGCGCGGACAGCGCGCAGATCTTCACCGCCGGCGGCTATACGTTCCTGCACATCGGCCTGCAGTTCGACGCGCACGATTCCTCGCTGGAATGGGCCGCGAAGATTATCGCCGAGCATCCCGGTCTGCCGACGATCATCTCGACCCACGACTTCCTCGACAACGAAGGCCGCCGCGCGCCCAACCCGATCATCGACAACCATGCGGTCGATCCTGAGGACAACGATCCGCAGATGATGTGGGACAAGCTGATCAGCCAGCATGACCAGATATTCCTGGTGCTGTGCGGCCACGAGCACGGCCAGGCGATGCGCGTCGATGACAACCGCGCGGGCCATCCGGTGTGGCAGGTCCTGTCGGACTATCAGGACCGGCGTCAGACCGCGATCGACGCCGGCGTGAAGCTGCAGCCGGGCGAGGGCATCGGCGATGGCTGGCTCCGCCTGATGACCTTCGACATGGCGAGGCCCGTGCCGACCATCCACGTGCGCACCTATTCGACCGCCTACAAGAAGCAGAGCCGCGACACGGCTGAATACGCCGCGTGGTACAAGGCGGTCGAGAAGCCCAGGCTGACCGACGCGCAGTTCCATGATCAGGAGGATTTCACGATCGACCTGACCGGCTTCCGCCAGCGCTTCGGCGCACCGAAGTAGTCCGCACATACGCGATCCAGGTGGCGCGGGCATCGTGCATGGGTATGCATGTGCCCGCGCCACCTGAAGTTCATCCACGCTGGATGCCCCCGTCTGCCGCCGAAACTGCCTTCAGGCTGAGCCGCACAAATTCCGAAGGCGGCCGTGCGTGCATTGAAGGCTGCCGGTTTATCGGCATGAGATCGTCGTCATTCAGACGCGATGGCGCTATGGCACGTCATGATGCAGATTCTGATCGATGCCGACGCTTGTCCGGTGAAAGATGAAACCTACAAGGTTGCGATCCGCTACAAGTTTCCGGTGGTTGTGGTCAGCAATAGCCCGATCCGTGTGCCACCCGATCCGCTCATAGCACGCAAAGTCGTGAGCGACGCTTTTGACGCGGCCGACGACTGGATCGTCGAGAACACGGGCGTCGATACGGTTGTGATCACCGCAGACATCCTGTTGGCGGACCGCTGTCTGAAATTGGGGGCCACGGTCATTTCCCCGACGGGCCACCCCTTTACGAGTTCCTCAATCGGTAACGCCATCGCCATGCGGGCCATCCTGTCCGATCTGCGCGCGGGCGGTGAGAACCTGGGCGGACCAGCCCCCTTCAGCAAAACCGATCGCTCGCGCTTTCTTTCCGCCCTCGATCAAGCGCTAACAAAGCTGCGACAACGGAATTGATGCGGGCGAATCTTCCATTCCCGCCTTAAAACGGGCCATACGCGGCCGAAGCAGGGCTCGTCGAAAGCCGCCGCAGGTTCATGATCATCAACGAGCACCCGGTGAGGAGCCCGTGGGCATGGATACGCCATGCCCCAGCCCTTCCACCAGAGCGTCAAAGACCGCGCGATATCGCTCGTTGCTCCGGAGGCCCTCGTGCATGACGATCCAGAGCGGTAAGTCGAAGGCGAAACCATCAGGCAGGATGCGCTCGAGCATGGCGTCGCGCGCGGCAATCGCCACCTGGCAAATGCCGATGCCGAAGCCGGCACGGATCGCGGCAAGTTGGACGACAGTGTTGTCTACTCGCAACGCGAAATTCGCATGATCGAGGCCGGGCAGCGCGCCGAGCACCGCGCGTGACAAGTTTCCGCTGCTGTCTGCGCCAATCAGATCGTGGTCGATGAGGTCAGCGATCGATCCTGGAATGCCCCGCAGGTCGAGATAATCGCGATGGGCGTACAGGCCCAGTTGCAGCACGCCCAGCTTGCGCGCGACCAGCGCTTGCTGGGTCGGTTCGACCATGCGGATGGCGATGTCGGCCCGGCGTTGCAGCAGGTCGTCGATCGCATCGCTCGCCATCAGTTCGATGGACAACCGGGGGTGGCGGCGGCGTAACGACGCAAGCACGGGCGGCAGATGTTCCGTTGCAACCACCTCGCTGGCTGTGATGCGCACGGTTCCCGCGATCTCTCCCCGGTTGGCGGAGGCTGTGCGCAACAAGGCGGCCGAGGTGGCGATCATATCTTCAGCATATGGTTTCAACGCCAGCGCACGGTCTGTGGGCGAGAGTCCCCGTTGCGAGCGCAAAAACAGCGTACCGCCCACGGCCTGCTCAAGCGCCTCGATATGGCGGGCGACACTGGGTTGCGTCAGGCCAAGAACGCGCGCGGCGGCTGACAGGGATCCTTCCCGCAGCACAGCAGCGAAGGTGCGATATAAATCCCAGCTTGGTTCAGTGTTCATTGATTTTCGTATAGCTGATCGCCGTATTCCGTCAATTTCGTAGCATGCTTGTTCCGGCGATGAGGAAGGCCTCGTACAAGGAGGCTGACATGGAACGGATTGCTCTGGTGCTGGGTGCGACAGGAGGAATTGGCGGAGCGGTCGCGCGGCGACTGGCAGAGGGGGGATGGAGCGTTCGCGCACTCGTCCGGGCGCAGAGCCTCGCGCGGTTGCCAGGTCACGTGATACCGGTGACGGGGGATGCCATGGATAGCGCCACAGTAGCGGCAGCGGCGACGGGCGCAAAACTGATCGTCCACGCGGTTAACCCGCCAGGCTATCGCGATTGGGACAAGCTGGTCCTGCCAATGCTGGACAACAGCATCGCTGCGGCTCGCGCGCAACGAGCGCGGGTGCTGCTGCCCGGCACCGTCTACAATTACGGCCCCGACAGCTTTCCGCTGATCGACGAAGCTGCGCCCCAACATCCTGTGACTCGCAAGGGGGCGATCCGGGTGGAAATGGAGCACAAGCTTCGCAGCGCCGCCGAGGCGGGAGACATTCGCGCGCTAATCGTGCGGGCGGGTGACTTCTTCGGCCCTGGTGCTGCCAACAGCTGGTTCGCCCAGGGGCTGATCAAGCCGGGCGCGCGGCCCGGCGTCATCCGTAGTCCCGGCGAGCCCGGAGTGGGCCATCAATGGGCTTATCTGCCCGATGTTGCCGAAACCATGGTGCGCCTGGTTGAGCGCGACAGAGCACAAGGCTTCGAAACCTTCCACATGGATGGCCATTGGGACGCCACCGGCACCGCGATGATCGAAGCGATCATACAGGCACTGGGCGAGCCTAATGCACGCGTTGCCCCTTTCCCCTGGTGGTTGCTACGCATTGCCGGCCTCTTTGCAGTGACCCCGCGCGAACTGATGGAGATGCGTTATCTCTGGCAGCGGCCGATCCGCCTTAACAATGCCCGTCTGGTCGCCACGCTCGGCGCCGAGCCGCATACGCCGCTCGCCCTTGCGGTAAGAACCACACTTGGTGACATGGGATGCCTGCCGTGACGTGACTTCATCAAACTTACAGCGTCGCCCGCCGCCTTCAAAGCCGACCTTCACATCGCCCGATCGGCCCGTCGTCGGCGCGGTGGACGACCAAGTCGCTCGTGGAGGACAGCGCGATATGCTGCACATAGCCGTGAAAAGCGTTCATCAGTGCCTCGCGCCACGATGTCAGTGCGGCCACCCGGGAAAGTCATAAAGCACCTCCCAGGCGATATCGGAGGCAACGATGTCGAAGAAGTGGTCGCCTTCGACCGCATCACCCAGCGCATGGCGCACCAAGCTGAAATAGGGGGCGGCGGCAGCGTGGGTCGTATGTGACCCGTAAATCGATCTCCCTCGGCTCAGCTTTCCGAAGAGACCAGGGCGGAGTGCTGCAAGGCAGTTCGCAACGGACCAGCAGCGCGTTGTCACCTAAAGGGCTGCCTCACGCGCAAATCTGCCGGGTGGGCAGCCCAGCCGCTTGCGAAATGCCGTGCTGAATGCGCTTGCCGATTCATACCCGATCTCGTCGGCGATCCGATCGAGCGATTTGGTACCCTGTGCGAGTGCCTCCTTCGCGATCGCCATGCGCCAACGCGCCAGATATTCGATCGGTGCGCAGCCCATGATCACTCCGAACCGGGCCGAGAAGGCCGAGCGTGACATGCCGGCGACGACGGCGAGACCGGCAACGGTCCAGCCCGCCCGGACGTCTGCATGGATCGCCTGAAGCGCGCGGGCGAGCGCCGGGTCGCGCAGGCCGTTCAGCAGGCCCGCAACGACGCCATCCTCCCCTACATCGTGCGACCGCAGCGCCTCGATGAGCAGCGCGTCCAACATCCGCCGGAGCATCAGGTCCTTGCCGGGATCATCACTGGCGCATTCCTCGGCGAGCATAGCGATCAGCCGACCGAAACGCGTCGCCTTCCCGTCAGCGGCGGGAATATGGATACGCTCCGGCAACAAGGAGAGAAGCAGCGGTGCATTGACCCGCTCGAACGCGAAGCTGCCGCCCAGAGCGATGAAATCCGGTTCGCCGTCCTGCTCGCCGTGCCGGACCGCCTCGGCGCGCGGCGCAACAGGATCGCATCGCACCCCCGGCTCGCTGCTTAGCGAAAAGGCCGGCGTCGACGGCAGCAGGAGAAAATCGCCCTGCGCGAGACGGAGAGGTTGCTCCCCGACAAAGCTCAGCCAGGCCTGCCCGGCAAGAACGATGGTGAAGCCGGGTGCGTCGTGGGCCTCATAACGAACGCCCCAAGAGCCCCGGCCGGAGATCGGCTTTGAAACGGCCGCTCTGGGTCGAAGCAGGGTGATCATGTCGCTCAAGGGGTCCATTTAGACGATCAATAATGATTATTGGTGCTATGATTATATATCGTATCGTCGCCTCCGTCTATGTCCTTGCCAGCGCCACCGCAGGAGACAGGCACATGACCAGGACGATCCTCATCACCGGCACTTCGTCAGGCTATGGCAAGGCAATCGCAGAACACTTTCTGGAGCAGGGCTGGCATGTCATCGCGACGATGCGCCGCCCCGAGGCTGCGGCGTTCGATGGCGATACGCGCCAGTTGCGCGTACTGCCGCTCGACGTGACGAACGCCGCCAGCATCGCATCGTTGATCGAGGCCGCAGGGCAAATCGACGTGTTGGTGAACAATGCGGGCATCGGTGCGGTTGGCGCCTTCGAAGCGACGCCCATGGCGCTTGTGCGCCAGCTCTTCGATACCAACACAATCGGCGTGATGGCGATGTGCCAGGCAGTCATTCCCCAGATGCGCGCGCGGCGCGCTGGCACGATCGTCAACGTCACCTCCAGCGTCACGCTCGGCGCCTTCCCGCTTGCTGCCGCCTATACCGCCAGCAAGCAGGCGATCGAGGGGTTCACCGGGTCGCTGGCGCATGAACTGGCTTACTTCAACATCCGCGCGAAACTGGTGGAACCTGGCTATGCGCCCACCACGCGGTTTGCGTCCAACGCCGTCATGCCGGTCGATCAGCTGATTCCGGACGCCTATGCCGGCTTCGCAAAGCCGATCATGGAGGCCTTCGGCACTCCTGCCCTGACAACCAGGGAAAGCGATGTCGCCGAAGGCGTGTGGCGCGCCGTGCATGATACCGGCGGGCAACTGCACTTCCCGGCGGGAGCGGACGCCGTCGCGCTGGCCGGAGCGCGTTGATCGCGATCGATGGCGTCTCCGGCACTGCCGCGCTATCCTCAGGGTTCCGCGATACACCCGCCAGCGCGACGAAGAACGAGACATTGGGCCATGCCGATCCACGACAAGTCGAAGGGCTATCATAGCGGCGCCATGGCTTATGTGGCCGGGCGCCCCGGCTATCCACCCGAGGCGGTGACGTGGTTGCGCGAAGTGCTGGATCTCGGCCCCGGTCGCAAGGCGCTGGAGGTCGGCGCGGGTACCGGCAAGTTCATCCCGATCCTGCAACAGACGGGTTGCAGGATCATCGCGCTCGAACCCATTCCCGAGATGCGGGAGCAACTGGTCCGGACCCATCCTGACGTTTTGACACTGGCGGGGTTGGCAGACGCCATCCCGTTGCCCGACGCTTCGGTACACGCGGTGGTCTGCGCGCAGGCCTTTCACTGGTTCGCAACGCCTGCTGCGGTTGCGGAAATGCGCCGCGTGCTTGTTCCGGGCGGCGTACTGGGCCTGATCTGGAACGGACGCGACGAGGATGTGCCCTGGGTGGCCGCTCTTTCGGAGATCACCAATCGCCGCGAAGGCGACACGCCGCGCTACAGGACCGGGACATGGCGCCACGCCTTTCCGGCGCCCGGCCTGGCGCCCATCGGCGAACGCCATGTCCGCAACAGCCATGTCGGCACGGCGGAAGACGTCGTGCTCAAGCGCACGCTGTCAGTAAGCTTCATTGCGGCGCTGCCGAGTGGGGAGCGCTCCAAGGTGGAACGCGAAGTGCGCCGGCTGATCGCGCGGACGCCTGAGTTGGCCGACGGCAAAGTGGTCGCCTTTCCATACGAGACCAGCATGTATGCCTATCGCCGGATTTGATCCGACGCCTGTTTCCCGGATTCCTTCCATGGCCCCCTAAAAGGCACGCTCCGGTCGATCCTGGTAGAAGCTTTTGCCGCCACCAGTTGCCCAATCGCAGAGCCAAGACGGTAACGCCTTGACGTCCGGCCAGTGCAGCGAAGGACGCCGCGGGCGGCACCGCCTGAATATCCGGAGAGGCATCGCCGCGACCTCCCTGGCCATGCGAAGGCCCATTTCGGCACGGACGTCATCGGCAGACCAGTCACTATCCTTGCTCTGGAAGCCGGGCGGGATCACGATATCGAGCATCAGCGGCGCATATTTTTTCATTTCGCCATCGCCCATGTCACACCGGCCGCGGCCATCTCGTCAGGCAAACAAGCATTGCGCACGGGAGACACGAACATGAAGTCTGTTATCGTCGGCGGCGCGCGACGGATCGGTCAGCCTCTCGTCATCCTTCCGCAAGCGCAGGGCCATCGGCGCGCGGCTCAATCGGTGGAGTGGAGGGCATGAGCCGGGGCTTGCCGCTCGCGCTGGCCGCGGCGCTCGGCATCGGAGCCGCCGTCAACGGTCTTTTCATGCTGCTCTCGCCCGCCCGATGGTACTTCGCGGTGCCCGGTGTCACCACCACCGGCCCGTTCAACCAGCATTTCGTGCGCGACATCGGGCTGATTTTCCTGTTGGTCGCGATAGCGATGCTTGCAGGCGTCGCGCGGCCGGCGGCGCGTCTTCCGCTCTGGTCCGCCGCCGCGTTCTGGCTGGCGGGCCATGCCCTGTTCCACTTTTGGGAAGTGGCGGTTGGCATCTGCGGCACCGGCGCACTCGCCCGGGATTTTCCCGCGGTGACGTTGCCGGCTATGCTGACGACCGCGCTTGCGCTGTGGGCATGGCGCGATACCGCACGGGAGAGGTGCCGACCGCACTCGGTGGAGGACGCGCGTGCCGAGCAGGGATGAATATGCCGCTGATTTCGAGGCTCAAAGGCCACGGTTGTTGCGCTTGGGATACCGTATGCTCGGCTCCGTCAGCGAAGCGGAGGATATCGTTCAGGAGGCATGGCTTCGGTGGGCGTCAAAAGTGGAAAGCGTCGATGCTCCGGCTGCCTATCTGACCCGCATCGTCACCCGCCTTTGCCTCGATCAGCTCAAGTCCGCCCGTGTTCGCCGGGAAACCTATATCGGAGCCTGGCTGCCCGAACCGCTGATGGAAACCACCGAGCCTGAAGAGACGATCGCCGATGACCTGACGCTGACCCTGATGCTGGCGATGGAGCGCCTGTCCCCGCTGGAACGCGCCGCCTTCCTGCTTCACGACGTGTTTGGCGTGGCGCTGACCGATATCGCCACGACATTGGGGCGCGAGCCGGCCGCGGTCCGCCAGCTTGCCTCGCGGGCGCGCTA